>Ga0207674_10005495_pt1 | contig 15048 bp, 21 predicted proteins | sample KBSCornC72_FD_184303 | JGI IMG/M metagenome (GOLD analysis project Ga0207674, IMG submission 184303) | Corn rhizosphere microbial communities from Kellogg Biological Station, Michigan, USA - KBS Corn C7-2 (SPAdes) (version 2) | ecosystem: Host-associated > Plants > Roots > Rhizosphere > Soil ... | reverse complement strand
TCCAGCTGATTCTTGATTAATTCGATATCGGCGCCGGCCGAAACCAACTCCTCGGCAAAGCTGAACAGTTTCTTCTGGCCGCCGGCTTTGACATACACAAAGCCCCCAGTATCAGCGTAGAAGCCGGTCATGGCTATCTGGCCTGCGCTGTCAGGCTTACCCATAGCCAGTCCCTTGAAGCAGAGGTCATATACGTCCTGCACGGTAGCCGGGCTGTCATTATTTATGAAAAGATCTACAGCCTCTTTACCTTCCAACTGGTGATGGTCAATCACGACGGTCTTTATCTGCTTATGTCCGATGTAATCTCTGGTGCTCTGGCCATCATGACGGCTGCAGCGATCATAGTTGTTACCGTCTAGCAAAATGAATAAATCCGGCATATAGCTCTGCAGGGCATCGATAATCGGCTGGAATTCAATTTTATCGAACCCTGGAAGAAAGTTCAGGTCTTCAGGCCTCTCTTCGAGTACCATCTTTACCTGTTTTTCGGGGAAATTCTTAGCGAGGGTAAGCCCCATCAGTAGCACTGATGATACGGCGTCAGGGTCGGGTGAGATATGAGATGTAATAAAAATACGTTCAGACGTCTCAATAAATTTGTTAAATTTGTCTTCCATAATAATGGTGCTGGGAGAGGGATTCGAACCCCCGAAGGCGAATGCCAGCTGATTTACAGTCAGCCGTGTTTGACCGCTTCACTATCCCAGCGAAACTGGTTGGAGCCGACGAGCGGATTCGAACCGCTGACCCGCTGTTTACAAAACAGCCGCTCTGACCAGCTGAGCTACGTCGGCGCTTAACCTTTAAAAGTCTAGCAAAACAGGGGTCAGATAACAACCCGTTTAGGACGCAGGACTCGTTTGGGCTTTCCGGCCGGCAGCGCCAGCTTGTCCAAGTGTTTTTTAGCGACGGCGGCGGCTTCATCCATGCCCTGCGCGTCGTAAGCCCTGGCTAATAGCGTGAAAGACTCCCTGTTAGGCTCCAGTTCGGCAGCTTTTTCCAGCTCCTGCAGCATCAGCTTGTCGTTGCCCAGCTTCTCTTGGACTTTAGCGTATGCTATGTGCCTGGCAGCCAGGTTATCTTCCAGCCTCAGGGCCTGTTCGAAGGCCGTAGCGGCTTTTTGATAATTTTCAGTCTCATAGTAGATCAACCCTAGGTTATGCAGGCTGGAAGCGCTGGGTTCGATGCTGCTGGCGATCTCAAAGCAATCGATAGCGTCTTTATACTCGCGCTGCTTGGCATAGAGTATTCCGAGCCGGTTATAGGCGGCAGCATTCTTTTCGTCGATTTTCAGTATGGTCAGAAGAGCCTTTTCGGCCCGCAGCAGGCGGTTTTCGCGCATCCCGTGGTGGGCTATTTCCCATAAACGGGTCAGCCGGTCGCCAATCCGGCGCGGAATGACGGTCATCTCCATCTCATTGATCTTACCTTGCCGGAAGATTAGATAAGCGAAGCCGGCCAGTAATATTAGGGCGTACATGCTGATGATAATTATATCAGATAGACTAAAGCGTTAAATCCGTAGCCAGCATCAAGCGGATCAGTCGGTTATTAACATTGCTATCGTGGTAGGTGATGGCCTTATCCAGTACCCTGCGTGCAGTCAGCAGCCGCTGTTGACTGAGGCCGCCTTTTCTTATCGATTCGGTCTGCACCGCGGCCATCACTCTGCCTAGCGCATCAAGAAATAATCCGAACTCTGCTTTATCATTGATTCGCTTAAGCATCAGCAGGCGCTGATAGGCGGTTTGCGATAAGAATCGCTTTGCATCATCTACCGCGTTTTTAAGCGGGTGTTCAGAGTCGTGCAACAGCGCGGCTTGCAAACCGGCCGAGCCTCTGCTAAGCCGCCAGCTGGATTCGACTTGTCTTTTCGGATAATCCCTGTGAAACTCTAAGCTTTGTTCAATGGTCGGCGGCAGGATACTGATGCGCTGCGACCGGGAAACAACTGTCGGCAGTATGCTGTCCTCCGTTGTTACTCCAAGTACGAAAACCGTCGCAGCTGGCGGCTCTTCGAGTATTTTCAAGAGAGCGCTTTGAGCTTCCCCGCTTAAGTTGTGGGCATCCTCTATGAATACTGACCGGCTAATCGCATTGGATGATTCTGTAGGTACTTTCAGCCTGAGTTTATGTATCAGCTCACGGATATCGTCGATCGGAATCTCGTTTTTATCGTCAGGTTTCCGGATATGGAAAAAATAAGGATAGTCAGAAAGACTCTTGGCTTTTATGCCCAGTAGTCCGGATATCAGCTCATATGCGATAGCAGCTTTGCCGCTGCCGGCCGAGCCTACCAGTAGAAGCGTGCCGGTCGGCTGTCTTAGGAAGCCTGCCAGCTGGGATTCAGTTACCGGATGAAGCAGCAATTTATCCATCAAAACCTTTAATCTTATCCGGGAGGGGCGCGCTGAATGTCTTTCGGCTCTTATCCGGCAGAGTCAGCTCCAAAGATTCGGCGTGCAGCAATAACTTCGGGCCGGCATGCCCGTATATATTATCGCCGACAATCGGATGGTTGATGTAGGCGAGATGGACCCGAAGCTGGTGGGTCCGTCCGGTGCGGGGCGACAGGCTTAGAAGAGTGTAGTGCCGGCCGTGCTTTGTGATATGTCCAATCGCCTCATATTCGGTCTGGGCCGGCTTGCCATTGGCGCTGACTATGAAGGTCTGAGGCCTGTTGGGGTTACGTACAATCGGCGCGTCAATCAGCGCTTTTTCCGGGTCAAGCGTCCCCTCGGCGACGGCCATGTACTTCTTCTTCACTTTTCGGGTCGAGAACTGTTTCTGGAGCCACTTCTGCGCCGGTTCGTTCTTGGCCGTTATGATAACCCCGCTGGTGTGCCTGTCCAGCCGATGCACTATACCTGCCCGGTTGCCACTTAGTTTATTGTCCGTCAGCTTGGGGCCTATAAAGCTGGCCACGCTTGCTTCCAGATTCAGCGCGCCTTTGCTGTGGGTTAGGATTCCATCCGGTTTATTAATAACTATTACGTCATCATCCTCGTAAATAATAGGCAGGTTTATTACCGGAGGCTCAGCTTTAAGCAGCATCTCGTCGACCCGCACGACGTCGCTATCTTTAACCTTATATGAAGGCTTGGCCGTTGATTCGTTGATTTGGACAAGAGCTTTATCGAATAGCGCCTCTAGTGATGAGCGGGTGAACTGCGGGTACTGGGCGGCTAAGAATACATCGAGCCGCCTTCCGGCGTCAGCTTCGCTGACATTGAATTTCCTCATACTCCTTATGCTGGACGCAGACCGACGGCTGCCTGAACTTTCATTAAGGTCTTATTCGCCACATCAGCCATGGTCCGCTCATCCAATTCAAGTTTGTTCATCATCTGGTTCTCGTCAACCTCTGCTAACTTCGATTGAAAGTCTTTCAAGAACGTCTCGACTGCCTTAGCGACTTGCGCCTTCAGCTCGCCGTAACTGTCCTTGCCTTTCCAGGTTGCGACAGTCTCGTCCAAATCAGAATTACTTAACAAGTTAAGTATTTGCAGCAGATTAGCGATGCCGGGCTGCTTCTCCCAGTCATAATTGATCTGGTTTTCGGAGTCGGTGGTAGCCGACATGACTTTTTTGGCGGCTTCCTCCGGGACGTCGCTCAGCATTATCGTGCCGGCCGGGTCTTCGACCGATTTGCTCATCTTTTTTTCCGGATTACGGAGTGAACGTACCCGTACTCCTTTATCCAAGCCGGTGAATTCTAATTGTTTGCCCCAATCTTCAGGCACGATGAACAGTTCGCCGAACTTATTGTTCAGCCGCATGGCCAAATCTCGGGTCAGCTCTAGGTGCTGGCGCTGGTCTTCGCCTACCGGTACCCATTTGGCGCCATATAGCAGAATATCGGCCGCCATCAGCACCGGATAGTTGAATAAGCCGACACTGACATTGTCCTGGGCGCCGCTTTTATCCTTGAACTCTGTCATCCGTGACAGCTCGCCGAAGTATGCCAGGCAATCTAGTATCCAAGTCATCTCGGAGTGGGCCGGAATGTAGCTTTGACGATATATAAACGTATCGGGCTGGTTTATGTCCAGCCCCGCCGCCACGAAGACTTTGAGGTTCTGGATAGTTTGCCGGTAAAGCTTGGAGTGGTCGATTGGCGTGGTGAAACTGTGCAGGTCCGGTACGAACATGTTCAGCTGGTACTGGCCGGCGTGTTTTTTCTGCATCTCGACCATCGGCAGGATGCCCCCCAGATAATTTCCTAGGTGGAACTCCGAATTCGACCGCAGTCCGGTTAAGATAACATCCTTGCTCATCCTTATGATTATACTAGTTCGAATCTAAAAGAAGGATATTATTCATCATCCGGCAGGATCTCTAGTCCTTTAAGCTGCTCGAGAGGGATTACTAACGGCTGACTAACGAAATCTCCATCGTGTATCAGATATCCGACTGCGTACAGCGCCGACTCATCAGTTGTTCCGCCAAGACCTTCAGCCCAATTTACTTCATAATGCGGTCCGCTATCAAGGTCTGCGATAAGCACATCGCAGGCAGTGTTTAGCGATATCGGCCCTGAGCCGCTGCCGTCTTCCTGACGTTCAAAGTACAGAGGCAGTCCATCGTTGAATTTATATTTGTGACCAGCTATGTTATTTGCGATATTGGCATTTATAATACGCCGGAAACTATATTGATCGGAGGGTTTCATGCCCCTGAACTTCCTAGCATGATTTACTAAAACGCCTAGTGGATTGCTTGCTTCTTCCAGAAGCCCCTCGATATGATCTATTTGGCGTCGAGCACTGTCCGTATTTAACGCTCTAATCCTCTCTGACTCAAGTAGCTCAGAGTCGACAGGGATACCACTCTGTTCTTCTGGAAAAATCTCGCTGGCAAACGCCGGAGCGAAGCCGCGAGCGACCAGTGTTTGTTGCAGAAGGAAATCGTCGGAATGTCCCTCAATGGTAAACAATTTCACAAGATGACTTACAGCGTACCGGCCAGGTGCAAACTCCTGAAGACTAGCCAGTAAATCGGCCTGGTTGCGTGACGTTTCAGCCCCAATATTGTCGAAGTCAGAAGCAAAGTCCACCACGATGAATCCATCAGATAGCCCTTCTAAACCACCATCCTTCAAATATACATGAAGGTTGCCGGCCTTATCATGGCCCATTTTTTTATGAATGCCATAGACGTTGACTGGCTGATGCAGATATTGGTGCTGTATATGGGTATTCAGCTTCTCGATTACTTCTTTGGCTCTTCGTGTTTGCTCTCTGTGCCTAGTCGAGGAGTTGAGGTAGTCATCAGCCTCCGCCGTCATCCTCCCAAGTTCTTGGAAACTATACCTCTCTAGAGGAGGTAGCCTGTTCATAAGCTATGATTTTATAGATATAGTCCGCTTAAGACAAGTTTAGCGCTTTGTGAATTGGCGTTTTTTGCGGGCGCCTTTGAGACCGAACTTCTTGCGCTCTTTTTCGCGCGGATCACGGCCCAGCAGTTCTGCCCGGCGCAGCGTACCGCGGAATTCTTCGTTCAGCTCCACCAGAGCTTTGGATAAGCCTAAGCGAACCGCGTCAACCTGGCTGCTGTGGCCGCCGCCGGCGACTTTGGCGCTGATATTATATTTCTCGGGGTCCAACTCCAGGACATGGAACGGCCGCAGAAGCTCATACTGAAGCTGCTTACTGTCACTGAAATAATCTTTTAGGCTCTTGTCGTTGACTTTGACTTCGCCCTTGCCGCTGATCAAGCGGACCCGCGCCGTAGCGCTCTTGCGGCGGCCAAGTCCATAGAAATACTTATTACTGGCCATTATTTGCTGCCTTTCACGTCAATTATCTTCGGCTGTTGAGCTGTATGATTGTGTTCAGCGCCTTCATATATCTTAAGCCGTTCCAGACGGGCCGGCCGCAGTTTATTATCCGGCAGCATGCCGCGCACAGCTTTATAAATGATGCTGGTAGGGTCTTTCTGCTGCTGCTCGCTCATAGAACGTTTATAAATGCCGCCTGGGAAGCCGCTGTGACGGTAATAACTTTTATCATCCATCTTGTTGCCAGTGGCCTGCAGGCTGCCGGCATTGATTATGACCACGTAATCTCCGCCATCAGTATGCGGCGTAACAGTCGGCTTGCCTTTACCCAGCAGCAGGCTGGCTGCCTTGGTAGAGACACGGCCAAAGGATGCGCTTGAAGCATCTAGCACGTACCATTTGCGCTCTACATCGGCTGGTTTTTGAGAGTAAGTTTTCATTATTTAGCTGCCTTCGTGATTTTCTTAGGGGCGGGCTTAGCAGCCGGTTTGGCCGCCGGCTTCTCGGGTTTAGCTTCCAGGTTGTCTACGAAGCTGATGCGGGCCATCTGAGCGGCGTCGCCGCGGCGCAGGCTGGTCTTTTCCAGACGCAGGTGGCCGCTGGTGCGGCCTTTGAGCTTAGGCGCTATCTCATCCACCAGCTTATTGGCGGCTTCAATCGTAGAAAGGCTGGAGATAATCTGGCGGCGGTTGTGTAAGCCACCCTTTTTAGCCTTGCTGATCAGCTTTTCCGTGTAGCTGAGTGTCTCTTTGGCCTTTGGCAGAGTAGTTTCAATCGATTCGCGCAATACCAATGATTCAGCCAGACCTTTTAGCAAGGCCGCCCGCTGATCGCGCTCCCGTCCGAATTTCCTGCCTTTATAACCGTGCCGATGCATAATCTATCCCTTAAAGCTCCAATTCCGCCATTTTTTCTTTGACTTCATCCAGCGCTTTGTTGCCAAAGCCCTTTAAATCGCGCAGTTCGGCTTCGGAAAGGGACAGTAAATCGCGGATGGTGTGGATGTCATTGTTTACCAAAGCGTTGGTGGTACGGGCGCTGAGATTCAAGTCCTCGATAGAGGTCATCAGCTCAGCCGGCTCGTCGCTGTCGCCGCTTATGAGCTCGCTGCCGGCCTCGGCACCGATTTGCGGTGCGGCTTCCACGCGTGTCTGGCCTGCGAGTGAAGTATATTGATTAACCAGGATGGCCGCAGCCTCCTCGAAAGCGTCGCGCGGCGTGATAGAGCCGTCGGTATCGACCGTCAGCAATAGGCGGTCCAGGTCAGTCATCTGCCCTACACGGGTATTCTCTACCTTGTAGCGAACCCGCAGAACGGGCGTGAACAGCGCATCCATCATAATCATGTCGCTGACCTTCCGGCCGCTGCCCTGCTCATCCAGAGGTCGGTAGCCACGGCCAGTCTCAACCACCAATTCGATGTTAACGCTGGCCTTATCGTCATCAATCGTACAGATGACTTGACCCGGGTTTACCACTTCGACGTCTGAATTCAGCTGCAGGTCCTTAGCCGTAACCGTGCCTTTGCCTTTTTTGGTCAGAGTGATGGTCTGGGCTTCGTCGCTGAAGACTTTGAAGCGGATGTTCTTTAAATTAAGCATTATGGCTACTACGTCTTCTTTAACACCTTTAACGGTGGTAAATTCGTGGCTGATGCCGTTGATGCGGAAACCGGTGACTGCCGCGCCAGCGATGCTGGACAGCAGTACTCGGCGCAGGCTGTTACCTAAGGTCATACCGTAGCCTGGATGTAATGGCTCGATCATAAAGGTGGCGCTGGTGGGATTGTGGTCGGTCACGCTGGCCAGTGCTGGGGTGTGGATGTGTTTACTCATACTGCTTCTCCTTATTCGTTAACGCGAGTAATATTCGACGATTAGTTGTTCTTTGATATCCGGTTCGGCGTCATCGCGCGATGGCGTACCTGTGATTTCGACCGAAACCTGCTTGCGGTTGACTTTCAGCCACCCCGGCAGGTTAGCGGGGGCTGGACTTAGCTCATCTAATTGCTTGAAGTAATCAGATTTCTTGCTGGCAGGACGAAGCTCTATCTTGTCTCCGGCTGAAAGACGTATCGATGGTACATCGACCCGGCGGCCGTTTAGCATGAAGTGGCCGTGAGTAGCCAGTTGCCGGGCAGCCGTGCGGCTAGGCGCGAAGCCGGCGCGGTAAATGGAGTTATCCAGGCGCCGCTCTAAAAATTCCAAAAGTGTCGAGCCGGATTGGCCTTTGGTGCGGCTAGCTTCTTCCATCAGTTTGGAAAACTGGCGCTCCAACAGGCCGTATAGCCGCTTGACCTTCTGCTTCTCGCGCAGCTGCAGCGAATACTGGCTGGCCTTGGTGCGGCCGCTGTAGCTGCCGCGGTGGCCTGGCGGACCGCTGCGCTTAACCAGGATCTTATGGGCCTTAGGATGAAGGGCATAGCCTTCACGGCGGGAAAGTTTGACAATAGGTCGTGATTCGCGTGCCATATATCCTCCTAATTCCTCTTGGGCCTTCGCGGGCGGACGCCGCCGTGCGGGATACCGGTTACGTCTTTGACATTCTCAACCTGGACTTTCTGGCTGGATAAAGTACGGATAGCCGCGTCTCGGCCCATTCCGACACCTTTTACGAATACATCAGCTTTAGTCAGGCCGAAGTTCTGGCGGGCGGTGCTGATAGCTTTTTCGGCGGCGATCTGGGCTGCGTAAGCCGTGCCCTTCTTACTGCCGCGGAAGCCGGAAGCACCGGCGCTGCCAGTAGCTAAGGTGTTACCTTTATCATCCGTAATCGTGATGATGGTGTTATTAAAGGTGGCCAATACGTGAATTTGGCCGCTTGAGACGGTGCGGCGGTTCTTTTTCTTACGGGTTTTCGGCGCCGCTTCGCCTTCTGGAGCCTCAGCCGCAGGCGCATCGGCCTGGGCTTCAGCCGTTGGCTCTACATTCTTTTCTATTGCCGGTGTTTCTAATACTTCTTCAGCCATAATTTTAAGTCTTACTTGCCGCTTTCTTGGCTGTGCCGCCAACCGTTACTTTCTTACCTCGACGAGTCCGGGCATTGGTCCGGGTACGCTGGCCGCGCGATGGCAGGCTGGCCTTGTGGCGCGAGCCGCGGTAGCTGTTGATGTCGCGCAAACGCTTGATATTTCCCTGGATAACTCTCTGTAATTCACCCTCAATCGTGTAATTACTGCTGATGGCTTCTTGGATACGGCCCAGTTCGGCATCGTTAAGGTCTTTGACGCGTACTGTCGGCTCTACCTTGGCTTGGGTAAGAATATCCTGGCTGCTTTTAGGTCCAATACCGAAGATATAAGTCAGGGCTATCTGCACCTGCTTATTGTCAGGAATGGTAACGCCGGATAATCTGGCCATACTAACCTTGCCTCTGTTTATGCTTAGGTTTCATCTTGTTAATAACATAGACCCGGCCTTTGCGGCGGACTATCTTATCGTCGGGACTGATTTTTTTGACGCTGGCACGCACTTTCATGCGGATCATCTCCTTTTAGGCAGGTGACACACTGCTTCTTTAAATTAATTCTCGCGGTAGGTAATCCGACCCTTCGTCAGATCGTAAGGTGTCAATTCTACCTTAACGCGGTCTCCTGGCACTAGGCGGATGTAATGTTTCCGCATCCTGCCGGCGACATGAGCTATGATTTGATGGCCGTTTTCGAGCTCAACCTTAAACGTGGTGCCTGGTAACGCCTCTGTGACGGTACCCGCCAGTTCGATGACCTCTTTTTCCTTCGCCATAAATATAACGAAGTAATTGTAGCAAATTCTACAAGGAGTTGTAAAGTGTTATTTTGGCCGGCTCCCTGCCTGGCTATTTTTTGTTATGATTTGAGTAAGTGAAAACCTTGATTTTTGATTTCGATGGCACGATCGCCGATAGCTTTGAGACTCTGCTGGCAATATTTGAAGAAGTTACCAAACGGCCAGCGAAGCTGACTGCAGCGGAGGTGAATGACCTACGGGGCCAAAGCCTGAAGGAAATAATTAGATACCTCAAAATAAAGCGCTGGCTGATTCCGCGGCTCATCCTCAAGGCCAAACGGCTTATTGCGGTCAAAATAATCGATATAAAGATTTTTCCCGGGATGCCAGATGCTATCCGGCAGCTCCATGAAAACGGAAATAAGATCTATATTATGAGCACTAACAGCTCGGTGAATATTCATAAATTCTTAAAAAAGAACGAATTAGATGACTGTTTTGAAAAGATTTATGGCGATATCGGCTTGCGCAGCAAGTCATCTGCGCTCAAAAAAATAATGAAAAGAGAGAGGCTCCGGCCTGACGACTGCGTCTACATCGGTGACGAGGTCCGCGACATCGAAGCCGCCAAAAAAGCCAAGGCCACATCTGTAGCCGTTGCCTGGGGTTTTAATTATCCGAAAGCTCTTAACGCAGCTAAGCCCGATGCCCTTACGAAAACGCCCAAAGACCTCATTAAGTTCTTGGAGAAATATTAGCTCTGCTGCATCTGCTGAGCTTCGCCAAGATTAGCCGAAAAAACATCTTGCGGGATAGGCTTGAGCTTGTCAATAACGACCGAGTAGAGCTCCCTGGACACCCTAGGGTTAGAAGTTGGCTGAACATTATTACTCCAAGTAATATCGGTATATCTGCCCTCGGCCAGCCTATATAAGCTGTTGATCAATGCCAGGTCCTGCATAGCCCAGGCCACAGCGTATCGATCCTCTTGTTTAAACTCGCCGCTTGACATACGATCGCGCAAAATCATCGGCAGATACTCCCGGCGCGGGCTGATGCTGTTTATCAGTGGAATGATTATCGTACTGCCGCCGACTTCAGTGACGCGTATAGCCTCGTTAAAGGCCTGCACTGATTCCACAGGTGTTTCGGACCAGTGAACGCTCGAGAATCCGTTCATGACGCTCTGGAAAGACTCATCCTCGAAGGGAAGCCGCGTGGCATCAGCCAGAACTATTTTTCCGGCTTTTTTTGAAACCCGCTCTAAGACGTCGCTGTCTTTATCTAAGAAAGTGACCTCGGACTTAGCATTGCGGGCCATTTCCTCGCCGAAGCGTCCGACCCCACAACCTATGTCCAGCAGCGTCTTGCGCCTGAGCTCTTCCTCCATCTGAGAGACCGTGGCCAGAACCATCTCCCCAAGTTCGCGCGTGCTGCGGCTGTGCCGATGTCCGATAGCCCGGGCGGCTTCCATCTGTTCATGCCTGGCTGCTATATCTGCTTCACTGAGCTGGTAAGGGTTGCCAGAGTCGTATCCTAAAATCCTAGAGATAAGTTTATGATGCTCGTCTATATTCCAAAACGCATTCAAAGACTCTACCTCAGCATCGCTCATAGGCTCCGTGGGCATATCCGGGTATACCGGTGCCCGGTTGATCCCAGTACTCATCGAATATACTATACCATTAAAACGATATTTAGTCTATGCTTCTGCTCGTCTGCTTATTTCCTGCGTCGGGGTAGGAAGCGGAGTCGGCGCGAGGCTGTACCAGGCACTGCTTCTTCTTCTGTGAAATAGTCCGGAGCTTCGTATTGGTCGTAGGTTATCATCAAAGCCCGGGATTCCACCTGACGAAGGGTTTCCAGAGATACCGATACCAGCATCCTGATTCTGGTATCGCCGATGGCGATGTTCTGGTTAAGTTTAACCTGGGCGAGAATCGGTAAAACTGCCAGAAGCCCTAAGGCAGAGGCCCCGAATAATGTCAGCCGGTTAACTATTCGGCTCAGATACTTCTCGGTCTGCTTGCCGGAGCGGACGTCAGCGATGAAGCCGCCCTGTTTCTGGAGATTCTCGGCGATCTCTTTGGCATTGAAAGTCACGCTGGTGTAGAAATAGGTGAATACGAAGACCAGCAGGAAGTATGTCACCGGGTAAATCCATGGTTTCCAGCCGCCGGCAGCGAATGTGGTAGCGCTGGGGTTCTGGAATAGCTGGCTTAACTGCACTCCGATCTTGCCCCAGTGGCTATGCGGCACGAAGTTCGCACCCTGCCCGTGGGTCAATAGCTGGCCGACAAAACTTGGGACCGATAGGAATGCCACCGCGAAGATAATTGGGATGACGCCGGCTGTAATTAGTTTGACCGGCAGCGTGGTAGTGACTCCGCCATAGGTCCGGTTGCCCTGGACGCGCTTTGCATAGTTGACCGTCAGGCGCCTGGAAGCCTCGTTAAGCTTGACCACCGCCCAGGTGATGAAGATGACCGCCAGCATCACAATCCAGAATAGAATCATACCGTGCTTACTAAAGTCGCGGTGCAAAAAGTAGAACTTATCGGCGACCGCCGAGGAGCTTTTTTGCCAGTAAACCGATGTCCAAAGCTGAGTGAATAAGGTGGGCAGCCGGCTGACGATGCCGACGGTAATAAGCAGCGATATACCGTTGCCGATGGACCTCTCTGTGATAAGCTCGCCCAGCCACATCAGCACCATTGAACCACCGGTCAGGGCGGCAATCATAACTACCCACTGGGCCAATGAAGTATGCGCGGTTATATCGCCCAGGCCACCGATCTGGGCGGCCTCCTGGCGGATAAGGTAGATGGTGCCGATGGACTGGATGATGGCCAGCGGGAAGGTAAGCATGCGGGTGTACTGGTTGATTTTCTTACGGCCGAACTCGCCCTCTTTGTTCATGGCCTCTAGCTTAGGTATAGCCTTAGTAAGCAGCTGCATGATAATGCTGGCGTTGATGTACGGCCCCAGGCCGACCAGCATTATGGAGAAATTAGCCAGCGCGCCGCCGGATAGGACGTTAAGAAAGCCCAGCAGCTGGTTGGAATTGGATTGCTCGAATAAGTTCTTGAGGACTTGCTTAAGGGTGTGAGGGTCGCCCAGCGGTACGGGAATATGGGCCATGATGCGGAAAACTAGCAGCATGCCCAACACGGCCAAGATGCGGTTGCGCATCTCTTTCTGGCCCAAAGATTTAAGAATTATGCCCCAATTCACTTGCTAAATATTATACCAGCAACTGCCGGTTTAACCCCTCTAGATTATTCTTTGTCTGATTTTGCGGTCTTTTTAGCAGATGTGGCTGGGCGACCGACTTGCGGCGTTGGATGAAAAACCCCGCCGGCTTTTTCGATAGCGGCCACGGCCTTTTTGCTGGCTGACTGCAGATGGACTTCTTTCTTAACAGTGATATCACCGTTAAGCACGACTTTTACCGCTACGTATGGACTGACTACCAGTCCGGCCTCATGGACTGACTTATTATCAACCTTCGCGGCCTTCATATCGTTGAGCTGGGAAGTATAAATCACTTCAGCTATCCGGCGATGGCTCTTGAAGCCGCGCAGTTTGGGCAGGCGGGCATACAGCGGGTTCTGGCCGCCTTCGAAGCCGAACCGGACTGGACTTTTGCGGGAGCCTTGGCCCTTTGTGCCGCGGCCGGCAGTTTTGCCATGACCGCCGCTGATACCGCGGCCGGAGCGGCGGGCAGTCTTCTGCTTGGAAAGTATTAATTCGTTGTACTTCATTATGCCGCGACCTTTGCTGCCTTTTTAGCTTCAGGCTTCGCTGGCTTGGTTATCCATTCGCTGGAAGGAACCATCTCTTGGAGCGCGCTTAGCGTGGCGTAAGCTGTGTTGATACGGTTGGATGAGCCGAGCGATTTGGATAGGGCGTTCTCGATGCCGGCTACTTCGAGTACGATTCGGACCACGCCGCCAGCGATCAGACCGGTTCCAGGCGCGGCTGGCATTATCAGGATCCTGGCACCGCCAACCTTTGCCTCGACTTCATGCGTCAGCGTACCTTTATAAAGGGCTATCTTGACCATGTTTTTCTTGGCGACATCACTGGATTTATTGACGGCAGCCGATACATCGGCGCCTTTGCTGACACCGATTCCAACTTTACCTTTATGGTCGCCGATAACTACCAGCGCCTGGAACCGGAAGCGGCGTCCGCCTTTAACCACACGGGCCACTCGGTTAACATAGACCACTCTCTCGTCGAATTGTTTCTCTTCTTCGGTCATCTGCCTGGGGTCGCGGCGATTATCTCTTCGTGCTTGTTGTGCCATATTAAAACTCCAATCCTGCTTGTCTGGCGGCTTCGGCCAAAGCTTTGACTCGGCCATGATATTGTTTGCTCGAACGGTCGAACACCACGCGTGATATTTTGGCCTTCTTGGCTTTGGCGGCGATGTCTTTGCCGACTTCGGCGGCCTTTTCAGTCATGGTGCCGGTAACTTTCTTACCGACGGTCGAAGCCGAGGCTATCGTATTGCCTGCCGTATCGTCGATTAGCTGGGCGCTGATGTGACTGTTGCTCACATGCACCGCCAGGCGCGGCCGCTCGGCGCTGCCCCGGATGACTGACGCTACTCGATTGGCTCGCCGCTGAGCGTTCTTCTGCTTTAAAACTAACCTATTCATATCTATTCCTTACCGCTCTTTCCGCTTTTACGGATAATCCGCTCATCGACATATTTGATACCTTTACCCTTATACGGCTCCGGTTTCTTCAGTGACCGGATTTCGGCGGCCACCTGTCCGACCTGCTGTTTATCGATACCGCTGACGGTTACGATATTCTGTTCGACTGCCACATTGATACCGGCCGGTACGTTATAGATAACGTCGTGCGAAAAACCGAGATTGAACTTCAGGCCGGCGCCCTGCTGAGCCACGCGGTAACCGACACCGTTGATTTCAAGTTTCTTCTCAAAGCCTTGACTGACACCGGTGACCATATTACTGAGCAGCGAGCGCATCAGGCCGTGGCGGGCCCGATTGGCAGCTTCGTCGTTATCGCGGCTGACTAGCACCTGGTTCTCCTGCTGGGCGACTTTGACTCCGGGCATGGTGAACTGTTCCAGCGTGCCTTTGGAACCGCTGATTGTTATCTTGCTATCGTCGACAGTGATTGTCACGCCGCTGGGCAGATCGATTGGCTGTTTTCCTATTCGACTCATGATTAACCTTTCTAATAAACCTCACAGATTAGCTCGCCGCCGAGGTTCTTAGCCTTAGCCTCGGTGCCAGTCATGATACCGGAGCTTGTGGAGACGACTACCAGACCGCGGCCGCGCCGGACAGTCGGGACTGCCGGTGATTTGACATAGGTTCGACGTCCGGGCCGGCTTAAACGCTGGATATGGCTGATGCGGGCCGGCTGGTCCTCTTGGCTGATATTGATGACCAGAAGCTTGCGGCCGTCTTCTTCGGCTACTTCAACCGAGTCGATAAATTTATTATCGGCTAATATCTTAGCCACAGTCTCTTTTATTTTGGAGTGCGGCAGGCTGACGCTGTGGGCATTAACAGC
>Ga0207674_10005492_pt1 | contig 15055 bp, 11 predicted proteins | sample KBSCornC72_FD_184303 | JGI IMG/M metagenome (GOLD analysis project Ga0207674, IMG submission 184303) | Corn rhizosphere microbial communities from Kellogg Biological Station, Michigan, USA - KBS Corn C7-2 (SPAdes) (version 2) | ecosystem: Host-associated > Plants > Roots > Rhizosphere > Soil ... | reverse complement strand
AATGTGTTCCGGCTGGACCACCATCTTCTGCGGTTCGTTGATCTCAACCTTCACTGCCGCCGTGTCGAGCCAACCGATGGCTTTGTCCGGCAGGTGAAGATTGCGGATGTACTTCGGCGCCATTTCCAGCGCTATGTTGATGGCGGCGTCGGAAATTTTGACGGAATAGTTTTTCTCAAGTCGCGGACGTAATCCAAGCAATATCTCCTTGGTTTCGTCGATGCTCGGCTCCTCGACTTTTACCAGCCGAAAACGTCGTGCAAGAGCCTCGTCCTCTCCTATGTATTCCTTGTATTCGGTCGATGTCGTCGCGCCTATAATACGCAGCTCGCCGCGGGCCAACGCCGATTTGAACATATTTGCCGCGTCGCTGGACGTGCCAAGCGCCGCCCCGGCACCGATGATCGTGTGTGCCTCGTCGATGAAAAGAATGATGTGATCTTTTTCTTTGACTTCGTCGATGATGCCCTTGATCCGTTCTTCGAACATACCGCGGAGCATAGTGCCGGCAACGAGTCCGCCCATTTGCAGCTGAACGATATGAGCCTCACGCAGTCTCGCGGGAACTTTTTCCGGTTCGAGTTCGATGAGGCGTGCAAGTCCTTCGACCACTGCTGTCTTGCCGACGCCCGGTTCACCGACAAGCATCGGTGAATTTGATCGTTCGCGGTGCGAGAGGATCTCGATCATCTGCAAGATCTCCTTCTCGCGGCCGATCGTCGGCGGTATCTTGTCCTGGCGAGCAAGCTTGTTGAGCGAAACCCCAAAATGCCTTAAAAACGACGGAAGCTCGTATTTTTGACGTACACGCTCCTCTTCTTTTTCGCGGTCGCGGATTCGCGTTCTCGCGGTCTGCGCAACTTCATCGGAAGGTACGCCAAGATTCTGCAAAACGTCATTCAAAATGCTTCGTTCATCATTCGATAAAACGTAAAAGATGTCACTGCCTTCGATCACGCGGCGTCCCTGCGAACGTGCGCGATCCATTGCTCGTTTGAAAAGTTCGGTTGTTTCGGGAGCGATGCGATAACCTTTGCCAGTGTGCTGGCGTCCGCTGTCCATCCGTTTCTCGATCAGCAATTTGACCGACCGCGGATCAACGGAAAGATCTCTCATCGTTGATGAGAAGAGATCGTCCTCTTCTCTGGCGATCGCATGCAGGATGTGTTCGATCGTGACGTAGTTTTGATCACGCCTTTTCGATTCATCTAACGCGGTTTCTAATACACGCTTGCCGCTTTCGCTGAATTTGTCTTTGTATGCGTCTATGTCTGCCATAAATCTTCTATAAATAATTCCCGAAACTTGGATGCCTTTTCCGTTGCATCCTATGTCCGGTTCCTATAATAGCATTTCGAAAAGTTGCGGGAAAAGAGAATTATTTCAAGAGAGAGCCAGCCTCTTTAAACCATCCGTTTATCTATTATGTCAATGATCGAGTTTGTTCGTTATCAATACACCCGATCATACCACTCGCAATTTTAATTCCAATTGAATAACGACCGGATCATCTGTTTTGTTTCGCCGGGTCCGGTCATGTCCAGCGAGACGCGGTCGCTGCCTGCATCTATTGCTATGTTAAAGCTTAAGAACGGGCAGCATTCACGTTCCAGTTTTATGATTTCCGCGAGGTCCGAGATCGTGGAGTCGCCAATACTAAACCGAAATCTCGTACCGTTATCCAGATCTTCGGATGCGACGAGCGATCCGGACATTTTGTCGAGATATTTTCCACGGCGTTCCCGCAATTCCGCATCCGTCAGGCTGCATACGATAGGAATGATATCTTCCATACGCTACTCGCTCGCCGAACGCGTCATTGCCTTGCCAACCTGGACCCTTGCGGGACGGAGCAGACGGTCACCGAATTTGTATCCGCGCGAATATTCCTTCGTGATCCTGCCGTCGTCTTCAGGATCGACACCGGCCATATCAACGGCTTCGTGAAGCTCTGGGTTGAATTCCGCTCCGACAGAAACGATCGGTTCTACGCCAACACTGACCAGAGCCTGTTCGAACGAACGCGCCGTACCTTTAACACCGTCTCGAAGGTGATCGAGCGACGGATCTTTTTCACTGTGTTCGATGGCAAGATTGAGGTTGTCCAACACAGGCAGCAAAGTTGTCAGAAACGCAAATTGCCCCTGTTTTGCCCGATCCTCTAGAGTTTTTGCCATTCTCGCACGCAGGTCGGCCGTTTCCTTTTCGAGGCCCGCTTTCGCTTCTTCAAACTTCGCCTGAACGCCGACGAGCTTTGATTCGGCCGCCTCGCGACGCTCGGTTTCAGCCTTTAATTTTGCTTCGAGCTCGACCTCGAGCGCGGATCTTGCCGCTTCCTGCGGCTTTTCGTCTTCGAATTTAATGCGTTCGCCGGCGTTGTTGAACCGCCGTTTGTCGTTTACCGGAATTTCGTTTTCATCTAAAATTTCGTCGTTAAAATCTTGTTCGTTCATTTTCTTTTTCTTAAAGATCATTTATTAAATATTAAAACTTAAGATGCGATTATTAAAGCTTTGCGCGGAGTTCCAGCGATACGGGAACTCCGTGCTCTTAACTGCTAACCGCCTTTTGTTCACTCTCTACCGGCGAAAATTTCATCTCGCCGTTTTGGGCCGAAACCCGCACCGTCTGCCCGCTTGCGATCTCGCCCTTTAGCAGCTTAACCGCCAACGGATTTTGTATTAGCGATTGTATTGCCCGTTTTAGGGGCCGTGCTCCGTAAACCGGATCGTAGCCCTCTTGAACCAACAAAGCACGGGCCGAATCATCAAGCTCGATCTTGATGCCGCGCTCTTCAAGCATCGAACGCAGCCGTTCAAGCTGGACGTCGATGATCTCGGTGATCTGCTCCTTGCCAAGTTGTTTGAATACCACGATATCGTCGATCCGGTTAAGAAACTCGGGCTTAAAGTAATCGCGCATCACTTGAACAACCGCTTCGCGGGCCTGCTTTTCGTCGCCCTCGGCGGACTGAATTTCACGCGATCCGAGGTTTGACGTCATTATCAGCACGGTGTTCTTAAAATCGACAACGCGGCCCTTGGAGTCGGTCAATCTGCCGTCATCCAAGATCTGCAGCAAGACGTTAAAAACATCAGGATGCGCCTTTTCGATCTCATCGAAAAGTACAACGGAATAAGGCCTTCGACGAACGGCTTCGGTCAGCTGACCGCCTTCTTCGTATCCGACATATCCCGGAGGAGCGCCGATCATTCGAGCGACAGCGTGTTTTTCCATATATTCGGACATGTCGAGCCGGACCATCGCTCGCTCATCGTCGAATAAGAATTCGGCAAGAGCCCGTGCGGTCTCGGTTTTACCAACTCCGGTTGGTCCGAGAAATATGAACGATCCAACAGGCCGATTCGGGTCCTGCAGTCCGGCGCGCGCACGGCGAACGGCGTTTGCGACCGCTTCCAACGCTTCGTTTTGACCGATCACGCGGCGGCGCAGATTCTCCTCCATCGAGACGAGTTTTTGCATCTCGCCTTCGAGCATTTTTGATACCGGCACGCCGGTCCATTTTGCAACGACCTCGGCGACATCTTCTTCGTCGACTTCTTCCTTCAGGAAAACGCCGTCTTTCTGGAGGTCTCCAAGACGCTCTTGTTCTGCGGCAAGTGATTTTTCGAGTTCCGGAATTCGGCCGTATTGCAGCTCGGCAGCCTTGTTAAGGTCGCCGGCCTGACGGGCGCGTTCGAGTTCGAGTTTTGCGGTTTCAAGCTGTTCCTTGCCGGTCCGCATCTTCTCGATCTCTTCCTTCTCGGAGTGCCATTTTGCCTTCATCGCGGACGATTTTTCCTTGAGATCGGCGATGCGTTTTTCGATGTCCTCAAGACGCTCTTTAGACTTTTCGTCGGTCTCGCGTGAAAGGGCTTGTCTTTCGATCTCGAGCTGCAGTAGCTCGCGTTCAAGCACGTCGATCTCCTGCGGAAGGCTGTCTATCTCGATTCGGATGCGTGACGCTGCCTCGTCTATCAAATCGATCGCCTTATCAGGCAAAAATCTATCGGTAATGTACCGGTTTGAGAGGGTGGCGGCGGCGACGATCGCGGCGTCCTTAATTCGTACACCGTGATGGACCTCATAGCGCTCTTTTAAACCACGCAAGATCGCTATGGTGTCCTCAACACTCGGTTCGCCGATATAGACCTGTTGGAAGCGCCGCTCGAGCGCTTTGTCTTTTTCGATGTATTTTTGGTATTCGGCCAACGTAGTCGCACCGACCGCGCGAAGCGTGCCGCGGGCGAGCGCCGGTTTCAGCATATTCGAAGCGTCGATAGCGCCTTCGGAGGCGCCGGCGCCGACCAGCGTATGCAGTTCGTCAATAAATAAAATTATTTGCCCTTCGGCCTTTTCGATCTCTTTCAGGACGGCCTTCAGACGATCCTCAAACTCGCCGCGGTATTTTGCGCCGGCGAGCATCGCACCTAGATCGAGCGATACAAGCCTTTTGTTTTTAAGTGTTTCCGGTACATCGCCAGAAACGACGCGCTGCGCCAGACCCTCGACAATGGCGGTTTTACCCACGCCAGGTTCACCGATAAGTACAGGATTATTTTTTGTGCGGCGCGAAAGGATCTGAATCGTCCGGCGGATTTCATCGTCGCGGCCGATCACCGGGTCGAGTTTACCCTTGCGTGCACGTTCGGTCAGGTCCTGAGCGTATTTCTCGAGGGCCTGGAAATTTTCTTCGGCGTTCTGGTCGGTGATGCGCGTTCCGCCACGCATATCGGTCACGACCTTTTCGGCATCCTCTTTTGTAATGCCGTTCGAACGCAGAATGCGGCCGGCGTCCCCGTCTTTCTCACCGGCTATGGCAAGCAGCAGATGTTCGGTTGAGATGTACTCGTCCTGCATCTTTTCGGCCTCTTTTTGCGCTTCCTGAAAGATCGTGTTCGTGCGCGAGCTAAAATACTGCTGCCCGCCGGAAACTTTTGGAAATTTGTCTATAGCGGCAAGGACTTCGCCTGTGATCGCCTGAACGTTGGCTCCGATCTTGCCTAAGATCGGGCGCACGACACCTTCTTTTTGTTCAAGCATCACGGCCAAAATGTGCTCAGGCTCGACCTGCTGATTCTGATTTTTTTCGGCCATGCCGATCGCTTCCTGAACGGCCTCTTGTCCGCGAATTGTGAATCTGTCGAATCTCATTGTTTTTTACAAATAATCTTAACCCAGAGACGCCGAGACGCAGAGAGTTTTTTTGGAATTCGCTCCAATTCTCTGCGTCTCTGCGGTGAAAAATGATCTTAAGCTTTTGCCGGCTTAGACTTCGAATGTGTATCGATCGTTTTCGGTTGAGCGGCGCTGCCTCCCTTGATCTCGATCTTACGCGCCTTGGTTTCCTCACGTTTCGGCAGGGTCACACGCAAAACGCCGTTATCGAAATCGGCCTGCGCCCCGTCAGCCGTTACATTTTGCGGCAGCGTGAACGAGCGTGTAAACGAACCGTAAGACCGCTCTACGCGATGATAATTGTCGCCCTCGGTCTTTTTCTCGAATTTGCGCTCGCCGCTTAGGGTAAGCACGTTGTTTTCGACCGAAATGTCAAAATCGTCCCGATTCATTCCCGGAAGTTCGGCCTCGAGTACGAGGTGGTCTTTCTCCTCATAAATATCTACATTCGGGTTCCACGCGCCGTGCATCATCTCCTCTCGGTCGTAGCCGGACGGAGCAACGCCGGTAAAAAGGCGCGTCATCTCGTCCTGCAGGCTGCGCAACTCGCGAAAGGGGTCGTATCTAACTATGTTCATAATCATTTCCTCCAAAATTTCAAGATTGATGACTATTGATTAGTCAATTGTAATAATAAAACTTGAGTGTAGGATTGTCAAGTTGATATCAAGTGTAAATATTTATTCGCGTAAGTCCGGTTTTTGCTTGATTTTGGGTGACACTTTTGGGTTTTGTCGGGTATATTTAGTCTCGCATCTTTTCAAAGCTGACCCGAAAAGGCTGGAAGTTCCTGCAAACTTGCGTCGTTCGGGACAAATGCAAAAATGAAAATTCTTAACGAGATCCTCTGGCCGCTGGTGGCCGTTGTTGCGGCATTTATTGTCGGCGGCATCATTATATTGCTGATCGGCGATAATCCCATCAACGCGTACAGGCTGCTGCTGTCCAGTTCGTTCGGCTCGATCGGAGATATCGGGTGGATGCTGCATTACGCGACGCCGCTGATCTTTACGGGCCTGGCGGTAGCGGTGGCCTTGCGGTGCGGGCTGCTGAACATCGGTGCGGAAGGGCAGCTTTACGTTGCAGCTTTTGCGACGGCGTGGGTCGGAATCAAGTTTGGCGGGACCGCCGTTAACGGAGTCAGTTGGGCTTGGGCGAGTTTGCCGGCGGTTGTTTTGATACCGCTTTGCATATTGACGGCGGTAGTTGTCGGCGGCGCCTGGGGTGCGATACCGGGAATTCTAAAGGCCAAATTCGGCTCCCATGAAGTTATCAATACGATAATGCTGAACTTTATCGGCATCGCGCTGGCCGGATATTTTACCCAGTACTTTTACAAAATTCCGGGCGACCCGATCATGCAGACGGCGAACATAGGGCACGCTGCGGAGATACCGCGACTAAGTGAATTCTTGCCGTTTATTCCGCACGATGTTCCTCTGAACGTTGCGTTTTTAATTGCGGTTTTGATGTGCGTCGTCGTTTACGTTTTTTTGTGGAAAACAAAATGGGGTTACGAGCTGCGGGCGGTCGGCGAAAATCCGACGGCGGCGGAGTATGGCGGAATATCGCCGAAAAAACAGATCGTTGTCGCGATGACGTTTTCGGGCGCTCTCGCCGGAATGGTCGCGATCGGCGAAGTGATGGGAAACAGGCACAACTATTACGACGGGTTTTCGGCCGACTGGGGATATCTTGGAATTGCGGTCGCCCTGTTAGGGCGGAATCATCCGCTTGGAGTTTTTATTGCGGCCGTGTTTTTTGGCGTACTGCTGCGCGGCGAGATTTTTGTCGATGCGTTCACTCCCAAAATTTCCAAAGATTTAGGTTGGGTTCTCCAAGCTATTATTATTTTGTTCGTTGCGTGTTTGCAGATGTATTCGCGCTCAACCAGGACTAAAGGCAAGATTTAACACAAAATCGCAAAGACGCTGAGACGCAAAGGGAATACAAACAAGCGGGCTCGATAAACATTTCTCACTACTTTGCGGCTTAGCGACTTGGCGTCTTTGCGTTAATGCTTGGTTAAAGCACCCGCTACCGCAGGTGGTACTGACAAGAAGCTATGAGTGAGATATTCACAATTGCAATGCTGCTTTCGGCGATACGTCTTTCGACGCCCTTGATCTTTGCCGCTCTGGGCGGTCTGTTTTCGGAGCGGTCGGGCGTCATTAACATCGCTCTCGAAGGGCTGATGCTTGCCGGTGCGTTCACGGCGGCCGTTGCCACGTACGAGCTGCATAATCCGTTTTTGGGAATGTTCTGCGGCATTCTGGCCGGAGCGGCGCTTGCATATATCTATGCCGTGTCGTGCATAAAATTTCAGGCCGATCAGGTTGTTGCCGGTATGGCGATAAATTTTTTGATGATCGGGCTGCCGGCACTGATCAGCGGCGCGGTTTACGATTCGGCCGGTTCGACGCCGCAGATCGATAAGGCATGGCAGCTTCCCGATATTATTAACGGCTTGTCATGGGCTTCGCTGCTGGTGTTCGCGCTCGTTCCCATTTGCTGGTACGTGCTGTACAAAACCCCATTCGGATTGCGGTTGCGTGCGACTGGCGAAAACCCTGAAGCGGCGGACGTTGCGGGTGTGAATGTAATAAAGCTGCGATACATTGCGGTCGTCATCTCGGGCGTGCTGGCCGGAGCGAGCGGTGCGTATTTATCGATCGGCCAGTCGTCGCTGTTTACGCGGAACATGACGGCGGGACGAGGGTTTATCGCTCTTGCGGCTTTGATCTTGGCGAAGTGGCGTCCGGTTCCTGTACTGCTTGCGTGTTTGTTCTTTGGGTTTATGGAGGCGCTGACGAACCAGATACAAGGCGCGTCATGGGCAAAGCTGCCTTCGGGCGAAGACATCCCGATCCAGTTTATACAGATGATACCGTACCTGCTTACGATCATCGTTTTGGCGGGATTTATCGGACTGTCGCGGGCGCCAAAGGCTTTAGGAATACCGTACAGAAAGGAGAATTAAACTTCTTTGGTTTTGCCATGGATGGCGGCATAAGGTGGTTTTGATACGCAAGATCCGGTTACAATTCCTCACGCAAGACTAATCAGAAGCTTGGTACACTAAACGAAGATCAGTTAAATCTAGTTTCTGATTCGGTGAGATCCTGGCTTGGGCTATAAAATTAACTCGATGTCATACGAAAAAGCCGTCGAGGCGGCTGAGTTTATAAAATCGAAATATCCGAAACCAATTGCGGCCGCGGTCGTTCTCGGCAGCGGTCTCGGCGCATTTGCGGACGACATTGAAAACGCAGTGCAGATACCTTATGAAGAGGTCCCGCATTTTGCGCGTTCGACCGTGCAGGGGCACGCGGGGCAGCTTGTGTTGGGTGAGGTCGAAGGTGTTCCGGTTGCGGTGCAGCAGGGCCGTTTCCATTTTTACGAAGGCTACGAAATGGAACAGGTGATGTTTCCTATGCGGGTTTTCGGGCGGCTTGGTGTAAAAAATGTGATTTTGACAAACGCCGCGGGCAGCCTCAGCACCGAGATGCGTCCCGGCAGCCTGATGCTGATCTCAGATCATTTGAACCTGATGGGCGTAAATCCGCTGCGGGGCAAAAACGATGAACAGTTCGGCCCGCGCTTTCCTGACATGACCGACGTTTATACGAAAAGCTTGCAGGAAATTGCGATTCGCGAAGCCGACGCAATAGCAAAAAGCCGTTTCGATTCGGGACGAGATGCCGAGCACACTATGTTTCTTCATCGCGGTGTTTACTGCGCTTTGTCGGGGCCGACGTACGAAACGCCGTCCGAAATTCGCATGTACAGGCTGCTTGGCGCGGACGCCGTCGGCATGTCCACCGTGCCAGAAGCGATTGCCGCACGGCATCAGGGAATGAACATTCTCGGCATTTCGTGTATAACCAATTTCGGCGCCGGGATGACCGCCGAGCCGATCAATCATCAGGAAGTGATGGAGACAGGAGCGAGGGTTGCTGAAATTTTTAAAGAATTATTGCGACGGATCATTAAGAGAATTGAAACCGCAGATGAACACTGATAGACACAGATTTTTAATTCGTATTTCATCTGTGTGAATCCGCGTTCATCTGCGGTTGAAAATATTTATGATAATTGGAATTTGCGGTGGAACAGGTTCCGGAAAAACCACGATCGCGCGGGCGATCCTTGATTCTGTCGGCTCTACTGAAGTCGTCCTTATCGAACAGGATTCGTACTACAGAAATCTGGCCGATATGCCGCTCGACGAACGCCACCAGGCGAATTTCGATCACCCGGACGCGATAGACAGCGACATGCTGGTCAACCACATCAAGCGGCTTAAACAGGGCGAGCCGGTCGAAATGCCAGTCTACGACATGGTGACGCACACGCGGCGTGACATCACGGAAACGCTCAAGCCGAAACCGGTTGTGATAGTCGAGGGCATATTGATATTTGCAGAACCGCGCGTGCTCGATCTTTTGGACGTGCGTGTTTTTGTTGATACGCCGGATGACATCAGGCTGATGCGGCGGCTAAAACGCGACATCATCGAGCGCGGACGCACGGTCGAACGAACGCTTGAGCAATATGAACGAACCATCAGGCCGATGCATTTCGAATTTGTTGAGCCGTCAAAACGTCATGCAGACATCATAATTCCCGAAGGCGGACAGCCGCATATAAGCATCGAATTTTTGTGCGGATTGGTCCGCGAAAAATTGAATAGTGAGAGACTGGTAATAAATTAAGTTAAGACCTGCTATTTAATTAAGAAATTAATAATTACTAATTAAACAATTATTCGGCAGATCTTCTCCGTGTGTTTTAAATGGAAAATGAAAACGAGGTGCGACTGATCGAGGCCGCAAAGGATGTACGGGAACGAGCCTATGCGCCGTTTTCGAATTTTAAGGTCGGCGCCGCAGTCGAAACCGATGACGGCGAAATTTATACGGGCTGCAACGTTGAGTCGGCAAGCTTTGGCTTGACGGTCTGCGCCGAGCGCGTCGCTATCTGGAAGGCCGTTTCGGAAGGCAAGATGCAATTTAATCACGTTGCTGTTGTTGTCGATACCGACGAGCTAACGCCTCCGTGCGGCGTTTGCCGTCAGATAATCTGGGAGTTTTGCGGCGACGTGCCCGTGACTCTGGCAAATCTGCACGGTAAATCGGAAACCGTCCAGATGCGCGACCTGCTGCCCAGGGCGTTCGATTCGAAGTTCTTGAAATAAATTTATGGCTGTTCCCGGTTTCCAGAATATGATGTTGCCGTTCCTGGCCTGCAGACATCGAAGAGTTCGAACAGCGAAATTAGGAATAAGGACCAAGAGTTGTTAGTATCGCAATCTAACCTGGAACTGAAACTCCCGGCCCGGATCGACGCTGCTTATTCCTCCGAGCGCGCCGCCGAGCGTCGGTGATGGCGTGCCGGTTGTCGAACTGCGATAATTTCCGTCACGGCCATAAATATTCGAGTGGTTAAAGATATTAAACCCTTCGGCCCGAAGTTCGATCTTCCAGTGTTCGCCGAACGAAAACTGTTTTTGCAGAAAGATGTCTGTTGCATAGGTTGGTGAGCCTTTTCCCGAATTACGCTGCAAAAATTTTCCGGTCGACAGGTCGAAAGGTCGGTCGGTGTTGGCTCCGTCGCCGTTGGTGTCGGCACCGGCGGTTATGTTAAAAGGCCGACCGGATGCGGCGCTTGTGACACCGCCAAATGAAAGTCCGAATGGAAGCTTGTAATAGCCGCTCAGTACAAACCGGTGACGCTGGTCGAGAAGGCTCAAACCGCGTTCGTCCGCGCCAAGAAAATTTACATCGTTCGGATCGCCTCCCGGAGCGTCAAATTCGACGGTGTTCGAGGCTTTTGAGAGCGTATAACTTGCCAAAAATGAAAATCTGTTAGAAAAACGCTTTTCCAGGTTTATCTGCAGGCCGTTGTACAGGCTCATTCCCTCATTTACCACTCCGAGAATTCTTCTGTAACCATTTACAATTGGCGTGATCGGACGCGAAGCGTTAGCCGCTGTTGCCGAACGCGTCTGTCCGGGAGCAGTTGGGAGGAATGAAACCGTCGGTGCGTTCAGGTCAATGGTCCGGTCGATCCTTATGGTGTGTGCGTAAACATAATCCGCACTCAGGAACAGTTTTAACGGCAGCTCGCGTTGAAAGCCGATGGTGCCTTGATAAGTTTCAGGATTCAGAAGTTCGTCCGGGTAGCGCGTCAAACGCGAGATATCGAAGAACTGGCTGTAATACGCCGCACGGCCTGGTCTGATCGTTATGTCACGCGCAGGTAGATCTGCGCCGGCCGGGAACTCGGGAAGCGGGTCAAGCGATGTGGGGAACCCAAATTGCCCGGGCGTCGCCGTAAATGTGAAAACACCTGTCGGCCCGTTCAGGGCAAAGGATGCTGCGGTGTTAGCCCGAACCTCGGAATAGAAAATTCCATAACTGCCGCGAATAACCGTTTTTCCGTCACCCAGCAGATTGTATGCAAAACCGACTCGGGGCGCGATGTTGTTCGTATCATCCGTAAATGTCTGCCGTTCATAACGCACGCCGAGATTCAGCGTCAGATCGCCGCGCACGCGCCAATCGTCCTGAACGAACAGAGACCAAAGCCATTCCTTGACGTTGTAATCGGCATCGCCGAAACTTTGCGTGAAGGACGCGGCGTCCGCGACGGTCAGCGCCGACGTAGGAATTGCCGGGTTCGCCGACCGTGCATTCGTAAAGCGAAACTGTCCAAGGACAAAACCGCTGCCAAATTCCTGCCCGTTTCCACCGGACGAAGAGTGAATAATATCTCCGCCTACCTTGATCGCGTGCGTGTCGACAGACAGCGATAAAGTATCTGCGAATTGGTATTGGCGGTTAGTAAGGAATGCCGAACGGGAATCGCCCTCGGTCGAGATCGGGCGAACGAATTGCGTCAAAGGCGTTATCGGTGAAAATTTTGTGATGGGCGAGCCAAGCTGAAATTGAAAACGGGCCTGGTTAACGATGGTGCTGCTAAAGATTGCAGTTTCGGAGACCTGCGCAGCATACGTGGCGCGTTGAAACAGCCGCGCGGCGCTTGGCAGATTATTTCCCCCAACGGAATCGTTCGCGTTGAAATCGGTAAAATTGTCGAGATTAAACCGTCCCGTCAGCGTGTTGTATTTGTTCAATTGATGATCGACACGGGCGAAAAACAGGCCTTGCCGATATTTACCGGGATACGTTTCCGGGGCAAGCGGCGAGGTAATAACGGTATCGCGCCGCTGCCAGTTTCCTTCGGCTCCGAGCAAAAAGTGCGTACGGTTCTTCATGATCGGGCCGGAAACTACGCCGCTGAATTGCACAAGCTCATCACGCGTCCGACGCAGCGCAAGCGGCTGCGAGGCTTGCATTCCGCTAGGCCGGACCATAGCGAGGCCGTCGAAGCCGAACTGATTTGTTCCCGATTTGGTGACGATGTTTACCACGTTTCCGCTCGTTCTGCCGAATTCGGCAGAGACGGGGTTTGTTAAGACGGTAAATTCCTGCAGCGTCGATAGCGGCAATGCCGTAAAAAGAGTTTGGCGGCCCCACGAATCGTTGCCTGTGCTGCCGTCCAGCGTGAAGGTTGTCTGCCGACGGCCGCTGCCGTTTACTACGAACAAATAGTTGTTAACGAAGAGGTCTCCTGTGCCCCGGGCAGGGCGAATGGACGAATTAAGACCGACCAGATTAGTAATTCGGCGGTTGAGAACGGGCGTGTTGTCGATCTTTTGCAGGTCGAGACGCGTGCCGAGTTGCGCCGAGTCGGTTTGGATGCTGTCGGTTGTGCCCAAAACGGTGACAGAAATTAAGTCATTGATCACGCCGACCTCCAAATAGAAATCGACCGTTGCAGTTCCGCCTGCCTTTAGCTCGATATTGCTCTTGGTCGCGGTGATAAACCCTTTTGACGCAGTTGAGATCCTATACAAACCGGTCAGCGGCAAGTTTACGAAAATATAATTGCCGCCGCTGTCGGTAACGGTTTCGCGGGTCAGCCCGGTCGATTCGTTAGAAAGAGAAACTTTCGCGCCGGGAATGACCGCGTTGCGAGCGTCAACGACGCTGCCGCGAATCGTTCCGGTTTCGGCGGTTTGGGCGGCGGCGATGGCCGCGACGGACAGCAGACACAGGGAAAGGAAAAAAGCATTGCGTAAAATCGACATAATTTTTTGTCGTATTAAAAGACGATGCGATAACGTTCAGCAGTAGTAGATACGTAAAAATTACAAATTCGTTTACAATAGTAACGCCACACGGGTACGTTGCACTTATTCTAGTATGCAAAAACTAAAAACCATTGTCGCAGCAACGCTGCTCATTTCGTTTACGATCACGAGTTTTGGCCAAGTGCGTTCGGTACCAAAACGCGCATCCGGTTCGGCCGTTGATATTCTTATCATCGGCGGAACAGTCGTGACGATGGACAAGGACCGGCGCGTTATTGAGGACGGCGCGATCGCTGTTAAAAACGGCGAGATCGTCGCCGTCGGAAAGCGAGCTGATGTAATGCGGAATAAAACCGCGAGCCAAACAGTTAATGCTGCCGGAAGGGTGATTATCCCGGGGTTGATTAACACGCACACGCACGTGCCGATGACGCTGTTTCGCGGCATCGCGGACGACCTCGATCTGCAGGAGTGGCTGACGAAATACATTTTCCCCGCGGAGGCAAAAAATGTTGATGAAGCATTCGTTCGCGCGGGAACGCGCCTCGGGCTGGCCGAGATGATACGCGGCGGTACGACCACGTACTGCGATATGTATTATTTTGAGGACGCCATCGCGGACGAGAGCAAGAAGGCCGGCGTCCGAGGCGTTCTGGGTGAAACGGTTCTGGATTTTCCGGCTCCGGACAATAAGACTTTTGAAGCCGGAATGGCCTCCGCCGAGCGTTTTATCAAAAAATGGCAGGGCGATCCGTTGATCGTACCCGCGATCGCTCCGCATGCCCCTTATACCGTGTCTGCTGAGCACCTGATAGCCGCGCGGAAGCTTTCTGACAGGCTGAACGCCCCGCTGGTGACGCATTTGGCAGAGGCGAAGACCGAAACCGAGTTTATCGAGCAAAAGCATCCGGGAATGCGGCCGATCGAATTTGTTGAGAGCATCGGGTTTTTGACAAATAAGACGATCGCGGCGCACGTAATTCAAGCAAATCAGGCCGAATTAGACATTTTAAAAAGAAGGGGCGTCGGTATTGCCCATAACCCGCAGTCGAACATGAAACTTGCGGCGGGGGTTGCTCCAGTGCCGCAGATGCTCAAAATGGATATGCCTGTCGGTCTGGGAACTGACGGAGCGGCGTCGAACAACGATCTTGATATGTGGGAAGAGATGGACACGGCCGCAAAACTGCACAAAGTGTTCACGGGAGACCCGAAAGTGGTCCCGGCCGAAGCTGCCTTCGAGATGGCGACATCGCGCGGCGCTCGTGCTCTGCATATGGAAAATATGATCGGCTCGATCGAGGTTGGAAAGCGGGCTGATATCGTGATAGTCGATTTTGACGATCTGAACCAGACGCCGTACTACAACGTGTATTCGACGCTGGTTTACGCGACAAAAGCCAATGATGTGCGGACGGTTATCATAAACGGCCGCGTGGTGATGCTCGACAGGCGTTTGCTCACGCTGAACGAAAGTGTTATAAAGAAAGACGCAAACGCATACCGCAGAAAAATCATCAAAAGTTTGTCACACTAGTAAAAGCGACGTATCGCTCGCATGGCAACGCGATTTTTTTTCGAAAATATGTTAATCAGGTCATTATAAGTGAGTCTTCCTGCAGTTCGCTTGACCTTTACGGAAAATTTAAGTCATAGGAGGACTGAAAATGCCGCTAAATGTCAGAAGGTTTTGCACTTCGGTTTTTTTGGTATTATTTG
>Ga0207674_10005491_pt1 | contig 15057 bp, 15 predicted proteins | sample KBSCornC72_FD_184303 | JGI IMG/M metagenome (GOLD analysis project Ga0207674, IMG submission 184303) | Corn rhizosphere microbial communities from Kellogg Biological Station, Michigan, USA - KBS Corn C7-2 (SPAdes) (version 2) | ecosystem: Host-associated > Plants > Roots > Rhizosphere > Soil ... | reverse complement strand
ATGATGCCTTCCACGTTGCCGCGGACGCTGCTGGCCCGCTCGAACCTCTCCGCTAGGGCCGGGTCGGCATCCGGGCTGGCCGCTGCGTACCGGTCCAGGGTGCGATCCCGCACCATGGCGACCGCATGGTCGAGGTCCAGGCCCGCCGCGCGCACCCGCCGGGTCTCCTCCACCCAGACGTTGATCTCCTCCGCCGAACGGTCCAGCGTCTCGCTGACCTGGTCGACCGGCCCATAGTGGCTGAACATCAGCCGGGCCGGGCGGAGCGCGGCGAACTTGCGTATCGAGGCCAAGGCGGCCGCCAAGTCGAAATCGGGTGGCGGCGTGGCCGGCCTGACATCCCCGGTATCCGGCATGTACACCCCGGCCGCGTCGCCGACGTACAGGTCCCCGGTGTCAGAGTCGACTAGGCCGACGTGATGCTTGGCGTGGCCGGGGGAGTAGTGGCTGTCGAGGCGCCTGCCGCCGCCGAGATCCACGGTGCCGGTGTCGTCCAGGGCCACGATGCGCTCGGCGGGAACCGGGGCGAGGACGCCGAAGAGCCGCTCGAGCGCCCTGCCGTAGACCAGCCGGGCCCCGGCCATGAGCCTGCTCGGATCGGCGAGGTGCCGCGCACCGCGCTGGTGCACGACGATCTGGGCCGCCGGGAACATCGCGGCGATGTCGCCTGCGCCGCCCGCGTGGTCGAGGTGGATATGCGTGACCACGACGGTGGCGAGGTCGGCAGGACCGATACCAAGCGCGGCCAGGGCGTCACGGACCACCGGCGCGGACGGCGCGGTGCCCGTCTCCACCAGGCACGGCCGCTCGCCCCTGATCAGGTAGCCGGCTGTGATCCCTTCGTAGCCCGCCATCCGGGTGTCGATCTGGAACACCTCGTGCCCGATTCCATCTGTCACGCGCCCTATTGTCCCGCAGCCGTCCCGCCGCCGCTCAGTCGGACGGGCCGAACGTGCGGAGGATCAGCCCGGTACGCGGTTTGGGGCCGAACGAGGTGGATTTCCGCGGCACCCGCTCGCCCTGAGCCGCGATGTCGATAACCGCCTCGAAGGACGCCGGGTTGCAGATCACCGCGGTGCCCCCGGCGGCCGGAGCGGCGCCGGCTCCGCGCTCGGCTACGTCCGTCGCGGTCGCGTCACCCGCGACCGCCCGCACCGCGTCGGCTGCGTCGTGGTCGATGAGCACGTCGCGCTCGCTGTCCGTGACGCCCCATAGACGGCCGAGCAGCAGTTGCTGCATGACCGAGGCGGCGAGGCTCTGCCATGGTGCCGAGGTCCCGGCCGGCATCGAGGCCGCCAGCTGAACCGGGTCCGGATGGCTGAGCAGGCGGAACACCGGGCCGCCGGCCAGCAGGAAGGCGGGACCCGCCCGGCCGGCCTCGGCCAGCCGTGGTAGCGCGTCATCCAGGCAGAGGCCAGCCGGCAGGTCCTGCACGCTGAACGCGGCCTTGGCGAGTTCGGCGGCGCGCTCCGGCGGTAGGCCGGGCAGCACCCGGTGGATGGCGCCCAGCCGGGGCGGGTAGGCGGCCGAGTCGACCAGGAACGCCAGCCCGTAGTCCCACGGTCCCGTGCCCAGGCCGGCCGCCCGCATCTCGGCCTGCAGTTGCAGGTAGGCCGCGTACCGGTGGTGCCCGTCGGCGATCAGCGCCCGGCGGCCGGACAGGTCGGCGGCGATCGCGGCCTGCTCGCCGGGATCGCCCAGCCGCCACAGCCGGTGGGTGATGCCGTCCTCGGTGGTGATCGCCACCAGCGGTGTCCGCTCGTCCGCGACCCGGTCCATGACCTCGGTGGCCGTCGGCATGGCCTCGGTGTCCGTGGCGTCGGGGAACTGCCCGCCGTCATAGATGAGGAAGATCGGCTCCAGGTTCGCCTGCGTAGCCGCCATCAGCTCACGCCGGCCGGCGACCAGGCCCGGCATGACGTTCTCGTGCGGGAGGATGCCCGCCGATTCCGGCGAGCCGAGGCGGACTAGGCCGATGATGCCGCGCTGGAGCAGGGAGGGGCCCGATCCAGGCAGGCGCTGCTCATAGATGTAGAGCGCGGCCATCCGGTCCCGGATGAGCACGCCCGCCGACAGCCACTCGCGCAGCAGGCCCGCCGCGGTCTTGTTCGCGTCCGCGCCCTGGCCTGGCAGGATGAGACGGACCACGTTGTGCGGCTCCGCCGCCCTGAGCTGGTCGAGAATGCCGCCGTTAATCACGTCGTACGGTGGGGACGTGACGTTTGCGATACCGCTTACCCGGTCACGGGCATAACGGATGCCGCGGAAGGGTGCCAGCACGAGGCCGGAACCAGAGTCGGACGGAAGGGTCTGCACACCATGTCAAAAGGATCAGCCGCTAGCGGGGATTCCCATCGGGAAGAAAACGTCCCTGGCCAGGCCCTTCCGGGAGGTTCTGCGGACGACGTGCACGCCTGGTATCTCCGGGGCATGGACCTGCTCGGCCGGGGCAGCCCGGCGGCCGCTGCCCAGGTCCTGCAGCGCGCCGCCGCGGCCGAGCCCGGGTCCCGCAGCGTCCGGGAGGCCCTGGCCCGGGCCCAGTTCGACGCGGGCCGGTACGAGGAGGCGGCGGACAACTTCCGGGTGATCGTCGAGGCCAGCCCGTCGGACGACTACGCGAACTTCGGCCTCGGGCTCGCGCTGGCCCGGACCGGGAACCACGCCGCCGCGGCCGAGTATCTCGCGCTCGCCGCCGCCATGCGCCCCGACGATCCCCACTACACCGAGGCCCTGCGTTCGGTGCGGGCCACGCTGCGGTCCAGGAAAACGGCCGAGGGGGGGACCGAATGACCGAGGGCCCGCAGGGCCTGCGGCCGCGCGGCAGCCAGGAACCCCTCGATACCGCCTATGACGTCGCCCTGCTCGACCTGGACGGGGTGGTCTACCTGAGTGGCACGGCCATCCCCGGCGCGGCCGAGGCGCTGCGCAAGGCCGACGCGGCGGGCATGCGGCTGGCGTACGTGACCAACAACGCCTTCCGTACCCCCGCCGCCATCGCGGCGTTGCTGACCGGCTTCGGCGCGCCGGCGTCGCCGCAAGACGTGGTGACCTCCGCCCAGGCCGCCGCCCGGCTGCTGGCCGAACGTCTCCCGGCAGGCGCGCCGGTTCTGGTCATCGGCGGCAGCGGCCTGCGGATGGCGTTGCGCGAGCGTGGCCTGCGCCCGGTCAGCACCGCCGCGGACCAGCCGAAGGCCGTCGTCCAGGGCTATTCGCCCGACGTGAGCTACTCGATGCTGGCCGAGGGCGGCCTCGCGGTGGCTGCCGGGGCGCTGTTCGTGGCGTCCAACGGCGACATTACGCTGCCCAGCCGGCGCGGCCGCCAGCCGGGCAACGGGGCGCTGATCCAGGTGGTGGCGACGGCGACCGGCGTGCAGCCGCTGGTAGCGGGCAAGCCGGAACCCCCGCTGCACCACGAATCGGTGCTGCGAACCGGCGCCAGGCATCCGCTCGTTGTCGGTGACCGGCTGGACACCGACATCGAGGGCGCCCACCGGGTCGGGGCGGACAGCATGCTCGTGCTCACCGGGGTCACCGGCCCGGCCGAAGCCGTGGCCGCGCCGCCGTCGCAGCGCCCCACCTACCTGGCCGAGGACCTGACCGGCCTGCTCGAGCCGCATCCGGAGATCAGCGTGGAAGACGGCGCGTTCGGCTGCCGGGGCTGGACGGCCCGCATGAACGGAGACCAGCTGGAGTTGGACGGCGACGGCGAGCGCATCGACGGGCTGCGGGCGCTGTGCGCCGCCGCGTGGGCGGGGCCGGGTGACCCTGACACGAGTGTCAGCCCCGAGGCGGCCCAGGACGCGCTCCAGCGTCTCGAACGATAAACCGATACCTCGATGTGACGACGGGCGGTCACTCGCCGTGTAAGCTATCCCGCATGCCAGGCCGCGCGGTCCGCCGTCACGGTGCCCACCCGGGTACCGCCGTAATACTCGCGCGCGTGCTCTGTCCTTCGTGTTGTTGCTGACAACGACCTCAGCTGACCGTTGTCGCCGTCGGCACCCCCGTTAAGGGCCGGTGCCGGAGAGCCCGCGAAGGAACTTCCCCGATGACTGCAGAACTGACCGCAGACATGTCCGTTGCCCCGGAGATCGCCATCCTGGCCGGGGCCAGCCTGCTCGTCCCCGCTCAGCCGACACGGGCGGGAACGCCGGGCACCCGGCCCACGCTCGGTACGCTGGCTCGCCACCTGAGGATCCTGGCCGCTTCGCCGGAGCGCTGGTGGGGACGGGTGCGCTTCGACCCGGACCGTTCGGTACGAATCGAGCTCGAAGACCAGCCGGAGTACGGCGCCTGGCTGGTCGTCCTGCCGCCCGCCCGCCCCGGCCAGCAGAGCACGGGCCAGGACTGTGATTGCGACGTGGCCACGGTGATCGCGGGGGAGGCGATCGAGGGTGCGCCCGGCGGCGCGGTGCTGCGCCCGGGATCGACCCGGGTGCACGGGCAGCGGCACCGGCTCCGCGGCCACGGCGCGGGGTACTCGATCAGCCTGCACGCGCGCGCCGTCCCGCCCGGACCGGCGGGACGGCACGAGCCGGACGGCGCAGCCTCAGCCAATCCCCGGCCTGCGCTCAGCAAATAATCGGCTCGCAATTCATCAGTCCGCAATGTCGAAGTAATAGGCTGAACGGGTCACGGGGGCAGATTCCGACATGCCGCCAGAGAGGACTCATTCGGATGATTGAGGTACGGGGGCTCAGTAAGCGGTACGGCGAGAAAATCGCCGTCAACGACCTGTCATTTGACGTGGTGCCGGGCAAGGTGACCGGCTTCCTCGGCCCGAACGGGGCGGGCAAGACCACCACCATGAGGCTGATACTCGGCCTGGACTACCCGAACGCGGGCTCCGTCACCATCGACGGCAAGCGCTACGCCAGCCTGGCCAATCCCATGCGCGAGGTGGGCGCGCTGCTGGACGCCAAGGCGGTGCACGGCGGCCGTTCGGCCTATAACCACCTGCTCTGCCTGGCCCAGACCAACAACCTGCCCAAGCGCCGCGTGGGCGAGGTCCTGGAACTGGTGGGCCTGACCGACGTGGCGCGCAAGCGCACCAAGGGGTTCTCGCTGGGCATGAGCCAGCGGCTCGGTATCGCGGTCACGCTGCTCGGCGACCCGAAGATCCTGATGTTCGACGAGCCGGTCAACGGGCTGGACCCGGAGGGGATCCTGTGGATCCGCAACTTCATGAAGGCGCTGGCGGCCGAGGGCCGCACCGTGTTCGTGTCCAGCCACCTGATGTCGGAGATGGAGCACACCGCGGATCAGCTCGTCGTGATCGGCCGCGGCCAGCTGCTCGCCGACTGCACCATGGAAGAGTTCATCGCCCGCAGCTCCGGCCAGACCGTCCGGGTCGCCACGCCTCAGCCTGACCAGCTGGTCAAGGCGGTGGCCGACGCGGGAGGCAGCGCGGTCAACGGCGCCGACGGCACGCTGGTCGTGTCCGGCCTGGTCGCGGCGCAGGTCGGCGACATCGCGTTCGAGCACGGCGTGCGGCTGCACGAGCTGACCGTGGTCCGGGCCTCACTCGAGGCGGCCTTCATGGAGCTGACCGCGGACAGCGTGGAATACCGGGGCACCGAGAATGAGCAGGGCCAGCCGCCAGGGTCGGCCCAGCCAGGAACACAGCCAGGAACGGCAGAACGGCCGTCGGAGCTCGCCGCGCAAGGCCAGCACAGCCGCGAAGGGGGAATCTGACATGGCCGCCGTCACCACTACCCGGCAGGCCCCGGTCCTGCCTCCGCCGTCCGGCCGGGCCGGGTTCGGCGGGACGCTGCGCTCGGAGTTCACCAAGATCCGCTCGGTTCGCTCGACCTACTGGACCCTGCTGGTCCTGCTCGCCGTCAGCATCGGGATCGGCGCGGCGATCTGCGCCGGCACCGCGGCCAACTGGGATCAGACCTCGGCGGCCGACCGGGCCACCTTCGACGCGACCCAGGTCAGCATCGCCGGCCTGTTCTACCTGGGGCAGCTCGTCATCGTGGTGTTCGGCGCGATCGTGCTCACCGCGGAGTACTCCACCGGGATGATCAGGACATCGCTGACCGCGATGCCCAGGCGGGTCACCGTGTACGCCGCCAAGGCGCTGGTCTTCGCCGTGGTCGCCCTGGTCGTTACGCTGGTCGCGGCCTTCGTCGCGTTCTTCCTCGGTCAGGCGCTGCTAGCCAGCACGCACGCGAACGCCTCGCTGTCGGAGCACGACGTGCTGCGCGCCGTGATCGGCAGTGCGCTGTACGTCACCCTGTGCGGCTTGTTCGCGTTCGCCGCCGGGGCGATCTTCCGGCACACCGCGGCCACCATCACCTCGATCATCGGCCTGCTGTTCGTGATCCCGATCCTGGCGCACCTGCTGCCGTCCAGCTGGTACAACGACATCGCGCGGTGGCTGCCGGACTCGGCGGGCGGGGCGATAACGGCCACGGTGGCGCCGCAGGACTCGCACCTGTTCTCGCCGTGGGGTCAGTTCACCGTGTTCGCCGTCTACACGGCGATCCTGCTGATCGTGGGCGGGATCCTGTTCCGCAGGCGGGACGCCTAGCAGCGCACCAGGAGCCTACGGGAGCGTCAGGATCTCGTGGCCGTCGTCGGTGACCAGGATCGTGTGCTCGAACTGCGCGGTGCGCTTGCGATCCTTGGTCACCGCCGTCCAGCCGTCCGGCCAGATGTCGTAGTCGATGGTGCCCAGGGTGAGCATCGGCTCGATGGTGAACGTCATCCCCGGTTCCATGATCACGTTGGTGTGCGGGTCGTCGTAGTGCGGCACGATCAGCCCGGAGTGGAACGTGCGGCCGATCCCGTGCCCGGTAAAGTCCCGCACCACCCCGTAGTCGAACCGGCGCGCGTACGACTCGATCACCCGGCCGACGGCGTTCAGCGGCCGGCCCGGCGCCACCGCGCGGATGCCGCGCATCATCGCCTCGTGCGTGCGCTCCACCAGCAGCCGCGATTCCTCGTCCACGTTCCCGGCGCAGAACGTGGCGTTGGTGTCCCCGTGCACGCCGCCGATAAAGGCCGTGATGTCGATGTTGACGATGTCGCCGTCGTTGACCAGCGTGTCATCGGGGATCCCGTGGCAGATCACCTCGTTCAGCGACGTGCACAGCGACTTCGGGTAGCCGCGGTAGCCGAGCGTGCTCGGATACGCGCCGTGGCTGACGAGGAAGTCGTGGCCCACCTGATCCAGGTAATCGGTCGTGACGCCCGGGGCCACGTGCGCGCCCACCTCGGCCAGTGCCTGCGCGGCCAGCTTGCCCGCCACCCGCATCCGCTCGATGATCTCCGGCGTCTTGACGTCGGGCTCGCCGGTCTTGGGCCGCTTCCTGCCCACGTACTCCGGCCGCGTGATCTCCGCGGGAACCTGGCGGGTCGGCGAAAGCCGACCCGGATGAAGCACTGTCGCCATGCTTTGCGAGTCTAATGTGCATGGACAGTGAACAGGGAAAGCGATGGTGGTACAGCCTCAGGACGCACACCGTCGAGGACGACGACGGTCCCACCCCGGGCAAGGACCGGCTCGGGCCGTTTCCGACCCGGGAAGCGGCGGCCCGCGCGCTGGAAACGGTGCAGGAGCGGAACAAGGAATGGGACGCGAAAGACTAGCAATGTCATAGCGCTAGCAGGCTCTATTAGGCTAGGGCCGTGAGCGATGAACTGCCGGCCGCGGCCGAAGCCCGGATGGCGGAAATCCGGGCCAGCGGTACCTGGGGCTCGGCGCTGACCTCCGACGAGTTCGCCGCGATCCGCAGCGTCGGCTTCGAGCCGGCCGGCCAGGTGCTGGGTGCCTGCGTCTACAACATCGGCTACACCGGCGGCTACAGCTGCCCAGGCGCCTGGGGGACCTGGGGCTACGGCCAGGTCACGCCCACCCGGACCACGACGCAGGTCTCCTCGCGCGCCGGCTGGGGCTCGTTCGCGCCGCTGGTCCAGGCCATGTACGAGGCGCGGCACAAGGCCCTGGACCGGATGACGGCCGAGTGCGAGGAACTGAGCGGGCACGGCGTGGTCGGCGTCAGGCTGACCATCGGCGCGTTCCCGGCCGGCGGCCTGGAGTTCAAGGCGATCGGCACCGCCATCCGCGCCCCCGGGGTCGGGCCGGTGTCGACCTGGCCGCCGCGCGGCTCGCGCCGGAAGCGGCCGTTCACCTCCGATCTGTCCGGGCAGGACTTCGCCAAGCTGATCATGAAGGGCTGGGTGCCCGCCGGGCTCGCGCTGGGCATCTCGATCGGATCCCGGCACGACGACTGGCTGACCGTCGGACAGACCCGCTGGGGCGCGGGGAACGCCGAGGTCACCGGGTTTACCGAGCTCGTCAACGACGCCAGGCACGATGCGCGGCAGCAGCTTCAGAGCGACGTCAAGCGGCTCGGCGGCGAGGGCGTGGTGATCGCCGACATGGAGATGCGCGTGCGCGAGCGCGAGTGCCCGGTGTCGGAAGGCCGCCGCGACCACATCGTCGAAGCCACCACCATCGGCACCGCGATCGCCAGGTTCGCCCGTTCCGAGCAGCGGCACAGCGGACCGACGCTGGCCATCATGTCCCTCGACCCCCAGCGCCGCCAGGCCGCCAGGATCAGGATCTGACAGGAGAGACCATGACCGACGGGAACATCGCCACCGAGCTGGACGCCGCGGGCGTTCCGCACGATGCCATGCAGCGGCTGGCGGAGCTGGAGCCGGGCAAACCCGGGTCGATCTTCACCTCGGACCTGTCGGTCAACGAGTTCCTGCTGGTCCGCGAGGTCGGATTCCGGCCGCTCGGCCTGGTCCTCGGCAGCTCGATCTACCACGTCGGGCTGCAGATCGGCCGCTGGGGCAGCAACCAGGAGCTCGACGTGCTCTCCCAGGCCATGTACCACGCCCGTGAGCTCGCGATGAGCCGGATGGAGGCCGAAGCCGACGCGCTGCACGCCGACGGCATCGTCGGCGTCCGGCTGGACGTGGAGATGAAGGAGTTCGGCGCGGACATCGCCGAGTTCATCGCGGTCGGGACCGCGGTCAAGGCCGAGGAAGGCGCCGGCGGCGGCGGCGTTGCCAACTGGCGTAACAACAAGAACCAGCCGTTCACCTCGGACCTGTCCGGGCAGGACTTCTGGACGCTGATCCGGGCCGGCTACGCGCCGCTCGGCATGGTCATGGGCTCCTGCGTGTACCACGTGGCCCACCAGAAGTTCGGCAGCAAGATCGGCAACATCGGCAAGAACGTGGAGATCGAGCAGTTCACCCAGGCCCTGTACGACGCCCGGGAGCTGGCCATGACCCGGATGCAGGCCGAGGCCGAGGAGTTGCACGCGGAGGGCATCGTCGGCGTCCAGCTCCGCCAGCACAGTCACACCTGGGGCTCGCACACGACCGAGTTCTTCGCCATCGGCACGGCCGTGCGCCCGCTGCGCCCGGACCACATCATCGAGCGCCCGACGATGGTGCTGACGCTGGACGCCTAGCTCACCGGTTAGATCAGGGGCCTAAGCCGGTCGGGCCGCTCACCGCGTCGAGCAGGCGTGCCACCCGGTCCCGCAGGCCCCGCACGCCCGGCCGGTACCGCTGGTAGCCCGCCGTCCCCGGCTGCGGCACGCGGGTGTCGGCGCTCGCCACGCCGAACTCCCCGCGCTCGAAACGCTCGGCCGCGCCGATCTCGCCCACCGACGAGCTGATCAGGTGCTGGGCCCCGCCGAACGACACCGCGTCCACGCCCGGCCGGATCGCCATCGACTCGTGGGCCAGCGCGTCGAGCTCGGGATCGCCCGCATCCAGCGCGAAGATCGTGGCCCCGGTCCGCCGCGCGTCGTCGACCCGTTCGAGCAGCGGCACCGGTGCCGTGGCCGGCGACACGACGAACAGCGTCTCGCCGCGCCGGGCCGCCTCCAGCCGCTCCAGGCCGACCCGCAGATGGGCCGGCGCGCCCTCGGGCACCTGCCAGCGGACCAGCGTGGGCATCAGCTCCGGGATCCCGGAGAGCCTGCTTTCCTCGTCCAGGTGGGCGGTGAGGTGCCAGGGTTCCTCTTCGGGGGTACCGACCAGCAGGAACCCGCCCGGCGAGCGGGTGGCCTTGCGCAGCCCCAGCGCGAACGCCCGGGTCCGCTCGAGCCAGCCGGTCGGGGCCAGGAGCGCACGGAGAGTGGTCACTTGGTTCGCGTCCACGTATCTATGGTGCATCGGAAAGACCCCTCCGCGCAGCCATATCCGTACGGACAGTCGCGATCTTTGCGAACCCGCAGGTACCGCCCGTTGACTTGGCCCCGGTGCACCATCTGAGAAGATGCTCACCATGACTGAGCGCGAAACCCCGTCCGTGGACGGACTCGTCATCGCCATCCTCGGCGGTACCGGGGACCAGGGACGCGGCCTGGCCCGCCGATTCGCGCTGGCCGGGCACCAGGTGATCATCGGATCCCGAAGCTCCGAACGCGCCGCCGCCGCCGCGCAGGAGATCGGGCACGGTGTCCAGGGCCTGGCCAACGCCGACGCCGCCCGCGGCGCCAGCGTGATAATCGCCGCGGTGCCGTGGGAGGGCCACGGTGACCTGCTGTCCGCGCTCGCCGGTGAGCTGGCGGGCAAGATCGTCGTGGACTGCGTGAACCCGCTCGGCTTCGACCAGCGCGGCGCCTACGCGCTGCCGGTCGCCGAGGGGAGTGCGGCCCAGCAGGCCGCCGCCCTGCTGCCCGGCAGCCGGGTGGTGGCGGCGTTCCACCACGTCTCCGCGGTCCTGCTGCTCGATCCCGAGGTCGACACGATCGACCTGGACGTCCTGGTGCTCGGCGACGACCGTGAGGCCACCGACCTGGTGCAGGCCCTGGCGGCGCGGATCCCCGGCGTGCGCGGTATCTACGCCGGCCGCCTGCGCAACTGCGGCCAGATCGAGGCGCTGACCGCGAACCTGGTGTCCATAAACCGCCGGTACAAGGCCCACGCCGGCCTGCGGGTCACCGACATTTAATCCCGAACGGGCCGGGTTTCCCGCACCCCCGAGAAGGCGGCCGCGGTCAGGGTGGCCGCGGTCTGCGCCGCGCTGGCGATCGCCTCATCCGGGCCGAGTCCGCACAGATCGGTAAGCGTGAACAGGGCCTCCGCGCTGACCGTCACGGCCAGGTCGCGCTTGAGCTGGGCCAGATCGGTGCCGTCGCCGAACGGGGCGAGCGCGTAGTCGATCAGCCCCAACCGGATCCCGGGGCGGACCGGCGCGAGCCCGGGCCTGGTGATCGTGCCCGAGATCATCGCGCGCACGGCCCCCTGGTAGGAGAGCACGCCCCGGAGCAGGAACTCGCAGGCGAAACGGACCCGTTCGACCGGGTCGGCGGACGAGGCGACCGGCGCCAGTGCCTCGGCTGGGCTGGGCCACAGGCCGTCGATGGTCTCGGCGAGCAGTGAGGTCAGGTCGGGGAAGTAGCGGTAGGCGGTCGCCTCCGAGACCAGGGCCCGCCTCGCCACCTCGGGCATCGTCACCTCCGCGCCCGTCCGGACCAGGTCCCGGCAAGCGTCGACGATGGCCCGGCGGGTACGGGTTTTCTGGTTCGCGCGGCCGCCCGTGACCTCGCTGGCCGCGGTCGTCATGGCCAGTCCCGGTAGCTCATGCTAGTAGACCTTACTCATGAGAGTTGACTTGCACAACGAATGGGAGCACGCTACTCTCGTGAGAGTTAACTCTCATCAAGGAGCGATCGATGACACAGGTCTCCGTGGTCGCGCCGGACGGCGGCGAGGCCATCCAGCTCGGACCCATTCAGATGCGGATCCTCGAAGACGGGAAGACCACCGGTCACCGGCTCGGCGTCGGCGAGATCACCATTCCGCCCGGCACGGCCGGACCGCCGCAGCACCGGCACGCCCAGCACGACGAGGGCTTCTACGTGGTGTCCGGCACCGCGCGGTTCACCGTGGGGGACACCTCCTACGAAGCCGCGGCGGGCACGTTGGTGATGGTCCCGCCCGGCGCCCCGCACACCTTCGCCAACCCCGGCGAGGAACCGGTCGTGCTGCTCAACACGTTCACGCCGGACCTGTACGTGCGCTACTTCCGCGACCTGGGACAGATGATCGCCGACGGCCAGCCGCTGACCCCGGAGAGCACCGAGCAGGCGATGAGCAGGTACGCCACCGAGACGCTCTCATGACCGGAACCCGCACCCGCACCATCGAGCTCGGCCCCGGCCAATCCGTCGAGGTCACCCTGGCCGAGGCCGGGACCGGGCGCACCGCGCTGGTCCTGCACGGCGGCGGCGGCCCGGCCACCGTACAGGGCATCGCCGCCCACCTGTCCGGGGCCAAGCATGTTCTCACGCCGGTCCATCCCGGCTGGGACGGCACGATCCGCCCGCCGTGGCTCTCCTCGATCGGTGACCTGGCCGCCGCCTACTTGCGGCTGCTCCGGGACGAGGGGCACCAGGACGTGCTGGTCATCGGCTCGTCCATCGGCGGCTGGATCGGCGCCGAGATGGCCGTGCGCGACGAGGCCGGGCTGATCAGCAGCCTGGTCCTGATCGACTCGGTCGGCGTGCTGGTCGAGGGGCAGCCGATCCGCGACTTCTTCGCGCTCGACGCCCGCGGCGTGGCCGAGTACTCGTTCTACGACGCCGACCGCTTCTACGTCGACCCGTCCACCGTGCCGCCGGAACAGGCCGCGCAGCGGGCCGCGAACATGGCGACCATGCGCGTCTTCGCCGGCGACCCGTACATGCACGACCCCGGGCTGCCCGGGCGGCTCGGCCGGGTAGAGATCCCCGTCCTGGTGCTCTGGGGTGACAGCGACCGCATCGTCACGCCGGGGTACGGGCAGGCCCTGGCCGCGGCCTTCCCGCAGGCGCAGTTCACGGTCATCAGCCAGGCCGGGCACCTGCCGCAGCTGGAGCAGCCCGACGCCACGTTCGGCGCGCTGGACGCGTTCATCCGTAAGGACCCGGGCCCTGGGAGCCGGCCGGCAGCCTGAGGCCGTGCACCACCCCGTCCTGGTCGCCGGCGACGAGCGTGTCGCCGGTGACGGCAGGCGCCGAGTAGCACTGCGCCAGTGAGTACCGCACCGAGCCCAGCTCGCGGCCGTCGGCCAGCCGGACCCGGACGAGCCGGCCGTCTGCGGACACCACCCAGGCGCTGTCCCCGGCCACGGCCAGGCCCGCGTTCTGCACGCCCACCCCCAGGTCCGCCTGCCAGACGGCGCTGCCGTCCGCCAGGCCGACGCGGGTGAGCAGGCCCCGCTCGGTGGCGAACAGCGCGGTGCCGTCGCCCAGGACGATCGTGGGCGGGTACATCGTGCTGCCGGGCAGGGTCCAGCGCGGCGCGCCGGTGCCGGCTTCCAGCGCCTGGGTGCCGGAGACCGTCGCCGCGAGGACCACGCCGGCGCCGAGCGCGATCACGTCGTCCCAGCCGCTGTACAGCGTCACCCGGTGCAGGTCGCCCGCGACCATCCGGTGCGACCAGGCTTCCCGGCCGGTACGCAGGTCGTGGGCGCGGGCAAAGCCGTCCGCGGCCGCGGTGTAGACCCGCTCGCCGTCGCATCCGGCCCGCCCGGCCGAGAACCCGCGGCCGGGCACGGCCCAGGCGAGCTCCCCGCTCGCCGCGTGCAGCGCGAGCAGCCGCTCGCCCGCGGTAAACACCACCAGCTCCGGTGCGACCAGGGGCTGGCTGAGCACCGGCGCGTCGGCGGCGAACCGCCAGCTGACCAGCCCGGTGCTCGCGTCCAGGGCGTACAGGTGCCGATCGGCGGACGGGACGAACAGCGTGCGCCCGTCGTGACTCACGCCCGGCCGCCGGTACACCGGACCGAACCGTGCCCGCCACAACCAGGACACGCTCCTGTCTCCGCGGTCGGCCGGGACCGGGACGGCCGCCACGTCCCCGCTAGTCGACGCCGCCACCACCACCTCGCCGGCCCCGCCGCCGGCCACGGCGATCCCCGCCTGCACCGACCCGGGCAGCCGCAGCCGCCACCGCGGCCGCGGCAGCCCGGCCGCGGCCGCTCCGCGAGCCTGGCGATGTCTCGGCCGCAGCCAGGCCAGCGGCCTGGTCGATAGCCTGGTCAATGGCCTGGTCGATGGCCTGGTCGATGGCCCGGTCAATGGCACCGCGGCCACCGGCGAGCCGGTCTGCGTCCCGTCCGCGGCCACGGTGACGTGGCTGACCGTCAACGCCGGGCCGTCGCCCAGTTCCGCCCAGTAGAAGACGGGTTCCTTGAGTACGGCCTGCAGCGTCACCTGGACCGGGCCGGCCAGCCTGGTGACCGTCTCGCGGTGGACGTGCCCCGCGACGAGAACCCGGACGTCGTGCCGCGCGATCAGCTCGAGCAGCGCGGCCTGGTCGTCGATGTAGTCGTGCTCGCCGGCCACCGGGAAATGCTGGAACAGCAGGGTCGGCCCGCCTGCGGCGGCGAGGTCACGGTCGAGCCATTCCAGCGCGGCCGCACCGCAGTGGCCCGGCTCGAGCAGCGGCTGCGTCGGGTCGAACCCGGTGACGTGCACGCCCCCCGCGTCGAACGAGTACGGCACGGCGCCGAATTGCTCCCGGTAGAGCCCCTTGGCCGTCGGGTCCCACCGCACCTCGTGATTGCCCGGCACATGCCTGATCCGGCCGCGCAGCGCGGCCGGGACCGTCTGCCAGTACCGCTCGTACTCACCCGGCAGCCCGGTGTCGGTAATGTCCCCGCAGTGCAGCACGAAGTCGGGTGCGCGCCGGGCGATGGCCGCGTACACCGGACGCAGCCGCTCCACCGAGGCCGCGGTCATCCCGACATGTGTGTCGGAGACCATGGCGAACCGCAGGCTCATCGCTCGCCACGCTACCCGGCCGACCGTTACCGAGCCGGGACCGCGTGGTCTTCACTAAGACATCACCGGCGTCGGCAGCTGCGGTCATCGGTGGTTATCCGGGGTTTGGGTGCCCCCGCCCTCGTCTATCGGGGCGGGGGCACCCACACCCCATTCGCCTGACCGCGTTCGGGCTGTTCTTCCTGCTCGCGGGGCGCAGCGAGACGATCCGCGGGCTGCGCGGCGATGGCCGCGACGAGCGCTTCGCGCAGATCGACCTGCGGGCGACCGCGATTACCGGGCTGGCCCTGCTCGTCGCGCTGATCGTCGC
>Ga0207674_10005490_pt1 | contig 15057 bp, 15 predicted proteins | sample KBSCornC72_FD_184303 | JGI IMG/M metagenome (GOLD analysis project Ga0207674, IMG submission 184303) | Corn rhizosphere microbial communities from Kellogg Biological Station, Michigan, USA - KBS Corn C7-2 (SPAdes) (version 2) | ecosystem: Host-associated > Plants > Roots > Rhizosphere > Soil ... | reverse complement strand
GGAGAAGGCCATGATGAACAGGCCCCACGACTCCTCCGTTTTTGCCAGCGTCGCGCGCTCGATCTCGACGCACGCGGCGTAATTGCCGTACAGCGCTTCGATCGTTCCCAGCATCCGCGCGGCGGAGGGGTCGTCGGGACTGATGGCCCGCGCGCGCTCGAAGAGCTCGCGCGCCTCGTCGATGAGACCGACGTGGAAGAGGATCACGCCGAGGCGGTCGAAGCCTTCGTTCAGGTTCGGACGCTCGGCCAGCGCCGCGGAGATCTCCCGGATCGCGTACTCGTGCTGGAACCCCGCCTGCGGCGTCCACGCCAGCCGCCCGCGGATGTAGCGCCCCTCGGGGAGGCCGGGGTCGAGATCCAGCGCGCGGTCGCACATCTCTTTGGCCCGTTCGTCCCAGCCGGCGTCGGGATCGTAGGTGAAGGCGAAGCGGCTGTACGCGTCGGACAGGCCGATCCACGGCAAGGGATTGCGCGGATCGAGCTCCCGCGCGCTCTCGAAGAACTTCATCGCCGCGTTGAGATCGGCGACGGTGTCGCGCAGCAGCGCCACGCGTCCCTTGAGGCAGAGCTCCAGCACGTCGCCCGAGGCGTGGACTCTCCTGGCGAAGCGGCGCTCGTCGGCCGGCGTCAGCTCCAACTGCAGGGCGTCGACGATCTTGCGCGACACCTCGTCCTGCATGGCGAAGACGTCGTCGAGGGTGGTGTCGACTTTGGTCGACCACAGCGGCCGCCCCTCGGCGACGTCGATGAGCTGCACGCTGACGCGCAGCCGCGAGCCGGCGCGCTGGAAGGTGCCGGCCACCACGGCGTCGACGCCGAGGTCGCGCCCCGCCTCGACCGGATCGCAGTCGTCGTAGCGGAGGATCGTCGCGGTCGGCCGCACCAGCAGCGAGCGCACCAGCGCCAGCTCGGAGGTCGTGGCGTCGGCCAGCGCCACGCCGAGGTGCGCGCTCGCGGCGTCGCCGGTGAGGCTGCGGAAGGGGAGGACGGCCAGCGCGCGCTGCGCCTTTGGGCGCGGCTCGGGTGCGGCGCGCAAGCCGTCGATGACTTCCTGCGCCGTCGGACGCTTCGCGGGATCTTTGGCCAGGAGGCGGACGATGAGGTCGTCGAGCGTCGCGGGAATCGAGTTGTTGATCTGACGCGCGGGCGTCGGCTCGCGGTTGAGGATCTCGGAGAACAGCACCGCCTGCGTCTTCGCCGCGAACGGCCGGCGCGCGGTGGCCATCTCGTACATCACCACGCCAAGAGCGTAGAGGTCTGATGCGGCGCTCGCCTCCGCGCCGCGCAGCAGCTCGGGCGCGATGTACGGCAGCGTGCCGACGACGGAGTGGGTCAGCTCCACCGTTTCTTCGTCGGGCGATGCCGACGTGATCATCGCCAGGCCGAAGTCCATCACCTTCACGTGGCCTGCGGCGGTGAGCATGATGTTGCCGCTCTTGATGTCGCGATGGATCACGCCGCGGGCGTGCGCGGCGCCGAGGGCCTCGGCGATCTCGATGGTGTACCTGCAGATCTCCGGGACGGCGAGCGGTCCTCGGGCGATGCAGTCGAAGAGCGTCTCGCCTTCGACGCACTCCATGACGATGATCGGCTGGTCGCCGACTTCCAGCACTTCGTGGATGGTGCAGATGAAGGGATGCTGCAGCGCCGCCGCGGCGCGCGCCTCGCGCAGGAAGCGGCGCCGCGCGTGCTCGTCGTCGAGCAGCGCGGCGGCGATGAGCTTGAGGGCGACGGTGCGGTTCAGCGTCTCGTCGTGCGCGGCGTAGATCTCGCCCATGCCGCCCTCGCCGAGCTTTCCGGTGACGCGATAGTGTCCGATCCGCTCGGGCAGCATGCTCAGGTCCAGTAGAACGCGGCGGGATCTTCGCCCGTCAGTTGGCGGAAGACCCACGCGTAGAGCGCCGCGCCGCGATCGCCGTTGGTGAAGAGGACGAGGCGCGTCTTCCGGTCGGGCTGGACCCACGCGAAGTTCTTGAAGCCCGGCCCGTCGCCCCAGTGAAAGTACGACGGCGCGCGGAACGAGCGATCGACGCCCCATCCGAGGGTCCAGGCGATGCGGCGATTGACGTCGACGCGGGGACGGAAGTCGTCGGGCCGCGCGGCGACGTCGGCGTTGATGCGGGCGAGGAACTTCGCGTAGTCGGCGGCGGTAGTCTGCAGCGACCCGGCCATGTTCGGCGACATGGCGATCGGGATGGCGGGCGCGTTGGCTTTGACGTACGCGGCGACGATCTCGTCGTACGTCACCGACTCGCCGCGCAGGCCGGCCTTCTCCAGGATCTCGAAGTTCTTGCGCTCGTAGTACGCCAGCGCGCGCTCGAGCGGCTGCGCGTTGCGGTCGTGGCCGGCGGCGGCGCGGAGCTCCGGAGTCCAGGCGAAGGTGCTGGATGTCATCGCCAGCGGCGTGAGCACGCGATCCTTCATGAACCTGGCGATCGGGACGCCGGCGATCGTCTCCACTACGCGCTGCAGCAGGACGATGCCCTCGCCGGAGTATTGCCACCGGCTGCCCGGCGCGAGCTCGGCGGCCAGCGGCTGGCCGGCCTGGAAGCGCCAGTTCGGCAGCCCCGAACTGTGCGTCAGGACGTGCGCGGCGGTGATGCGCTGCGCGTCGCCGGTCAGTCCGAGCGGAGCGTAATCCTGCAGCGGCTTGTCCCAATCGAGCTTGCCGTCCTTCACCAGATCGCGCACGGCGAGGGCGAAGACGGGCTTGGTCAGCGACGCGGCGGGGAACGACATGTCCACGGCGATGCCCGACGCGAGTTGCAGCGGTTTCCCATCGACGGCGCCGGCGACGACGATGGCCGGGACCTTCGTCACCTCGCGCGCGAGATCGAGGTCGAGCTCAGGCGATGACTTCGAGGTCTCTCGCGCGGATGCCGGCAAGCCGGCGGCGGCCAGCGCCGACAGCGAGACGAAAGTTCGGCGGTTCATGACCGCGCAATCGTCTCACGGTCATAGCGGTTCGGACCCCGAGCTCTCGAACCGGCCTAACTGCACTGAAGCGACGTAGCTCGAATCATCGCTGATGGGCGTCACGATCACGGTGAGGTTGTGCGCTTTCGCCTCCTGCAGCAACGAGACCCACATGTCTTGCGCCCGCCTCGCTTTGGGATCGGTCGACGGGTTGTTGCCGAAAAAGAGGATGAAGGTTTCCGTGAAGCCGGTGCCGTCATCGATGGTAGTGAACGCAACGTCATCACCCACTAACAGACAGTTCACGATTCCAGTGATCTGAGCCATCGTCGTCTTCCCTTCATCACCGCTGCAGCGCTTGCGCGGCGAGGTTTGCGAGCCGAATGTCCCCGCGGACCCTCAGCATCCCGCCGGCGAACGCTTCGAGCGGGGAGATCGCGCCGGAGAGGACCTGCAGCAACACGGCCTCGGAGGCGATGATCTCCAGGTTGGGACGTTTGTGCGCCCCTTCGACCACCCGCGACTCCGGTCCGAGGACCACGTGCCAGCGGGCGTCGTCGTCGTCGCTGCCGGCCGTGAGCTGGATGGCGTTGACCTTACGCAGCTTCAGCTTCGAGAGTCCCGGCGCCAGGCGCTCGAGGTGTTCGGCCACGCTTTTTCCCTTGCCTTTGGGGACGGGCGATAGGAAGACCTTCATCAGCGGATCGTTTCCGGTGCTCGCCGCGACCTCTTTCGCCGATAGTTTCTTGTTCTGCATGATCGTCTCCACCCCAGGAGAGTCGGGGGCGGCAAAAACTCCTACCCTGAATTATGGAAGACTATGCGGCCCGCTTGGACGGTAGGGAAATTCTTCGCCGCAGCCCTCCCATGTCGACGGAGGGAGAAACCATGGACATCACGAAGGTCCGCTCGTGCCGGATCCATCCGGCCATCGGCATCGCGCGCGTCGGCGGCAGCGAGGAGGGGTACTTCATCGGCCCGGAGATTCCGGGCGAGCAGCGCGTGCCGCCCGATCCGAAGTACGGCTTCAAGGACAAGCACGAACAGCTCCTGCGGCAGGTGGCGCGCTTCCGGGTCTACGGCTACGACGCCGCGGGGAACGTGGTCGGCGAGCTGACCGCGGACAACGCGGAGGTCGAGTGGGAAGTCCACGTCGCCAACCACAAGGCGGCCTGGTACCAGTTTGACGAGGCCATGGACATCCCGAACTTCGACGGCAGCGGCGGGACTACGCCGCAGCAGAGTGCCCGCCGCAACGCGGCTATGACCGGCGCCGACCGCGCCAAGCTGGTCATCGATCCCGGCCCGCGCAGCATCAGCGGCAAGAACAAGAAGGGGAAGAAGTACCAGTTCGACGGCGGCAAGTTCTTCGGCAAGCCAGTCTCTCTCGGCGAGGCCCGCACCGACGACGCCGGCCGCCTGCTGGTCTTCGGCGGACGCGGCGTCTCCGCATCGAAGGACGGCAAGCCGGCGGTCACCTTCGCCAACAACGACGGCTGGCACGACGACGTCAGCGACGGCCCGGTCACCGCGACGGTCAAAGCCGGCGGGAAAACGATGCAGGCCGGGCACGCCTGGGTGGTGGTCGCGCCGCCCGACTACGCCCCTGGCGTCATCGCCCTCACCACCATGTACGACGTCATCCGCGACGCCGGCTGGCAGCTCGATCCCTCCATCCGCCCAGCCAAGCCGTCGTTCATGAACGACATCGGCCCCATCTTCCAGCGGCTGGCGCAGAACCAGTGGGTCAACGCCGGCTTCGGAAAGCTGTGGGGCTTCGGCAGCGTGGACAACCTCACTTCGATCATGTCCACGCTGGCCAGCGACACGGAGTACGCGCGGCCGCTGCGCGAGAGCTACTTCAAGCGCTTCCGCAACCCGGCGTTCAAGAGCATCGAGCCCGATCTCATCCCGCCGGTCTACGGCGACAGCGTAAACCTGCCGGCCATCGATCCGCGCGAGTGGTACGCCATCACCACCTTGCAGTACGCGATGCTGGGGCAGTGGGCGGCCGGCGACTTCATCGCCGACTACGACCCGAACGCCAAGCCGCCGGCCAAGTTCGAGGACATCCCGCTCGCCGAGCAGCCGCACGCCCTCGACTTCGCGGCGCTCGACAACACCATCGGCGGGCCGTTCCACCCCGGCTGCGAGATGACCTGGCCGATGCGGCAGCCGATCGTGTACGAGACGCCGTTCCGCATCAAACTGCGGAAAGGTCCGCCGAAGGATTACGGCCCCACGCTCGACTCCGCGGTCTGTCTGGCGCCGGGCGGTCCGCTCGACGGCAGCGGCCCGGGCGACGTCAGCCGCTGGATGGCCGTGCCGTGGCAGACCGACACGTCGAGCTGTCTCTTCGCCTACATCGGCTGGCAGGAAGGCGTCTTCATCCCCACCTTCTGGCCGGTGCGCGTGCCGAACAACGTGCTCACCGACGAGCAGTACGCGACGGTGATGGATGCCAGGAAGAGCTACTCGGAGCGCTTCGACGCCTTCCAGTTCGACAACCGGCAGTACTGGCTGCGCATGCTCGCGCCGCGCGAGGACTACAAGGCGGTGATCAACGAGTTCGTCAAGGAGTGGAACGGCGTCGGCGTGGTGACGCAGATGCCCGGCACCACCGACCCGAAGGATCCGTACAAGAGCTCCTTCCCGTCGACGATGCATGTCGAGCGCGGCGTGACCATCGAGAAGAAGCGCAAGCAGAAGGCGGCGCTGGCGCTGGCCGCCGACGAGTCGCAGGTGAGCGCGCGGCCGGTCGACGGCGGGGTGCGCCCGCGCAACCTGCCGAATCCGAGGAAGTTCCGGTGATGCGATTGCTCCGGGTCCCCGTCGCCATCATGGGCGGCGGGCCGGCGGCGTCGGCCGCCGCGCTGTCGCTGGCGCGGCGGGGCATCGGGTCGGTGATCGTCGAGCGCGGCGACGACGGCGGCGACAAGCCCGGCGAGTCGCTGCCGCCGTCCGCGCGGCCGCTGCTCGAAGCGCTGGACATCCAACTCGACGATCACCTCCGCTCGGCCGGCAATCGCTCGTCGTGGGGAAGCGATGCTGTCGACGACATGCCGTTCATCTTCTCGCCGTACGGGCAGGGGTGGCATCTCGACCGCCGCCGCTTCGAGCGCCTGCTGATCGAGCGCGCGGGTGTGGAGCGGCGAACGAAGACCCGCGTCGCAGCCTTCACGCGCGAGGGGCGAGGGTGGCGCCTTCGCCTCGACGACGGCACGTCGATCGAGTCCGCCTTCCTCATCGACGCCACCGGCCGCGCCGCCTCGCTCTCCCGCCGCCTCGGCGCCACGCGCGTCCATCACGACCGCCTGATCGCCACGGTGGCGTTCCTCGACGGTGGACGCTGCGAGTCGTCGACGCTGATCGAAGCGGCCGAGGATGGGTGGTGGTACAGCGCCGCGCTGCCGGGCGGGCGGCTGGCGGTGATGCTGGTCTCCGACACGCCGCGGCCGTGGACCGTGGCGCCGCTCACGCGCGCGCGCATCGACGAGGGCGGCTACGCCATGGCCAGGCCGCGCCGCGTCGACGCTGGCAGCGCGCGCCTCGACCGCGCCTGCGGCGACGGCTGGCTGGCGGTCGGCGACGCGGCGGCGTCGCTCGACCCGCTTTCGTCGCACGGATTGATGACCGCGCTGGCCACCGGCCTGGCGGCCGGCGAGACCATCGCCGCGTCCATCGCCGGCTCCGCGCGCGCGCTCGACGAGTACCAGGCCTTCGTCGACACCTCCTGGCGCGCGTACGCGCGGCTGCGGCGGGCGTGCTACGCGTCGGAGGGGCGGTGGGCGGACGCGCCGTTCTGGCGGCGCCGCCGTGCAGTAATGTAGCGCGTCCGCATGTACCACGACGAAGCGCAGACCCTCGCCATGCACCGCGGCCTGCTGCAGGACGCGGTGCGCACCGAGGCGTTCGCCGAGGCCATCGCCCGGACCGTGCGGCCCGATGACGTCGTCCTCGACCTCGGCAGCGGCAGCGGGGTGATGGCCATGCTGGCCTGCCGCGCCGGCGCCCGCCGCGTCTTCGCCATCGAGCAGGCCCACATCGCCGACGTCGCCGCGATGCTGGTGCGCGCCAACGACTGCGGCGAGCGCGTCGAGATCTTCCACCAGCGGTCCTACGACGTCGAGCTGCCCGAGCGGGCCACGGTGCTGATCACCGAGACCCTCGGCAACATCGCCTTCGACGAGCAGATCCTCCAGTCGGTGATCGACGCCCGCAAGCGGCTGCTCACGCCGGACGCGCGCCTGATCCCGGGCCGGATGGCCATCGCCGGCGCGCCGGTGGAGGTCCCCGCCGACTACGCGCGCGAGATCGACTCCTGGAGCCGGCCGCTGCACGGCCTCGACTTCTCGCTCCTGCGCACCCTGGCCGCGAATCAAAGGCGGGTCATCGACCTGGCGGAGACCGCTCTCCTCGCCCCCGCGATGCAGTTCCTGGAGGTCGACCTGGCGACGGTCGACAGCCCCGCCGTTTCCGGCGGCGCGCGATTCACGATCGCCCGCGACGGCGTGATGCACGGCTTCGGCGTCTGGTTCTCCGCGACTTTGGCGGAAGGGTTGTTGCTGACGAACGGCCCGCCCCTGCGAACGCCGTGCTGGCGTCAGGCGCTGCTGCCGCTGGAGAACGCCGTGGCCGTCGCGCGCGACGACGAAGTTCGCCTGGAGATCAACTCGACCGACGGCGTCGACTGGCGCTGGAAGGGCACGATCGCCGGGAAGGCGTTCGATCAGACCACGATGTTCGGGTTCGCGCCGTGCCGGGCGCCGGCGTAGGAATTCTGCAGGCTGGTCAGGGCCTCCTGGTATGCCTCGAAGACGGCGTCCGTGAGCAGGGCGAAGATCACTTTCTCGATGGAGCGCAAACGCTCGAGAGCCGCAGCGGTCTCACGGATCGCGATCTGCGCTCCCAACCACGCCGGGAAACTGTAAACGCCGCAACTGATGGCGGGAAACGCGATGGTGCGGACGTCGTGCTCCTCTGCCAGTGCAAAGCAGCGCCGATACGTACGCGCCAACTGTTCGTCCTCCTGATTGTCGCCGCCGTGCCACGAGGCACCGACCGCGTGAATGACGTGTTTCGCCGAGAGGCGATAGGCCCGAGTAATCACGGCGTTGCCGGGGAGGCAGCCCCGCATGAGGCTCGTGCATTCGGCGTGCAACTCCGGCCCCGCGGCGCGGTGGATGGCGAGGCCCACGGCGCCGCCGGGCGTCAGCTGCGAATTCGCCGCGTTGACGATGGCATCCACGCTCAGCGTCGTAATGTCGCCGCGAAACAGCTCGATTCTCGTCTGCATCCGACGCGCTCAGCGTACAACTAGAATGGTCTTATGTTCGAGCCGTTTCAGATTTCGGTGCCGGAATCGGCGCTGACCGATCTGAAGGCGCGACTGAGAGCCACGCGTTGGCCGGCCGGCGTCACCGAGAGCGGAGGTGTCGCGCTTCCGGCAGTCCAGGAGCTCGTTCGTTACTGGACGGAGCGGTTTGACTGGCGGCGGCACGAGCGGCAGTTCAACGAGCTCGCGCAGTTCCGGCTGCGGATCGATGGGGCCGATGTGCATTTCATTCATCTGCCTGCGGAGCGGGTGGACGCCATACCGCTCCTCCTTCTGCATGGCTGGCCTGGCTCATTCGTCGAAATGCGGCATGTCATCCCGTTGCTGCGCGGCGGCTTCCACCTCGTCGTTCCCTCCCTTCCCGGTTACGGCTTTTCGTCGCTTCCCGCCGGCGGCGGGTTTTCCAACGCTCGCATGGCGGAGGTCATGCTCGAGCTCATGACGGCGTTGTCGTATCCGCGATTCGCCGTGCAAGGCGGTGACTGGGGCGCGGGGATTGGAACCTGGATGGCGCTGAAGGCGCCGGAGCGGCTGATCGGACTTCACCTCAACTACATTCCCGGCTCTTACGCGCCCGAGGTGGAGGGGGAGTTGAACGAGGAGGAAGAGGCATTCATGCGGTCCCGCGACGGGTGGGTCGCGGAGCACTACGCTTATGGTCACGTTCAGAAAACCCGTCCATTGACGCTCGGCTACGGCCTCAGCGACTCGCCGGCCGGACTTGCGGCGTGGATCTACGAGAAATTCGTCGAGTGGTCGGATCGCGAAACACTGCCGGACGTCGAAGACATCCTGACCAACATTTCCGTCTATTGGTTTACGAACACCATCGCCCCGTCCATGCGTCTGTACCTGGAATCCGCGCAAACACCGCTGCGGATCCCGGCCGGGCAGCGAGTCGCGGTGCCGACGGCGATCTTTCGCTGCCGCCACGAAGCGCCCTTTCCGCCGCGCTCGTGGATTGAGCGCGGCTACGAGATCGCTCGATGGACAGACGTCCCGCGCGGCGGGCACTTCGCGGCACTGGAAGCCCCGGAGCTGCTCGCGGCCGACATCGGTTCGTTCCTCGGCCATCCATATCGCCCGCGCCGGGCGTAGAGCGCTAGGCCCACGCGTCGTGTCGTACAATCAGGCGTACAGTTGGAGGTACGATGCGACAGCCACGGTTGGATACCGACATCAAGCCCGTCTCGGAATTCCGCGCGAACGCGGCGGACCTGATCGAACAGGTTAGGAATAGCGGACGGCCTCTCATCCTCACGCAGCGGGGCCACTCCGCCGCGGTCTTGCTCGATGTTGCAAACTACGCGCAGCTCGTCGAAGAGCTCGAGCTTCTGAGGGATGTCAGAACCGCCGCGCAACAAATCGACTCTGGCAAGGGCGTTTCGAACCGTGACGCAAAAGCCGAGCTCCGGAGACGATTTCGCAATTGAAGATCGTTTGGTCGCCTCTGGCGATCGAGCGCGCCTACGAAGCGGCTGCGTACATCGCGCAGGATAAACCGGAGGCGGCACTCAAATGGCTCGATGGCTTATTCAAGGTTACCGACCGGCTCGGGCGATTTCCGAGATCGGGTCGAATGGTTCCGGAGATCGCCTCGGAAGAGTTCCGAGAAGTCGTCTACCGATCATCGCACCGTGTGATCTATCGAATCGAGCGATCTTCCGTCTCAATACTCACGGTGCGTAGCTTTTCGCAGCAGCTCGATCCGTCCGACCTCCAGGACCCAAAACCGGACTAATCCAATCCATTTCTCCGCGCCGGGCGTAGAGGGGGAAAAGGAGCGAACCGATGTCGACTGATGCGAACAAAGCACTCGTGTGCCGGCTGGTGAAGGAAGCGCAGGAGGGACGCAACCTCGCGGTCGTCGACGAGCTCCTGGCCGAGGACTTTGTGGATCACGACCCGATGCCTGGCGTGCCGCCGACCCGCGACGGCGTGCGGGCGCTCTTCGCCGGCCTTCATGCGGCGTTCCCCGACCTTCGCGTCACCATCCACGAGCAGATCGCCGAGGGGGACCGGGTCATGACCCGGAAGACGTTCGAAGGGACGCATGGCGGCGCGTTCATGGGCATTCCGGCGACCGGCAACAAGATCGCCTTCTCCGTCATCGACATCCTCACGTTTGGCGGCGGCAAGATCCGCGAGCACCGGCTGGTCCTCGACCAGCTCAATCTTCTCCAGCAGTTGGGCGCGATCCCGGTCTCCGCGTAGCTATACTGACCCGATGACGGCTTCGGTCTTCATCGGCACCAGCGTGGACGGCTTCATCGCCCGTAAGAACGGCTCGTTCGACTTCCTGCCCGAGGACCCCGAGCCGCACGGCTACGACGAGCTCATGGCCGGCGTCGACGCGCTGGTGATCGGGCGCAAGACCTTCGAGACCGTGCTGGCCTTTCCGGGCTGGCCGTATGGCGACAAGCGCGTCGTCGTCCTCAGCAGCCAGCCGGTCGACTTCTCCGGAGTCAAGGGTGGCGTCGTGGAGCAGATGAGCGGATCGCCCGCCAGCATCGTGGCCAGGCTCGCGGAGAGCGGCGCGCACAATCTCTACATCGACGGCGGGATCACCATTCAACGGTTCCTGCGGGCGGGGCTCATTCAACGGCTGATCATCACGCGCGTGCCGGTGCTCATTGGAGAGGGGATTCCGCTTTTCGGCAGCCTGCCGCACGACGTCAAGCTGCGGCACGTAATGACGCGGCACTATCCGAGCGGCCTGGTGCAAAGCGAGTACGAAGTGCTGAGCTGATGCAGCAGATCGTCGACTTCATTCTGGAGCTGGACAAGCTCAAAGGCGTGACGCGCAAGACGCGGCCGCTGGCGCTCGAGCGCTATGAGAATTCGGCGGAGCACAGTTGGCAGATTGCGCTCTTGGCGGCATCGATGGCGCAGTACGCCGCGGAGCCGGTCGACATCGATCGGGTGATCTGCATGCTGCTCGTGCACGACATCGGCGAGATCGACACCGGCGACACCATCTTCTACGCCGAAGAGGGTTGGCCGGAGCGCAAAGCGGCCGAATTGGCGGCGGTGACTCGGATATTCGGCATGCTGCCGGCGCCACAGGCGGCGAAATTCATGGCTTTGTGGCGTGAATTCGATGACTGCCAGACGCCGGAAGCGCGCTTTGCCCATGCCGCCGACCGGGCCATGCCGGTGCTGCTCAATCTGGCCAATGAGGGACAGAGCTGGCGGGAAAACGGGATCGACCATGCGCGCGTGGTGCGCCGCGTCGCGCCGCCGATCAAAGCAGGCTGCCCCGCTTTGTGGGACTATTTGGAAGCGCGCCTCGAGGAGGTGCGCCAGAAGGGGTGGTGGGGAACACTATGAAACGTCGCGCACTCATCCTGTTAGCGGCTCTCATTGCGTTGCCGGTCATCGCCGACGAACCGGCGCCTGTACAGGACTCACCCCTGGTCGCGGCGGCGAAACGCTCCAAGGCGACGAAGAAACAGGCCATCGTCATTACGAATGAGACGCTCAAACAGAGCGGGACGGACGCGCACATCACCACCACTAAGAAACAGGCGGCACTGCCGAAAATGCAGGCTGCTGCGCCGGTCGAGGCGCCGAAGCCCGCCGCCGATAAGCCCAAAGTGAAGCCGCAACGGAAGGCCCAGCCGCATGACGATGCGGAGCAGTTGGAAGATGATCCCGGCACGCGAGGCGATATGGTCCCCTGCTCGACGTGTTTGCCGATTCTCGAGCCGGTGAACGCGTCCCTTCCCATCACCAAGGCTGAGCTCTCGAACAACCCGCCGCGCGTGGCGACGCCGGAGTTGGCCCAGGTCGTGCCGCCGCGAACCGCCGAGACCCCGCCGCCGTTCTGATGCGCGCGGCGATCTTCGCTGTGGCGCTGGCGGCGCGGCTGGTGTTCATCGCCGTCCACGGCGTCATCCTCACCCCTGATTCGTCGGAGTACCGGCTCCTGGGACGGAACATCCGCGCCTTCCACAGTTTCAGCACCAGCGTGAGCGCGCCGGTGCAGCCATCGATCGCCCGTCCGCCGGTGTATCCGCTTTTCCTGGCGTTCTTCACCGCGGCGGCCGGCGCGGCGATCGCTCAGGCCGTGCTCGACGCGCTCGTCTGCGTCTTGTTGTTCCTGATGGCATCGCGGGTAGTGCGCGCGCCGTTCGCCGCGGCGGTGGCACTCGTCTACGCGTTGCACCCCGGAGCGATCGCCACGTCCGCGGCGATGCTCAGCGAGGCGTTGTTCACGACGCTGCTGTTCGCCAGCGTCTTTCTGGCTTTGATCGCCGCGGAGCGCCTCAGCGGCGCGCTCGCCGTCTGCGCCGGGGCCGCGCTGGGGCTGGCGACGCTCACCCGATCGATTGGCGTGATCTACCTGCTCGCCGTCGCCGCGGTGCTGGTCATGCGCCGGTTCCGCCGGACGGCACTGGCGGTTGTCGTCGCCGCCATGGTCATCGTCGCGCCATGGATCATTCGATCGTCGCGCGTCGTGGGGCGGTTTGTCTTCATTCAGGCGCCCTCCGTAATGCCGTGGTACGTCCCGACGCTCTGGTGGCTCGATCAGAACGACGAACCGGGCATCTGGCGGTACTTCAGCGCAGAAGATCCGTACGGCGTCGGCCTCAAGGCCGCGCAGGGGAGGGCGCGCGAGGTGATGGGCGCGGAGGACGTCGGGCGGCGGCAGGCGGCGGCCAACGTCCGCAAGAACCCGAGCGCCTATCTGCGATCGCGTGTGCGATCGTTCCCGCACCTTTTCCTCAACACCTTCGATCGCTTCACGGGGATCAACCGCGCGCTTGGAGACGTCAACGGCATGGCGCTGGCCATCAAGCTCGGTCTGATGCTGCTGTTCACCGCGCTGCCGCTGCTCGCCGCGATCGTCGGCCTCGGCGCGTCGGGGCGAACGCTTACCGGATGGCTGGCCGCGGCGATGTGGCTCGTCACCCTGGCGGCCCACGTGGTGATGTTCATCGACTACCGCTACTTCCTGCCGGTGGTGCCGTTCCAACTGATCACCGCGGCGCTCGGCGTGGAGCGCATCAGTAGAATCTGGCACCGATGAATCGCCGCCGCGCGCTGCTCCTGCTCCTCCTGCTTCCCCTCGCCGTGCGCGCGGCCGAGCCGTTGCGCGCTCCGCTCCCGCTGCGCGCGCCGGTGCAGGACAAGAACTTCTACGTTTTGTCGCTTCTGCATCAGCAGCTGCCGCGGGTGCTGGCGGCGAAGCGCGAGGCGCTGCACAAGGCGGCAACGGAGTGCGAGAAGGAGGCGGAGTGCTTCGCCGTGGCGATGCGATGGTCCGACGCGGAGATGACGGAGGTGGCCGCCGCGCTTCGTCCGACCGAGGAGCTGATGCGCGCACTGCGCCGCAGCGGCGCCTACGTGCGGTACGGGTCGAAGTCCGACGAGGAGCTGCTGGCCGCCGCCTGGCTCGACGCGGCGCGCGGCATCAACAACATCATCGACGTCTACGGCACCGGCAAACCGCCGCGCTATCCGGCCATCGACGCCGTCTCGTACGACGTCAAGAGCGAGGGATATCTTCACCTGCTCCACACCGTCGCCGCGGCGCTGGATGAACAGACCTTCGATCGCTTTTTCCAGCCCTCGCTGCGCTTCGCCCTCCAGCTCCTGGCGATCAACCATCGCGACGAAGCGGGACGGCACGAGCCGATGGAGGCGAAGGACAACGCGGCCGCGGTACGCCGGATCAAGACCATCGCCTGGAAGAGCTTTCCCTACTCGGCGATCATCGTGCCCGGCGCCGGCTCCGACCGGACGACGTGGGGCCTCTCCGCCGCCTCGGTGCTGCGCGCGCAGATCGCCGCGCGGCGGTTCAAGGAGGGGAAGGCGCCGCTGATCATCGTCTCCGGCGGCTACGTGCATCCGAACCAGACGCCGTACGCCGAGGCCATCGAGCTGAAGAAGGCGCTGGTGAAGGATTTCGGCGTACCCGCGGCGGCGGTCATCGTCGACCCGCACGCCCGGCACACCACCACCAACCTGCGCAACGTCGCGCGCCTGATGTACCGCTACGGCATTCCGTTCGGCGCGAAGGCGCTCGTCACCACCGACAGCTTTCAGAGCACGTACATCGAAGGGGAGGCCTTCGCCAAGCGTTGCGAGCAGGAGCTCGGCTACCAGCCGGTGACGGTGTTGCGCCGGGTCTCGGTGTTCGATCTGGAGGTCACGCCGCGGCTGGAGTCGTTGCAGATCGATTCCATGGATCCGCTGGATCCGTGACTTAAACTCGGCGCCATGAAATGCGCCGCCGTCCTGCTGCTCGCGCTCACCGCCATGCCCGCCGCCGCCCTCACGCCCGCCCAGCTCCGCGCCACGGCGCACGACTACTACGAACGGCAGAAGAGCGAGTATCCGGTCTCCTCGAGCGACCAGGGATTCCACGCCTTCGACGACAAGCTGACCGACTATCGCCCGGCGGCGGTGGCGCGGCGCGCCGCGCACGTCCGCGCGCTGCTCGACGGCGTCCGCGCCGCCGACGTCAAGGGGTGGTCGAAGGACGACACCATCGACTGGCTGCTCTTCCGCGCGCAGCTCGAGGCGGCCGACTTCCCCTCGCGCGTGCTGCGCCGCGAGGAGAGCGACCCGCAGATCTACGTCAACGAGGCCAGCAACGCCGTCTTCTCGCTGCTGAAGAAGGAGTACGCGCCGCCGGCGGCGCGGGCGAAGTCGGCCACCGCGCGCCTGCGCGCCGTGCCGGCCATGATCGAGGATGGCAAGCGCACGCTCACCAAGCCGGTGCGGCTCTACGCGCAACTGGCCATCGACTCCGCGCGCTCCATCGATCCGCTCTTCAACAACAGCCTGGAGGTCATC
>Ga0207674_10005488_pt1 | contig 15061 bp, 9 predicted proteins | sample KBSCornC72_FD_184303 | JGI IMG/M metagenome (GOLD analysis project Ga0207674, IMG submission 184303) | Corn rhizosphere microbial communities from Kellogg Biological Station, Michigan, USA - KBS Corn C7-2 (SPAdes) (version 2) | ecosystem: Host-associated > Plants > Roots > Rhizosphere > Soil ... | reverse complement strand
CGGCGAGGAGCACGCTTTCGTCGCCCAGCTTGCCGCCCGCGAGATTCCCGTCGTCGCGCCGATCGCGAGCGGGGGCGCAACCCTGCATCGCTTCGCCGGTTTCCGCTATGCGGTCTATCCGCAATGCGGGGGCCGCGCCCCCGAGCTGGAGGACCGCGACACGCTCGAATGGATCGGTCGTTTCATCGGGCGCATCCATGCCGTGGGCGCGACCGCGCGATTCGACGTGCGGCCGGCGCTCGACGTCGCGAGCTTCGGCGACGAGCCGCGCGAATGGCTGCTGGCGAACGGCTTTATTCCACCCGACCTGCTGGCGGCATGGGACAGCGTCGCCGCACAGGCGATCGAACGCGTGCGGCATTGCTACGGGCGTGCGGGCGCCGTCCGCAGCATTCGACTGCATGGCGACTGTCATGCCGGCAACGTGCTGTGGCGCAGCGGCGGTCCGATGCAGGGTCCGCATTTCGTCGATTTCGACGATTGCCGCAGCGGTCCTGCGGTGCAGGACCTGTGGATGCTGCTGTCGGGCGACCGCGCTGACATGGGCCGCCAGTTGCGCGCCGTGCTTTCGGGCTACGAGGATTTCTGCGCATTCGACGACCGCGAGCTGCATCTGATCGAAGCGCTGCGCACGCTGCGGCTGATCCACTATTCGGCCTGGCTGGCGCGCCGCTGGAACGATCCCGCCTTCCCGGCGGCGTTTCCATGGTTCAACACGCAGCGCTACTGGCAGGATCGCGTGCTGGAATTGCGCGAGCAGATCGCGGCGATGGACGAGGCACCGTTGTCGATCTAGACGAATCCTCCGCAGCTCGCGACCAGCCCGCCCGGTCCTCGTGTTGCGGTCTAGATCCCTGACGCAGTCAGCACGCCGTCGACCAGATGCAGGATCCGGTCGGTGCGCGCCGCGAGATCGGGATCATGCGTCACGATCACGAGGCTCGTTCCCGCGCTGCGATTGAGCTCGAGCATCAGATCGAACACGCCCCCGGCGGTGCGCCGGTCGAGGTTCCCGGTCGGCTCGTCGGCCAGCACGCACGCGGGCGCCGTCACCAGCGCGCGCGCCAGCGCGACGCGCTGCCGTTCGCCGCCCGACAGCTCGGCCGGTCGATGCTGCGCGCGATGGGCGAGGCCGACGCGGTCGAGCAGCGCGGCGGCGCTGGCCCGTGCCGCAGGCCTCGCGTCGCGGCGGATGTAGAGCGGCATCGCGACGTTCTCCAGCGCCGAAAATTCCGGCAGCAGATGATGGAACTGGTAGATGAAGCCCAGCGCGCGATTGCGCACCCTGCCCCGCTCGGCTTCGGACAATTGCGCGAACGGCGCGCCCTGGACGAGCACTTCGCCGCCGGTGGGCGCATCGAGTCCGCCGAGCAGATGCAAAAGCGTGCTCTTGCCCGAGCCCGATGCGCCGACGATCGCCAGACGCTCACCGGGCGCGACCGACAGATCGATGCCGAGCAGCACGGGCACATCGAGCGGTCCGCTTCGGTAGGTCTTGCGCAGGCCCCGGCATTCGAGCACGGCGGGGCGTCCCGCGCCCGCGGCCTCACTCATAGCGCAGCGCCTCCGCGGGATTGACCTTGGCGGCGCGCCAGCTCGGATACAGCGTCGCGAGCAGCGCCAGCAGCAACGCAATCGCGGCGATCAGCACGATATCGGCGCGCTGCAGGTCCGAAGGGACCTCGCTGATGTAGTAGACGCTCTTGTCGAGGAACTGGATGCTGAACGTGCGCTCGATGAACGGCACGACGACACCGATGTTGAGCGCCAGCGCGATGCCGCCGACCAGGCCGATCAGCGTGCCGATGAAGCCCACCAGCGCGCCCTGGATGACGAATATCGCCAGGATGCTCGCCGGCGACGCGCCAAGCGTGCGCAGGATCGCGATGTCCGACTGCTTGTCGGTGACCACCATCACCTGCGCCGAGACGATGTTGAACGCTGCCACGGCGACGATCAGCGTAAGGATGATGAACATCACGCGCTTCTCGATCGCGACAGCCCGAAAGAAGTTGGCGTGATCCATCGTCCAGTCGCGCACTTCGACGTCGACCGGCATGACGCGCACCAGATCGCGCGCGACGGCGGGTGCGGCGAACATGTCGTCGAGCTTGAGCCGCACGCCGCTGACCGCGTCGTCGAGCCGGTACAGTTTCTGCGCATCGGAGAGATCGATCAGCGCAAGGCCGTTGTCGAACTCGTACATTCCGACCTCGAACACGCCGACGACGCGGAAGGTCTTCACCCGCGGCAGCGTTCCCGCGGGAGTCACCGTTCCCTGCGGGGTGATCAGCAGCACCGAATCGCCGACGCGCACTCGCATCGCGCGCGCCAGGTCGATGCCGAGCACGATGCCGAAGCCGCCGGGTTTCAGATCGGCGAGCGCCCCGGCCCGCATGTGCCGGCCGATGTCGGCGACCTCGTCCTCGAGGGCCGGATCGACGCCGCGCACCAGCGCGCCGCGATTGGCATCGCCCGCGGAAAGCATCGCCTGTCCGAACACGAACGGCGCGGCGCCTTGAACGTGCGCGTCCTGCCGCGCGATCCGGGCGACGTCCTGCCAGTCGGGCATCGCGCCGTTGAGCGCGCGAATCTCGATGTGCGAGGCGACCGACAGAATGCGGGTGCGCAATTCGTTCTGAAAGCCGTTCATGACCGAAAGGACGACGATCAGCGCGGCGACCCCGAGAAAAATGCCGGCCATCGAGACGAAAGCGATGAACGAGACGAAGCCGTTGCGGCCGGCGCCGCGCCGGGCGCGGGTGTAGCGAAGGCCGACGAGGATTTCGTAGGGACTCAAGGCTGCGATTGATGCAATACGGGACAGCGAAGTGTGCCACAGTCGTCTGTAGCGTACACTTAGCGCCCATGCTCAAGCCCTCACCGGCAATGCTGCCCGCGGCGGCCGTCGCTGCGGATCGTCGGGGCGTCGACGCGACGTCGGCGCGCGCGGCGGCGCCGGTATCGGCCGGCGCGCTCGTCGAGGCGTATCGCGAGCACGGCTACCGTCGCGCATCGATCGATCCGCTCGAAAGCGATCCGCGCGAACGTTCACTGATCGCCGAGCTCGACCCGCGCACCCATGGACTGCCGATCGACGAGTCGATCGTCTACTCGCTGGACTTTGCCGGCGCTGCGCACGTCCTCACTCTGTCGGCGCTCCTGAGCCTCCTGCGCGAGGCCTATTGCGGTTCGGTTGCCATCGACTGCGCGCATGTCCGCGCCCATGAGCAACGGCGCTGGCTGCACGCACGGATGGAAACGCGCAGCGGCTGGCCCGATCCCTCGGGCGACGATTGCGTGCGCGTCCTCGGCCAGCTCGTGGCGGCCGAAGCCTTCGAGCAGCTTCATCGCGCGGACTACGGCGCCTACAAGCAGTTCAGCCTGGAGGGAAGCGAGAGCATCGTCACCTTGCTGCGCGAGACGATCGAAAGTGCCGCCGGACACGGTGTGCAATCGATCGTCCTCGGCATGCCGCATCGCGGGCGACTGAACATGATGCTGAACGCGCTCGACGTGCCGGCGCAGAAGGTCCTGTCGCTATTCTCGGCGAGCCCCGACACGGCGCTGGCCGCCCGGGACCTGAAGGATCACGCGGGTCTGACCGGTCGGATCAAGACCCCGAGCGGCGATATCGCGATCCTGCTCGCGCACAACCCGTCGCACCTGGAAAGCGTCTCGCCGGTCGTCTGCGGCATGGCGCGCGCGCTGCAGGACCGCCAGACCGATGCGTCGTCGCGCAGGGTGATGCCGATCCTGATCCACGGCGACGCCTCGTTTTCCGCGCAAGGCATCGTGACCGAAACGCTCAACCTCTCGCAAACGCGCGGCTACGGCGTCGGCGGCACGCTGCACCTGATCCTCAATAACCAGATCGGATCGACGGTGTCGCATCCGCGCGATTCCCGGTCGACGCTGTCGTGCGCCGACGTCGCGAGAGCGGTCGATGCGCCGATTGTCCACGTCAACGCCGACGATCCGGAGGCAGTCGTCTTCGCCGCGCGCCTCGCGGCGGGATTCCGCGCCACGTTCGGTGCAGACATCGTCGTCGACCACGTCGGCTATCGGCGTTACGGCCACTTCTTCCGCGACGATCCGACGATCACGCAACCGGCGATGCAGCGCCGGATCCGGCGCCATCGCAGTGTCGTCAGCCTGTACGCCGAACGGCTGTCGCGCCGCGGCATCGCGGGCGAGGAGCTTGCGGCCACGCTCGGAGCCGAAGCCACAGCGGCGCTGAAGGCGCAGGCGCCGGGCACCGCCAGCGCGGCGACGCCGGTCGGCGCCTCGTCCCCGGCGCCGCAGGGCAAGCCGGTCCGCACGACGATTCCGCTCGGGCAGCTCCGCGCGATGATCGATCGTCTTGCGGCGGCGCCGCCGGGCTTTGTCCAGCATGCCGAACTCGGCAGGATGCTCGACGACTGGCGGATGGTGGCCAGCGGCGAAGATCGTCCGGTCGATTGGCGGCTGGCCGAGAACCTCGCCTACGGCTCGCTGCTGGCGAATGGATTCAACATCCGGCTGTCGGGTCTCGACGTCGGACGCGGAACCTTCGTCCACCGGCAGCATGTCTGGCACGATCAGGACGCCGACACCGATTGGCAGGATCTGCACGTCCCGCTTCGCCACATCGGCGAAGGCCAGGGCACATTCTCGATTTTCGAATCGCCGCTGTCGGAGGAAGCCGTCGTCGGCTTCGAATACGGTTACAGCCTGAAGTGCGGGCGAGACCTTGTCGTGTGGGAAGCGCAGTTCGGCGACTTCGTCAACAATGCACAGGTCATCATCGACCAGTACATCGCGTCCGGCGAAAGCAAATGGGGCTACGAGAGCGGCCTGGTGCTGCTTTTGCCGCACGGGCACGACGGCTGGGGCCCCGAACATTCGTGTGCGTTTCTGGGGCGGTTCCTGCAGCTGTGCGCGGCGGGCAACATGCACGTCGCGCTGCCATCGACCGCCGCGCAGATGTTCCACCTGCTTCGTCGCCAGGCCCTCACCGAGCGTCGTCAGCCGCTGGTCGTGATGACTCCCAAGCCGTGGCTGTATGGCGTTCGGCCGTCGTACTCTGCCCTCTCCAAGCTCGCCGAGGACGAATTCCATCCGCTGCTGACCGAAGACCGGGACGATGATGTCGAGGAGGTTTCCCGCGTCATCGTCACCAGCGGCAAGCTGTACTACGATCTGGCGGACGAACGCGAAAAAATGGGACTCCGGGACCTGCCGCTGCTGCGCGCCGAGCAGCTGCACCCGTTCCCGACGGACGCGCTGGCGACCGAGCTCCGGCGCTTCCCGCAGCTCAAGCATCTGGTGTGGGCTCAGGAAGAAGCCAGAAACCATGGCGCCTGGCATCTGGTCCGCGACCAGCTCGAGGACGCCTTGCCCCCCGGCGTGGCGCTCCGCTACGCGGGCCGTGCCGCATCGGGATCCTCGGCGGCGGGCAGCGGGGCCGTGCATGCGGTCGAACAGCGTCAGATCGTCGCCGCTGCGCTCGAGATCCCGGAACGCTGACAGCCTGTCGAAAGCTGCGGGCCGCAGGAAAGGGCCGCCGCCGTCGCCTACATCGCTTTTTCGCCCTCGTCGCTGGCGGGCCGAGACAGCAGATACGTGTGCGACGCCTGGGCGAACGACATGAATGCGGCCGGCTCCATCGGCCGGGCGAACAGAAAGCCCTGAAGCACGTCGCAGCCGTGCTTGACCAGGAAATCGGCCTGCGGCCTCGTTTCGACGCCCTCGGCGACGGTCTTCAGATGCAGACCTTTCGCCAGCCCGATCGTCGCGCGCACGATCGAGGCATTCGCCTCGCTGGTCATGAGGTCGGCGATGAACGTCCGGTCAATTTTCAGCGTGTCGAGCTGAAAGCCCTTCAGGTAGCTGAGCGACGAGTACCCGGTGCCGAAGTCATCGAGCGCGATCGCCACCCCGAGCGACTTGAGCTCGGCAAGCGTCGCCTTGCTGCTCGCGAGATCTTCCATCAGCAGCGACTCGGTCAATTCCAGCTCGAGGCCCTCCGGAGCAAAGCCGGTGTCCTCGAGCACCTTCCTGATGGTGCTCGCCACGTTCTCCTGCCGAAACTGCCTGCTGGAGAGATTGACCGAGAGTGCGATCCTCGGCAGCCCGCGCCCGTACCAGGTATTCATCTGGGTGCAGGCCGTGCGCAACACCCATTCGCCTATCGATGCGATCAGCCCCGTCTCCTCCGCCATCGGGATGAACTGCGCCGGTGCGACCATGCCGTACTCGGGATGATTCCAGCGCAGCAGAGCCTCGACGCCTGCGAGTCGACCGGTCTTGGCGGAGATCAGCGGCTGGTAATGCAGCAGCAGCTCTTTCTTCTCGATCGCGTTGAACAGCGCGTTTTCCATCGAGAGGCGGCTGTGCGCACCGGCGCTCATGTCCAGGCTGTAAACCATCAGGCAATCGCCCCCGCGGCCCTTCGCCCTGTACATCGCGACGTCCGCGTTCTGCAGCAGCGTCTCGGATGCCGTGCTCGAGTCGACCGAGATGCTGATCCCGATCGATGCGGTGATATGCAGGTCGTGCTCTTCGATGACGAACGGCCGTTTCAGCGCGGTCAGGCATCGCTCGGCCACTGTGACGGCGCTGCTGCTGTCCTGGACGCCGGGCAGCAGCAGGACGAATTCATCGCCGCCCCATCGCGCGAGCGTGTCGCAGTCGCGGATGCAGGTCTTGAGCCTGGCGCCGACCAGTTTCAGCAGCACGTCTCCCATCCCGTGCCCGAGCGTGTCGTTGATGTTCTTGAACCGGTCGATGTCGATCATCAGCATTGCCAGCAACGAGCCCTCACGGCGGGCCTGTGCCAACCCGCCCGCGAAGCGCTCGTCGAGCAGGAACCGGTTCGGCAAGGCCGTCAGGTGATCGGTGCGCGCCAATTCATGCAGGCGCTCCTCCATCCGCTTGCGCTCGCTGACGTCGCGCGAGATGCAGAGAATGCGCTGCGTTTCCTCGCCGGCGGCATTCTTCATCCGCTGCAGCGTCGTCTCCAGCCAGACGTAACGCTGATCCGCGTGGCGCGCCCGGTACATGATCGTCGCGAGCGACTTGCTCCGCGTGGCTTCCACGACGGCGGTGCGAACGGTGCTGAAGTCATCCGGGTGGACGAATTCGCACAGCGAATGACCGAGCAGCTCGCCCGGCGGAATGCCGAGAATGCTGATCGAGACGGGTGAAGCGTAGATGATCGTGCCGTCGGGTGCATGCTTGGTGATCAGGTCGGTCGAATTCTCGGTGATCAGCTGATATTTCTGCATCGTTTCGATCAACGCGTCTTCGCGTTCGCGCAGACGGGCGGTAAGGCGATTGAACGCGCGGCGCAGGCCACGAATCTCGCCGCCGCCGGCGCGGCCTGCCAGCGGAGCGATTCTCTCGGTATGCGCCGAGTAGTTTTTCAGGTGATCGGTCAGTACCACCAGCGGGCGCATCAGATAGCGGGTCAGAATCCAGATCGACAAAACGACCACGACCGAGGCCAGCAGCAGCAACTGGACGAAGTGCCAGGTCAGTTCGTTGATCGCCACGAAAGCCTCTTCCTTCGGGTACACGGCGGCGACGATCCAGTTCGACGACGGGACCCGCTTGTAGGTGACCATCGCTTCGCGCCCGTTCGATTCCACCGCTTCGTCGGTTCCTTCGAAGCCTTCGAGCGCGCGCTCGAACAGAGGATTGGTCCCCGGCGCGAAAGCGCGCTGCGACAGCCGATCGCGGTCCGGATGCATGATCAGCCTGCCGTCCGCGGTCACGATGTACAGATACCCGGTCTTGCCGATCACCGTCTTGGCGATCTTGCCCAGCATCCCCGGACGCGTGAGGCCCAGACTGCCGGTCAGGATCGCGACCATGTGCCCATCCTTGTCGACGACCGGCGACGTGGCGACCAGCACCATGTTCGAATCGCCGACGTTGGTGACAAACGGCTCGGAGATCACCGGCTGGCGCGTCGCGATCGTATCGCGCATGTACTCGCGCTCCGACGCGTCGCTGCCGCGCCGGTTGGGGCGGAACGGGCGCTCGGCGAGCTCGATGCCTGTGGCGGTGAAAAGGAAAATCGAACGGTCGACGACCGCGAACAGGCCGGTCGTGGTGTCCAGATAATGCTGCGCGGCGTCCGACGAGGCGAGGTCGGCGGTGGTGATCTCGCTGGCGCTGAGTTTCAACGCCGTTTGCAAGGTCACCAGTTTCTGGTCCAGATTGTCGGCGATGCGCACGACCAGCGTGTTCTGGTCGGCGACCATGACGTTCCACATCTGCTGGCGAAAAGATTGCAGCGCCGCCATCCCGATCGCGAGAATGGTGATCAGGAACAGCAGCGACGTTGCGATCGACGTCTTGGTCGCCAGCGTGACCCGCGCCGGCTTTCGCAACAGCCAGCGGAGTCTGTGTGTATGGTACAAAGTTTCGCGCCTCGAGTTCGACCTCCCTTCCGGAGCAAGAGCTGTGCCGAACAATGCGCCCACGGCAAACAGGGCGGCAGCGACCGAGATCGAGTCGGTACCTGCCGCTGCCAGACACTTCGCTACGGTTTTGCGCGCCGGCCGGTCGCGGCGCAAGCTCCCCGGGGCGTCACCAGGCGCGTGCTACACTCGATTCGCCTTCGCCCGCCTCTTTCCGCATGCAACTCACGCTGGTCGTCCCGGGATTGCTCGACCTCGCGGAGACCGCGCCGGCGCACGCCGACATCGAGGGCGCTGCGGTCGCGCGGCTGTTGGCGACCAGCCCGCCCCCCACATCGCACGATGGCGCCATCGGCATTGCCTGCGCTGCGCTGGGCATGGTCAAGCAGCGCGACTGGCCGATGGCGCCACTGCTGGCCGCGGCGGCGAAGCTCGATCCCGGCGATGCCTACTGGCTGCTGGCCGAGCCGGTAAATCTGCTGGTCGGCCAGCTCGATGTGCAGCTTGGCGCCATTGTCGATGACCTTTCGACGGCCGAGGCGCAAGCGCTGGTGGCGACGATGAACGCGCATTTCGCCGGCGACGGCCTCCGCTTCGTTGCCGCAACGCCGGCGCGCTGGCTGATCGCCGCCGAGCGCGCGCAGCAACTGGTCACACATCCGGCAAGCGATGCTATCGGTGCGCCGATATTCCCGTTCCTGCCCGACGGCCCGGACGCGCCGCGCTGGCGACGGTGGCAAAGCGAAATGCAGATGCTGCTGTTCGCCCACCCGCTCGCCGGCGAGCGCGAGCAGCAAGGCCGCGCAGCGGTCAACGGCGTCTGGCTGTCGGGCGGCGGCGTACGCGCAAGCGCCCAGGCAGCGCCGAAACTCGCGTCGCTATTCGCCGATTCGCCGCTTCTGGGCGATCTTGCGCGCGCCTGCGGCGTCACCGTCGCCGCGGCGCCGCGATCGCTCGAGTCGTGGCTCGCCGCCGGACCCGCATCGCCGTCGCTGGTGTGGCTGCCCGCGATCGGCGCGAGCGATCGAGCGTCGGCGCTGGCCGCGCTCGGACGCGACTGGGTCGTCCCGCTGAGCGCAGCCCTGGCCAGGAGCACCGGGCTCGACGTACGCATCGTTATCTCCGGTCGCGGCCGGGCGTTGTCGTTCACGCCGCGCCGGCCCTCGCTCGCCGCGCGTTGGCGTGCCCGCGTCGCGCCCGCCACGCTGTCGGCGCAGCTGGCTGCGGCGGGGCGCTGAATGGAGATCACGCGGCGCCATGTACCCGAGGCGGCGGCGACGCTCGGCGCCGCGGGCATCGCACCGGTCATGGCGCGAGTATTCGCCGCGCGTGGGATTGCGACGGCGGCGGAGCTCGACAATGACCTCGCCGGTTTGCCGCCGTGGCACACGTTGAAAGGCATCGCCGCGGCCAGCGAACGGCTCGCGAGCGCCATCGAGCGCGGCGAGCGGCTGCTGATCGTTGCCGATTACGATGCGGATGGCGCGACCGCTTGCGCGGTCGGCATGCGCGGTCTGGCTGCGATGGGCGCGACGGTCGAATTCCTGGTGCCGAACCGCTTCGAGTTCGGTTACGGCCTGACGCCCGAGATCGTCGCGCTCGCCGCCGCGCGGCAGCCGAATCTGATCGTCACCGTCGACAACGGCATCGCGAGCGTCGAAGGCGTCGCCGCGGCGCGGGCGCTCGGCATCGACGTGCTGATCACCGACCATCACCTGCCCGGCGACGAGCTGCCCGGGACGGCATGGATCGTCAATCCCAATCAGCCGGGCTGCGCGTTCCCCAGCAAGCATCTGGCCGGCGTCGGCGTGATGTTCTATGTGCTGTGCGCGTTGCGAGCGCTGCTGCGCGAGCGCGGGCATTTCGCGCATCGCGCCGAGCCGCGTTTGTCCGCGCTGCTGGATCTGGTGGCGCTGGGAACGATCGCCGACGTCGTCAGGCTGGATCACGCCAACCGCATTCTCGTCGACCAGGGACTGCGCCGGATCCGCGCCGGGCGCATGCAGCCCGGCGTGCGCGCACTGCTTAGCGTCGGGGGTCGCTCGCCGGAACGCGCGACCGGCTACGACCTCGGGTTCATCGCCGGCCCGCGGCTCAATGCGGCGGGCAGACTCGCCGACATGTCGGTCGGCATCGCCTGCCTGATGTGCGACGACCAGTCGAGCGCCGACCGGATTGCGGCCGAGCTCGACGGCCTCAACCGCGAGCGGCGCGACGTCGAGGCGACGATGCAGGAGCAGGCGCTGGCGGACCTCGAGTGCGGCGTCGACGACGATGCGTGTACGCTGTGTCTGTATCGCGCCGAGTGGCACCAGGGCGTCGTCGGCATCGTCGCATCGCGGCTGAAGGACCGCTACCACCGGCCGGTGATCGTCTTTGCCCGCGCCGGCGCCGACGGAGAGCTGCGCGGCTCGGGCCGCGCGATCGCCGGATTTCATCTGCGCGACGCGCTCGATATCGTCGCCAAGCGGGCACCGGGCACGATCAGGCGGTTCGGCGGGCACGCTTATGCCGCGGGGCTGTCGCTGCACGAAACCGCGCTGCAGCGCTTCGCCGAGGAGTTCGAGCGGGTCGGCCGCGAATGGCTGTCGCCGGCCCTGCTGCTGCGAACGATCGAAACCGACGGTGCACTCGCGACGGGCGAGCTGACGCTCGGGCTCGCCAAGGTATGCGCCGGCCATGTCTGGGGTCAGGGTTTCCCGGCGCCGGCCTTTGACGCCGAGTTCACGGTGACTGCGCAGCGGGTCGTCGGCGACAAGCATTTGAAGCTCGCGCTCTCGCTCGACGAACGGTGCTACGACGCCATTCTCTTCCAGCGGACCGAGTCGCTGCCTTCGCGCATCCGCGCCGCCTACCGGCCCGAGGTCAATCACTACCAGGGACTCGACTCGCTGCAGCTGGTGATCGAGCATTGGCTGCCTGCCTCCTAGCTCCCTTTGTTCGGGCCCGCGCTTCGTGCATTGCATCACAACGATGCGCCGGCCCCGCCCCGCCCGCCTGGACAGGGCGACGCGAAATCGCGATCAAGCCCTTGTTTATTATGGTTTGCTTAGGAAACAGCGGCCCATGCTGCGCTTGCCAGGTTCGAGGTTGTGCAATGCAATGAAAAAGGATAGAGTCGCCGCACTCAAGCGGTGCACTGACTGTCCAACGATCAGGGAAGACCATGCGGCTCAAAGGCAAAGTCTCGATCATCACCGGCGCGGGCCAAGGCATCGGGCAGGCGACCGCGGTCAAATTTGCCCAGGAAGGCGCCAAGGTCGCCGTTTGCGACATCAACGAGGCGACGATCCAGGAGACCGTCGCGAAGATCGCGGAGATCGGCGGCGAGTCGGCCGGCTTCGTCATCGACGTCACCGACAAGGAAAGCATCGCGCGCATGGTCGAAGGGGTGATGGCCAAGTGGGGCCGCATCGACACGCTGGTCAATAACGCCGGCATCGTGCAGGACGCGCAATTCAGGAAAATGAGCGACGACCAGTTCGACCGCGTCGTCGACGTCAATCTGAAAGGCGTCTACAACTGCACGAAGGCCGTCGTCGACATCATGCTCGAGCAGAACTCCGGCTGCATTCTCAATGCCTCGTCGATCGTCGGCATCTACGGCAATTTCGGCCAGACCAATTATGCGGCGACCAAGTTCGGTGTCATCGGCATGGTCAAGACCTGGGCGCGCGAGCTCGGCCGCAAAGGCATCCGCGCCAATGCGATCTGTCCGGGCTTCATCCACACGCCGATACTGGCGTCGATGCCGGACAAGGTCGTCAAAATGATGGAAGATCGCGTTCCGCTCGGTCGCCTCGGGCAGCCGGAGGAAATCGCGAACACTTATGCCTGGCTCGCCTCCGACGAGGCGAGCTACATCAACGGCGCGGTCATCGAAGTCTCGGGCGGCGCGACCATCTGAAGCGGCCTGGCTCCGGGCGCGCTTGAGCGCGCAAGCCGCGCTTGGTAGCATGAACGACCTCGTGTCTGGCCGATTCGATCATGCGCCGATTCTCCCTGCCCGTCCTCGTTGCCGCCAGCGCGCTGTTCCCCGCCGCCGCGGCGTACGCACTCGACAACGTCGATCCGTACATCTGCCCGACGGCGCTGCATGGCACCGGCACCGATTGCTTTTTCGAGGCGGTACCGCAGACGTACACGATGTGCCGGCAGGTGAAGAGCATCGAGATCATCGAGTTCGGGCTCGCGGGCGCGCAGCAGGGCGTCAACGGCGCCAAGACCGAGGGCTGCATCGAAAAGCATAAGCGGCTGATCGCACGGCCGTACCAGGCGGCTCTGCGCGAAGCCGCGCGCGACAAGAAAAAGGTGCAGGGCCTCCAGGCGCTCTATGCGACCTGGACCCGCAGCCTTGCCGAATTGACGCCGGGTCCGGACGAAATCGATGCCGGCTACAAACAGCGCGTCACGCATCCCTATGGGGTGTTCGAGAAGCAGATCCAGGCGCTGCGCGAACCGACGGCGGTCGCCGCCGCCAAGCCGGCAAGCAAACCGGCGACGAAGCCGGCGGCCAAGAAAAAATCCGCTTCGCAGTGACGACGCGCCGCGATGACGATGCAGCGCGCGACGCCGCGCTGAGAGGACGACGCTGAGCAACGCCGAGCTCGGTTCGGTTTTCAACGCCGACGGGGCGCTCGCGCGCAATATTCCCGGCTACCGGCCGCGGCCGCAACAAATCGCGATGGCCGAGGCGATCGCGCTCGCCATAAAGACGCGCGGTCAATTGCTCGCCGAAGCCGGGACCGGTACGGGCAAGACGTTCGCGTATCTGGTTCCTGCCCTCCTTTCGGGCGGCAAGGTGATCATCTCGACCGGGACCAAGACGCTGCAGGACCAGCTCTACCAGCGCGATCTGCCGCTGGTGCGCGATGCGCTGCGCATACCGATCAGCGTCGCGCTGCTGAAGGGCCGCGGCAATTACGTCTGCCACCACCATCTGGCGCGGACAGCGGCGCAGCCGACGTTCGCCTCGCGCGCCGATATCGGCTATCTGAAGCGCATCGAGTCCTTCGCGCGCACTTCGGCGAGCGGCGACAAGAGCGAGGTCGCCGACGTGCCGGAGAATGCCGCGATCTGGGCCGACGTCACCTCGACGCGCGAGAATTGCCTCGGCACCGAATGCGGGCATTACAACGAATGTTTTGTGATGAACGCGCGCAAGCAGGCGCTTGCCGCCGACGTCGTCGTCATCAACCATCATCTGTTCTTCGCCGACGTCATGCTGAAAGACGAAGGCATCGCCGAGCTGCTGCCCGCGTCGAATACGGTGATCCTCGACGAGGCGCACCAGCTGCCCGAGACCGCGACCTTGTTCTTCGGCGAGGAAATCACCGGCGGTCAACTGGGTGAGCTCGCGCGCGACGCCGAGCTCGAAGGCTTGAAAGCGGCTCGCGACTACGCTCCGCTGCCCGCCGCCGCGCAGGCGCTCGGGCTGGCGCTGCGCCGGTTCCGGCTGGCCGCAGGAGAATCGCCGGGCAAGCTGCCGCGCGCCGTGGCGATGCGGCGCGCCGGGTTCGACGAAGCGCTCGATGCCCTCGACGCGGCGCTCGCGGCGCTGGCGCTCGAGCTCGGCAAGCAGGCCGAGCGCAGCGACGACCTGGCGCAATGCGCGCACCGGGCGGACGATGCGCTGGCGCGACTTCACCGCTGGCGCGATCAGGACGATCCCGAATGGATCCGCTGGGTCGACGTCAGCGCCTCGGGCTGGCAACTCCGTGCCTCACCGCTGTCGGTGGCCGAAATTTTTGCCAAGCAGGTCACCGACCATGCCCGCGCCTGGATTTTCACGTCGGCGACGCTGGCGATCGGCAGCGACTTTTCGCTCTATCAGCGCGAGCTGGGCCTGGGCGAGGCTGCGACCGGCTACTGGGAGAGTCCCTTCGACTACGCGCGCCAGGCGCTGTTGTATCTGCCGCGCGAATTGCCCGAGCCGAACAGCTTCGAGCACACCGATGCGGTCGTCGCGGCCGCATTGCCGGTGCTGAAGGCCAGCGGCGGCCGCGCCTTCCTGCTCTTCACGACGCTGCGGGCGCTGGCTCGCGCGCGCGAATCGCTGGAGGCCCTGTTCAAGCGCGAAGGCGTCGACTTTCCGCTGCTGGTGCAAGGCGAGGGTTCGCGCACCGAATTGCTGACCCGGTTCCGCCGCCTCGGCAACGCCGTCTTGCTCGGCAGCCAGAGTTTCTGGGAGGGCGTCGACGTGCAAGGCGAAGCCCTGTCGGTCGTGATCATCGACAAGCTGCCGTTCGCTCCGCCCGACGATCCGCTGCTCGCGGCGCGGCTCGAGCACATCGCGCGCCAGGGCGGCAATCCGTTCTTCGACTATCAACTGCCGCAGGCGGCGATCAGCCTCAAGCAGGGTGCAGGCAGGTTGATCCGCTCGGAGACCGACCGCGGCGTATTGATGATCTGCGACCGGCGCCTGGTCGACAAACCGTACGGCCGCCGCATATGGCAGGCGCTGCCGCCGATGCGCCGTACGCGCGAGCTCGCCGACGTTCGTGCTTTTTTCGCGCCGGTGCCGGTGGAAGGCTAGCTGTACGGGCTGAGCATTACCGGCTCAGAACGATGCTACGAGAACAGTCGCATACGCTTCGCCGGCCTTCCGCCTCCGGGGTCGCATCCCCGCGCTACGCGCGGGGCCCCTGCTCCGC
>Ga0207674_10005485_pt1 | contig 15065 bp, 14 predicted proteins | sample KBSCornC72_FD_184303 | JGI IMG/M metagenome (GOLD analysis project Ga0207674, IMG submission 184303) | Corn rhizosphere microbial communities from Kellogg Biological Station, Michigan, USA - KBS Corn C7-2 (SPAdes) (version 2) | ecosystem: Host-associated > Plants > Roots > Rhizosphere > Soil ... | reverse complement strand
ATGCTTGGTGTCGTTGCCAGCATGTTCGGCTTGGTGTTGGCCTTCGTCGTGGTGCTCGCATTCCAGGGGTACGACGACGCCGAAGCCAGCGTGCGTCAAGAGGCCGACGGGATCTCCCAGATCGTCCGTGACAGCCGTGCATTCCCACCGACGGACCAGGCCAACGTGCGCGCCGCCAGCGGAGCGTACGTTCGTGCCGTGGTCGAGGACGAATGGCCCCAGTTGCGTGACGGACATGGCAGCGCCCGCGCGTCGATGGCCATCGACAACCTCTATCTGGCCCTCCAGCGGGTGCAGCCCGCAACTGCCGCGGCCTCGGTCTTCTATCAGGATGCCGTCGACTGCCTCGATGCCATCTTGTCTGCACGTCGGGCCCGGCTTGCTGACGCGGACGGCGGCTTGTCCGCACCGCTGGTGGGACTGGTCATCCTCGGGTCGTTCGTCATTCTGGGTTATGCGATCCTGGTCGGCTCGCGCAGCGTGGCCTTCCACATGGCAGGCGCGAGCGCGATCGCCCTCGTTCTCGGCTTCTCCGTGGTCATTCTCATGGCCTACAACTTCCCCTACTCCGGTAGTCTCGCCATCGATCCGGCGCCCTTCCGGAGCGGCGTCCTGACCCAATACTTCTAATGCATGGACTGGCCCGACCCATCGGCAACCGTCTGACGCCCCATTCGTCGGGTGAGGTTCGGCCGCAGATATCTGAGCTTGCCCGAGTTCATCGTTCGCACGGGCCCGACCGCGAACAACGAGAGCAGGCCGACCAGGAACCCGGCCAGCGGCGGCCAACGGAAGAGCAGACCCGTGCGCAGCGCGATCGTCGATGTCGCAATTGGGCCGCCCAGACTCCCACACCTGCAATGGCGGGTGGCCCTCATGCTGTGGTTCAGCTCAAGAAGCCCATCCGCGAGCGCGGCGAGCACGAACGGCATGCCGACGAACAGGAAGCCGCCACCCAGAAAGAGCGCAGCAAAGAAATTATCCTCCTTCTCACCGTCCGATCACGTACCGCGCGCCATGAACCAAAGGAAGGCGATGCCGGCGCGGCCTCAACACCGTCGGGTTCGACCGGTGGCTGAGCAGGCACCGCCGCCGCACCAATCGGCGAGCACGGACGCGAACTTTGTGCCTGGGGCGGAGACGACACAGGCGCCGCTCGACGCCGTCGTCGACCGGGACCCCGCACCGGTTCGGCAGATCGTGTCGCAGATCATCGGGTCGTCCGAGGTGACCCGGTCGACGGGACGCGACGTCGTCGTGGGCCCCGCCGCGACCATCCCGTGGGGCCATCTTGCCCGGTAGACGCCTCACGATCTGGCGCCCATGTCGCCGCCCGCTCGATTCTGGAACTCCCAGGGCCCAGGGCTGGGTACCCCTGTCTGACGGCCTCGGACATCTCGCCCACTGACTCTGTTCCATCCGGCCCGTCTTGGCCGCCGAGCGGGGCGGGAGGATCACGACGTGACCACCACTGCACCCATGGGCGGCTTGCCCGCGGCGAGACGCCGTCGGATCATCATCATCGGACTGCTGCGAGCCTTAGCGATCACTGCCGCTGTTGTCGCGGCGTACTACCTGTTGCCGTTGGACCGCTTGGCCGGTGTTCCGCTGGGGTTCTCCTTCGTGGCTGGATTGGTCGTGTTGACCGCGATGTCGGTTTACCAGGTAAGAGCGATCATCAACGCTTCATATCCGGCGATTCGGGCGATCGAAGCGCTCGCAGCCACCGCGCCGCTGTTCCTGGTTCTGTTTGCAGCCATCTACTTTCTGATGGCTCAGGCCGATCTCAATGATTTCAACGTGCATTCGCTCACCCGGACAGATGCGCTGTACTTCACGGTCACCGTCTTCACGACGGTCGGCTTCGGAGACATCGTCGCGACCACTCAGGTGGCGCGCCTCGTCGTCACTGTGCAGATGATCCTCGACTTGGTAGTGCTCGGCCTCGGGGTCCGCGTGTTCCTCGGAGCAGTCCAGCGTGGGCGTCAACAACACACAGCGCAGGAGACAGAGCCCTCCTGAGCGCTTCACGCGAGCAGGAATCGCCCCGCTCAGCACCTCAGCCGAATTCCTCGCGCACGGCCGCCTGCCGCACCAGCAGCAGATGCTGCAAGGCCGCTCGCTCACGGTTCACGACCTCCAGGTCCGCTGGCTCGATGACGGCCCGCTGGGCCGCGATGACCAGTAGGTCCGCCTCGTTCTCGACAGCGGCCCACCGATCGGGTTCAACGCCCATCGCCTCCACGGTGACGACCAGCAGCCGCAGCATGGCGGCGATCACGGTCGGCTCCGACGCCCCGAACCGCCGGATCAATCCAGCGAACAGAGCCAAGTACTCGGTGAAGGAACGGGCTGGAACGGCAACCAGCACCGACCGCTGGGCGTCGCGGACCACCGTGTCACCCAGCGGACGAGCGGCGAGCGCCGCGAACAGCACCGACAGGTGCTCGCAGGCCTGAATCGCCGTATACGGGTCGTTGATGGCTGGCGACAACGCCTTACACGCGGTGTCACACAGCTGACGCATCCCCAATGCGGGATCCATCTCATCTGTGCGCTCGAAGCCGATCCGCACCGCATCGTCCACAACAGAAGCGATACCGGCAACCGAGGACTGCCCGTCGGCCCCCGACGTCGGCCACACCCATGCCAACGTGCTCCCCGCCACCACGTGCTCCCCGACCCGCGGCCGCAAACGGATGTTGACCCGCCGGGCAGTAGCCGCAGCCAGCAACCGCTCCACGTGTACGAACTGCACATATCCCGACGACGTCGCCGCGACCATCAGTGCCCCGGACGGAGCGGCCGGCGCCGGCACCACGGTCACCGGTAGCCGGGCGATCACTGGCAACGTCGCCCGTTCCACCACCATCAAGATGTGATCGACCTGGATCGAGTGCGCCAGATGATCCGCGAAGAAGACCAGCAAGGCCAGGCTCAAGAACAGCAGTACGACCGCGACGGCCACCGCGAACCGCGGAAAATCGTCTACCCGCTCCCCACCCGCCACTCCCACGTCGAACAGACCTGCTGCGCTGTACGAGAACGTGCCGACGAACACGCTCAAAACCACCTGATTCGGGCGGTCCCGCAGGAAGTTGCGCAGCAGCCGGGGTGAGAACTGCGTTGACGACAGCTGCAGCGCGACGACCGCCAAACCGAGCAACAGTGCAATTACCGTCACCATAGTACTGGTTATCCCGATCAGCAGCGTCCGGGCATCATCGGCAGTTCCCTGAAACGCCAGTAGCGATTCTCGGCCCACATCAATTCGCGCGAATACCGCACCCAACGCAATGGAGAGCATCACGGACACAAGCGGCATCAGCCACAACGTCCCTCGGCTGTACTCCCGCCACGCATCCCGACGCATCATCAGCCACTCCTCGCGCTTACCGCACTACACATCCCGTTCCGGCCTCCGGCCTCCCCGTGAACGGGCACGACCGCAAGACGCTCGCCTGGCGAGGTGCTGTGGCCTCGTCGGGACCACGACCGCCCGCCGTTGAGTTCCTCCGATCGGGAACGTGTGACGGGGGCGCGGTTGACGTGCGGGGGACGTACTGACACGGCTATCCGGCGACGGATGTGCTGAGTTGATGGGCCTGCGGTGCGGAGCCGTTCCGCCACCGTCGCGATGAAGTCGACCCAGATCAGCCGTGTCGGAGGTGGGCGGTCGGCTGTTGTCCGTCACCGTGCGGCCGGGTCAGCGCGCGGCTCGTCGCGTGATGCCTCGACCGCGGGTGCGGCGGGCTTCCGAGGCAGGTCGGGGGAGGCAGGCTTGCCGGGTTCGCTGAGCGGGGTCGGCTCATCGGGTGGGTCTGGGGATGCGGGCGCGGCCCGCTCGGCGACTCTGCTCCGAGCCCCTATCGCGACGGCAATCGCGGGGTAGACGATGACCGACAACACGCCGGCTCCGACCAGGGCGGCGGCGTTCTCCGGCAGCATGGTGCCGTTCCGCAGGCCGATCTCAGCCAGCGCGACGAGCAGCGGCAGTGCCGTGGCGGTGATGAACATCATCTGCAGGCGCTGCCCCACGACGAGCGCCCTGCGATAGATCAACAGCGACGGCAGCCCCCGGACGAGGAGCAACAGGACGAAGAACACCAGCAACCGCAGCGGGGACTCGACGATCGAGTGCACGTCGAGGGTCATCCCCGACACCACGAAGAAGACCGGGATGAAGAAGCCGTAGCCGACGGCGTCCAGCTTCTCCTCCAGCGCGTGCGTGTCGCCGGGTGCCCACCGGCGCAGCACCATGCCCGCCAGGAACGCGCCGAGCACCACGTCGAGACCGAACTGGGCCGCGACCGCGAGCAGGAACAGGAGCAGCACGATCGAGAACCGGAGCGTGGTCTGAGACGTGGCGTGCTCGCCTTCCTCCATGATTCGCTCGAGCCGGGTGCCGCGCGCGAGCCGTGGCGCGATCGAGAGGATTGCGGCGAGCACCGCGACCGAAGCGAGCGATAGGAGTCCGACGAACTGACTGTGCGCGCCGAGGAAGATCGCGATGGCGAGAATCGGCAGCAGTTCCCCGACCGCGCCTGCGGCCAGGACGTACCGGCCGAACCGCCCGGCCAGCAGGTTGTGGTCACGCAGGATCGGCAGCAGCGTACCCAGTGCCGTCGTCGTCAGGCCCAACGCGACCGGCACGTACGCGTGCACGAAACCGACGGCCGCGAGGGCACCGACCAGCCCGGCGGCGACCGCGGCGGTGACCACCCAGCCGAGCAGTGCAAGCCGCCCGGCCCGCTCGGCGAACACGGTCGGATCGAGCTCGTAGCCTGCCAGCAGGAACACCAGCCCGAGGCCGATGTTGGCTATCAGATTGAGGACCGCAGGTTCGGCCAGTCCGAATCCCTGCGGCCCGATCAGGATCCCTCCGATGATCAGCACCACGATCTGCGGGATCCGTAGCCCGGGGAGCAGCGCTACGATCAGCGGGGCGAGCGCCGCGACGACGCTGACCACCAGTAGCGTGTTCAGCACGCTGGAGAGGTCGTCCATGTTTCTCCTCCACCTGCGCCGCTGTCGGAGACGCCGAATTCGACGGGGCGGCCTCGATTAGCGCGGCCCATCGGCGCAGGACGAAAGCGAAGCGCGGCTCCAGCGGTCCCTTGTTCCACTCGGCAGAGGCCTCGCAGCCATCGCTTGCTCCGTCGTAGTCGATGCAGTCCAACCCCATCCCAACCCCAACGGCTGAGCTCAGGCGCCACCCCAGGAGGGTGAGTACGATCGTGATCCGCGTTCGCACTTCCACCCGCCCAGACGCTGGATGCGGTTCACCAGCGCGGGGTGACGCGGGGTGAGGGCGCTCCTGGCAGGGTGGCGGTATGCAGCGGTTTGAGTACCGGGTCGTTCAGCTCCGGGAGAGTCTGGTCGGGGGCAAGCTCTCCGCGGACAAGCTGGAGGAGATCCTGAATGACGAGGCGCGGAAGGGCTGGATGGTCAAGGCCATCACGTCCGCAGAGGTCAAAGGGCGAGTCGGCCCCGGCGGTGTGGACGGCCTCCTGGTCACCTTCGAGCGGCCGGCGGCCTGACCGACGCCCAGTCCTCGCCGGCCGTGGACCTCGCCGCCGAGCTGGATAGGGAGGTAGCGACCGGCCGCGCGGCCTAGGAGAGGACCCACCTGAGCGGACTACACCACCATCGGGAACATGGACATGGGACCCTGCGCACCGCATGCTGAGCAACGTGACTAGCCGACCCTCGGCTGGTCAGACGCCCGGCGTGCCGTCGGGCGGCTTGGGGCTACCCCGACCGGGATCCGCTGCGGGCGCGGCCGAGGAAGCCGAGCCGAGCTCGGCAACCGCCGCCCGGGGCGCGGAGGGGCAAACGGATCTTGTGGCGTCGGCATTCCCCTCGGCGGCGGCAGGCGAACCGGATCCGCTTCTCATCGCCGGGGACCTGCCAACCGAACGACACCGTCTGCCCGCTCGGGTCACCAGGTACTGGCGTTGGCGAGCCGTTTACTCATCACTGCCGGTCTTGGTCCCACTGATTATCGGGGCGATGGTTCTGCCGTGGGGCCCCTGGTGGGTTCGTTGGGGCATCGTCGGTGTCTTCGTTGCGGTGATCGCTGCCTGCATCATCCTCCTGCCGCCGATCCGCTACCGTGTCTTCTGGTACGCGGTCTCGTCGACTGAGGTCGACATCCAGAACGGGATCATCTTCACCAAACGCAACGTTGTCCCGATGCGTCGCGTGCAGACCCTACTCACCGAACGCGGACCGATAGCCGACCACTACCGGTTGACGAATTTGAAGATCCGGACTGCGGCTGGCTCGGTGCGGCTCAGTGGCCTGGACCGGGCTGAGGCTGACGAGCTTTGTGATCGGATCAGCCGCCTGACCGATCTCGCCGACGATGTCTGAGCCCTCGCTCGGGGTGGCCCTGACCCAGACCCGGCTGCATCCGATCTACCTGATCATCGGTACCGCCAAGACGTTGCGGCAGGCGATTCCGTTCCTCGTGGTCACGATCTTCGGGGGCGCCCCGTGGTGGGTCAGCGTCGCCCTGTTCGCGCTGGCCATGGTGATTGCCATCGCACAATGGCTTGTCAAGAAGTACTCGGTGGTCGGCGGTGCGTTGCTGTTGCGCAGCGGCTTGGTCAATCGGTCGGTACAGGTCGTGCCCATCAGCAGGATCACCGCGGTGACGGCGTCCCAGTCCCTGACGCAGCGCCTCGTCGGCGTCTGGGAGTTGAACGTGCAATCGCCGGGCGACCGTCTCGGGTCTGCCGTGACCCTTGAGTGCTTGTCCGGCCGTCGGCTTGACGAGCTCCGCGCAGCGCTCGAGTCCGGTGACCGGGCAACGCTGCTCGCCAACCCGGAACCGGGCCCCGGCCCGTCGACCATTCAGCGCTACTGGGCTTGGCGGCGTACTTCGATGGCCTCTGCGTCTGGCAACAACCTGCAGGTGATTGCAGTCCTGACCACGGCCGAAATGCTGATCGCCACTGCGACCGGCAGCTCGATTTCGCTGATCCTCTTGTTGGTGGTCGTGGTGTGGTTCCAATTCTCTGAATACCTACCGATTCGCGCATCGGAGTTCATGAATGACATCGTTGCGCCGCAGGGCGTGGTCGCTGTCTTGGTCACGCTTGTGGTGGTGGCCATCGCGGCAGGCGTGGTTGTCGGCGCGCTGCGCTTGAACCGATTCACCCTCGTCCGCGACGGCGACGTGCTTCGGAGCAGTCGCGGCCTGTTGGGCAAGCAAGCGGCGACCATTGCCATCAGTCGGATTCAGGCAGTCCGTATTGTCGAGGGATTCTCGCGCATGCTCCTCGGCTATTGTAGCCTACAGGTCGAGGTCGCCGGGATCGGGCGGGCGAATGTCAATCAGCGCATGCTCTTCCCTCTGGCGCGAACAGACCGCGCAGAATCCTTGATCCGGCGGGCGTTGCCCGAACTGCCGTGGCCGAGTCAACCTTTGCGGGCCCTCCCGGCGCGTGTGCGCCGCCGTTATCTCACTCTGCCGCTCGGATATGCGACGGGTTTCACCGTGCTGATGCTGTTTCTGCCCGGCTGGTGGAAGCTAATGGCGGCTATCCCGCTGCCGTTGGGCTACGTACTCGGCGTCGCCCGGGCGCGAGAGGCGCGATGGTGGGTTGACGATCAGTCCGTGGTATTACGATGGAGGCGCCTACTGAACCGCAGCACGGTCATCGGGTATCGCGGTGGTGTACATTTGACCGAGTTGTCGAGTTCACCGTCGAAGGCCAGGGCGGGTGTGGCCGGGTTCAAGATGCGGTTCTCCTCTGGGCGGGGCGCTGGCATCCGATACATGGTTGACTCAGACGCACTCTTGCTTTTACGGACTGTTGGGCGCGCGGTTGTGTGAAAGATTCTCAGAGGAGAATGAGCCTGATCCAGCCCCACGTCCTCAGCTCGCGCAGGCCACCGGGAGATTTAAGCGAGCATCTCAGCCCTCCCGCGGGTCTCGTCGCCGGCCCGGACCGCCGGCACCAGCTCCTGCAGGAGCACGTGTGAGCGACGGCCGCGGCGGTCCCGATCTGGGTGTCGGGCCACGTCTGGAACCGTCGTGGGCGCCTGCTGCCGCTGGCCGCCAAACGCCCGCCGCCCCGGTACGAGTCAGGGTCGTGGATGCGGCGGCGGTTAGCGATCGTCGGGAGTGCGACTGACATCCTGGACGGCGTACTGCAGGTGCTGGTCTACAACGTGATCTGGTTCAGCAGGGCCATCGTGGCGCTGGCGATTCAGCTACCGCCCGGCGGTGTCCCGCGGTGGCCCGAACGACCACCATTGGACGCGCAGGCACCGGCGGCCGTGGTCTGCGCGGACCGCCACGGACGAATGCGCCCCAAATCGACTTTTGGGTCGCTTCGCACGGCGAAGTTAGGCCTTGAGCTCCCGGCCGTGCACCACGATCGCGTAGATCACGATGACGTCGACGGCGATGACGATCGTCGACCAGACCGGGTAGGCCCCGATGAACAGCAGGTTCAGTGTGGCGCTGATGACCGCGATGATGACGCCCACGATGCGGGCGAGCATGTTGCCCGCCATGAGTCCCAGGCCGACGGCGATCGCGATGAGGCCGATGATGAGGTGTATCCAGCCCCACGCCGTGTAGTCGACGTTCACGACCAGGCCGTTCGGGCGCACCAGGTAGTAGCCGTCGTCGAAGATCGCCACGAAGCCTTCGATCGCCTGGAAGATGCCAAGCATGATCAGCATGATGCCTGCGAAGGCCACCCAGCCGACCCAACCGGTCACCTCGGGGCGGTCAGACACGTAGGCCGTCGACGAGCTATCGCTGCTCGTACGGGAGGTATCGGTCATCTCTTTTTCCTTTGCAGGGCAAGACCCGCTGAGCGCACCGTGTCGTGGCGATCGTCTCGCGCGCGTTCGCCGCCGACGGTCGACGGCACGATGCATGATCGTGCGATGGTCTGGGGGTGGCCTCATCCGCGGCGGGTGGATGCCGCCGCGACGGCCGCGCCCGGCGCCGCGTCAGCCAGGTGCGGCAGTCCATGAGCATCGGGGCGAGCGGCCGAAGCCGCTGTTCGAACACCCGTCACGGGTGACGACGCGGTCTGCGCCTTTCCCAACACTGAGGCCCCGAGCTGCCTTCAGGCGGCCCGGACTCTCATCAGGTCGCGAACGGAGCGCTCCAGTGTCGGACGTCGAGGTCAAGCGGACCGAATCCCTCACCCGCCAGCAAGCTGCAGAGAGGCTGTCGGCGATGGCCACCGCGCTCGCCGACGGCGGCCACGTCGAGGTGCAGCTTGGTGCCAGCACCCTCAAGCTGCACGTCCCCGACCATGTCCGCTGCGAGGTCGAGGTGGAGGTCGACGGCGACGAGGTCGAGTTGGAGCTGGAGCTGAAGTGGTCCACCTCTCCGGCCCTTGCGGAGCTCGCCACGTCGTCCGACCCCTCCCGCCGTCGACAGCGGGCGTAACGGCTGCGGGCCCCCGGCAGCAGCTGACCGGGCGACGCCGAAGGATCACGGGGCGTCCACCTCCCCGTCATCCTGCGCTCGGGACGGCTCCGCAAGCGCGGCCTCGGGTTCCGTTGACGTCGTGACGAAGGGCCATGCCCTGCGCGACGGGGAGGGACCGCGGAAGGTGCCCGGATTCGCCCCGCTCGCCCGCTGAGGGTGATGCCCAGCCAAACCGGACTCCGGATGATCGCGGATGGTTACCGACAGGTACGGGGAGGCTGCGCATGGGCACCATGACGGTGTGCGAGCAACTCCGCCACTTGTACCCCAAACAGTTAGCGGCGACGGTCTACTAGTGCCATTGTCGCCGTGCCGTGGCTTGCCGAGGGCACCGGCCAAGGGCCATCCACCCGCGGTGGATGAGGCAGCCGGGTCCGTTCACGCTGACCCTGGTCGCGCACCCGACGGAGAGGGACAGATATGACTATCGGACCCGTCCAGCTGATCGTGCTCGGATTCCCGGAGCCGGACTTCCATGGAGCGATCATCGAGGAGCTGGAACGCCTGCGCCAGAGCGACACCGTTCGTGTCATCGATGCGCTGGCAGTGCACAAGAAGGTCGGAGGCGACATCGAGGTCGCACACCTGAGCAATCTGTCCGACGAGGAGGCTGTCGAGTTCGGCACCGCGGTCGGCGCGTTGATCGGACTTGGGATCGAGGGTGAGGAGGGCCTCGAGGCCGGAGCCGAAGCGGGCGCGCGGGCGGCCGCGGACGGCATCCATGTGTTCTCTGACGAGGACGCGTGGGACGTGCTCGAAGACATCCCCGAAGGATCGGCCGCCGCGATCGTCATGCTCGAGCACCTCTGGGCGGTGCCGTTGCGCAACGCGGTCGCCGCGGCAGGCGGGTTCCGGATCAGCGACGGCTTCATCAGTCCGCTGGACCTGATCGCGATCGGTCTCGTCTCGCAGCAGGAGGCGAGCGAACTGCACGCCTTGGAGAACACAGCCGTCGGCGCCTCATAAGCGGCAGGCGGCGCGTAGGGGAGGAGGCAGAGGATGTTCGGATCTCGTAGGGTCGCGCGGAGGACCGCGCGGCGTACCGCGCGACGTGTGGGCAGGCGCCGCGACTAGCGGCAGGCTGACGACCAGGACGCCCCCGCCCACCCGACGGGAGCGTCCTTGTCGTGGGGGCGAACGCGTGGGACCTCAGGCCCCGGCAGGCCGCCTGGTCAATCACGAGAATCAGGCAGGCGAGCAGTTGGTCACCCGCCGCGGCCGTCAGCGTCGGCCGCGGGTGCTGAACCAGCCGAGGTCGCGCTCGGGCGCGGCGGAGGCGGTAGTCCAGGAACTCAGGGGTCTGTCCGAGCCAGTGCAGGAGCCCCCTCCGGGGCTGCGACGGCCGCGGCCGCGTCGGCGTCCACCAGCATCGACCGACCTGTCGCGGCGACGAGGGTCAGCGCGGCCCACTCCGGCGCGGTAGGCGAGCTCCGCTTGACGTCACGGGCGTGGGGACAGTGCTCAAACCCGATGGACGCCGCAGCGAACAAGCGAGTGATCGAGCGCAGGACGTCCACGCGTGCCCGCACGACGAATGACGGCGACCGCGCTGCACCGAGGAGGGCGACGCGCTCCACCGTGTCCGGCCTTCTCGACGTGTCGGGCCGGCAGCGCGGGTCTGACGGGCAAGGGCCAGCGGAGATGTTGCATGGGACCGCCTACAACGGGTGACGACGGCTGGTCCGGGCTGCTCCTAAGGTCCCTGAGATGAACAGTTCGGCTGCCATTCCCGTGAACGGAGCCTCCGGCGCAGCGTCGAATGGCGCGGGGCCAGCCAGGGCCGGCGGCCTTCCGCGGGGGTTGGAGGTCCTCCTCGGTGCGGCCGCGATCGTGGTGGTCTTCGTCGGGGTGCAGGCGATGGCGTGGCTGATCGGCCCCGCGTTCCTGGCGTTGATCATCGTCATCGCGGTGGCGCCCGTGCAGCGCTGGCTGCGGATCAAGGGCTGGCCGGGGTGGGCGTCGACCCTCGTGGTGGTCCTGGCCGTCTACGCGATCGTGCTGTCCCTCGCCCTGGCGGTCATCATCTCGATCGCCCGGCTGGGGACCGAGCTACCGAAATACGCCGGTCAGAGCAGCAGCCTGGTCGACTCCGTGACCGCACAGTTGACCAAGCTGGGTGTCGGCCCCGAGCAGATCAAGCAGGCGGCCAGCTCGCTGAACATCGGCAAGCTCGCCGAACTGATCGGCGGCCTGCTCAGCAGCGTAGCCGGGCTGGCGACCAACTTCGTGTTCCTGATCGCGCTGTTGCTGTTCCTCAGCGTCGAGTCCGCCGGAATGCCGGAACGGATGGCCGAGATCGGCGCGGATCGGCCGACGGTCGTGGAGGCGCTGGCGAAGTTCGCGTACGGCACCCGCCAGTACTTGCTGGTGACGACGGTGTTCGGGTTCATCGTCGCGGTGCTCGACACGATCGCGCTGACCATCATGGGTATTCCGCTGGCCATCACATGGGGTGTCCTGGCGTTCGTCACGAACTACATCCCGAATGTGGGGTTCATCCTCGGTGTCGTCCCGCCCGCGCTGCTCGGGTTGCTGACCGGTGGGCCCGGGTTGATGGTGGCCGTCATCGTGGTCTACTGCGTGCTGAACCTGGTGATCCAGTCGATCATCCAGCCCCGGTTCATCGGCGACGCCGTCGGGTTGTCGACAACCTTGACGTTCGTCGCGCTGGTGTTCTGGGCGTGGTTGCTCGGCGGGCTGGGGGCGATCCTGGCGATCCCGCTGACGCTGCTCATCAAGGCGCTGCTCATCGACATCGACCCCAAGGCTGCCTGGGCTCATGCGCTCATGAGATCAACAGAGAAGGTACCCGACCCGAACGCACCGCCCAAGGTCAAGAAGTTCCGCAAGCACAGGCTCGAACCTGCGTCCGAACCGCCCACGCCCGTCTGACCCGATCGGCCAAGACCGGGAGGACACTCATCGGGTTGGCACTACGGAGAAGCGGCGGGTGCAGATCGTGCGCGCCGACGGTGCCATCGTGGGTCTCCCGAACCTCCTCCCATCTATTGACGGTGGGCTCCAGGCCGGAACTGCCAAAATCCCGATCTGAATCCACCGGGTTTAGAGCTGGCGTCCGACACCCGTTCCGCGCTTCAACATTCCGATCTCGCTGACCGCGCCCGGCCCGTCCGGCAGGACCGAACCGACGCGGCTTGTCGGGGCTGCTCCCACCAGCACCGCCGCTCCAGGCTCCGGCTGCCTCCATTTCCACCTCGCCGTTACGACGACGAAGCGATGGACGGTCTCTCACCTCCATACGGATACCAGCGCCTCGTGGCGCACCGGAACAGATCACACATCGCCCTCTCTGCTTGCACTGTCGGCATCCCGCGGCATCGTCCCTCCAAATCCACAAGCGTGGAGCAAGATCTCCCTTGTGGCCGAACTGGCGTCGAGGTTCCAGCAAATACGCGATCGGTACGGGTGGGTCGACCATCTCGGGCGCGCGGGCGTCCGCTACACCGAGCGGCACGGGAATGACTACGGGGCCGCCGTGACCTACTTCAGTGTGCTGTCTCTCGTCCCGGTGACGATGGTCGCGTTCGCGGCGGCAGGCTTCGCGCTGGGCGCTCAGCCCCAGGTGGTCCAACGCCTGAAGAACGAGATTGCAGAGACCTGGCCCGGAGCGCTCGGCGACACATTGAACAGCATCATCAACCAAGCCATCAGCTCGGCCGCAACAGTCGGGTTCTTCGGCCTGCTCGCCGCGCTCTACTCCGGGATCGGCTGGATGACCAACCTGCGCGACGCGCTCTCGGCGCAATGGGGACATGTGCCCACCCGGCCGCCGATCGTGAAGCGGGTTCTGTTCGACCTGTTGGCGCTGCTCGGTTTAGGGCTCGCGTTGGCCGTCTCGTTCGCGGTCACGGGGCTGCTGTCCGGGTTCGCCGCAACGGTGCTGGCGTTCCTCGGGCTTGCCGAGCAGGCGGGTGCGGAAGTGCTGCTCAGGCTGCTGGGCGTGCTGATCGGCCTCGCCACCAACTGGCTGATCTTCGCGTGGGTGATCGTCCGCCTCCCGCGTGAACAGGTGAGCCTGCGCAGCGCCGCCAGGGCGGCTGTGTTGGGTGCGGTGGGGTTTGAGGTGCTCAAGCAGGGCATGGCGATCTATCTGCAGACGATCACTAGGACGCCCAGCGGGGCGGTGTTCGGGTCGACCCTCGGCCTGCTCGTGTTCATCTACTACGCGTCGCGGTTCGTGCTGTTCGTGACGGCGTGGGCGGCGACCTCGCCGGAAAACCAGACCCCGGAGCAGGAGCCGGTCGCGGTGCCTGGGCCTGCGGTGATTCGTGCGGAGGTAGTGATCGCGCCACGGCCCGGCGCCGGCGCCGCCGCCGGGCTCTTCGGAGCCGGGGCAGTCGTGGGCCTGCTCGGCGCCGTCCTGGTCCGCCGCCGATGAGCGAAGGCTCACCCGTGGACGCGGCTTGGCGGGGGGACGTTGCGGGACTGGGCCGTCCCGCCGGGTTCGCGGCCTCGAGGTCCGCCCGGAGTCGTGACCGTCGACCTGAGTGGTGACCTGATCACCGACAGCGAAGCGGAGCTGCGCGTTGCGATGGCGCGACAGTAGCGAAGCCGACGCCGAAGCCGCCGGTCAGCCGTCGCGGTCGAGCAACCAACCCAGCGGGACGACCCGGTGACTCGAGCGCATCCGGGCCGCACACCGCGACAACGGTCACCGAAGGGGAGATCGCATGAGTACATCCACCGTTCCGCAATCGACCGCACCGGCTTTTGAGCCGGGCGCCAGGGGCACGCTGCCGCCCGCGGAGTACACGACAAAGGTGATGCCCCACTGGGGTCCGACATATCCCGCGGCGAGATGCGACTACCGGAACATGGACTACGTGTCCATTGCCTTTGCGACCGACGCCGACAAGGCGGCCGCGTTGATCCCGGCGGAGCTGGAACTCATCAAGACCCCGATGCCCGGGCAGGCCGCGGCGAGCCTGGTATTCGCCAAGTACCGTGAGTGCGATCTCGGTCCGTACATGGAGGTGATCGTCTCCATCGCGGTCTTGCACGAAGGCCTGCCCTACGCGTATGTACCCGCCATCTACGTGGACAACGACGCGGCCCTGCTCGCCGGGCGCGAGTTGGGCGGTTATCCCAAGAAGATGGCTCAGATCACAATGCGCAACTACGGTGATCTGTTCCTGAGTCACATGGCCCGCGGCGCAATACAGAAGAAGACCGCGGATCCCAACTTCGGCGATCTTGCCTCCTCGTGTGTCAGCAGGGCAGGCAAGCTCGTCTCGGTGCCGCTTCCGGCGGACGAGACGGTTGAACTGCCGCCCCCGTACAACATGCTCCTTCCGCTGCCCCCTCCGACAGGCGAGCCACAGGACTACGTCCTGATGACGATGGCGTTGCGACACGGGAAAGTGAATGCAGAGGACGTGCAGTATTTGAACGCCCACGCCACCTCCACTGGCCTCGGCGACATCGCAGAGGCACGGGCCATCAAGCTCGCTTTCGGCGACCACGCGACCCACGGGCTGATGGTTAGCTCCACCAAGAGCATGACCGGCCACCTCCTTGGAGCCGCCGGCGGCGTTGAACTGGCCGCCAGTGTCATGGCCATTCAGGAGGGCATCGTTCC
>Ga0207674_10005481_pt1 | contig 15072 bp, 13 predicted proteins | sample KBSCornC72_FD_184303 | JGI IMG/M metagenome (GOLD analysis project Ga0207674, IMG submission 184303) | Corn rhizosphere microbial communities from Kellogg Biological Station, Michigan, USA - KBS Corn C7-2 (SPAdes) (version 2) | ecosystem: Host-associated > Plants > Roots > Rhizosphere > Soil ... | reverse complement strand
CGCCACAAGACGAGCGACCTGTCCGATTCGCAGCCGACCAAGGGCAACATCGCCGGCGGCCTGACGACGATCGAGGAGAAGGCGCTCGGCAACATCCAGAAGATCGGCAAGAAGTGCACGGTCGACGGCGTCATCGACAAGGCCGAGATCCCGACCCACCCGGGCCTGTGGTTCATGGATTCTTCGTCCGCTGCGGCCGAGATGGTGACTTTGTGCGCCGCTTCGGGTTACGCCGTGCACTTCTTCCCGACCGGCCAGGGCAACGTGATCGGCAACCCGATCGTTCCGGTCATCAAGATCTGCGCGAACCCGCGCACCGTGCGGCTGATGAGCGAGCACATCGACGTCGACACCTCGGGGCTGCTGCAGCGCGAGATCAACCTCGATCAGGCTGGCGACAAGCTGCTCGAGTGCATGCTGCGCACCGCAAACGGCCGGTTGACGGCAGCCGAAGCGCTCGGCCATCGCGAGTTCGTGCTGACACGGCTGTTCGAGTCGGCATGAGCCGGATCGTCATCACGGAGTTCATGGACGAGCGGGCGGTCGCGCAGCTGCGCGCGGCCCACGATGTGCTGTACGACCCGATGCTCGTCGACGACCCGGTGCGGCTGCACGCCGAGGCGGGACGTGCCGATGCGCTGATCGTCCGCAACCGCACCCAGGTCCGCGGCGAGCTGCTCGGGGCCTTGGGCAAGGTGCGCATCGTCGGCCGGCTCGGCGTCGGGCTCGACAACATCGACGTCGTGGCATGCGAGGCGCGCGGTATCAAGGTGATTCCCGCCACTGGGGCGAACGCGCTGAGCGTTGCCGAGTACGTGATCGGCACGGCGATGCTGCTGCTGCGCGGTGCCTATCGGGCCAGCGCCGACGTGGTGGCCGGTGCCTGGCCGCGCAGCGCGCTCGGCAACGGGCGCGAGATCGGCGGAAAGACGCTCGGGCTGGTCGGCTTCGGTTCGATCGGCCAGCTGAGCGCGAAGCTCGCGCAGGGCGTCGGCATGCACGTGATCGCGTTCGATGCGATGCTGGCGGCGGGGCATCCGGCCTTCGCGGCGAGCGGTGTGCGCAGCGTGACGCTCGATGAGCTGTGCGCGCGCGCCGACGTGGTCAGCCTGCACGTGCCGCTCGTCGAGTCGACCCGCCGCCTGTTCGATGCACGACGCATCGCTTCATTGAAACGCGGCGCGGTGCTGATCAACAGCGCACGCGGGGGCGTGCTCGACGAGGCCGCCGTTGCCGCGGCGCTGAAGAGCGGGCAGCTCGGCGGTGCCGCGATCGACGTGTTCGAGAACGAACCGCTGCCGGCCGGCTCGGTGTTCGCCGATTGCCCCAACCTCCTGCTCACGCCGCACATTGCGGGCGTGTCGGCCGAGTCGAACGAGCGTGTCTCGTCGCTGATCGCGCAGCGCGTGCTCGAGGAGCTGCGCTGATGGCTGTGCTCGCGATTCACGAGGCACGCGATCTGGTCGCCGCCGCATTGCGCCGGGCCGGCGCGAACGATGCGATGGCCACAGCCACGGCGCATGCGCTGGTGCTCGCCGAGTCGCAGGGCCTCGCGTCGCACGGTCTGAGCCGCGTTGCGCAGTACGCCGCCCATCTGCGCAACGGGCGCGTGAACGGCGATGCAGTGCCCACCGTCGTCAAGCAGAAGGGTGCGACGGCTCTCGTCGACGCGCAGGGGGGCCTGGCGTTCGCAGCGTGCGAGCGTGCGGTCGCACACGCAATCGAGCGGGCCCGCGAGTTCGGCATTGCGTTCGTCGGCGTGACGAACAGCCACCACTGCGGCGTTGTCGTCGACCATCTGCGCGCGGTCGGCGAAGCCGGCATGGTCGGGCTCGGCTTTGCGAACTCGCCCTCGGCGATGCCGGCTGCCGGCGGGCGGCATCCGATCTTCGGCACGAACCCGGTCGCGGCGATCTTTCCGCGCCGCAGCGAGCTGCCGCTGATGATCGACCTGAGCCTGAGCGAAGTCGCCCGCGGCAAGCTGATGGTCGCGGCGAAGGAGGGCAAGTCGATCCCGCTCGGCTGGGCACTGGATGCAAACGGCGAGCCGACGACCGATCCGAAGGCGGGCATGGACGGCTCGATGCTGCCCTTTGGTACAGGGGCCCCTGCGGGGTCGGGCGCGGTATCCAGCCCGAAGGGCGCGATGCTCGCGCTCGTCGTCGAGCTGCTGGTGAGCGCGCTGATCGGTGCGAACTTCGGCTTCGAGGCATCGAGCTTTTTCGTCGATGCCGGCAACCGGCCGCGCATCGGCCAGTCGTTCATCGTGATCGACCCCGGCGCGCTCGCTGGCCGCGAGCAGTTCCTCGATCGGCTCGAGGTGCTGGTGCGCGAGATGCTCGTCGATGATGGTGTGCGTCTGCCCGGCGCACGCCGCGAAGCACTGCGGTTCGCTGCCGAAGCACAGGGCCTGAAGGTGGCCGACGCGATGCTGCAAGCCCTGCGCACTCTCTGATCTCTGATAACGATATCCAGATCAATGCGTTGCAGCATGTCGGGAGAAGCGGCAGCATGCGGCGCCAACCGGAGACTGACCGAATGCAACGACGCGAATTGATCAGGAACGTTCTGGCGCTGCTGCCGGCATCGCTGCCCGGCACGCTGTGGGCGCAGGGCAGCGACTACCCGAAGCCGGGTGCGACCTTGCGCTATGTCGTGCCGTTCCCGCCCGGCGGGCTCACCGACGTGATGGCGCGCCTGGTCGGCCAGCAGCTCGGCGAACGCTGGAAGGTCAATGTCGTGATCGACAACAAGCCCGGCAGCGGTGGACAGATCGGCGCCGACGCGGCCGCGAAGTCGCCGCCCGACGGATTGACGCTGCTCGCGATCACGCTGACCCACGCTGCCAACGTCACGCTGTTCCCGAAGGCGCCGTACAACTTCAACAAGGACCTGAAGCCGGTCGCGCTGATGGCGGGTTCGCCGATGCTCGCGGTGGTGCCCACCGCGAGCAGGATCCAGAGCTTCAAGGACCTGATAGGCGCCGCGAAGGCGGGCAAGTTGAACGCCGGCTCGAGCGGCAACGGCACTCCGCCGCACCTGACGCTCGCGCTGTTCAACGACATCGCGAAGACCGAGATCCAGCACGTGCCGTACAAAGGCGGCGCGCCCTCGATGACCGACCTGATCGGCGGCCAGCTCGACGTCGTGTTCTCGAACTTCCCCGAATCGATGGCGCACGTGAAGAGCGGCAAGCTGCGCGCACTCGCGATCGCGAGCAGCGCACGCCACCCGGCCGTGCCCGACGTGCCGACGACCATCGAGGCCGGCATGCCGGCGCTGCAGGTCGAGAACTGGACCGCCATGATGGTGCCCGCCGGCACACCCGACGCAGCGGTCGCGAAGCTCGGCGCCGAGGTGATCAGGATCCTCGCCGCGCCCGAGATCGAAGAGCGAGCGCGCACGCAGGGCTTTCGGGTCGATGCCCGCGGACCGGATCAGTTCGCGCCGTTCCTGAAGAGCGAGATCGAACGCTGGGGCCACATCATCGCGGCCGCAAAGATCAGCGCGGAGTGATTGGGCACCACGGTGGCGGAGTAACGCCACTACCCGCCGAGCGGGTCTGGGCCCGCCTTCGGAGCGCAGCGGCGCCGGGCCGGGCCGAGTCCGCCCTCGGGTTGCGCCCTCAGGCGGCCGTGCTGCCTCGCAGCGGGGAGCACACCGCGCAGTCGGGCGATCGGGCGACGCTGATCTCGCTCCACTCCATGCGGCGCGCGTCGAGCATCTGCAAGCGCCCGGCGAGCGAGCTGCCGATGCCGACGAGCAGCTTCAGCGCTTCGGCCGCCTGCATGCTGCCGATGATGCCGACCAGAGGCGACAGCACGCCCATCGTGGAGCATGCAACGTCCTCGAAGGCGGCGTCGGGCGGGAACAGGCACGCGTAGCACGGGCTCGCGGGGTCGCGCGTGTCGTAGACCGAGATCTGGCCGTCCAGGCCGATCGCCGCGCCCGCGACGAGCGGCTTGCGCTGCGCGACGCAGGCGGCGTTGACGGCCTGTCGGGTCGCGAAGTTGTCGCTGCAATCGATCACGACATCGGCCTCGTGCACCCATTCGGCCAGGTGCTGCGCATCCGCGCGCTGCTGCAGCGCGCGCACGCGCACGCCGGGGTTGCTCGCCGCGATGCTGAGCGCGGCCGAGGTGACCTTCGGCTGCCCGACACGCGCGAGACTGTGCGCGATCTGGCGCTGCAGATTCGTCAGGTCGACGGTGTCGTGGTCGACCAGCGTCAGCGTGCCGACTCCGGCGCCGCCCAGATACAGCGCCACCGGCGAGCCCAGACCGCCGGCGCCGATGATCAGCACGTGCGAATCGAGCAGCCGCTGCTGGCCCTCGATGCCGATCTCGTCGAGCAGGATATGGCGCGAATATCGCAGCAACTGGTCGTCGTTCATGCGACTGGGATGTTCTCGGAAACAGAAACGCCCGCGACGTGCACGGGCGTTTCGGGGGCTCGGCGCTCGCCGGGCGGGATCAGTTCGTCGTCTCGGGCTCGGCCTTGCGCTCGACCGCGGTCTTGCTGACCATCACCGTCTTGCCCTTCAGGCGGTTCAGCGCCTGGGCGAGCTGGAAGTCCTCGGCTGTGCCGTATTCGAGCACCGGCTTCGGCGCGGCGTTCGCGCGCTTGGCCATTTCGTCTTCGAGCTTCTTGCGGGCTTCTTCGCGCGCCTTCTCGCGGGCCTCGTCCTTCTGCTCGGGGCCCTGGCCGCTCTGCAGATGCTTCTCGAGATCGGCCTCGCGCGGGCGCAGCGCCGCGAACAGATTGCCCTCGGCGGTCTCGTCGATCATCAGGTCGGGGACGATGCCCTTGGCCTGGATCGATGCGCCGCTCGGCGTGTAGTAGCGCGCGGTCGTGATCTTCAGCGCCGTGTCGGGGCCGAGCTGGCGAACCGTCTGCACCGAGCCCTTGCCGAAGGTCTGCGCGCCCATGACGGTCGCGCGCTTGTGGTCTTGCAGTGCGCCGGCGACGATCTCGCTCGCCGAGGCCGAGCCTTCGTTGACGAGCACGATCAGCGGAACGCGCTTGATCGCGTCGGGCAGCTTGCGAAGCGGGTCGCTGCCGCCGCGGCGCAGGTAGTCGGCTGGAGCAGCGCGGAAGGTCTGCTTCGAGTCGGCGATCTGGCCGTTCGTCGACACGACGATCACGTCGCTCGGCAGGAACGCCGCAGAGATCGCGACCGCCCCTTCGAGCAGGCCGCCCGGGTCGTTGCGCAGGTCGAGCACCAGCCCCTTCAGGTTCGGCTCCTGCTTGTAGATCTCTTCGAGCTTCTTGGCGAAGTCGTCGACGGTGCGGTCCTGGAACTGGCTCACGCGCAGCCACGCGTAACCGGGCTCGAGCACCTTGGAGCGCACGCTTTGCACCCGAATCTCTTCGCGAACGATCGTCACCGGGAAGCTGCGGCTCTCGGTCTTGCGGAACACCGTCAACTGGACTTTCGTGTTCGGCTCGCCGCGCATGCGCTTGACGGCCTGGTCGACGGTCAGGCCCTTGACGAAGGTGTCGTCGATCTTGGTGATCAGGTCGCCGCTCTTCAGGCCGGCGCGAAACGCGGGCGAGCCCTCGATCGGCGTGTTGACCTTGACGAGCCCGTCTTCCATGCTCATCTCGATGCCGATCCCGATGAAGCGGCCGGTGGTCGCCTCGCGGAATTCCTTGAAGGTCTTCTTGTCGAAGTACTGCGAGTGCGGGTCGAGCCCGGCAACCATGCCGCCGATCGCGTCGCCGATCAGCTTCTTCTCGTCGACCGGCTCGACGTAGTCGGTCTTGATCATCCCGAACACCGCAGCCATCTGCTGCAGTTCCTCGAGAGGCAGCTGGGCCACGCCGTTGCGGGCCGTGGCCTGCAACTGCATCGTGGTGAGTGCGCCTGCGACCGCGCCTACGGCGAGCCACCCTGCGACTTTGAGTTTGGCACCCATGTACGACCCCTTGCTGCTTTCGATCTTGCTTCCGGCGCCTTGCCTGAAATTTGAGCAAACGAACAGGCCCGAGTATATTCCTGCGCCCTTTGCCTGGACGTTTTGACGCCCGGTAAAGTTGCACGGGCCAGTGGGCCTTAACTTATGCCAAATGCGGCGTAGAGCAAGCCCCGCGATAGGGGGCGGGCCACATGCCGCGCTCGACGCTCGACGTCGAGTCTGTATCCATCTGCATCCTCCGAAAGCGTCCGCTGGCGCCGCCGCGGCGCCGGCGCGGCGCCTGCTCGGACCTACTGCCCGAACAAGCCCCTCACAACCCCGCCCAGGCCCTTGACGACACCCGACAGGCTGACGCCGAGGCTTTCGGCCATTCCCGACGCGATCTTGGTCGCGAGGTTCTCGTTCAGCGAGAACGATGGGTCGTCGAGCCGGCCCTCGAGCGTGAACTTCACTTCGAGCCGTCCTTTGTCGGTCATCGCGGCGAGCACCGCCTTGCGCGGCACGCCCGCGAAGGTGGCGAGCGGCCCGTCGCTCGCGAGCTCGAGGTTCGTCAGCGTCAGCTTGCCGGGCGCCTTCAGCTTGTTGGCCAGCACGGTGGCGCGCAAATCCAGATCGAGCGAGCCGCGCCGCACGCTGCTGTCGGTCACCTTCACCAGGTAGGGCTGCAGCGCGAGCAGGTCGACGCCGTTGAACCGGGCGTGCACGTTGGCGTCGCGGGTCGCCGCTGTGTAGTTGCCGTCGAGCGCGATCTTGCCGTCGCGCTGCGGGCCCTTGAAGACGCCGCTGACCTTCAGCTCGAACGGCTTGTCGAGGGCCGGCAGCGAAAGGTGCTCGACCGTCGCATCGAGCTGCTCGATGCGCAGGCGCAGCGCCGGTTGGCGCACCGACGCGTCGAAGAAGTCGAGCCGCGCGGCGTCGACCTCGATCTCGCCGATCTCGACGACCGGCGCGGCAGCCGCGGACGGTTCGCCCTGCGCCGGGGTCGCGCGGCCGCTCTTTCGATCGTCGAGCAGCGCCGGCAGCACGTGCGTCTTGCCGTCGCGTGTGCGCATGGCCGAGAGGTAGGCGTCTTCGACTCGCACTTTCGCGATGCGCCACGGCCCGCCGAACAGGCTGCGCAGGTCAGGTCGCACGTGGACCCGGCGCGCCCGCAACTCGTCGTCGGTCGGCCAGCCGGCGGCGCCCTTGATGCGCAGATCGAGCACTTCGACGCCGGTCCACCCGGCATTGAGCGCGCCGACGCTCGCCCGCGGCCCCAGCGCCGCTTCGATCTGCGAGCGCAGCTGGCGCGCCGCAAGGTTCAAGCCGATGAAGCCGAGCAGCACGAGCGTGAGCAAGGCGATCGCGCCCAGGGTCAGGCGGCGGCGGAGGAGGGTCATGCGGCGAAAGGGGGCGTCGGCGGGAACGTCCGATGCTAACGAAGCGCTCCGCCACCGGCCCGCAGCACTCGGCGATTGCGTGATCGGATGCGCGCATCGCGCGCCCGGAAGCGCTCGAGGCCAGAATCGACGCTCCGCCACCGAGGGCCGCGATGTTGCACTGCGAGATCGACCATCTGACCATCACCGCGCCGAGCCTGCAGCTCGGTGCCGCCCATGTCGAGCGCGCCCTCGGGGTCGCGCTGCAGCCCGGCGGCGAGCATCCGCGCATGGGAACGCACAACCTGCTGCTCAAGCTCGGCGACGCGCTGTTCCTCGAGGTGATTGCGGTGAATCCCGCCGCCGTGCGTCCGCCGCGGCCGCGCTGGTTCGCGCTCGATGGGCTGGATGACGCAGCGGCACCTCGCCTGGCCCACTGGGTTGCACGAACCGACGCGATCCGCTCGGCTCCGCCCGACTATCTCGACCTGGTCGGCCCCATCGAAACGATGACGCGCGGCGCGCTGCAATGGCTGATCACGATTCCGCGCGACGGCGCATTGCCGCTGGACGGGGCCGTGCCGGCACTGATCGAGTGGCAGACACCGGGGCATCCGGCGGCGCAGTTGCGTGACTCGGGCTGTGCATTGCGTGGGTTGGAGATCCACACCGCCGAGTCAGGTCGCGCAGCCACATGGCTCGAAGCGCTTGCTCTGCGGGGCGACGTGGAGATCGTCGCGCTGCGTGCAGGCGAGTCGACACGCCTGGTGGCGCACATCGAGACACCGGCCGGGCTGCGCAGCATCGACGGGTGAGTGCATGCCTTGCAAACGGCGCTGCGCGAGAGCTTCGTGATCAACATCCCCGAAGCCGGGGATCGAATCTCGGTCAACGCTGGCCTAGAGTTGGCTCTGACGGTGGCGAGGCGCAACAACTGAACCTACGCCGAACAGTCCGGAATAGAGTCGCTGCCGGCACCGTCTCCAATCCCTTCAGCCGAACGCCAGCCACCGAAGAACCCGCGTCGTGTGCGCGGCGTGCGCTGCATCGGACGTGATGGAATGCGCTGCGCCTGGCGCTTTCGCACAACAGGCCCCTCATTCAGGGCGTGGTGCACATGAGCCGGCGTTGCGAGCATTGAAACCTCAAGCACTGCCTGGCGAGGTCAATCATGAGGTTCTCGGTGTCGAACGGCCTGTACGGCAAGCGCTCGCCCTGGCACATCGACTGCTACCGGCCCATGCCCGGCTGGCTGCTGGTGGCGCTGGGCAGCTGGACGCTCGAGGTCTGCTGGGCCAGCCAGTCTGGCCGCCCCCGGATTCGCCAGCGCGCCTGAGCGCGGTTGGATCACAGGCGCTGCAACAGCGTCTCGGTTGTCGCCCGCGCGAGACTCCGCGCTGGCAAGTCGCCGACCAGATGATCGGCACCTCGTTCGATCAGCACGTTCTCGGCGAGTTGAGACAGCACCGGCATCATGCTGCGTGCAATGACGATCAGCTCCACGACTCCCATTGCCTGCAACGCTTCGCTGACCCGGCGTGACGAGGTCAGGTATTCGGTCGCGTCCATCGCGATCTGCTTGTTCTCCAGGGCCCGCAGGATGCTGACCGGATCCCTGAGCGCCGACAGGCGGGTCCGCTGTCTTGTTGCCATGTACTGCCTCCAAAGTCGGTGAGCACCGGGCGTCGGCCCGGGCTCGATGACTGGATTTCGGCAGTTGGCGCGCCAACTTGAAGTCGGCGCGTCAGCGATCGTCGCGTCGGCGCGTATCTTCGCGGAAAAACTTGTTCAATTCCGTACCAGAGGCGGCGTCGGCGAAGCCGTCGAACCGGCCCTGCTCGGCGATCAGCCGGGCCGCGCGCAAGAAGCCGCCCCAGGCTGCGCGGGCCAGTGCACCGCCGACGCTGACCCGGCGCACCCCGAGCGCGGCGGCGTCGGCAAGCGTCAGCTCGCTGGTCGAGCCGATCAGCAGGTTCACCGGCTTCGGCGCCACCGCTTCGACCACGGCGGCGATCTGCTCGCGTGTGCGGATGCCGGGCGCGTACAGGCAGTCGGCGCCGGCCTGCGCGTAGGCCTTCAGCCGCGTGATCGTTTCGTCGAGGTCGGGGCGGCCGACCAGAAAGCATTCGGCGCGCCCGACCAGCAAGGTGTCGCCGCCTGCCTTGTCGATGGCAGCACGCGCCGCGCGGATGCGCGCGACCGCGGTCTCCAGCGAGAACAGCGGCGCCGCCGCATCGCCGGTCGAGTCTTCGATCGACAGGCCGGCGACGCCGGTCCCGACTGCGAGCTCCACGCTCTCGGCGACTCCCGCGGCGTCGGCGCCGAAGCCGTTCTCGAAATCGGCGTTGATCGGCAGATCGGTCGCGGCGACGAGCTCGCGCAGATGCGCGAGCGCCATCTCGCGCGTGATCGCGTTGTCGGGCCGGCCTGTCGACCACGCGAAGCCCGAGCTCGTGCTGGCGAGCGCCTTGAACCCGAGGCCTTGCAGGAAACACGCGCTGCCGATGTCCCACGGGTTCGGAATGGCGAAGCAGCCGGACTGGTGAAGCTGATGGAAGCTGCGGCGCTTGTCGGCGACGCTGGGGCGGGTGCTGGAGTGGGCCAAGCGAAGCTCCGGTCGGTTTGCGAGGCGCCGATTCTGCTACCAGCTCAATACCCTGGTGAACGGCGAAACCCGCCGATGTGCTGCGTGATCGCGGCGGCGACCGCGAGCAGCCGCGATTCCTCCCAGCGCCGCGCAACCAGTTGCACGCCGATCGGCAGTGTCTGGTCGTCCAGGCCGTACGGCATCGCGAGCGCGGGGTGCCCGCTGTAGTTGAAGAGGGCGGTATGGGCGCTGACCAGGTGATAGTCGACCGGCTGGCCATCGACGAGCAACGGCGAGCCCGGTTCGCAGTGGGCAAACGCATTTGTCATCGACACGGGGCACAGAAGGACGTCGCAGTCATCGAAGAAGCGCTCCCACGTCGCGATCACCGCATCGCGGCGCTGCAGTGCGCTGAAGTAGTCGGCGAGCGACGCTCTGGGCTGGCCGCCGTCGTTCCCGAACGCACCGAGGGCCATGCCGATCAAGGCGCCCGTGCCCGCGAGCGCGTCTGCGAGGTCGAACGCAGGCCAGCGTGCCTCGTCGACGATCGCACCGGCCCGATCGAGCTCGCCGGCCAGATCGAGCACCGCGCGTCGCATGCCGGCCGCGATCGGCAGGCCGGGAAAGTCCGGCGCGAACGCGACGCGCACGCCGGTCAGCGAGAGCGGCTCGGCGTCGAGGCCGAGCGGGACCGGCGGCACGTCGGTGTCGCGCCCGTCGGGCCCGGCGATCAGCGAGTAGACGAGCGCGAGATCTTCGACGCTGCGCGCCAGCGGGCCGACGCTCGACATGATGCGAATGCTGCGAGGCGTGCCGCGCGGGTCGGGCACGACGCCGGCCAGCGATACGCGGTGTTCGGTCGGCTTCAGCCCGAACACGCCGCAGCAGTGTGCCGGCCAGCGGATCGAGCCGGCCAGGTCGGTCCCGAGCTCGAACGGCGTCATCCCGCTCGCCAGCGCCGCGGCCGCGCCGCCGCTCGATCCGCCCGGCGTGCGCTCGATGTCCCACGGGTTGTTCGTGCGGCCGAACAGCGGGTTGTCGGTCTGGAAGTCGCCGAGCATCGTCGCGACGTTGCTCTTGCCGACCAGCACGGCGCCAGCGTCTCGCAGCCGCGCAACGACGCTCGCATCCTCGTCGGGCACGAACTCGGCGAGCGGCGGGAAGCCGATGGTCGTGCGCATGCCGGCGGTTGCGAACGCGTCCTTCAGCGTGTGCGGCACGCCGTGCAGCGGGCCCCACAGCTCGCCGCGCGCAAGCGCATCGTCGGCGGCGCGGGCGCGCCGCCGGGCCGCTGCGTCGTCGCGGATCACGACTGCGTTCAGCGCTGCGTTGTGACGCTCGATCTGCGCCAGGTGCGCGTCAAGCGCCTCGGTGGCCGAGACCTGCCTGGTACGGATTGCGCCGGCCAGCGCACACGCGCTCGAAAAGACGATCTCCATGCGACACCTCGTTCGGTCAGTTCCGCGATCGCGCCTGGCGCGCCGCGTGCTTGTTCACCCGCAGAATGCCGCACGGCGCCTCGAGCGCCCCGACAAGGGATTTGCATGACCCTGTTTTCAATCCTGATCGTCGGGCTGCTGCTCGGCATGAAACACGCGACCGAGGCCGATCACCTCGCCGCCGTCGCGACGCTCGCGACCCGCGAGGCTACGCTCGCGCGAACGCTGCGCCAAGGTGTCGCCTGGGGCGTCGGCCACACGCTGAGCCTGATGGGGTTCGGCGGCGTGGTGTTCCTGCTGGACCGGGCGATCTCACCGAGCCTCGAGCAGGCGCTCGAGACCGCCGTCGGCATCATGCTGGTCGTGCTGGGCGCCGACGTGCTGCGCAGGCTGATCGTCGAGCGCATCCACTTCCACGTGCACCGCCACGCTTCGCAGGACGGGCAACTGCACGAGCACGTGCACGCGCACAGCCACCGCGGCGAACGGGCGCACCAGGCGTCGGCGCACCGCCACGAGCATGCGCGGCGCTGGCCGTTGCGCGCGCTGGCGGTCGGCGTGATGCACGGGCTCGCCGGTTCGGCCGCGCTCGTGATGTTGAGCCTGAAGAGCCTGCCGTCGTGGTCGATCGGGCTGGGCTACATCGTCGTGTTCGGGGTCGGTTCGATCGTCGGGATGGCCTTGCTGTCGGTGGCCATCGCGCTGCCGCTGCGCCTGTCGGCGGGCTACCTGCTCGGGCTGCACCGCTCGATGACCGGCCTGGTCGGGCTGTTCAGCTGCGCGCTCGGCGCCTGCATGGTCGTCGAGATCGGCTACCTGCGCGCCACCTTGTTCGGCTGAGCCGCGCGCCGGTCGGCCCAGGCGCCCTGCTCACGATCTTGCCGGCTTGAAGCCGAGCGTCTTCATCGCCGCGGTCAGCGTCTGTTTCTTCGTCCAGTAGGCGGCCCACGGGTCGCTCGTCTGGAACGAGAGGTGCTCGCGCGCAGTCCGCGCGGTCCACTGGTCGGAACGCTTCAGCGCCTTCAGATCGTCCCACGCGATCGGCATCGAGACGCCCAGCCCGGGCCGCGCCCGCGCCGAGAACGCGGCCGCCGTCGTCGCGCCGTGGCTGTTGCGCAGGTAGTCGACGAAGATCTTGCCGACGCGGTTCTTCGGACCGCTCTTCGCGACGAACCGGTCCGGGATCACGCGCGCCAGGTGCTCGACGACGGCCTTCGCAAAGTCCTTCACCGTGTCCCAGTCGTGCCGCGGCGTCAGCGGCACGACCACGTGCAGCCCCTTGCCGCCACTCGTCTTCAGCCAGCTTTCGAGGCCGAGCTCGAGCAGCATCGTGCGGGTCAGCAGCGCGGCTTCCTGCACCCGGTCCCAGCGCACGCCGTCGCCGGGGTCGAGGTCGAAGACGAGCCGGTCGGGCTGGTCGATCCGCTTGACGCTCGAGTTCCAGGTGTGGAACTCGATCACGTTCATCTGCGCGGCAGCGACCAGCGCCGTCGTGCTCGGCACCTCCAGCAGCGCGCTGTGACCGGGCCACAGGGCAGGGTCGAGCTCCTTCAGCTCGGGCAGATGCAGCGTGTCGATGTGCTTCTGGAAGAACAGCTGCCCCTCGATGCCCGAGGGCCCGCGCAGCAGCGAGCACGGCCGGCCCTTCAGGTGCGGCAGCATCCACTCGGCGACCGATTCGTAGTAGCGCACGAGCTCGAGCTTCGTGATGCCGGTGCTCGCGTCGATCACACGCTCGGGGTTCGATACCTTGACACCGGCGACGCTGCCGCCGGGCGCGGGTGCTGCTGCGGGAGGGGTGATCGATCGTTCGCGCACGATGCCGCTTGTAGCGCGGTCGGTGCGCAAGGCAAGGTACTTCGCGTGACGGATGTGACCGTCGGGTGTCCAGTCCGCGAACTCGACTTCGGCCACCAGCGTCGGTTCGACCCAGCGCTCGACGCCGACTTCGCGCGTCGTCCAGCGCCCTCGTTCGGGCACCGCCTTCGATGCAAACGGCGGGCTGTCGACAGCGAGCTTCTTCAACGCCTTCAACAGCTTGGCCGCCGCGGCGGCACTCCACCCGGCGCCCACGTTGCCGACGTAGACGAGCCCGCCCGCATCGTCATGCACGCCCAGCAACAGGCTGCCGATCTCGGCCTCGCCGCTCGAGCGCTCGGTGTAACCGGCGATCACGAACTCTTGCCGTTGCCGGACCTTCAGCTTCAGCCAGGTGTCGGTGCGGCGCGATTCGTAGAGCGAGTCCTTGCGCTTCGCGATCGCGCCTTCGAGGCCCATGCGTGCGGCCGAATGCATGATCGACGCGGCGTCGGCGTCGAAGTCGGCGCTGAAGCGCAGCGGCCCGCTGGTGCGGGGGTCGAGCGTGTCGTCGAGAAACTGCTTCAGCAACCGGCGCCGCGAGGCGAGCGGCACCTTGCGCAGGTCGTAGCCTTCGAAGTAGGGCAGGTCGAACAGGAAGTAGACGATGTCTGCAGTGTGCCTGCTGTCGAACGCGTTCTGCAGCGCGTTGAACTCGGGCAGGCCGTTCTCGCCGAGCACGACGATCTCGCCGTCGAGCCAGGCGCTGTCGATGCCGAGCGCCCCGATCGCGTTCGCGAGCCTGGGCATCTTGCCGGTCCAGTCGTGGCCGCCGCGCGTGATCAGCTGCGGCTTGCCGTGCTCGATGCGCGTCATCAAGCGGTAGCCGTCGAGCTTGATCTCCCAGCTCCACTCGCCGCGCCCCGGCGCGGCGGTGGCGAGCGTCGCGAGCTGCGGCTCGAGTTTGCGCGGCATCGGTGCCTTCAGCGCACCGGCGGGTGCGGTGCTGTCGTCGTCCTCCGGTTGCTTCGGCGGCTTCGTGATCACGCTGTCGGGCAAGGCGCTGAGAACGTCGTATTCGGCGTGCGGCTTCGCGTAGGCATCCTTCTTCTTGAACAGAAGCCACGCCTCCTGGCGGTCGCCCGGCTTGGCGATGCGCACGAGCTCCCACAGGCCCGCCATCTTGTGGCCATGCAGCGCGAAGACGAGCTTGCCTTCTGTCAGTCCTGCGTGCGGGTCGACCTTCGGCTCCCAGGTGCCGTTGTCCCAGACGATCACGGTGCCCGCGCCATATTGCTTCGGCGGGATCGTGCCTTCGAAGCTGCCGTACGAGAGCGGGTGGTCCTCGACATGGATCGCCATGCGCTTGTCCGACGGGTCGTAGCTCGGCCCCTTCGGCACGGCCCACGACAGCAGCACGCCGTCGAGCTCGAGCCGGAAGTCGTAGTGCAGCCGGCTCGCGTGGTGCTTCTGGATCACGAACGAGAGCGCCTTGTCGTGCTGGCCCGCGTCCGCGGCCTCGCCGCGCGGCTCCGAGGTGACGCCGAAGTTGCGCTTGGCCCAGTAGCGCGCGAGCGGGTCGGCGGCCTTCTTGCTGCTCACCGGGCTAGCGCTGCAGGCGGCGATAGGCGCTGAAATGGCGCAGCGCGCCGCGCGCGTCGCCGAGCACTTCCTGCAGCCGGCCGATGTTGTAGTGCGCGTCGGCGAGCGTCGGGTCGAGCTCGAGCGCGCGCTCGTAGCTGGCGATCGCTTCGCGCGGCCGCTGCTGGTCTTCGAGCGCGACCGCGCGGTTGTAGAAGACCAGCGCCGAGGGCGGGCACAGCGCGAGCGCGTGCTCGTACAGCTCGGCCGCTTCATCGAAGCGCCCGGCCTCGCACCACATCGCGCCGAGGTTCAGGTAGGCGTCGGTGAACTCGGGGCGGCGCGCGAGCGCTTCCTCGTAGGCACGTTCGGCGCCCTTCGGGTCGGACGCC
>Ga0207674_10005480_pt1 | contig 15075 bp, 11 predicted proteins | sample KBSCornC72_FD_184303 | JGI IMG/M metagenome (GOLD analysis project Ga0207674, IMG submission 184303) | Corn rhizosphere microbial communities from Kellogg Biological Station, Michigan, USA - KBS Corn C7-2 (SPAdes) (version 2) | ecosystem: Host-associated > Plants > Roots > Rhizosphere > Soil ... | reverse complement strand
GGTGGATTCGATGCGGATCTATTTTTTGTTGTTTCGCTTCGGGGCGCTGTCGTTCCTCACGGCGGTGCTGGACAATGTGGTGTTTGTGGCGGCGTTCGGGTCGACCGGCAGCATTGCGCAATCGCAGATCGCGGCGCGGCTGTGCGCGATGACGTTCAATTATCTGGGCGCGCGGCGGATGGTGTTCCACTCGCATCAGCGGCATGCGGTGGTACTGCCGAAATATGTTCTGCTGGTGGCGGCGAACGGGCTGGTATCTTACGCTTTCATTCGCTGGCTGCATGACGGTCTGGGCTGGCGTGCGGTCCCGGCGAAACTGGTGGCGGAAGGGTTGCTGTTTGCGGCGAACTTCGTCTTGCAGAGGGACCTCGTATTCACCAGGAAGCGAAGCACGGGCAAAGCCACGGATTGGAACGCTTATTACGCCCAGGTGGCGCCGACGGCGAAGCTGACGCGGCGCTACACGACGGCGGTACTACTGGACGCGATCCGGGCGCACGCTTCTCCTGCGAATGGAGACGGGCGTTTGGCGATCGTCGAGATCGGGGGCGCGAATAGCTGCTTTCTGGATCCGATCCTGATAGGGATCGGCTGCCGTTCTTATGACGTGGTGGACACCAACGAATACGGGCTTTCTTTGCTGGCCGGGAGAGTGGAAGGCAGCGACGTGCTGCGGTTGCATCAGCAGAGCGTGCTGGATTTGCGCATGCGGCCCAACGCGGACCTGGTCTTCAGCGTGGGGCTGATCGAACATTTCGATCCGCAGGAAACGCGGAAGGCGGTGCAGGCGCATTTTGAGGTCCTGCGGCCGGGCGGGGTGGCGATTATTTCTTTTCCGACTCCAACATTGCTGTACCGGGTCACGCGAGGGTTCATCGAATTGCTGGGGATGTGGAAATTCCACGATGAACGGCCGCTGGCGCGGGGCGAGGTGACGGCATCGGTGGAAGAGTGCGGCGAAGTGCTCAAGAGCGAAACCCTGTGGCCGCTGCTGTTGACACAGGAGTTGATCGTGGCGCGGAAACATGGGAATCCGCGGTCTAAATCCGCGCCGGCCTGAGTGGTGTTCCGGCCACTAGAATTCTAAGGGGGAGATCACCCTAGGTACAAACAATTGCCACCCTAGTGACTTGAGTCTTAACATCTCTCATGGCAACCTATCGTTTAGCAGTTTCCACAGTCCAATTATAGTCCGCGACTCCCGCTGCCTAAACCAGGCACGAAGAGGAAGGGCATGGCCTAATGACAATGCTGGCAGCCGCCGATAGCCGAACCATGAGAATCGTGTCGATCCTGGCGTTAAGCGCTCTATTCGCTGGTGCGGTGCCAACGAAGACTGGGGATTACTACAAACTGCCGGGCATCGAACGGATTGGAAAGAATTTGTACCAATCCTCGAAAGCGATCATTGAAACGCACGCCTGTGTTCACCAGCCCGTCGACAACGAAGATGCGCTGTTGAAATATCTGGGACCCGAAGAGTACGAAATCGTATGGGAAGACCGCTCGACTTGCGAGGTCCAGAGGGTCACATTAGGGGAAACGCTTCCGATATAAGCCGTTTCTACCTGGTCTGCGCATTTCGTGGGCAGTGCGTATGGCGTTCATCAGTTACTTCAGACGCGCGGAATTAAACCTTCGGTCACAGGTCCTTAGTTGAGGTGAACCGCTGGGCGGCGGTGAGCGAGACCCCCCCCAGCGTGCCTGGGCGAAGTTGCTGTGGAGCTAGCGCAATCACGCTTCGACCAGCAATGCGACGACCTGGTCGACAGAATCGATCTGCCCTTGGTCGAACGGGCGATCAGCGAAATCGAAGGCGTAATTCTCTTCGAGAAAAACAATGAGTTCGAGTGCATCGAGCGATTGCAGGCGGCCGCTCAACAACAAGGAATCCGAATCGGAGAACGGTTGAGCGTCCCCTTTTTTGCGGAGCAAATCTGCTAGAAAATCGCGTATAGCGGATCGTGGAGTCATAAACTTTTTCACACTAGATTGAAGAGGTGCAGTAAGAAACGCATGTGCTGCGCGATGGAATGATCGCGGCCCGTGTAGTCGAAAATATGCAACAGGCAGAAGAAGGCGATCACGCGGGTTGCGGGCAGGACCCGGCCCCACCAGCTTTGGAGGGCAGACACACGCTGTTGCCACATTTGCGAAACGCCGATGCCGCAGCCCAGCGCCAAGGTATAAAGCGCGTACACCCGGAATCCGGTGATGGCTTTCCATGGCCCCAGCTGGAACACCAGATCGATGTCGCGGAAGAAGTGGTAGATCATGTTGCCGAAGGTGGCCGCCGCTAGCGTGGCCGCGAACATTCGCAGGCGCCGATGGCGCTTGAAGTAGCGCGTATAGACCGGATAGAAGAAGAAATCCACCAGCAGTTCTTTGAAGTAATAGTAATAGCGATTCCAAAACTCGGCGATGCTGGCAGCCTGCAGAGGGCGATAGGTATTTCTGAGGGCGCGAAATCCGGCCATGCGGCAGCAGGCGACGATGGTATTGCCCCACACAGCCATGGACAGAACCGTATGAGTGAAACTCGCCAGCAAGCTGCCCCAACATAAATACCACGCGGGTAAGCGGCCTGTCTGGATCAGGACGTCGAGATCAGTTAGGGAGAGCCCCCAGGGGGCTTGATAGGCGACCTTGGTGAATAACTCCGAGGTGAATTCGAGAACCAGACACCACATCAGGAGCTTTACTCCCTTGAGCTGCGTGATGGCAAGTTCTTCGGGCGTCTTCGCCTCGATTCGGCGCAGGTAGCCGGCGCCTTTGCAGAAAGGCGTACCCGGGCTGGTGGCGGTTGCCCAAAAGGGAGCCCAGGTGCCAAGTTGCCGAAGAGCGCTGTCCCGTTCCGGCGCCAATCGATCCTGCAGGCTATACGCGAAGTACCACAAGTAATCCGTCAGCAGGACCAGCGTGAATTGGATCTCCCGTTGAAAGTCCCGCGGGAGCGGCATCACCGCGGCGGCGTATACCAGCGCCACGAACACGAGGTTCAGCGTCAGCACCGGACGTTTCATGGCGCCGGAGCGAGCCCATTTGACGGCAATTGTGAAAAGCAGCAGGCCGAAGAGGAGAACAGTGAGTAAGGCTGTCCCATAGACCATCGCGACGGCTCGAGGGCCGGCCTGTCCGTATTTGACATAGCCCGCCAAAATGGCAGTGCCCAGCGTTCCGACGGTAAGCAGGTTCCTGCGGATACCGGGCAGAAATGACATAGTCACCAGGACCGCCATGGTCCACAACCAGAGGGGCAGCGGCGTTCTGACGAAAAGTAGTAAGCCAAATAATCCGAGCAGCGCGATTTTTCCATCCCGCGTAGCCGCTTGCACGACCAACTTCGGGTTCTTATCCCACTGCGGGATGATCCTGGGAGTCCACCCACCTGTGGAGTAGGAGCAGCGCGGGGCCGGCTTCGTCACCGAAGTTGTGGCGGGCGGCGGGACGGTCCCGGAGGCGCCAGTCACTTAGCCGGCTCCAGCAACTCCATCAGAGCTTTGCGATCGAATTTGCCACTGGGACCGAGAGGCAACTTATCGAGCGATCGTATTTCGGTAGGCACCATGTAGGAGGGCAGCCGCGATTTGAGTGCATGCTGCAATTCGAGCAGCGGAAGCGCGCTGTCGCTGACGAACGCCACAACCCCCTCGGCCGAGCCGAACGAACCGCGCCAGGGGACTGCCACTACGGCGTCGGTTTTCGCACAGATGCGCAGGTGGGATTCGATTTCCTCCAACTCGATCCGATGGCCATGCACCTTGACCTGGTTGTCGATCCGGCCGAGATGATGGAAAATGCCGCGGCCGTCGAGATACGCCAGGTCGCCCGTCAAATACCAGCGGCGGCCCTCGATGGTTGGAAAGCGGGCGTGGGTAAGGGTCGCATCGCCAAGATATCCCTCAGCCAGTTGCTCGCCGGAGATTGCCAGCTGGCCGTGGACGTTGGAGGAAACCGGGCGCAGCCGCTCATCGAAGATTGCCGCTGAGACTCCCTCGAGTTCGATGCCGGTGGCAACCGTGCCCCGATCCGGAGTGATGTCGGTATCGCCAGTGAACTTGCAACCCAGGCAGACGACGGTTGCTTCGGTGGGTCCGTAGAGATTCTCGACCGAGCTATTGGGCGCGGCCAATTGCCAGGCGGTGGCCGCGGCAGCGGGCAACGCTTCACCGGCGAACAGGGAATAGCGGAGCCGCGGAAAACTGGCGGGCGCGAGCATTTTCATACGCTGCATGAAAATGGCGATGGATGGAACGGAGAACCAGACCGTAATGGACTTTTCCCGAATGAAGTCACGCGGTGCCATGAGCTGCGACTTGGGCACGACACACAAGGACGCACCGGCGTCCCACGCCATGAACATGTCGAACACGGAAACGTCGAAGGTGAGCTCCGAGGCTTGCGACAGGCGATCCTCCGGGGTCAGGGAATAGCGGCGGCGCATTCCGCTCAGAAAAGCGTTCACGCTGGCGTTGCTCACCATGACGCCTTTCGGCACACCAGTGCTGCCCGAGGTAAAGATAATGTACGCGATTTGCCGGTCCGTTATCCCGGCGGGCGGGGGAATCGGGCCTGTTAGCGCCTGGCGGCTGGGAACCAGCACTGGAAAGGGGCGAGCGGGGAACACGCCGCTCGCAAGCAAAGCGGCGCCCGCCGGGTCGGCGATAATGGCGCCGGGCTTCGCGATCGCAAGCAGCTGTTCGATTCGTGCCGCCGGCCAAGACGGATTGATGGGGACATAAGCCGCTCCCGCCCAAGCCGCGCCGAGGACGCCGGCGTAAGCCTCCCAAGTGCGCGACGCAAGAATGGCAATGCGCGGAGCCGCATCCTCTGTCCTCGTTCCAATCCAAGCAGCTATTTTCCCGGATGCTTCGCTGAGTTCCGCATAGCTCAGTGTGGCCCCACCCACGTCGAGGGCTACTTTCGACGGGTTGATTTTCGCGTGCCGCAGCAGGGGAAGCACGAGATTATGTGGGCTCATATTGAATAATCGACAGAGATGGATCTTCGCTGCATACTCATCGGTGTCGTGAAGCGGAATTCCCACCTGTTTTTCAAAACAGCGTCAAGGTGCGTGTAAATTATTGAATCTACAATCGTGAGGGGGAGGGGTAGTCAACCCTCTGACTGCGCGTCCAGACGCCAGAGACTCTTGAATCGAATCGCCAAGGCCGATAGACGCTTTTGGACCATGATCCCGTCGATAACATCCCGGAACACGGCAGAATCCAAAAAGGGCGTCGTCGTCCTCTACAAAATCAGCGTTTCGTTAGCCATCGTTCTGTTGGTCCTGCTAATATCAGGCATTTACCACGTGGGCAGCAACGCAACGCTTGCCGGCGGCTTGTTCGGTGCCTTCTTCATTTTTCTTAGCTCCCGTCCTAGTTTGCCGCACGTTGGTCTGTCGTTAGCGACTGGCGCTACCGTGGGGTTCCTCTATGGAATACTGGGTGGTTCATTTGGCAAGGATTCCGGTGTTGAAACGTTTTCCCTCTACATGGGTATGGGAGCGTTTCTTGGGGCGGGAAGTATTCTCGTCATGTCGCTGGATAAAGCGTGGACCGCATCACCGCGTTATGCTGCTCCTCTGAAGGATGCTCTTATACTGCCCGCTTTTATGCTGATAGGCGGAATCTTCATGCAATTTGCGAATGGTGGATCTCATCCGAGCTTGGATTTTTTCTTGTACCGATTCGATTCGTCACTGGGGCTCGCACCCGGACATTCGGTGGCGACTCTATTTCGCAAATTACCATTTGTCGAAACTGCATCTTTGTTCACCTACTCCGGATTGTTGATCTTCCCGCCGCTCTATCGCGGATGGGCATGTTATGAAAGAAAAACGGGGAAGGTCAATCTCATCCACGCCTTTGTGGTCGCTGGCGCCAGTGGATTTGTACTCTACCAGATCTGTCCGGCAATGGGGCCGCTCTACGCTTTTGGATCGCAATTCCCGGATCATCTACCGCTCATGAGCGCTGTTCCCGCGAAGGCGTTTGCAAGTACGGGCGTGAACAACGCCATGCCATCGCTGCACATGACGTGGGTGTTGCTAGTGTGGGTTGCGGCGTGGGAGCTTGGACCGTTTGCCCTCGTCATTGCCAGCCTGGTCGCGACATTGACAGGTTTGGCCACTGTGGGCTTTGGTGAGCATTACTTCATTGATCTAATTGCCGCCGCTCCACTTACAATGATGGTACACGGCATCTGCTCGGCCCGCCATAAGTTAACGGCAGTTGGTCTCGGCTTGGTGGTTGCGTGGACGGCCTATTTGCGCACGGGAATCCAGCTTCCGGCTTTTTTCAATTGGTCGCTAATATTAGTTACAGTTATTACGACCTTGTTCATGATGAGATCGTCTTTGAGGCTAACACCCCAAAAATTTTCGCCTAGTCCGCATGCGATTGACCCGCTTTACGGTGCGATGGGTAAACAATTATCGGTGAAAGATATAAATGGCGTCTCGAAAATTTAGACGCAGGCTTGCGCCACGGCGACAAGGCGATGGCAAACGAGTGGTGCGTTTGGACGCGGCCACTCCGGAGTGGATACGCTGGCGGCGGGCCGAGGCATTCATGTTTTAGCGGTGGTGGATACTTATCGGTGGCCAGAGTGAATTCTCTAGGTTGCAAAAATGCGCATCGACGGGGCGTTATGAAAGAGCGAGTGTGAATGCGATTGCTATCGAAATTCACGGCGTGCCCCCTGGCCCGCCTATCCCTCGGACCTGCACGAAGGCGATCGCCCGAGCGTTAGTCTGGTCGGAATAGGTACAGTCCGCGGCGTCGCAGTCGCAAAGTGTGAAAGTATAGACCGCGCCGTTCCCCCGAATCCACGGTGCGGCGTAATCCGTGACGATCCGCGGTTTTCTGCATTGCTCAATAAAATGGGACTGGACTGGCGCCGCACCGTCGCCTGAAGGGGGTGCAGTTCCGGACCCGCTATCTCCTAACCCGCGCCCGAATTGACGGGGTAAGCAATAGCGCCCCCCGTTGTTGCCCCACCCCCGGGTCTGAAAACGCGGAGTACTACTGACGAGATGGCCGACGATGAAAAATTAGTGTCGAGTCAGCCGGGGGAACGCATACTTGCGCGACAGTAGCCAGCTTCCGACGTTAATATTGCTCCAATGGTGTCGCTTTGGGGGCGCCTTGCGGCGCAAGGCCCTGAGCACGTCGAAGCCGAACATCGGACGGGCGGACTGGCCCAGTGGTGGCGAGCAGAGAACCATCGCGTTCTAACATTACGAAAGCTGCGTCCTGATCAGCCAGCCAGCGCAGGGCCGCGAGCGATACCGTGCCGTCCGAACCGATTACGACTAACCGTTTCAGCCCATGTCCGACGCGCGGAAGGCGAGCATGACGGCGGTCAGCGCCGATCCCATCTTCCAACGTTAGGTGACCGATCACAGTCGAATCCGCGTGTTGACTCCAAACGAGGATAAGTGACCATCGTTGATCGTTCATCAGCCAGATCAACGGGTAGCGCATTACCGGCCATAGTGAAGCTAGGTCAATTTATTCTGGAGAATGCCGTTTTGGCACCGCCGATAGAGTTCCGAAACGTTCAGGGGCTAGTCCACTCACCCCAAGAGTCGTCTGCAGCAACTTTCTTACCTTCACTGGAGTCTAATGGGTTCATGCGTTTTCTAGCGATGTTCTTTTTAGCCGCAGCACCGTCATGGGCTTGCTCTTGCGTTGGTAATGCTACTCCGTGCTCGCAAGTCGGAGGATCGACCGTCATTTTCGTGGCAAGGGTACTTACCGATAGCGGTGATGGATTGGGAACCGGCCCCGGCTCACGTTGCCATTGAAGAAGGGTTACAAAACGTGGCTTCCGGACAGAGCGAAGCCGATATCAATACAGCAGCGGGCACTAGTTGCTACTTTCGCTTGAAAGCCGGGGAAAGATACGTGATCATTACGCAAGGTCCATCGTATTCCGTAGCGGCCTGCTCTACTTCCTTTCAACTCCGCGGGAAAGAGCACATTTTGCAGGCGATGCGAGATCAAATAAAGGGCGGCCCACCCCGTCTGCTAGGAACGGTCGTAAAAAGTACTGGGGCTTACTCGCACGCTGGAGGAATAGAGGGCGTTTCTGTCACAGCGGAAGCTGAGGGCGTCCGTCACCAAACTGCCACGGACGGCTTTGGCCGCTATGAAATCCCGTTACTCACTCCTGGGCGTTACAAAATCGAAATCTCGAAGACCGGCTACAGCCCCGATTCGACATACAATCAGCGCTGGTCGGGCCGAATGGTCTTGAACCCTGCGACAAATACGATCGAGCCAGACAAAGCTGATCGCGGCTTGGTGGTGGTCTCTGCTAACTCCTGCACGATATGGGACCTCGCCATGTGGCCCGCTGGTCGCATAACCGGTACGGTCCGAGACAGCAATCGGAAACCGCTGACCGGAGTCATAGTTCAAGGATTCGCGTTCGACAATAAAAACAATCGTGAATCTTCGCCGCTCAGAACTGGTACGACGGCTTCCGATGGTACCTTCACGCTCGAACCCTTGCCACCGGGGAATTATGCCGTCGGAGTCAATGCCAATCTTTATAAAGACGAAGACGCCTATCCTCCCACTTTGTACCTAGATGGAAGAGGGGCTTACTTAGCTGAGAGCGCCGCTCTGAACGGCATCGATATCGTGCTTCCACCCGCACGCGTTGCCACCAAACTCCGAACTACCGTACTTGGCCCCGACGGTCGTCCCTATTCAGGCGCTACTATCCGACTCGATAACCTCGCGGGTATCCAGCGCTGGTTCTCTCGCAATAAGTCTGACGAAAACGGCGAGATAACACCCCGGTTTATGTGGGCGAGCGCTATGTTGTTCGAGCCTTCAATTACGCTTCCGCTGGAGAGTTCGAAGGGGTGGCTCAGCTTGAGGTCGTTGACGAAGGCCCATCGGTTGTTGTCGTGCTTCACCGCAAGGAACGCAGCAAATGACGAAACGGCTACCGCACGAGCTATATGACTTAGCCTGTCAACTCCTAGAGACCCACTTGGCTGCGTAGTCGGCAAATCGTCGAAGTGAAGCGGGCGCAAGACTCCTGAGGCCACATCGGTGGTTTGCGCGTTATACGGCCAAGTGGAGACTGTTGCGAGACAATCGGAAAACCACTCTGGGGCGAAAGCCGCCAATTCATTTCGGCTGATGCCCACGACCGAGTCTTTTTAGGTCATCAGCTGCATTCGCTACAGGTGCAGTCCGCGAACCAGGGGTCGGAATATAGCCGCTCACATCGACCTCCGGTACGCGCCGAGCGTAGACCAGAAGTCCCTACTTTGACGGTTCCTTGATAGAACCCGGGTAGGCAACCTGACGAACTCCAAATGACTTTCGGCATCGAGAAAGTAGCGGTCACCGGCCCTTTCCACACACGGTCCACCCGAAAGGTGATTTCTGAGTCGCTGATCTCCGTGACCATCCCTCGAAAGACAACCTGCGCTTGCTTGACCGCATCCTTCACTGGCGGTGCAACTACCGTACAACCGGCGGCGACGCGTAGGCAAAGAACGATGAGAACTGCGATCCGCATAAACCGATGTTACCCCTCATAGTGTACGCAAGCCACTTGGCCGATAAGTCGGCAAACCGTCGAAGTGGCCCCAAGTTTTCAGACCCGAGGGTGGGCAACAACTGGGGTCGCTATTGCTTACCCCGCGCCCGAATTGACACTTCTCGCACACCACCCTTAGACTGGAAGCTAACGGTGAACGGAGAGGGATGCTGCTCGCACGAGAATTTGTCGACTACATATCACGCCAAACCATCCGGAAACTGAGTCCTCTGTGGATTGAAACCACCGACGTGCAGGTGGCTGGGGAATTCATGTCTGGAATCATCGAGGAAGATCTGGCGATTGAAGACCAGCTCAACGATGAAGTCCGCGAGATGCTCAGCCAGTACAGTGAGTACATGCGCAAGGAAGGTGTCAGCTATCAGGACATGTTCCGGCGCATCAAGAACACGCTGATCACGCAGCGCAAGGTGATTCGCGCGGCGGGGCGGGACGCCGGCGACCAGATGAAGCTTTCGCGCGATAAGATTAACGACTTGTCGCATAAGATCGTGGCGGCGCTGCGCAAGAGCCGGGATTTCAGGCTGAAGCGCGATCCTAACGATGTGCGGCTGGAGATGGTGAAGATCATCACGGAACTGCTGCAAACCGAGGAAAAGGTGGATCGGGCGGCGCGCACGAAGATCCGCACGCAGAAGCGGGACATTCCTGAGGGGACTGAGGAATGGGATCTGCTGCACAAGCGGTATTACGCTGAGGAACTGAAGAAGCTCGGGATCGATTTGGATTCGCGCTAGGCGTTAGGGGAGCGCGAAGACGAAGATCGAGTTGTTGGTGCCGGGCCTGAGCTCTGGTGTCATGCGGTTGACTCCTACTGAGACCAGGGACGTGCCGGTGCTTACGGCCACGTACTGTTTCCCGTTGGCGGCGTAGGTTACTGGGTAGCCGGTTACGGGGGCTCCCAGGTTGATTTCCCACAAGACCTTGCCGGTATCCTGATCTAGCGCGCGGAAGCGGCCGTTGGCGTCGCCTCCGAAGACGAGTCCGCCACCGGTGGCTGCTAGCGATAGTACGCCGGCGCGGTTTTCGAACTTCCACAGGGTCTTGCCGGTTTCGACGGATACGGCGTATACGGTGCCCACTTTGTCGGCTCCGGGCGCCATTTGCGGGCGGACGTTCAGGCCGTAGGCGTTGTTGGGGACGATTTTGTCTGAGATCGGGGACATGATCGCACAGAGATTTTGCACGGGCATGAAGAGCGCGTTGTTGAGCGGGCTGTAGGCGCCGGCTGGGAAGTTCTTGCCGCCGTTTTGGCCGGGGCAGACTAGATGCTCTTCGTTGGCGTGAGTGAACGTGGTTTCGGGATTCACGGTTACGTCGCCCGTGGCGCCGTCGATTTTGGTGATCACGTTTTGAAAACTGGTGGGGCGGGCCCACAGGAATTCGCCGGTCTGGCGGTCGAGCGTGTAGACGATTCCGGTTTTGCCGGGGATGCCCGTGAGGACTTTGCGGCGTTCTCCTGGTTTCAGCTTGGGATTGATCCAGGCTACCTGGCTGGGGTCGGGCGCTACGGCGGTGTCGACTAAAATGCGCTCGAAGGGGTGGTCGAGATCCCAGTGATCGACGATGTGCTGGTAATACCAGACGATTTTGCCGGTGTTGGCATCGATGGCTAGCGTGCAGTTGTGATACAGGTACTTTTTGTCGTTGCCGGCTAGTTGGAATTTTGGCGCGGGCGAGGTTACGGAAGTCCCGATGTATAGCAGATTGAGTTCGGGGTCGTAGCTCGGGGGCATCCAAGTGCCGACGTGTTTGCGCTGGTCGTAGGGTATACCGCCCCAGGTTTCGTCGCCGGGCTCGCCGGGTTTGGGGATGGTGTGGACGCGCCAGAGTTCTTTGCCGGTCTTGGCGTCGTGGGCGGTGACTACGCAGGCTTCGCCGGTGACCTTAAATTCACACGCCCGGCCGGAGAAAACTTTGCCGCGAGCGGTGATGGGGCCGGAAGTTTGCTGGGCAGAGAGCTCGCGGTAATCCTGGATGCGGGTTTCCCAGGCTAGTTTGCCTGAAGAGGCGTCTACGCCGTAGACGAAATCGTCGGCGCCCAGGGCGATGATTTTGTCGTCGTAGATGGCGATGTTGCGATTCTTGAGCGGGGCTCCGGCGAACCAACGGGCGATGTCGTCGGGGACGGGGCGCTTGTATTCCCAAGCTAGATCGCCGGTCGCGGCGTTTAGGGCTTGCAACACGTTTGCCGGGTTGGGCAAGTACATCACGCCGCCATGCACTAGCGGGGTGGCTTCCTGGATACCGGCGGTCATGCCGCGGGTCCAGGCCATGCGCAGGGTCCCGACGTTCGACTTGTTGATCTGGTTGAGCGGGCTGTAGCCCCAGGAGTTGAGGGTGCGGCGCCACATGAGCCAGTCGGCTGGATCGGGATTTTCCAGCATCTTGTCGGTGACGGGGACAATTTGCGAGAAGGCGGAGGCGGCGAACAGGGCTGTGGCGAGGAGGCGCTTGTGCATCATAATATGGTTTGCCTGCTAGCGTATCATGGGGACAGCGAGTTCGCTTATGAAATCACTCATTTTGATCGTGGCATTGGCGCTTCCGGGATTGGCGGAGTCAATTCCGAACCCTTCTGGCTTGGGGAGTCTGCAGGCTAGTTGGTCTACCGCGAAAGATGGCAGTCCGCTGCTGAGTTGGATTGAGACGGAGAAGGACGACTCTTATACGCTGAAATACGCGATTCGGCACGGGGCGCAGTGGACGGAGGCGCGCACGATTGCGGCGCACCGGCAGTTTTTCCGGCAGCCGGCGGAGTTGCCGGAGGTGATCTCGCTGAGTGACGGGACGCTGGTGGCGCACTGGGTGGAGTCGCCTAACGATGGGAGCGATACCGAGTTCTCCTACGTTTCGGTGGCGCACGATGGTGTCAAGTGGAGTACTCCGGTCATCATCCACAAGGACCGCAGCAAAGTGCAGCACGGGTTGGCTTCGATCGTCGCTAGCGGGGACGGCGAGGCTTCTATTTTGTGGCTGGAGGCGTTGAAGGGCGAGGACGGGCCGGTTTCTTTGAAACGAACCGTGGTGAGCGGCGAGGGGAAGGTCATTAAGGAAGAGAGTCTGGATAACGATGTTTGCACTTGCTGCCCGACGACGGTGGTGAAGACGGTGCGAGGGCTGCTGGTGGCCTATCGCGATCACACTCCGGAAGACATTCGCGATATTTCGGTGATGCGGTTGGAGGGTGGGAAGTGGTCGGCTCCGAAGAATATCAATCCGGATAAATGGAAAATAAACGCCTGCCCGACCAATGCGGCTGCGGCTGCGGCGAAGGGGGACCGGGTGGCGATTGCGTGGTACACCGGCGCGCAGGGCATGCCGCGCGAGCAGATTGTGTTTTCTTCCGATGGCGGGGTGACATTTGGCAAACCGGTTCTGTTAAGTACGGGCCGGTCGTTCGGGTACACGTCGATTGCGCTGGACGAGCAAGGTGGGGCGCTGGTTTCATGGCTCGAGGCAGGCGGAGATGATGCGCGCATTTTACTGCGGCAGGTTTCGGCTGCGGGCGTGGCGGGGCCGGTGGTTGAAGTCGCGAAGGGATCGCGAAGGAGTTTGGGCTATCCGCGGATCTTGCGCGCGGGGAACGAGACGTTGGTGGCGTGGACTAGCGAGAACACCTCGGCGAAGGTGCAGACGGCGCGGGTGGGAAATAGCCCGCTACGAAGTCACTAGGCGCTCAGTGGGCAAGTTTTGAATCCATTGAAGCTGGTGGGCAGTCTCCGGGATTGCCAATCCGCGGGCGGAGCTGACAATCTCGATAGCTTTGTCGACACCCATCCCGGTGGCGACTAGTACGCCGGTTGCTATCAATCCCGAACGTCCGATACCTTGGCGGCAATGAACCGCAACATTCTTCCCGTGTTCGAGCGCGTCCGCGATGTTCTTTAGTAAGCTGAGCGATGCGGGCATGGACGGGGGAACTCCGCGGTCGGGAATCGGGAACGAAATAAAATGAATGCCTTTGGACTCGGCGACGTCGCTTTCCTTAGCGAGGTCTAGCTGAGCGGCCTCGTCCTTTTCGAGCAGGGAAACGACTACGTCGAGGCCGGCCCGACGCCAACCGCTAGCCTCATCGTCGAGCCAGTCTCCGCCGCGCGGTCTGGTGACTACGGCCAAGCGGCCCGGCCAAGGTCCGGGTATCCAGAAGAGGTCAGGATTCATCACTAATTATTAACTATTTATTATCTCTCGCGGAAGGTGGTGGATGTCTTCACCGCGCTCAAGCAAGACGCTCAGGCGATGATGGCCATCGAGAACGGTCCCATCGGATCGCGCTTTAAGGCAACCCGGTTGGGCGAGCCCAAGTGAGGATTTTAGTTCATCGCTCGTGAGACGGCGGAACAATTCGAGTTTGACTCGATTCAAAGTGCTTGCGGAATGCAGAAACTTGAGGCTGGGAATAGAATCCACGAAGCTGCTTAGCGGCCGGGACGCATCCGCTGGGACTTGTAGACGGCGGCGGCTTCTTTGGATGCTAGATAATCCAGCAGTGTCTTGGCGCCTTCGGGGTTTTTGGCGTGGGCGGAGATGAATCCTACTAGCGATGTGGGCGGGGAAATCTGCTTGGGAAGCGCGCCTACCACGTCGATGCCGGGATCTTCCATTTCACTGAGAAAGGTCAGGCCGATTTCGGATTCGCCTTTGGCCACCATTTCCATAGCTCCCGCGCCGCCTTGGGCGGGTTTAAGCGTCGCTTTCATTTGATCGGCGATGCCTAGCTTGTTGAGGGTCTCCATGAAACTGACGCCGGCGGCTGCACCACCGGCCGGATTGGGGAAGGAGACGGACTTGGCGGCTAGGAGGGTTTTCTTGACGGCGTCGGGCGTGGAGATGTCGGGCTTGGGCATCCCTTTACGGACGGCGATGCCGATCGAGATCGTGGCGAGCGGCTTGGCGCTGTCGGCGATGACGTTGCCGGAGGCGATCACTTCCGGGTAGGGCGGTTGCGCGATGGGGACGTCGAACGCGCCGCCTTCGGCTATCTGCTTCTTGGTTCCCAGGCCTGAGCCGAAGGTCGCTTTGACCTTGTAGCCGCTCTTTTTCTCGAAGGCGGGGATCATTTGCTCGACGGCGGCGCGGATGCCCCCGGGGGCGATCAGTGTAATCTCTTTGTCTTGGGCCGCGGCGCCGACTGTCAGGGTGACGGTGGCGATGGTCAATGCAAGCAGGTTTTTCATCGGAACTATATTACCAAGAGCCAGGTATTACCAGGAGCCGAGCAATGCCAGACTGGCGGGATTGAACACACCTTGTCCGACGGCGTTGAAGTAGTTTACAATGTGCTCCTTGTCGATTTGCGCGGTGTCCTGGTTCCAGGTGCACTTTTCGCAGAATGGGCCTTGGAAGAGGCCGGCGGAGGTGAGCTCGCTTCGATAGCGTTCAGGGTTGGCGAAGGACTGGCGGGCTAGCTGATATTTATCGGAGTTGAAAACGTCGGTGCCGGATTCGGCGTTGCCGAAGACCAGTTCCATGCCGTGTTGC
>Ga0207674_10005479_pt1 | contig 15075 bp, 12 predicted proteins | sample KBSCornC72_FD_184303 | JGI IMG/M metagenome (GOLD analysis project Ga0207674, IMG submission 184303) | Corn rhizosphere microbial communities from Kellogg Biological Station, Michigan, USA - KBS Corn C7-2 (SPAdes) (version 2) | ecosystem: Host-associated > Plants > Roots > Rhizosphere > Soil ... | reverse complement strand
GATCTTGATCTCGGCTCCAAGTGCCGCCTGCGAATAGGAGATTGGAACTACGCAGAAGAGATCTTTCCCTTCCCGCTCGAAGAACGAATGTTCTTTCACGTGCAGGACGACATAAACGTCGCCATTCGGCCCGCCATGTACTCCGGCATCACCGTGTCCGCTGTAGAGGATGCGCGTACCCTCTTCGACTCCGGCTGGCACCTTCACCTCAAGTGTCGTTTCAGCCTTGACTGTCTGCTCTCCGCGACACTTGGAGCAGGGGTCCTCGATGACCACGCCGGCTCCATGACAAATCGGGCATCCTCTCGAGATGCTGAAGAAGCCCTGCTGATATCGAACCTGCCCACGCCCATTGCACTGCTTGCAAGTAACCGGTGATTTCCCTGGAGCCGCTCCCGTGCCCTTGCACTGGCCACAGGTCTCACGATGCCGAACGGTAACTTTCTTCGTCACGCCGAAAATCGCTTCTTCAAAAGTCAGCGTGAGATCTTCGCGGAGGTCGTTGCCTCTCTGCGCGCGCGAACGACGACGACCGCTCCCGAACATTTCGCCGAAGCCAAACAAGTCGCCGAAAATATCCGAGAAGTCCTGGAAGTTCGATGGATCAAATCCACCGAAGCCGCCTTGACCGCCTACACCGGAGTGACCGAATTGGTCGTAGCGCGACCGTTTTTCACCATCGCTCAGGATCGCGTACGCTTCGCTGCACTCTTTGAAACGCTCTTCTGCGTCTGGATTGTCAGGATTGCGATCGGGATGGTATTGCATCGCAAGCTTGCGATACGCGCTCTTGATCTCGATTTCGGTCGCGGTGCGAGTTACACCGAGAACCTCGTAATAATCTCGTTTTGTATTCGTTGCCAGGGTGAAACTCTCCTAAAAGCATTAACCGACTCAACCCAGCTACTCAGTAAAGATGGAGCCCTGCTGAGAATTTGAGCGGGTGAGACGCTACGCTATTTGTTACTGTTCTGTGCCACGCGGACCATCGCGGGACGCAAGAGCCTGTCTTTGATTCGGTAGCCGCGTTGCAGCTCATCCACCACGTGATTATCGGCAACATCCTGCGTATCGACCATCTGGATGGCCTGGTGGAACGTCGGATCGAATGGCTGACCTGCGGCTTGAATCGGCTCAACACCCAAGCGCGATAGCACGTCATGGAACTGGCGATCGATCAACTCGATGCCGGATCTGAAATCGTCCGTCGATGCGTTCTCGGTCTTCAATGCGCGATCGAGGCTGTCGAGAATCGGCAGAACTTGCTTGAGCGCATCTGCAAGTGCGTAGTCGCGAAAATCCTGCTGCTCTTTCACCGCCCGTTTGCGGTAATTGTCGAACTCGGCTTGAAGCCGGGCGAGGCGATCGAGATAGTTCGCCTTTTCATTCCTCAAATTTTCAAGCTCCGCCTCGGATTGCGATGGCTGAGCAGAGACTCCTCCCTCTGCTCCCTCGTTCTCACCCTGCGGCAGTTCATGCTCTAGGTCGAGATGCCCAGCATCTCCATTTCCTTTGTTTATCTTCACCATTGGGGATCCTACTCCGAATCGTTCAGTAACTTGTCGAAGAGCCGCGCGATGTATGACACGGCCGTGATGGTGTGCTGATAGTCCATACGCGTCGGACCGATAACCGCTAATCGTCCGAAGACTTCCCCGCCAGAATGCGCTGGGGCGCCAATCAGGACGAAGTTGCTGAGATCCGGCATCGTCTCTTCCAATCCGATCACCACGCGAACTGCTTCCTGGCGTGTATCCAGGTACGCGCTTAACAACTCCACAATCCTCTGCTTCTCCTCAAGGGTCTTGAGAAGCTGACGAAGTCGGTCGGAATCCTGGTCCGCAAATACCAGGTTCGCAGTACCTTCCACGAAGATGTCGGGAATCGCAGCGTCATCGAGCGCGCCCTGCTTGTACAGATGCTCAAGAGACGCCATCAGCTTGTCATATTCGCTTCGTTCTTCTTCTAATCTTCGAGCCAATTCACGTTGGATAGATTCCATCGTCCAGCCCCGGAAGTTGTCGTTCAGGTATCGGGAAGCTAGATCGAGTTCACCCTGCGATATTTCCCTTTGCACGCGAACCACGCGATCGCGTACCAGGCCGCTCTTGGTCACTACGACCGCCAGTATCTTGGCGTCGCCAAGTCGCTGGAAGTGGACATGCTCCAGGGCGTTCTTTGGACCGCTCGCAGCAACAGCAACTCCGACGCCATGAGAGACCAGCGAAAGCACGTGCGACGTTCGCTCCAGGAAATCCTGAACGTCGGATGTGCCATGAAATACCTGCTGGATATTCTGTTCCTGTTCGGGCGAAAGCTTGGTTTCGCCCGTCATCTTCTCGACGTAGTAGCGATAGCCATCGATGCTCGGAACTCTGCCTGCTGAAGTGTGGGGCTGTTCCAAGTATCCGGATTCTGCCAAATCCGCCATCACATTTCGGATGGTCGCGGCACTTAGTCCTTCTCGATTGCCTCGAGCGAGTGTGCGAGATCCCACAGGTTCGCCTGTCGAGATATAAGTCTCGACAATGGCGGTCAGGATTTCCTGTTCGCGACGTCCGATGTTGGAGCGGTTGAGCATAAGTTAGTGAGACGGTCGAGTGTTCGGCCTGAGCCTTACATCTCCTTTAGATGCAGAAACTTAGACTTGAGACTCTCGACGCCCTATGATTTAGATTCTAGGAAGCTGGATACTCAGTGTCAAGACTAGCACTCCCTGAGGAAGACTGCTGATCAACCTTACACCCAACTCCCGCGGGTACCCCCTTCCTCCTATTTCGCGATCTCTTCGTTTCAGTAGCTTGCGGAAATTTTGTCCCTAAATCCTTGAGCACACATGGTTTAAATCCGAGAATATGGGTTGACAGGTGAAGCCTCGGTAATTCGCACTTGCGGGTAGGGTTGACTGTGGGGATGCAGTCGGGGGATTCAGGATGGGCACGGCAGCGATCGCGGTCGTAGGCATTCACGACAATTGATATTCAATGCGGGTTTCTAACTTGGTTGCGTCTTCGATCCAGTCACCGTAGATCTCCCAAGACTTGCCCGCGAAGGTTTCTCCATTCGCCGCTGACCACTTGTGAATCGCTTCATGCGACTCGGCCATTCGGTCGCAGGGACCGACATGCAATGCGCTAGTGACTCTTCCGCCTGGCAGGGTGATGGTAAAGAAAACGGTCAGTAGCGTGACGAATTTCCCACTCGAACATTTCCGAGTTCAAGCCGAGAAAAAACCCACGTTAACGGCTCACGCCGTGAACGTGGGGCACCATCCCGACTAATCTGGCTGAGCCGAGAGCATTGTGCCCACTGTCCGAGCCGAGAAAAAACCTACGTTAACGGCTGAAGCCGTGAACGTGGGGCACCATCTGGCGGAAACGGGGGGCCACGGCTTGAGTAGTATGCCTAAAGAACCACGCTTCCTACATCTTGTGTAGATTGTTAAGCACTGAAGTCGCGTTTAGACTCCGGTCTCCAAACCTCGACTCGCTTTGTATTCGGCCCATCCCCTCCAAGGCCCTGCGTTTTTCATTCGGGCGGAGATTTCTCCCTCTTGGCTGAAACCTCCATGAATCATCACCGCTGGTAAGCCCAACAGCACGGCATGATTTGAAAAGGAGAGCTCTATGTGGGTCACTGTTTCCATTCTCAACCTTAAGAAATTTAGGGCCTTGTTCATCACACTCCTGCTGGCTGCACTTCCGCTGCTGGCGCAGGACGCCCAACAGGTCGAACCAAATGCAGGTAAGTGGCGAACCTGGGTAATCTCTTCTGGCAAGGACTACCGTGTTCCCCCGCCGCCTTCGCCCTCGGCAACTCAATTCGAGTTGCGAGAGTTACAGAAGCTGGTCGGCAGCAACAACTCGCAGAGCCTCGAACAAATTAAATTCTGGGATGCGGGCGCTCCTGGATACCGCTGGATGGATATGGTTTCGGCTCGTATCTTTGCCGGGACGCCAGCGACGGCCTATCCGCATCGCGTGCAGGTCTATCTAGCCCTGGCGATGTACGACGCCACAGTGGCCGCGTGGGAATCGAAGTACTACTACAACCGTTCCCGCCCGAGCGACCTCGACCACAAGTTGCAGACGTCGGTAGCGGTTCCCAACAGTCCATCGTATCCCTCTGAACATGCTGCCGCGGCATATGCAGCCGCAACTGTTCTCGCCCATTTCTTCCCGGCGGAAGCGCAGTCGTATCAAGATATGGCCCAGCAGGCAGGGTGGTCCCGGGTGTTGGCCGGAGTTCAATACCCGAGCGACTTTTACGCCGGCAAGGACCTCGGTCAAAAGGTTGCTGAGGCAGTCATCGCCCAGGCCGACACGGACGGATCGGCTGCCGTTTGGACGGGCACAGTACCGACAGGGCCATGTTTCTGGAAAGGAACGAATCCCGGGAACGTAACCGCGACGAACTGGAGGCCGCTACTCCTGTCTTCACCCAATCAGTTTCGTCCCACGCCTCCTCCCTCTTGTGACTCGGCGGAAGTGCTGGCTGAGGCTGCCACGGTTCGCACATTTCCCCGAACCTTCATCACCAACTACAAGGCGTTTGGCTGGCAGGCTCCGGACGGCCTGTCGATCTGGCCTATACGCTACGCCGATAAGTTCATGCTCGAGGATCACCTCGATAAGAACCCTCCGCGTGCGGCTCGGGTCTACGCATTGCTGACAGCTGTCTTGTTCGACGCGTTCATTGCCAGCCAGGACGGCAAGTTCGCTTACTGGTACATCAGACCGCATCAACTCGATCCGGGAATTGTGCCGCTGTTCCCGGTTCCGAATTTCCCAAGCTACCCGTCCAACCATTCGACGTTTTCGGCCGCCAGATCGGAGATGCTGGCCTACTTATTCCCAACCCGCGCTGATTTTGTCCGCGCCCTGGGCAAAGAGGCGGGTGATTCGAGAATCTGGGCCGGCATTCACTATCCAATGGACAACGTCGCGGGGGTGCAGCTAGGAAGATCGGTTGCCCAGGTGTTCATCGCTTGGGCTGATGGTGACGGCTCGAAGTAGCTCGCACCGCTTAAGTCTGGAATTGAAACTGACAGACCCTCAAGCAAGAGGCCCACGTTCACGGTTTACGCCGTGAACGTGGGGCAATCTTGCGCTTAGGCAAAAAAACTTAGAGAAACCCCACCCTAGCAACAACGGCTAGGATGGGGCACCAAGGGGCACCCGCGGATTACCCAGAGATTCGGAATACATATATATGGCGCAGATTAAAGCAGACGAAATTACACAGCTGATACGGGAACAGATCGAGAACTACGAGACGAAGATTGCGGTCGACGAAGTCGGCACGGTGATCTCACTCGGTGACGGCATCGCCCGTATTCACGGTCTCGACAAAGTGATGGCCGGCGAACTCATCGACTTTCCCCACAACGTGGCCGGCATTGCCATGAACCTGGAAGAAGACCAGGTGGGCGCGGTGTTGCTCGGTGAATACACCGAGATCAAAGAAGGCGACGAGGTACGCCGATCTGGACGCATCATGAGCGTTCCGGTGGGCGAAGCTATGATCGGGCGCGTAGTAAATGCGCTCGGACAGCCGATCGACGACAAGGGGCCGATCAATACGACCGAGTTCCTTCCGGTAGAGCGCATTGCTCCCGGCGTGATTGATCGTCAGCCGGTGCGTGAGCCGATGGCGACTGGTATCAAAGCGATCGACGCGATGATTCCGATCGGGCGAGGACAGCGCGAATTGATCATCGGCGACCGCCAGACGGGCAAGACGGCGATCGCTCTCGACACGATCATCAACAGCAAGGGTCGAAACCTGATCTGCGTGTACTGCGCGATCGGGCAGAAGCGCTCGAGCGTCGCACAGGTTGTAAAGATCCTGGAAGATGCGGGCGCAATGGCGTACACGGTCGTCGTGGTAGCTTCGGCTTCGGATCCGGCGCCGATGCAGTACATCGCACCGTATGCGGCGTGTGCGATTGGTGAGTACTTCCGCGATCGAGGCGGGCACGCGCTGACGATTTATGACGATCTTTCGAAGCACGCAGCGGCGTATCGCGAGATATCGCTGCTGCTGCGGCGTCCGCCGGGGCGCGAGGCTTATCCGGGAGACGTGTTCTACCTCCACTCCCGTTTGCTGGAACGTGCTTCAAAACTGAGCAACGAAAAGGGCGGCGGATCGCTGACGTCGTTGCCGATCATCGAGACGCAAGCTGGAGACGTTTCGGCTTACATCCCGACGAACGTGATTTCGATTACGGACGGCCAGATATTCCTGGAAACGGACTTGTTCAACTCCGGCATTCGACCGGCGGTGAACGTTGGTCTGTCGGTGAGCCGCGTCGGATTCTCGGCGGCGATCAAGGCGACGAAGCAGGTTGGCTCGACGCTGAAGCTGGAACTTGCGCAGTATCGCGAACTGGCGGCATTTGCGCAGTTCGGTAGCGATCTCGATAAGGCGACCCAGCAACAGTTGAATCGAGGCCAGCGACTGGTGGAAATTTTGAAGCAGGCGCAATTTGAGCCGCTTCCGTTCACGAAACAAGTGCTGATCATCTACGCCGGTACGGCTGGGTTCCTGGATGATCTGGCGGTGGAAGATTGCCGGCCGTTCGAGAAGTTCCTGTACAAGTACATTGAGACGGCGAATCCGGGCTTGCTGAAGAAACTGGAAGAGAAGCAGGCGTTGGATGACGAGATCAAGGCCGATATCAACAAGACGATAGCGGCGGCGAAGGACCAGTTCAAGAGCGAGAAGTCCACGGCAGCGGCGAAGTAAGCATATGGCGAACGTACTCGACATACGGCGGCGCATTCGAAGCGTGCGCAATACGCGGCAGATCACGAAGGCCATGAAAATGGTTTCGGCTGCGAAGTTGCGTCGCGCGCAGGAGCGGGCCATGGCTGCGCGTCCGTATGCGCAGATGCTCGTGAATGTGCTGAGATCGCTGGTCAGCCGTGCGGATATTTACGATCCGGTCACAGGCGAGCCGACGCATCCGCTACTGGTTCGTCGCGAAGAGAAGAACATCGTCCTGATCGTGGTGACGGGCGATAAGGGACTCTCGGGGGCGTTCAATGCGAACCTGCTGAAGGCGACGATGCGGTTCCTGGAAACCAAGGCCGGAAAGAACGTCGACCTGGTTACGATTGGGCGAAAGGGTCGCGATTTTCTTCGTAGACGCTTTCCGGTTGCCGAAGATGGAGCGGAACGAAAGGGCTCGACTCAAATTGTCGGCGAACATGTCGGAGTACTCGGCAAGGCCGATTTCGAATTCGCCGGGGAAGTAGCGCAGAAGGCGATTGATCGTTACGTGCTGGGCGAAGTGGATGCGGTATACCTGGTTTATAACGAGTTCAAGTCGGTGATCGCGCAACGCCTGGTCGTCGATAAGCTACTGCCGATTCGAGCGATCGGTGAGCGTGAGACGGCGCAAGCCGAGGAGCTTACGAAAGAGCAGCGCGAACAGGCTGCGGAAGCGGCGCTCACTGCGGGCGTAAGTCTCGAGCAGGTTGATACCAGAGAAGCAGACGAGAAGGCGAAACAGTTCGGGACGTCGCAGGTCGATTACATTTACGAGCAGCCGCCGGCGGAGTTGTTTGCGGGGTTGTTGCCGAAGTATGTGGCGATCGAGATTTATCATGCGATGCTGGAGTCTTGGGCGGCGTTCAACGCGGCGCAGATGACAGCGATGGAGTCGGCGACCAATAACGCGAGCGACATGATCGACTCGTTGACGCTGGTGATGAACCGAGTTCGGCAGGCGGCAATTACGAAAGAGATTATCGAAATCGTCAGCGGAGCGGCGGCGTTATAAGCAACTCAGCGGCTGAGCTATTCAGCTGCTACCAAAGATGAGGAATTTTGATCGGCTGAGCGGCTGCGAGCTCAGCAACTGAGAAGCTCTTATATGGCACAAAATATCGGACACGTGATTCAGATCGCCGGACCGGCGGTGGACGTACAGTTTGCGGAGGGCAAGTTGCCCCCGATTTACCAGGCACTAGAAGTCGTGAGTGACGGCTTCAATGTTCCTTCACCTATCAAGGTCGTGTTGGAAGTGGAGCAGCATATAGGCGAAGGCCGTGTGCGATGCGTTGCCATGGAACCGACGGACGGCATGGTTCGCGGCATGAAGGCGATCGACCTTGGTGGACCGATTTCAGTTCCCGTGGGCAAGGGTACGCTGGGCCGCGTCATCAACGTGATCGGCGAACCGGTGGATAAGCTCGGTCCAGTCCAGGCAACGGAGAGGCATCCGATCCATCGCGCTGCTCCGGCATTCGACGAACAGTCGACGCGCGCGGAGATGTTCGAGACGGGCGTAAAGGTCATCGACCTGATCCAGCCCTTCCTGAAGGGCGGCAAGATCGGGTTGTTTGGCGGCGCCGGCGTCGGCAAGACCGTCGTCATCATGGAACTTATCAACAACGTCGCGAAGCAGCACGGTGGTTACTCGGTGTTCGCGGGCGTGGGTGAGAGAACGCGTGAAGGAAACGATCTCTGGCTGGAAATGAGCGAGTCAGGCGTGATCAAGCCGGGAGTACCGGCCGAGTCGAAGGCTGCGCTAATTTACGGACAGATGACCGAGCCGCCAGGAGCGCGTCTCCGCGTGGCACTGACGGGGCTGACGGTTGCTGAATACTTCCGCGACGTGGAAGGCGCCGACACCCTGCTGTTCATCGACAACATCTTCCGATTTACGCAGGCAGGATCCGAAGTGTCCGCGCTGCTGGGACGTATGCCGAGTGCCGTGGGATACCAGCCGAACCTGGCCTCAGAAATGGGCGAACTGCAGGAGCGCATCACGTCGACAAAGAAGGGCTCGGTTACATCGGTGCAGGCGATTTACGTGCCCGCCGATGACTTGACGGATCCGGCTCCGGCGACGACGTTTGCTCACCTGGACGCAACGACGGTGCTTTCGCGTCCGCTGACCGAAATCGGAATTTACCCGGCGGTCGATCCGCTGGCTTCGACCTCGCGAATTCTCGATCCGCACATCGTGGGAGCTGAGCACTACCGCGTGGCGCAAGGCGTGAAACAGATTCTCCAGCGTTACAAGGATTTGCAGGACATCATCGCCATTCTGGGTATCGATGAGTTGAGCGAAGACGATAAGCTGACGGTGGCACGCGCACGTAAAATCCAGAAATTCCTGTCGCAGCCGTTCCACGTGGCCGAGCAGTTTACGGGCATGAAGGGACGTTATGTGAAGGTGGATGAGACGGTGCGCAGCTTCAACGAAATCCTCGAAGGCAAGCACGACGATGTGCCGGAGCAAGCGTTCTACATGGTCGGCACGATCGAGGAAGTGTTGGAGAAGGCCGGCAAATTGAAGGCGACGGCAAACGCGTAAATCGAGTAGCCGGTAGCCGGTTGCCAGCGTAAAGACTAACTATGGCAGATACTTTCGAATTCGAGATTGTTACGCCGGAGAAGCTGGTGGTCCGGGATGTGGCGGAGGAGATGCAAATTCCCGCCAAGAACGGATACATCGGTGTGCTCCCCGGGCATGCTCCCCTGATTACGGAGCTGGCGGTTGGCGAAATCACCTATCGTAATGCGGAGAAGTCGGCGATCCTGGCCGTGGCATGGGGATTCGCAGAAGTGCTACCGACGAAGGTGACGATACTTGCCGAGACCGCGGAGAAGCCGGAAGAGATCGACGTGAAGCGCGCGGAAGAGGCGAAGCATCGAGCCGAGGAGCGCCTTCAGGGCGGACAGACCGAGGTCGATGTAGATCGCGCTTTGGATGCATTGCATCGTGCCGAGGCGAGGCTCGACGTGGCGGCCAAAGCAGGCGTACGGTAAGAAAGTTCATTTCCGATTGCCCCCGAGATTTCGGGGGCAATTGTTTCAGCAGGGTTGTTAAGACCTGGGTATGAGTTGATCGGGAAACTGTGCATATGACCGGAGGCGGTTCGGAGCCGCGCATGAGCTTGTCAGTCGAAGTTGCAGGCAAGACCGATGTCGGGCGAGTTCGCTCGAATAACGAAGACAACTTCGGTTATGACAAGCGTCACGGAATATTCGTCGTCTGCGACGGCATGGGCGGCGCTGCGGCTGGTGAAGTGGCGAGCAAGATGGCAGTTGAGTCTGTGCTCGATTATTACCGGAAGGCCGCAAAGAGCCGAACCCCGGACATCGTGGGTGTTCATCCGAGCGACGCTTCGATGCGGGCGATCGGACTTGGGAGCGCAATCAACCGAGCGAATCAGCAGATCTTCGAAGCCTCACGAGCGAACGAAGAGCGTGCAGGGATGGGTTCGACGATCGTTGCGGTGGCAGTTCGGGAAAATTTCTTTTCTATCGCGAATGTCGGCGACAGCCGTATCTACCAGATCAGAAACGGCGAGATCAAGCAGTTGACCAACGATCACTCGCTGGTGATGGAGCAGGTTCGGCGAGGTCTGCTGACTGAAGAAGAAGCGAAGCGGGTCGATTATCAGAACATCGTGATTCGGGCACTTGGAGCAGAACCAACGGTGCAGGCCGATGTGGAAGACATGATGGCGCAGCCGGGCGACATCCTGTTGATGTGCAGCGATGGGTTGACCAGGTATCTCGAGGCTGACCAAATTCTTGGGATCGTAACGGGCGCGGAAACCCTTTCAGCCGCCGTGGAAAAACTGGTACTGACGGCACGTGACGCCGGGGGCGCCGATAATATTACGACGATGCTGATCCGCTTCCAGGAGCAGAGTTGGTTCAAGGGGCTGCTGGGCAGCGGACCACAGTATCGAGACCCGGAGTAACAGCGGTTCCCAGTTGCCGGTTCCCAGTTCTCAGTTGCTAGCACGTTGACTGCAGCACGGGTTCTCATCGGGCGGCGACTACTTCCTTCCGAGGCACTTATGGAAATTCGAAAAGTTGGTGTGATTGGCGCCGGCACGATGGGCAACGGGATTGCGCATGTGTTCGCGAAGGGCGGGTATGAGGTCACGCTGATAGAAGTGGAGCAGCGTTTCCTGGATCGTGGGCTGGAGACGATCAGCAAGAACCTCGAGCGAGAAGTTGCGAAGTCGAAGATTACGGCCGAGGAGAAGGCTTCAGCTTTCGGTCGGATTCATGGATCGATCAGCCGGAAGGATCTGGCGGCGTGCGATTTTGTGGTTGAAGCGGCGACGGAGAAGTTCGATATCAAGGCGGAGATTTTCCGAGATCTTGACCAGATTTGCCGTCCGGAAGTGATTCTGGCCTCGAACACGTCTTCAATTTCGATTACGAAGCTGGCGGCGGTGACGAAGCGGCCGGACAAGATCATTGGAATGCATTTCTTCAATCCGGTTCCGGTCATGAAACTGATCGAAGTGATTCGGGGGATCGCGACGAGCAATGAGACGTATGCGGCAGTAAAAGAGCTCTCGACGAAGTTAGAGAAGACTCCGGTGGAAGTGAACGATGCCCCGGGATTTGTTTCCAACCGCGTGCTGATGCCGTTGATCAATGAGGCCATCTACACGGTGATGGAAGGTGTTGCGACTCCCGAAGCGGTCGACGAAGTGTTCAAGCTTGGGATGGCGCATCCGATGGGGCCGCTGACGCTGGCGGATTTTATTGGACTGGATGTTTGCCTCAACATCATGCGGGTGATGCAGGATGGGTTAGGTGATCCGAAGTATCGACCGTGTCCTCTGCTGGTGAAGATGGTGGATGCTGGATGGCTGGGAAGGAAATCGGGGAAGGGTTTCTATCAGTACTGAAGAACGACAGAGCTCACCACGAAGGGCACTAAGGCACGAAGTTTAAAATCAAGACATGGCAGAGCAAAAACCCTCAAACGATATTTTGTTTTACCTGATCGCAGTCATTTGCGGCTTGTTGGCGGGAGTTGCTCATATTACGGTGGGCGATCCGCTGCTTACGGCGCTGGTAGTGTTGATCTCCACGATGTTTCTTGGGTTCATGCGACCGGAGCGGCCGTGGCGCTGGCTGCTGATTGTTGGCTTGCTGGTTCCGGTGGTAATGCTTACGGCAAATGCGGCCCACTATTACCAGACGCTCACGAGGGCGGGGCTCGCGGGATCCATCCTGATCATGCTACCGGGAATTGCGGGAGCGTATGGGGGACATTTTGCGAGGAAGGTGATTGGGGTGATGTTTCAGGGGAGAAGTAATTAGCTAGCAATTAGCCATTAGCAATTAGCGAGACGGTAGTCGTAAGTCGTAAGTCGTAAGAGCAAAGCGCAATCCGCCATCCGCAATCCGCAATCCGCCATCTGCAAGAGCAATCGCAGTCCGCAAAGCAGATCGCAATCCGCTAAAACAATCGCAATCCGCAAGGCAGATCTGAGTCTAGGTCAAAAGCTTAGAAACCCCACCCTAGCAACTGCGGCTAGGATGGGGTACCTGTTCCCCTGTTTCAATAATCAATATCCAACAAAATTAGTGTTCAACAATCAATGAACTATTCGGTGCGGAGGGCCTCCATGGGTTCGATGCTGGCGGCGCGGCGTGCGGGGACGAAACCTGCCAGCGAGGCGGCAAGGAACAGCGAGAGTATGGCAATCGCGAGACTGGACGGGTCGAAGACTTTGACGCCATAGAGTTGATCGGCCATGTAGCGTCCGGCGAAGAGGGCGATGGGAATTCCGACGGCCAATCCGATCGCTACTTGGAGGAATGCTCCGCGCAGGATCAAGCGAAGGACATCCACACGGTTTGCACCTAGCGCCATGCGGAGTCCGATTTCTCCTGTGCGACGGGCGACGGTGTAGGACGTGATGCCGTAAAGTCCGACGGAGGCTACGACGAGGGCGAGCACGCCGAAGAGCATAGTCAAGCGTGCGACCATACGCTCCTGGTTGAAGTTGTTACTGACCTGAGCGTCGAGCGAGGTCAAGTCGATGACGGTGAGATTTGGGTCGATGCTCGCCAAATTCTGGCGGATCAGCGAGTCGACGTTCTGCGGCGGAGTATTGAATCTCAGGGTAATCGAGTTGATGTAAAGCGAGCGACTTTCAGCAGTGATAGCACCAGGCTCGGTGACTCCACGGAGTTGTTGCGTGAGCGGCCGGAAGTACATGGGCCGGAACTCGTCGCGAGGATTGTTGTACTTGGCGTCGGCAACGATGCCGACAATTTCAAACGCGCCAGAGTACTTCTGATCGAAGATGCCGAAGTGACGGCCGATCGGGTCTTCGTTGGGAAAGAACTTTTTGACGAAGGTTTGATTGACGACGGCGACCATCTGCGAGGTTGCCGTGTCGGCATCGGTAAAGCCGCGACCGCGAATGACGGGCTGCCCGACGGTTTCGAAGAAGGCTGGGTTGACACGATCCCAAGAGGATCCGTTATTTTCGGTCGGGCCGGGTTCGGGACGACCTTCCACTCGTACCCCTTCACCCCAGTTGTTTCCTTCCAGGGTGCTGTAGAGAGCGAGGCCTACGCTCTTAACGCCGGGAATGGCGGCGAACTGCTGTTCCAGTTTTTGATAGAGGGCGGGAAGCTTCTCGGGAGTGTAGCCGGCACCGGCAGGATCGAGATGAACCACGTAACGATTGGTGGTTTCGATGCCGAAATCCTGATGCTGCATGTTGCGCAAGCTCTTGGTGAGGAGTCCGGCAGCGATTAGAAGTACCAATGACATTGCGGCCTGGAAAATGATGAGAGACTTCTGCGGCATAGACGAGCGATCGCGAGTGGACCGATTGATGCCACGCAAGGCCTCGGCTGGATCGGAGTGCGAAGTGATCCAGGCGGGCACCGTGCCGAAGATGACGCCGGTTAACAGTGAGAGCAGGAATGCGAAGCCGAGGACCGGCAACGACGGGGTTGGGTTCACCGGCAACTGGGTGGCGTCGGGAAATGCGAGCGCGAGGATGGTGCGCGTGCCGGCATAGGCGACTGCGAGACCGGCGAGTCCGCCGATGCATCCGAGGAGAACGCTTTCGGTGAGCATCTGCCGGATGAGTCGGCTACGGGCGGCGCCGAGAGCCATGCGAATGGAAGTGTCTGCGCGCCGCGTGGTTCCACGGGCAAGCAAGAGATTGGCGACGTTTGCGCAGGCAACTAATAGGACGAGTCCGGAGATCGTCATCAACAAGTAGAGTTGCTTGCCGGTGGCCTGCTGCATGTTCTGAATGCCAGCGCCGCCGTGGGTGAGGACCACATGCTGCTTCGGAATGACGGTTGAGCCACCGTTTTCGGTGTAGCCCTTCTGGCCACTCAACCAGATGCGCAGGTTGTTGGAGATCTTGTCCTGCAATGGGGCGATGCCTGTGCCGGGTTTGATCCGGCCGATTACGTAAAGCCAGTTGGCTTCCGCGACGCGAAGGATTGTGTTCTCACGTTCGATGACGGGCTCTATCGCCAGCGGGATCCAGACTTCGGGAGGATTGGGCGTGAGGCGGTCGCCGAAGAATCCGGGAGGCGCGATGCCGACGAGGGTTACCGGCTGGCTTTGAATGTAGACCGTCGAGCCGACGATGGAGGAGTCGCCGCCAAATTTCGATTGCCAGGTCTGGTAGCTCATCATGGCAGCGGGTGGCGCTCCAATGACGTCGTCGGCCTCGGTCAGGGCACGACCGGTAAATGCGCCGATTCCGAAGGTGGAAAAGTAGTTACCGGAAACATATTCACTCCGGACTGACTTCGCAGGCTCTGATCCGCGCCGGATGGCGAAGGTCGACGAACCGGACTGCATCGCTGCCAGCTGCTCAAACTCTGGAGAGGTTTCGCGGAAGTGACGGTAGAGATCGTAAGAGAAGAGATCGAAATCTCCGTCATCATTCATGAAGCCGCCGTTCACACAACAGTCGTCGCGATCGCCGATGCGATACAAAGTCTTGGGATCGCCGACCGGGAGCGACTTCATCAGCACGCCGTGGAGCAGGGTGAAAATGGCAGTGTTGGCGCCAATGCCGAGGGCGATGGTCAAGATGACGGTTAAGGCGAAGCCGGGAGACTTGAGGAAATGGCGGATTGCGACGCGAAAATCATTCATGAGAAATCTCTAGTCCTGGGACTGGGTGGAGCACTTACGATGCCATCAAAGGCGGGTCAAACCGTGTGTTTTGGACGGTATATGGGCGGTGCGGTTAGCACGGCTGTCCGTATGCGGGGGAAGATGTCCAATTGTGGACAGTGGATGATTTTGGACGG
>Ga0207674_10005478_pt1 | contig 15078 bp, 16 predicted proteins | sample KBSCornC72_FD_184303 | JGI IMG/M metagenome (GOLD analysis project Ga0207674, IMG submission 184303) | Corn rhizosphere microbial communities from Kellogg Biological Station, Michigan, USA - KBS Corn C7-2 (SPAdes) (version 2) | ecosystem: Host-associated > Plants > Roots > Rhizosphere > Soil ... | reverse complement strand
TGCGGTGGTGGCGGGCTCCGAATTTTTCGTCGACCATCCATTGAAGGAAAACGTTGTTGGCTCCGGGCAGGGCGGCGCGGGCTTCGGGGGTGGCGGGGATTTGCGAGGCGTCGAAGTGGCCTAGCAGATCGCCTTGGAGGTCGCGTCCGGCTAGGGGCTGGGCGGTGGTGGGGATGGATGCGTCTTTGGGGAAGAAGGTGTCGCGCTCCTTGCCTTGCGGCTTGGGTTGCGGGGCGGCCATGCCTAGCCAGCGCAGGGGAGCTTCGCCTACGTTGCGCCAGGCGTGGCGGGTGCCTACTTTGAAGGCTCCGAAATCGCCGGGGCCGAGGTGATAGGCGTGATCGTTGATTGCCAGCACGGCCTGGCCTTCGAGAATGTAGAAGCCTTCTTCATAGGAGTGGACATGCGGGGCTACGGTGCCGTTGGCGGCGAGCTGGTTCATGCTCAAACCGGTGTGCACCGATCCCGAGGTGTGATCGACTAGCGATGCCACTTGGTAACCCTGGCTGTGATTTTGATAGACGGGGTGCGGTGCTAGAACGACGTCGGCCGATCGACGAAAAAGATGCATGCCCCTCATGATATATGGACGGGCGGGAGTATACTAGTCCGTTATGGAACTTGGGCTCAAAGGACGCGTGGCCGCGATTACCGGCGGTAGCAAGGGCATTGGTAAGGCGATCGCGCGAGGGTTGGCGGCGGAGGGAGTGAACCTGGTCCTGCTGTCGCGCGGCAAGGAAGTGCTGGATAAAGCCGCGGAAGAAATTCGCAAAGAGTATGGCGTGAAGGTTTTGGCGGTGGTGACGGATATCACTAGCGCCGAGTCCGTGAAAGCTGCTGCTGCGGAGGCGAAGAATGAGTTTGGCGCGGTGCATATCGTTATTAATAATGCAGGCGGGCCGATACGGCGCATGGACCGGCAGATTACCTGGGCGGATACCGAGTGGATGGAGGACATCAACCTCAAGACCGTGGGGATGCTGCGGGTGACGCAGGCGTTTCTTCCGCTGATGCCGAAGGATGGGACGGGCCGCATCATTAATAACAGCGGCGTGGCGTCGAACTTGATTTGGTCGCCGGCTCTGACGCATGGGATTAATAATGCGGCGATGAATCAGGCTACTACTTATCTGGCGCTCGATCTGGCGGGGGATCAGATCACTGTGAACGCGATCGTCCCGGGGTTGGTGGGAACCGAGGCGCGCGAGGCTTGGGCGGAGAACGCGTCGAAGGCGCAGGGCGTGAGCAAGGCGGATTTCCTGACGGCGTTCTGCAAGAGGATGGGGATTCTGTCGGGGCGCTGGGCCACTATGGACGAGGTGGCCGATACGGTCACGTTCCTGGCGTCGGACCGCGCGAAGTATATCAACGGCGCGAAAATTGTCATCGATAGTGGGATGAGCGGGAACGCTCGTCCGGCTTAGGGGGAGAGTCATGATGCGATCGATTGGTGTTGGTTTGCTTCTTGTGCTGGCCGGAGCGGCGTTGCAGGCGCAGGAGGGGGAGAAGGTATTCCAAACTATCTGCTCGAAGTGCCATCGCGATGGGGCTCCGGATGCGCCGGCGCCGTCGACGCTGCGCAGCTTGCCGGTGCAGACGATTCTCACGGCGCTGGAATCGGGGAAGATGACGGCGATCGGCGGGACGCTCTCGGGCGAGCAGCGGAATGCGGTTGCGAAATACCTGGGCACGGCGGGAGCGGAGGCGATTCCGCAATCGGCGCATTGTAGTGGCGCGGCTCCGGCGATGAAGGGTGCGCCGGGCTGGACTTCATGGGGCATCGATGCGTCGAATAGCCGGTTTCAATCTGCCAAGGCGGCGGGGCTGAGCAGTGCGGATGTGCCTAAGCTCAAGTTGAAATGGGCGTTTGGATTTCCGGGTGTGACTACGGCGTTTGGGACACCGACGGTATATGGCGGGCGGTTGTTCGTGGGTAGTGCGGATGGCACGGTGTATTCGCTGAACGCGCAGACGGGCTGCATTTATTGGATGTACAAAGCCAACGACGGCGTGCGCACGGCGATCACGATTTCGGGCGATGGGCAGACGGCGTACTTCGGGGATCTGCATGCGTACGCCCACGCCGTGAACGCGAACACGGGCGTGCCGTTGTGGAAAGTGCACGTGGAGGAGCATCCGGAGGCGTCGATCACGGGCACGCCGCGCTTGGAAGGGGGGCGGCTGTATGTGCCAGTGTCGGGCGGTGACGAAGAAGTGGCGGCGGGCAATCCGACGTTCGTGTGCTGCAAGTTCCGCGGGAGCTTGGTGGCGCTCGACGCCAAGACGGGCAAGCAGATTTGGAAGAGCTACACGATTTCGGAAGAGGCCAAGCTGACGGGCAAAACCGCGAACGGAACCGAGGTTTGGGGACCGGCGGGGGCGTCGGTGTGGTCTCCGCCGACTGTCGATGCTCCGAAACACGCGGTGTATTTCGGGACGGGCGTTAACTTTACGCAGCCGAGTACGAATACCAGCGACGCGGTGGTGGCTCTGGATTTGAACACGGGCGAGAAGTTGTGGGCGCAGCAGTTAATGACAGGAGACGTCTACAACTTCGGCTGCACTACGGAACAGAAGTTGAATTGTCCGCAGGATTCGGGGAAGAACGTAGATATCGGCGCTTCTCCGATGTTGAAGTCTTTGGGCGGCGGGAAGCGGCTGCTGGTGGTGGCGGCGAAGTCGGGGATAGCGTACGGGCTGGATCCGGACAAGCAGGGGAAGATTGTTTGGCAGACGCGGATCGGCAATGGCGGCTTGCAGGGCGGCGTGATTTGGGGCGGCTCGAGCGACGACAAGGTTGCTTACTATTCGATTTCGGATTGGAATCCGGGGAAGCCTGAAGCAGGGGGCGGCGTGGTGGCGGTGGAGATTGCGAGCGGGAAGATTCTGTGGACGACGCCGCCACCGAAGCCAGCCTGCTTGGGTACGACGGGATGCAGCGCGGCGCAGCCGGGTGCCACTAGTTTGATCCCTGGAGTAGTATTCGCGGGCTCGCTGGATGGGCATTTGCGCGGGTACGACACTGCTAACGGCAAGATCATTTGGGATTTCGATACGCTGCAGGATTTCATGACGGTCAACGGGATCAAGGCGCGGGGCGGCGCGATGAACGGCACGGGGCCGACGATCGTGGGCGGGATGCTTTACGCGAATGCTGGGTACTCGCGGTTCCCGGTGATGGCGGGGAATGTGTTTCTGGCGTTCTCGGTGGACGGGAAATAACGGACCCCCGACCCTCTGATAAGGCTGAAAGTAGTCGTCATCGGTCGGAACAAGAACGCCCTCTAAGCCCTCTGAAACAATTCGGTCCGTGTTGGATCTAATAGTGTACCCGCGCGCCTGCGTATGGCCGCACGTGGGTCCAGTTCAGAGGAGGTCACATGAAACATTTGTTGACGTTCGCTTTGCTATCGGCCCTGGCGCTTACATTAAGCGCGCAGGAAAAGAAAGCTCCCGGTGAACATAGCATGACCGGCTGCTTGCAGAAGGGCGCCGCGCCCAACAGTTACATGCTCGACAATGTGGAAGGCAACGGTCCCAAGTCGGTGGGCGTAGTATCGTCGACCGCCAACCTAGCACCCCATGTCGGCCACAAGATTGAAATCACCGGGGTGAATGTTCCCGCTGCGGAGGCGGAAGCGGATAAGAACGTGCCCAAAGCACCCCATTACATGAAACTGTCTGGGATTAAGATGATCTCGACCACTTGCCCCTAGCTGCCGGTGGAATGCTATAAAAAAAAACGAACTAACATCCCCAGCATATCGACGGGATGGTTACCTATGTGTCCGGCTGGACAAATAGATGGAGCTGGCGGAGGGAATTGAACCCCCGACCCTCTGATTACAAATCAGATGCTCTACCTACTGAGCTACGCCAGCCTGCTTGGTCTATCTTAACATTTGGGGCCTGTCTTCCCCAGCTGTCTTCCCAGTAGAATTTACTGGATAAATCCGGACTGCGGTTTTCTGCTCTTCGTCCTTGGCCTTGAGATGCAGTGCCAACTTCCCCGCCATTTCCTTCAATCGACGTTTGGGGCGGACATCCCTGGCCAAGTTGGATTGCAGGTTGTGCAATCCCGGGTAATGGGTCCATTTGAGCATAGGGTATTTTCCCGAACGAAAGAACCCGGCAGATTAATCTAAATGGGTAGGGAGAACGACCTCCATGCCGGATCAAGAATGGAACGTATCGGAGTTTATTGAACGTTTTCGAAATGGCGAATTTGACGGCCATTTGGGTGAAACCCTTGACTCGTTATCCCCAGAGCAAATGGAGGACCTCCAGAGCTTTCTATTGGTGCTGGGCGAGAGCCGTTATCAGTCGTGCGGCCGGACGATCTGAAGCGGGTTGTGCGATTCAAATTGAGCACTACCGTTGAGCTCACTAACTGACTTTGGGCAGGGGCTACGTTGAATCTTTTCAATCGGGTTGTCGCGTCGCCAACAACATAGCGGATAAGGAACTGAGTCTCCGATTCAGACTGTGCCGCGATCTCCGCTATTGCTATGACTAGCACTAAGAGACGCGCAATTTCGAGCTCGTGAGCAGCCACACCGCCGCTCGAATCACTGTAACTCAACATTATTAGCGACGCGTCTTCCGCAATAGCTTAGGTTTGGCAAGACGGATGTACCTTCACTGCGGTAACGTTGAATATCCCCAGTGGCACGCCCCGCCCCGACGGTGTCCAACGCATTCACAATGCCTCACATGAGCTAACCACAGCGAGGGACGAAATGATGAAGGCGCATAATCGACTTAATGACTTCCTGAATATGGGGATAGTACCGAAGGATTTAAGCAAGAACCGTTGACGCAGTGTCTTGCCCCGTATGGGGGAAGCAGCGGAAAGATCGACAACGTGGGCGGAGCCACCACGGGGATCACAGGACGCAACGTGGGCCTGAATTTCGGTGGAACGCGGTTCAGACTTTACTTCTCGGCAACGGGGCGCTTGCGATCCCTACGTATTGCTGATCGGTTTGGCGGCGATCGGGCGTCCACCACTCCGGCAAACTTGTTAAATTGAAGAGCGGAGGTCTGGCGTGAAACTTAGAGTCGGCACCATTTTAGTGATCGTTTGCGGGCTGATGAATGTTCCGGCGGCGCTGGCGCACCACGGCAGCGCGATTTATGACAACGGGAAGGCGGTGACGGTTACGGGGACCGTTACGGAGTGGACCTGGAGCAATCCGCATTGCCTGCTGGAGTTCGACGTCAAGGACGACAAGGGCGGCAGCGTGCATTGGGTGGCTGAGGTCAGCAACCCTCCCGATATGGCGGCGCGGGGCTGGAGCCGGAAGATGTTCAAGGCGGGCGATGAGGTGACGCTGACGATGATTGCGGCTAAGAACGGCGAGCCTATCGGGCGCATTGCGCGCATTACGGTCAACGGGAAAACTTACCAGGGCATGGGTGCGGTGCCGGGAGAAGCCAAACAATGAGCCGGTGGTGTGCGCTGATCGCGGCGTGCTTGTTCCCACTGGTGGGGACTGCGCAGAAGCCGGCTCCTGCGCCGCCGCGCGACATCTCTGGAATCTGGCAGCCGGTGCTGGCGATCGAAGGCATTCAGCCGAGCGGGGCGTTGAACATGCCGGCGGATGGCAAGCCGGAACACGAGCTGCCATATACTGCGGCGGGGCTCGAAGCGTTTAAGAAGCATCGGCCGTCGAACGGGCCGACGGAAGTGGCGGCGGCGGACGAGAACGATCCGGCGCACGTCTGCGATCCGCAGGGGTTTCCGCGGGAGAATTTGTTCGAGCTGCGGGCGACGCAGTTTATTCAAACGCAATTTCAGGTGGTGATGTTGTACACCTATGATCGGGTTTACCGGGTGATTTGGACGGACGGGCGGCAACTTTCCAAGGACCCGGATCCTCGGTGGTTCGGGTATTCGGTGGGAAGGTGGAAAGACGACAACACTTTCGTTGTCGAAACGAACGGGACGGACGAAAGAACCTGGATGGATAACGCGGGGCGGCCGCATAGTGAGGACTTGCGCGTTGAGGAACAGTTCCATAGAGTGGATCACGACAATATGGAACTGACCATGATCATTGACGATCCCAAGTTTTACACCAAGCCTTGGGTGGCGCTGGACAAGCTGCATTTCAAGTTGATGCCGGCGGCGACGGATCTGGTGGAAATGATGTGTTCCCCTTCGGAGATCGCGGAATACAACAAGAAGCATGCATCGCGGGGCGCGGCCAAGAAGTAATATGCGAATCGTTGTGGGCTGGCTGGGCGTCGCGTCTTCATGCTTGTTGAGCGCTCAGACGCCGCCAAAGCCGGTGATGGTGGAGGATGTCCTCAAGGATGTCCGGATGCTCAAGGGCATTTCGGTGAATGAGTTCATGGCCACCATGGGATTTTTCTCGGCTTCGACGGGGAGAAGTTGCAACTACTGTCATGTCGAGGAAGCGGGCGGGGATTGGGCTCGCTACGCCGACGATCATCCGAACAAGACCAGGGCGCGCGGGATGATCGCTATGGTGACGGCCATCAATAAGAACTATTTTGGCGGGCGACGGATGTTAACTTGCTACTCGTGCCATCGCGGCGGCGAACGTCCGCAGGTCACGCCTAGCCTGACGGAACTGTACAGCACTCCGCCAACGCCGGAGCCGGATCAACTGCTGGCGGCTGGGGCGAACGCGCCGTCTGTCGACCAGATTCTAGACAAGTACATTCAGGCGCTGGGGGGACAGCAGAGACTGGCGGCACTCACCAGCTTTGCCGCAAAGGGGGTGCAGCAAAGTTATGGGAGCGCGCAGAAGGTTCCACTCGAATTGTTCGCTAAGGCGCCGAATCAGCGGTCGCTGGTGGTGCATACGAACGAGGGGCTGAGCACGATTACTTTCGACGGTAGTGCAGGGTGGATCGCGGCACCGGCGACGGATCGCCCGGTGACGTTAACTGCGCTCACGGCGGGGGATCTGGATGGGGCTCGGCTGGATGCAGTGCTGAGTTTTCCGGCGCAAATCAAGCAGGCGCTGCGGCAGTGGCGGGCTGGGAATCCGGCTACGATTGACGATCGGGACGTTCAGGTGGTCCAGGGGACTAGCGACGGGCGGTATCCGGTTAATTTGTATTTTGATCCGGAGACGGGGTTGCTGCTGCGGTCGGTGCGTTACGCTGATTCGCCGGTGGGGTTGAGTCCGACTCAAGTTGACTATGCGGATTATCGCGAGGTTAACGGCGTAAAGATGCCTTTTCGCTGGACGGTGACTTGGCTGGATGGGCGGTCGATCAGCACTTTGAGCGAAGTGCAGGCCAATGCGGCCATTGACGCTGCGAAGTTTCGACAGCCGCGTTAGGGTTTGCCGACGTTGCCGTCGCGGATCAGCTTGTTGAACTTGAACTCTTCGGAGGGTACGCAGTAGATCTGCTCGTCCCAATCCTTCGCGGCATCCTTCATCAGCTTCCAGATTTTGCGATCGCTTTTGAAGGGCTTGGAGTAATATTGCGGGTCGGTGATCGTCTCGGTGAGTTCCAGGGTGTCGGCGTCTAGCTTCCGGTAACGCTCTTCTAACTGCATCTGATCGGTGTGCGGATAGCCGTTGTGATCTAGCCAGGTGCGTTCGTCGAAGCCAATGGATTTCACTACGAAAGTATTGCCTTCCCACTGGCCGATTGAATAGCCGTTCCATTTGGGCTCAATTTCATCGGGCTTGGGAAGTTGGCGGCCGTCGGTGAAGACCACGCGGTAATCGTGGTGCCATTCGGAGAACATGAAGGTTCTTCCGGGGGTTTGTAGAATCTCCAAGGTCGAGTGCGGTCCGGCGACTTGACCGTTCAACATGCGCGGCACACCCCAGGGATCGCACATGCCTTGCGGATCGTTGCCAATTTTCGGGGCGGCGATTCGGCGTCCGTAGGAGGGAATGTTTTTGTCGAAGGCGGCTTCGCCGGCGGGCGTGAACGGCGCTTCTTCGGTAGGGACATCGAGCTTGCGTGGGGCGGGGGCTTGCTTCAAGAGGAAGGCTTGGAGTTCATTCGCTCCGCCGGGAACGTTGCTATAGGTTTGGAACGGGGTTTCACGGTGATATTTTCCGGTGAGGTTCTTCGGATCGAAAGTGCCCGGGCCTTTGGCGGGGGGAGCTTGCGCGGCTGCGATCGAAGCAGAAGCGAGAAAGATCAGAAGAGGCCTGCGCATGTTATTCCTTGGTGGCGCTGGTTTGTGTGGGCTGACCACCACCGCCGAGCGGAAGCTTCTTGCCGTTGACGATTAATTCCTTGGCCAGGCAAACGGTCGCGCCGGGGGTTTTGTGGGGATTGCAGGTGATGACCAGTGCGTCGCCAGGCTTGATCGATTCCCTGCTCCAGCCGACTTTCATGTTCTTCATCATCATCGGCGTGGGTCCAAATTCGGAGCCCCAGTGCTGGACGACGCCGTTCGCGTCTTTCACATCGAAATACAATTGCGGATGCGGATACGAGTATGAAAACTCCGTCACGGTGCCGGTTAAGGTGATGGTTTTATCCACTTCGTAGGTGACTGAAGTGCCATGGTGAGCCAACAGGAGCGCTCCGCACGACAGAAACGAGGCTATTAATTTACGAGTCAAGGGGACCCCTCCTTCACTTATCAGTCTTGAATTATACATCCGCAAAGACCGCGGGCAAGTCTATGTGGTTGTAAAGTTTCGTAAGAAGTAGACTATTGGGATGCGTTTCGCAAGATGGTTCGCGGTCTGGGGATCTCTCGGGGCGTTGCTGGCGGCGCCGGCGCGGACGCGCGAGGTGATCCGGCGGGGCGACGTCACAGTCGAGGTGGTGGCGGAGGGGCGCGGGCCACTGGTGGTGTTGCTGCCTTCGCTGGGGCGTGATTCGGATGAATTCGATCCGATTGCCGAGCGGATTGCCGCCGCGGGATTCCGGGTGCTGCGTCCGCAGCCGCGTGGGTATGGACGCAGCAGTGGCCCGATGGAAAATTTGACTCTGCACGATTTTGCGCGCGATGTGGCGGCGGCGATCGAGCATGAGCGCGCGGGGCCGGCGATCGTGGCAGGGCACGCTTACGGGCATTTCGTGGCTAAGATGACGGCGGTGGATTTTCCCAAGCTGGTTAAGGGCGTTGCGCTGCTTGCTGCGGCGCAGAAGAATATCGACCCGCAGGTGCGGCGTTGGCTCGCGATTGCTACGGACGCGCGGCAGCCGGAGGCAGAGCGGGTGAAGTATCTACAAATGGTATTCTTCGCGCCGGGGCATGATTCGCGGATCTGGCTGACGGGATTCCATGCCAACGTGCAGCGCGCCGAGGAGATCGCTCGCGACGCGACGCCGCAGCGGGAGTACTGGTCTGCCGGAAACGTGCCGCTGCTGGATCTGCAGGCAGAATTCGATCCTTACCGGCCGCGCTCGACGGCGGATGAACTGGTGAAGGAATTCGGCGCGAGCCGGGTTACGGTGGTACTTGTGCGCGGGGCGTCGCATGCGGTAATCGTCGAAGATCCACGCGCGGTGGCCGATGCGGTGATTGCGTTCGCTCGAAAACTATTTGCGTGAGGCGAGCGTGGTGTAGACTGCCTCGACGAACATATCGGTGGTCCAGGGGCCGGTATTCGCGCCGTAGCGGTCGTCGAAATCGGCGGTGGGGCGCGCGGCTTTCACTTGCTCGAGGGTGGCGCCGGTTTTGAGCAGGGCTTGAATACGATCGCGAATGATAACGATCATGTCGCGGTACTCGGAGACTTCGTACTCATCGCAGACGCGGCCGTGTCCGGGAATGATCATGGTGCCGCCTTCTTCGTCGTGCTCGTAGACGGTGCGATCCAGGATGTTGTTGAGCGCTTCGATCTCGCCTTGCACGGTGCCGCCGGCTTTGGTGTCGATGAAGGGGTATTGCGTAGTGGTGAAGATGTCGCCGGTGGCGATGACGTCGGCGCGACGGAAGTGGATGAAGCTGTCACCATCGGTGATCGCGTGGGGCTGGAAGAAAATCTCCACGGCTTCGCCGTTGTGATATTTGCGGCGGCGGCCTTCCAGGAACGTGTCGCTAGGCCATCCGGCGGCGGGTGCGGCGCTAGCGCTCATGCGGTTCTGTATATTTTGATGGCCGATGACGGTGGCGCCGCGGCCGGCGTCGGCGAACTGGTTGGAGAAAAACGAACCGAAGAGACTGGGATCTTCGCCTGCGGCGCGCAGTTTTACGTTGCCGCCGGTGTGATCGGCGTGAAAGCTTGTATTCAGGATGAATTGAATCGGCTTGGGGCTGAGTTTGCGGATGGCTGCGATGACTTTATCGGATAATTGGCCGGCGCCGGTGTCGACCACGAAGGGGCCTTGATCGCCCACTTGCACGGCGATGTTGCTGCCGTCGCCCACCAACATATAGATGTTTCCTTGTACAGGCAGCACATGGATTTCTCCATCGTGCGGGTCGGGATCGACGGCGCGGCTGGATTGCCGGGGACCGGAAGGACGCAGTTTGGCGGCTGCGGAGGCGTCTCCGGCGACAACATCTTTTAGCTTCGCGGCGAACTCCGGATATATGGTTTCGGGGCCGCCTAAGGCGCCTAGCAGGGGGACTTTGCGTTTATCGGAATACTCGCGCAGGAAGGGGTTGTTGCCGGGCGGATAGGCGGGCACGCGGTCGGCGGCCTTGTCGAGAATTTGTTCGCCGTCGTCGCACGCATATAGCCAGCCGCCGGGATCGCGCGCGTTACGGAACAGGATGGAGGACTTGCTCAGGGGCTCAGCTAGATACACGGGGTCGTCGGTCACGGAGAAATAGGTGATGCGGTCGCCGTGGCGGATGAAGTGTTCGCTGAGCGTGGCTTCATCGCTTTGGGCGATGCCGTTGGCTCGGATCCATCCACGTTTGATGTGCGTGGTGGATACGGTGAGGACGTTTCCTTCCCACTTGCCGGTGGCGAAGCCGGTCCAGGTGTGGGGCGCGTAGGCGGGAGGGTGGGAGCGGCCGTCCATCCAAATGGTGTGGAGTCCTTCGCTGATCTGGCCGTAGATTTTTATGGATTCCACCTGCTGGGTGTGGGGTTCGCGCTCTTCCCAAATTCGATAGTTGCCGGGCGCGATGTAGAAATACGGCGGCACGTAGCCGGAGCATTGTTGCTGGCGGACGGTCATACGGGAGGCGTCCCAGGCCAGGCCGTAGAGACGTCCGGCTTGGTTGATGGGGATGCCGCCGTAGTCGACTAGCGCGCCGGCAGCGGTGCCTAACCCGGGGTCCTGATCGCGGGAAGGAACCCAGGCGCCGGAAAGATCGACGCCGGCGGTTTGGCCTCCGGAGATCTGGGCGAATGCGGGAGCGCTTAGGAGCATGGCTGCGAGTAGAGTATGGCGAAACATCTTTTATCTCCTTGCGCATTCTATGCCGCTTGCGAATGGCTGTCAAATGATTTGCGGGGATTTTACGGGATTGTAAATACTTGTAACGAGACACACTTGCAACCTTGACGCAGGCGCCGTGCGGGGAGTAACATTTGGCGGAAATGAAAAGCAGGGTGTGTTGGATGGCAGCTGTGTTGTCAGTATCCGGGGCGGGCGTTTATGCGCAAAATCCGCCGACCGCAAAGGCTGCGGCGCTGTTTGACCCGACGGGTTATTGGGTATCGATCGTCACGGAAGACTGGCGCTGGCGCATGACTACACCTCCCAAGGGCGACTACCAAGGTGTTCCGCTGAATGCGGTGGCGCGCAAAATGGCGGACGCTTGGGATCCGGCAAAAGACGAAGCGGCGGGTGAGCAGTGCAGGAGCTACGGCGCTGCCAACATCATGCGCGTGCCGGGACGCATCCATATTACGTGGCCGGATGAGCAGACTTTGAAGTTCGAGATGGACGCGGGAACGCAGACGCGGGTTTTGTCATTTAGCGGTGCGCGGGGCCAGGGCGGCGATTGGCAAGGTGTTTCGCAGGCGAGTTGGGAATTGTTGCCGGGAGGGCGCGGGCAGCCGCGGGCGGGGTCGCTGAAAGTGGTGACGTCGAATATGAAATCCGGGTACCTGCGCAAGAATGGAGTGGCTTATAGCGCCAACGCTACCGTTAGCGAATACTACGATTTGATCCGGGAAGCGAACGGAGATCAATACCTGGTGCTCACCGAAACGGTTGAGGATCCCACTTATCTGGACCGGCCCTACATGACCACAGTTCATTTTAGAAAGCAAGCAGACGCCGGAGGCTGGAATCCGACACCCTGTTCCGCCCGATAAAGGCTTCCTGATAGATGTATCTTCTGGAATTTTGCAAAATGCTGGACAAGAGCGCCATCGGCACGGCGATTCGCGAATCTAGTCTGTTGTTCCCGGTGATCGAGGGCGTACATGTTCTGGCGCTGGCGCTTTCGGTGGGCTTGATCCTCATTACCGACTTGCGTCTGGTCGGCGTGGTGCTGCGCAAACGGCCCGTTTCCGAAGTGTGGGAACAATTTTTCCCGTGGATGATGGCGGGTTTCGCGGTGATGTTCATCACGGGGTTTCTGTTGTTCTGGTCGCACGCGATGGCGGCGTATAACAGCATGGCGTTCCGAGTAAAGCTGCTACTGTTGATTCTGTCGGCGGTGAATGCGGCGGTTTACCACCTGACGGTCTACCGCAAGATGGACCGTTGGGACACGGCGCTGGTACCACCGGCGGGGGCGCGGCTGGCGGGATGGGTATCCCTGATCTTCTGGGCCGGCATCATCACCATGGGGCGGATTATGGCGTACACTTTCTAGCGGGCGCGGGATTTTGTTATGGCAACCATCTTTCCCTTCTTCGAATGGTGCGAGAAGACGGCGCTGTTCCGCTTGATCAGCAATCATGAATCGTTCTTCCCCGCCCTGGAGACCATTCATCTCTTCGGATTGGTGTTGTTGTTGGGCACAACCTTGATCCTGTGCCTGCGATTGTTGGGCGTCATTATGGCGAAGCAGCCGGTGCCGGAACTGGCGGGGGAACTGGCGAACTATTCCGCGTCGGGGCTGGCGCTGATGCTGAGTTCGGGCGCGCTGATGTTCGTGGCGACGGCGGTTCGGAACTATAGCAACACTTCATTTTGGGTGAAGATGATTTTCCTGGCGGCGGCGCTCATTTTTCATTTCGCTTACTTCCGCAAGGTGGTCCGCATGGAAGAATCCGGCATGGCACGCTGGCGCGGCAAGCTGGCGGCGTGGGGAGCTCTCATTTTGTGGTTTGGGGTCGCGTTATCGGGACGATCGATTGGATTCCTGGGATAGGGCTGTGAGACAGGTAAATTCAAACCCGAAGGAACCGAGCCGCTCGATCTTACTGATCGACGACGATGTAGCTCTGTGTACACTGATGGCGGAATTTTTTGCGGCGCACGATTTCCGTGTCGACGCGGTGCACGATGGCGCCAGCGGCTTGGCTTGCGCGTCTCAAGGCAAGCACGATCTGGTTCTGCTGGATGTCATGCTGCCGGTTGTCGATGGGTTTCACGTGTTGCAGCGGCTCCGCCAGCGGACTGCGATGCCGGTGATCATGTTGACGGCGCGCGGCGCGCAGCAGGATCGGATCGCGGGTTTGGATGCGGGGGCGGACGATTACATCGCGAAGCCCTTTGCTCCGCATGAACTGCTGGCACGGGTACGCGCGGTGCTGCGCAGGAGCGGGGCCACGCGTTCGGCCGCGGGGCAGGTGGTGGTGAGCGATATCGAATTGAACACGCGAACGCGGGAGGTGCGAAGAGCTAAAATTCCAGTAACGGTCACTTCTTTCGAATTCGATATTCTGGACATTTTGATGCGCTCAGCGGGGCATGTGGTGTCGCGCGATGAACTGGCGACAGTCCTGTATAATCGGGAGGCTACGCCGTTCGAGCGATCGATCGACGTGCATATAAGCCATTTGCGGCGAAAGCTGGAAACGGGCGATCGAACGTTGATCCGGACGGTGCGCGGAGTGGGATATTTATTCGTGGCGGCGGACGAAAAATGAAATCAGTCTATTTGAGAGTGCTGTGGCTGTGTTTTGGAACCCTGGTGTTCGCACTGGGAGGCTTCCTGGTGATCTCCCGAATCATGACTCAGCAGAGTTTTAACAAACGGGCTCCGATTGGAAGAAACGCGGAGCTGCAGTTTGAAGAAGCCGGTCTGGAATATGAGAATGGCGGGGCGAAGGCGCTTTCTACTTATCTTGCCTGGCAACACTCGTTCTATCCGGAGCTGGAGTTTTACTACACCAAGAAAGGGCGCGATCTGGTGACGGGTGTAGACCGGTCCAGCCTGCTCAAAATGGCCAAGTCACGCTGGTCGCTGATGAACGTGATGGGGCCGATCATTATTGCAGTTCCATCGGCCGAGAGCGAGTATGCGTTCATCGTCGATATCCCGCCCAAGAATGTCGCTCTGTATCTGCCTTATTATTTGCTGTTGCTGTTTGCGGTGGCGCTGCTCTGTTGGGGGTTGGCAGTCCACTTCGGATCGCCGCTGAATAAATTCACGGAAACAGTACGAAGCTTTGGCGCCGGTGATTTGTCCGCGAGGGTTCGCTTCACCAGACGCGACGAAATCGGCGACGTGGCGCGTGCTTTCGATCAGATGGCGGACAGGATTGAGACGCTGCTTACCGCTGAACGGCGTTTGTTGCAGGATATTTCGCACGAGCTGCGCTCGCCACTGGCGCGTCTTAGCTTCGCGGCGGAGTTGACACGTACTTCGGCCGACCGCGATGGCGCGGCTATGCGCGTCCACCGGGAAGTGGACCGGCTGACGGATTTGGTGCAGAGCCTGTTGCAGGTGACGCGGGCGGAAGGTGACTTGGATGCGCGAAATCTGCAGATCGTGGGGCTGGATGGGCTGGTGCGGGAACTTATTCAAGATTGCGACATTGAGGCTTCGGCGCGGAATTGCCAGATGACGCTAAAAGGGTCGAGCCATTTGCAACTGCGCGCCGATCCGGAGTTGTTGCGGCGCGCGATCGAGAACATTTTCCGTAATGCGATCCGGCATGCTCCGGCGGGGAGCAATATCGAGGTCACGCTGAATAGTACGGCGGCGAACGCGTCGGTATCGGTTCGTGATTACGGGTGCGGGGTGCCGGCGGAGGCTCTGGCGAACATCTTCAAGCCCTTTTTCCGGGTGGATAATTCGCGCGACACGGCGACGGG
>Ga0207674_10005477_pt1 | contig 15080 bp, 10 predicted proteins | sample KBSCornC72_FD_184303 | JGI IMG/M metagenome (GOLD analysis project Ga0207674, IMG submission 184303) | Corn rhizosphere microbial communities from Kellogg Biological Station, Michigan, USA - KBS Corn C7-2 (SPAdes) (version 2) | ecosystem: Host-associated > Plants > Roots > Rhizosphere > Soil ... | reverse complement strand
GTCCGTCCAGTCAGCGAACATGGTGAGCATGCGCTGGCGCCCGAGCTGGTCGAGCGTGGCGGTCATGGCGGGACCGGCCTGCCCGGATTGCACCCGCCGGTCCCACGCCGCGACCGACGATGAGAACTTGCCTAACGACGGTTGAAATTGCCGAGTGCCGAGGGTGCCGATCTGATGGCAGGCGGTGCAGGTGCCGGACTTGACCGTGCGGAGCAGCGCGGCCTGACTTGTCAGGCTCGGCGAGAGCCCGTTGCCGTCGGCACCGGTTCCCGGGAACTCGCTCTTGTCCGGAATCTTCATGAGCGAATACCAGTACCCCGCCGGGTAATACTGCGCCGCGGCCTGGGCGTCAGGTGCCGGAACGGCGGTGAGGTTCATCGTCGTGCCCGGCGTCCCGCGGCGCTTCGGCGAATCCACGAGACCATAGCCGCGCACCCATACGTCGTAGGTCGCCTTCGGCAACTGCGGGATCACGTATCGCCCGCGATCGTCGGTCACGACGATCTTGACGAGCTTCGTGGGCAGCGCCGCCGTTTCCGCGATGACCCACACGCCGGCTTCCGGGCCTTTCGGCCCGGTCACGACGCCGGCGATGTCATTTTCCGCGGCTCTGATCGCGTCGGGCGCGTTGGCTCGGACGGCGGTCCTGCTCGCTGGTGCGAGTGACAAAAAAGCGATCAAGAGAGGAGCCGCTACGAGCGCGGCACGCGAGATCGAGTTCGTCGATGTCATGCCATTCCTCCCGATGGGTCCCGGGTCGGGCTGTCTGCACATAACGTGGCGACGCCATCGGCCGAGGGGTAGGCGTCGCCGCATACCGTCGGTGACGTACCAGCTACGGATGTGAGACGTTCTGTCGGCGGCGCGGCCGAAATCCCACGCCGACAGCGATCTGATGGAAGTTGCCCTGGTTCGCGACGGCGATACAGCGTGCCGACACCGAATGAGCGCGCCGCGGCCAGCGGGTGGCTCGCAGGTGATCGCGGGGAGATATGCCAGTGACTCGTCGGCCTAGAGTTCCGTGCGCCAGGAACTACTGGCCGCGCTGTCTCTGATCGAGCGCGTCACGCGGCGCGCATACCGGCGCGCCCAACCCGAGTGATCACCATACGTTGCGAAATGCGAGGAACGACAATGCTTCCCCTTGATCTCTTCCGCGCCGGCCGCCGCGGCGCCGCCACCGTCAGCGTCATCGCGATAGCCTCGACGGTCGCGTGCAGCGACAACGCCACCGCTCCTTCGTCTAACCAGTCTCAGCCAACACCCTCTGCCCTTGATCCGAATTTTGGCAAGAACTCGATAGTACCGCCGGTCGTGGACGGCGTGCTCAATCCTGACGAGTACAAGGGTGCGGCGACGCTCTCATTCAGGGTGCTCCTTCCACCAACGGTGCCGGGCGGCGCCACGCCAGCAACCGTGTACGTCACGCACGATGCGACGTATCTCTATATCGCCACGGTGTTCGACCGGAAGTCGCCGTTCCACCCGGCGGACCTCGTGGCCTTCGAGTTCGATAACGACAACGATGGTGTCCGCGAGGACGGGGACGACATCGTCTTGACCGACGCCAACCGCCCGCAGAACGTCGCCCTGGATGGCGGCGACTTCTACCGCTTCAACGGAGGCGCGGCCAACCAGTCGGATCCCGTGCTCAATGCGACCTCGGCGTGGGGGACGGTGGGCACGACGGGCGTGTTCGAGATCCGTCACGAGCTCAACAGCACCGATGATGCGCACGACTTCTCGATCGATCCGTCCAACGGCGCCGTGACGGTTGGCATGATCACGCAGGTGTCGCTCGAGAACGATCCGGTCTGGTCCAGCGTGTGGACCCACACAGCCGTGCCGAGCTTCACAACGTACTGCCACCTTACGATCTCCAAGAAGGCTACGAGCCTGACCTGCTAATAGCAGGATCAACCGACCACGGGTCAGAGCCGTTGAACCCATCAACGACTCTGACCCTTTCTCGATGCGACCGAGGTCTTATCGGGATTCACCGCATCGACCAGTCGTTAGGCAACGGCGTTCCCTGGATAACGTCCGGGTCGCCACAGCGCATCTTCGGTCTTTTATCGGCACGAGTCCTGCACCTTTGGATGTCCGCAAGCAACGAATCGCGCTGGTCCGGCAACCGGCGCTTCATGAGGACATCAGCAGCGAGCGTGACGCATGGCGAAGCAGAACCGCGATCAACCCACACCGGACAGCACGCAGAAGGACCCTGACGAGTGGGTCACAGGCGACGAGAGCATGACCAGCGCACAGGCGTCATACCTCAAGACGCTCGGACAGGAAGCCGGTGAGGAGATCGACGAGACGTTGACGAAAGCCGAGGCGTCGAAGAAGATCGACGAGTTGCAGGAGCGCACCGGCCGCGGCCGCGACCACTAAGAAGCAGGCGGACAGCCGCGGTCGGAATTGAGCGGCCAAACGCTATGGCTTGCGCGGCCGGAATCCAACGCCGACAGCGATCTGATGGAAATTGAGCCCCGGGTTCGCCTTGGCCGTGCCGCCATTCGAGATGTGGAGTAGACGGTACGCGAGCTCCGCTTCGAGTCTCTGGCCAATTGTACCGCGGAGACCAGCACCGCCCATCAGCTCGGCGTTGAGTCGGGTGGCCCGTTCGTCAGGAATCGCGCGGAAAAAATACTGCAGTCCGGCGGACAGGTCGAGGAACGCACCCAGCGGCTTGCGCTCGTCGAGAGCGGCCCGGATTGCCAGCGGAAGCGTGCCTATCCCGAACGCCTGGCCATCCTGCGACAGGATCCGAGCGCGCCGGATACCACCACCTATCACGTGCCATTCGTTGATCCGATTCAACGATGAGACGATAACCAAATCGGGTATGGTAGCGACGGCAAACCGCTCGGAGCTATGCAGCGTGTGGTGCCAGCGGACGCCTGATGCGAGTAGCCGCGCGCCGGCGAAGCCGCCCACTTTATCGCTGTGGAATGACGCGGGTCCCGACTGGACCCACACCCAGAGCGATGCCGGACGCGCGCTCAGGGATTGCGGCGCAGCGATATTGGTCGAGGCTCGCGCGGCGGTATCGACCTGGGACTCACAACGAAGGCTGACCGACGTCAACGCGGCGACAACGAGAACCGCAACCGAGTAGGTGCGCCTCATGAAGGGCCTCGTTGGATGGCCGATGGACAGCCGTGGCTGCCTCGAGAAACCTGACGCCGCCACTCCCGCGTCCGCAAGCGCGTGCTGCGCGCGTCAGGCCCTTCGCCACACCTCTATCACGAATTCGCCAGCGCGCTCCCGACATTTATCTGGAACGAGCGCTCGCGCGCGAAGCGAAGCGGGCGCCGGCGGCCGCTTCGCTTCGCGCGTTCTACACTCATGGCACGTACCGGAACGTGTACGTCCGGAGTTCTCCGTTGCCGATGAGGTCCATCTGCAGGGTGATGACGCCGTTCCGGTAGGTACCGTCGTTGCCGCCATCTCCCGCCGAGATGAAGATCTGATTGCCGTCGATCTCGTAGGTGCCGTCGGCAGACCTGGTGCCACTTACTTCATTCCCGTCGGCCGCCGCCCTGTAGTCCAACGCGACGTGGATGTCTCCGTTGTCCTGGAGAATCATCTCGCCGCCGGTGATCGTGAAGACGAAGTCGTCGTACGAGGCGCCGCCCGGGAAGGTGTAGGGGCCGTTGAAGATCACTCTTGGAATGTTCTTCTGATCGACCTGGAACAGCGCAAAGGTTCCGACCGGATTCTGGTTGTCGCGTGGGCCGGTGCTCTTGTCGCTGCCCGAGCAGGCCATGGTGCCGATGAGAGCGGTCGCTGCAAGAACTCCGGCAACTCCGCTGCGGATGGTACGCCGCGCACCCTGGGTGGCGGCGAAGTTGATGCGCGTCATTGTGGTGCCTCGTGACGTCGACTGAATGGATGAGTGAAGCGCTGTGTCGTAGCGCGCGCCGGCGTGGTCGATTCTGCTCTCGCCAGTCGCGCAAACAGGCTAGCACTCATCCCTCACCAGCATGTCACCGCATCAACGCGTTGCTCGGCAACGACTTCCAGATCAAGGGGGTCAGAGTCGTTTGAATTCCAGGCCTCGGCTTTTTCGGAGATCGCGAATTCAAACGACTCTGACCCCCTTGATCGCGCGACGCTGGCGCATCACCTCGTAGAGCGCGATCGCCACGCTCGTCGACAGGTTGAGCGACCGTACCCGTGGGGAGAGGATCGGCATCGTCACGAAGCGATCGCTGTACCGCTCGTGAAGCTGCCGCGGCAACCCACCCGTCTCACGCCCGAACACCAGCACCACGCCGTCCGACGCGGCGAACGGCGCGTCCCAGAACGCTCGAGTGGCTTTCGTGGAGAAGAAGTACGCGTCGCCGAGCGCGGGGAGCTCGTGCTCGAACGCCTCCCAGCTCTTCCAGGTGCGAAGGTCGACGTACTCCCAGTAGTCCAGCCCGGCTCGCTTCACCTCCCGCTCCCGAAGGGAGAACCCAAGGGGCTCGATGAGATGCAACGTCGCACCGGCAGCGAGGCAGGTGCGTCCCGCGTTTCCGGTGTTCCAGTGGATCTCGGGATGGACGAGAACGACGTGCGTCGCCACGATCAGCTCACGTTGGCCTCGCGTCCAACATACGTCCTGCCGCGTTAGGCAGCCAGGTGACTGGCGACTGGCGGCAGGCGGCAGGCGGCAGGTAGAAAGCGAAACCCTCCGGATGCTTATCTCAGAGCGAAATGCATCCCGATGGTTCTCCGTCGCCAGTCGCCTGTCGCCAGCCGACCGTTTGTTGCAGCGCTGGCGGCGAGGGGGTAGCTTCGCGACTTGGCCCGAGCACCCGGAGAACGATCGTGCCTCCAGACACCCGCCGAACCTGGCCCACCGGCATTAGTATGACTGCTGCGGCCCTGTTCGCCCTCGCCTGCGCGAGTGGCGGCAGCAAGCCGCCCGCCGAGCCCACGCCGTCACAGCCCACCGCCAGCGCGAGCGCGCCGCCGCCCGCGTGGATCGCGAAGATGGACAGCGGGCGAGCACGCTTCAGCCCCGCGGACGTCGAGTTCATGCAGGGGATGATCCACCACCACGCGCAGGCGATCCTCATGTCCGGCCGCGCGCCGACCCACGACGCCAGCCCGGCCATCCGCGAGCTCGCCGCGCGAATCATCGTCGCGCAGCGCGACGAGATCGTTTTCATGCAGCGCTGGCTGCGCGAGCACAAGCAGGACGTGCCGGACGCCGACACCTCGCACTTCACCATGGCCGGGATGGACATGAAGCTCATGCCTGGCATGCTCACGACTCAGCAGCTCAAGCTCCTCGACGACGCACACGGCAAGGAATTCGACCGGACGTTCATGGAATTCATGATCCAGCATCACCAGGGCGCGATCTCCATGGTGCAGAAGCTGTTCGCATCCGAAGGTGCGACCCAGAACGAATATGTGTTCCGCTTCGCATCGGACGTCGATGCCGATCAGAACGCCGAGATCGAGCGCATGCGGCGCATGCTCGCGAGCGGCTCGCTCTCGGTGCCGCGTAACTGAATTGTGCTGACCGTGAACCCACGGGAGGAATTCGTCATGATGAACCCCAGGGCCGTACGCATTCCACTGCTGATTGCCGCCATCTCGATCGCTGCTGGCGGGTGCGCATCGAAGTCCGCCACCGTGTCCTCTGCCGCCGTCCCCGCGGCCAGCCCATCGGCGCCTAACGCCAGCGCCGCGTCGGCCGCTGCACCGAACCCCGACCGGCGCATCGGGCTCAAGGCCGGGTGGTGGGACGCCGGCCAGGCGACGTGGAACATGGCACTCGTGTCCACGACCCCGCCCTCCGACAACTTCGTGAACAAGAGCGATCCAGGGGATCAGCGGGTCTGGAACTCCGACCTCGCATTCACCGGCAATTACGTCATCCAGGGCAACTTCGCCGGCTACCAGGTGTGGGACGTCGCGAACCCCAAGTCGCCCAAGCTCAAAACCTGGTACCTGTGCATCGGCTCGCAGAGCGACGTGTCCGTCGTCGGACACCTGCTCTTCGAGTCGACCGAGGCGACGAACGCGCGCGTGGATTGCAGCCCCGCCGGCGTGACCGACACCGTCAGCGCGGATCGCGCGCGCGGCATCCGCATCTACGACATCACCGACATCGCCCATCCGAAGCGCCTGGCGACGGTGCAGACGTGCCGCGGTTCGCACACGCACACCGTGCTCGTTGACCCGAAGGACAAGGCGAACGTCTACGTCTACGTCTCCGGTTCGGCGCCCGTGCGCTCGGCCAACGAGCTGCCTGGCTGCTTCGACACGGCACCGTCCGACAATCCGAACACGTCGCGGTTCCGCATCGAGGTCATTCAGGTTCCGCTCGATCACCCGGAGCAGGCACGCGTCGTGAATCGCCCGGCGATTCTCGCCGACCTCGCACCCTCGCTTGGGCACGGCGAGATGCCCGCAGACTCTGCGGCGCAGGCAGAGCGGATGAAGGCGATGGGCATCAACCCGGCCACGTTCCGGCAAGCGGCGAACACCGGACCGATTCAGTGTCACGACATCACGCTGTACCCCGCCATCGGGCTCGGCGGAGGCGCGTGTCGGGGCTATGGTGTTCTGCTCGACATCAGCGATCCGAAGAATCCACACCGCGTCGGCGTCGCCTCCGACACGAACTTCGTTGGTTGGCACTCGGTCACGTTCAACAATGACGGGTCGAAGATTCTGTTCACCGATGAGTGGGGCGGCGGTACTTCGCCGCGCTGCCGCTCGACCGACAAGATGGAATGGGGCGCCGACGCGATCTTCACGCTTCAGAACAACCAGATGACGTTCCACAGCTACTACAAGATCCCCGTGGCGCAGCTGCCGGTCGAGAACTGCGTCGCGCATAACGGGTCGCTGATCCCGGTGCCGGGCCGCGACATCATGGTGCAGGGCTGGTACCAGGGCGGCATCTCGGTGTTCGACTTCACGGACCCCGGAAAGGTGAAGGAGATCGCGTACTTCGACCGTGGGCCGATGGATGCGAACACGATGTATGTATCCGGATCGTGGTCGGCGTACTGGTACAACGGGTTGATCTACAGCTCGGAGATCACGCGTGGGCTCGACATCCTCGAGCTCAAACCAAGCGCCTGGCTCACGCAGAACGAGCTCGATGCGGCGAAGCTCGTGCATCTCAACGAGCTCAATGTCCAGGACCAGCCGAAGCTCGAGTGGCCGGCGGCGTTCGTCGTGGCGCGGGCGTATCTCGATCAGCTGGCGCGCGATCAGGGCCTCGGCGCGGACCGTATTGCGACAGTGCGTGACGCGTTAGGCAGGGCCGAACACGCGTCGGGCGACGCGCGGCGGACGGCGCTGACGCAGCTGGCGACACAGCTCGACAGCGATGCATCGAGCTCGTCTGACCAGAAGCGGGTTCGGGCGCTGGCCAGCGTTGTGAGGGAGTTGGCGAAGGGATAGAAGGCGGCAGGCGGCAGGCGACTGGCGACCGGCGACTGTAGAAGCGGAGAACCCTCGGGATGCATCTCGTCGTGAGATGAGCATCCCGAGGGTTTTCTGTCGCCTGTCGCCTGTCGCCTGTCGCTGCCGCCTGCCGCCAGTCCGCCTAACGTGACCGCTTTTTCCGGCCGGCCGCGTGATGGTAGGAATAGGCTGCCGACTCTCCGCCGGCAGCATTTCTTCCATCCTGGAGGCCTCGTGCGCAGAGATTGTATGATTCTCGCCATCGCGGTCGCGTTGGCATTCCCTCAACTCGCGCGGGCGCAGACGCGCGAGATCAGTGGCACGGTCACCGTTGCCGGCGGTACGGTTCCCATCGCTGGTTCCATCGTCTCCGCGGAAGGCACCACCGCGGAAACGCGGTCGAGCAACGAGGGCCGTTTCCGGATCACGGTCCCGGCCGGCCAGGTGACGCTCATCGCACGCGCCCTCGGCTACAAGCGCGGAATACAGGTCATCGGCGCGACGCAGGGCACGGCGGACTTCGCGCTCGAGCGTGACGTCCTGCAGATCGAAGGCGTGGTCGTGACCGGCACCGCTACGACGATCGATCGCCGCAGCGCCACGACGGCGGTGGCCCAGGTAACCGGCGACGCGATCACGAACGTCCCGGCTCCCACGATCCAGAACGCGCTGGTCGGGCGCGTGAGCGGCGTGAACCTGCAGTCGAATTCCGGCGCCCCGGGCGGCGGCATTCAGATGCAGGTACGCGGGAACAACACGATTCTCGGCTCGTTCGACCCGCTCTACGTCGTCGACGGTATCCTCTACTCGAACAGCCGGATTGCGAGTGGACGCGGCTCGATCTCGGCCTCCGCGTTCGCCACGGCTGAGGACGATGCAGTCGATCGCGTCGCCGACATCAATCCCGAGAACATCGAGTCGATCGAGATCATGAAGGGCGCCGCGGCGTCGTCGCTGTACGGTTCGCGCGCCGCGAACGGAGTCGTGATCATCAAGACGAAGCGCGGGCAGGTCGGCACGCCGCGCGTGAATGTGCGCCAGGTGTTCGGCCAATTCGACATCTCGAAGACGTTGGGCAGCCGGCGCTTCACGCTTGCGGAGGCGACTGACAAGTACGGCCCGGGCGTCGCCCACTGGTTCGACAACAACGCGAATCCCTACTTCAACCACTTCGACCAGCTGTACGACAACCACACCCTGTCGTACGAGACGGCGATGGACGTCAGTGGCGGGAGTGGCAGCACTCGCTATTTCGTGGGCGGCACGTGGAAGCACGACGGCGGGATCGAGCCGAACACGGGGTTCGGCCGCCAGAACCTTCGGGTCAACGTGGACCAGTCACTGAACAGCAAGATGGAGGTGCAGGTCTCCACGGAGTACAACCGCGCCGAGCATGACCGCGGATGGAACAACAACTGTAACAACTTCGCATGTCAGGGTTACGCGTTCGCGTACACGCCGAGCTTCGTGGACCTGAAGGCGCGCGATCAGAACGGGGATTTCCTCCGACCCGATTGGGGCATTCAGGCCAACCCGATTCAGACCGCCGAGCTGGCGCGGAACCACGAGGAAACGAACCGGTTCACCGGTGGACTGACGCTGAACTACGACGCGATCAACACCGGCCGGAACTCCCTGAAGTTCGTTGGCGCCGCCGGGGTCGATGCCTTCCAGCAGAACAACAACCTGTGGTCACCTAACGAGCTGTTCTTCGAGGCAAATCAGACGCAGCCCGGCGCGGCCGTCGAAGGGAACGCCTCGAGCCGGATCTGGAACTGGAATCTGAACGCCATCCACAACTTCGTGCCGTCGGGCGGCGGCTGGTCGGCCAACACGTCCCTCGGCGCGCAGTATGTCGAGGAGTACCTCGACTTCAGCCGGATCACGACGACCGATCTCATTCCCGGCCAACAGAACGTCGGACAAGGCACGAGCACCGTCGGCACGGATACCCTGACGAAGAGTCGGACACTCGCGTTCTACGGACAGGAAGAAGTGCGGCTGCTCGCCGACAAGCTGCTGCTGCAGGCCGGAGCGCGCGCCGAACGTACGAGCAACAACGGCGACATCGACAAGTACTACCTCTTCCCGAAGGCGTCGGCCTCGTATCGGCTCCTCAACCTGATCGGCGCGGGCAGCGAGATCAAACCGCGCATCGCCTACGGCGAGACGGGCAACCTGCCGATCTTCGGGCAGAAATTCACGCTGCTCGACACGCCGCAGCTGAGCAACCAGACCGGCTTCACGGTTGCCGGGGCGGCGGGCAACGCGGGGGTGGAACCGGAGCGCGTGAAGGAAGTCGAGGTCGGCGTGGACGGGCTGGCACTCAACGGGCGCCTAACGTGGGAGCTCACGGGATTCCAGCGGAACACGACGAACTTGCTGTTGCAGCGCGTTCCGGCACCGTCCACGGGCTTTGCGACGCAAGTCTTCAACGGCGGCAAGATCGAGAACAACGGGTTCGAAGCGGTGCTCGGCGTGACGCCGATCCAGCGAGGTAACAACCTCGTCTGGGTGTCGCGCGCGACGTTCACGCAGTACAAGAGCGAAGTGAAGGACCTCGCCGGGCTTCCGCCGTTCCGCCCACCGCTCTCGGGCTTCGGCGGACTGGGCGTGACGTTCATCGAGGTCGGCCAGCCGCTGACGCAGATCATCGGCCGTGACTTCGACAAGGACGGGAACCGCACCGCGACCGACGTCAAACTCGGGAACTCGGCCCCGAACTATCGCATGGGCTTCGTCAACGAGCTCACGTTCAAGGCCATGCACCTGAACGTCGTGCTCGACTACCAGAACGGCGGCGACATCATCAACCTCACCCAGTTCCTGTACGACGATGCCGGGACGGCGGCCGATTACGGCTCGAAGGAGTGGGAGTATCGCATGAAGGGCTACAACGGAGGCGTGATCAGACCCTACATCGAGGACGCGACGTTCCTCAAGCTGCGTGAAGTGAGCATGGGCGTGACCGTTCCCCAGCGCTTCCTGGGACGGAGTGGCACCGTGATCAAGTCGGCGCGGGTGAGCCTAACGGGGCGCAACCTGGTGTCGTGGCAGAAGTACTCGGGACTCGACCCCGAAGTCGCGAACCTGGGCTCTGCGGCCATCCGCAACAACCTCGACGTGGCCGCCTATCCGCCAAGCCGCAGCTTCTTCCTCGACTTCTCGCTGGGGTTCTGATGATGACTCTCACTGGAATCACTCAAGACCGTTACGCTGGACGGCACCGTCGCCGCGTCGCCCCGGCGCTTGCGGCACTGACCGGAGCGCTGCTGCTCTCGTCGTGCACGAACCTGGACGTTCCGGACACGAACTCCCCGACCCAGGGGGTCCTGACCGAGACGCCGACCAGGCAAACGCTGGCGCGTACCGCCGTTGGCATTCAGACCCAGACATCGCTCGACACCCCGGCGGAGATCCAGCAGTGGGGGATCTACGGGCGCGAGCTGTACAACCTTTTAGGGAACGATCCGCGCGAGACCGGCGAAGAGATCAGCGGACCGCAGGACCCCGGTGGTCGCGCAGGCGCCGAGTGGGCGAACAAGTACGCCGCAATCCGCACGATCAACACCTACCTCGCCGCGTTGCCGAAGGCGGGTTTGAGCGAAGCCGAGGTGTCGGCGTCGCAGGGTTTCGCGAACACGCTCAAAGCCTGGTATCTGCATATGCTGGCTGTGCGCAGCGGCCCGACCGGCATGCCGATCGACGTCGATCGGCCGATCGACGCGGAGCCCGCACCGCTCGTCAGCTCGCAAGAGGCAATGGAGGCAGCGGCAACGCTGATGAACCAGGCGCTCGAGCAGCTCAATGCGGGTGGCGGGGAGTTCCCGTTCAATTTCGTCGAGGGGTTCGAGGGCTTCGACACGCCGGCCACGTTCGCGAAGTTCAACCGTGCGCTCGCTGCGAAGATGCTCGTGCACCGCGCGACGTTCTACGCGTGTGCATCGTGCTGGGCAGACGCGGCGACGGCCATGTCCGCCTCGTTCGTCACGGAGACGGGGCTTCCCGTCACGCTCAAACTCGGCGTGTACTACGGGTTCACGAGCACCGCGAACGAAACTGCCAACCCGATAACCGAGACGCTCACCAACAACCGGTACTGGATACACCCGTCGATCATCACGGGGGCCCAGCTTCGCCCGGGCGGCCAGCCGGATCTCCGGCTTACCACCAAGGTCGCGCTCGCGCCCGAGCCGCGGACGCTCAATGATCTCACGGGGACCTACAAGCCCGTGATGTACAACAACGCGTCCGATCCGACGGTGCCCGACCTCGATGCCAACGTTCCGTGGATCATCAACGAGGAGCTGCTGCTGCTCCGCGCGGAGATTCGCTGGAACACCGGCGACAAGACGGGGGCGCTCAACGACATCAACCTGGTGCGCGTGAACGCCGGCGGTCTCGCACCGACACTCCTGACGGCCGCCAGCACCGACGCGGCGTTCATCACGGAGCTGCTCTACAACCGCACGTACTCGCTGATGTGGACGCAGGGAACGCGGTGGGTGGACGCGCGGCGCTACAACCGCCTGAACACGTTGCCGCTCGACCGGCCGGGTGACGTCGTGCACCCGAACATGCTGATTCCGAGCGCCGAGTGCGACGCTCGCGGATTGAACGTGCCCTGCTCGATCTCGGGCGGCTGATCGCGCGGGCTCGCTGACGCAAAGAACGGGGCCGGCATCCACTCGGATGCCGGCCCCGTTGTTTACGTCAGCGGTTGGCTGATGACTGAAAGCCGATAGCTGATGACCGATCGGTCACCACGGATCGAATTCTGCCTTACGCGTTCCGTGGGCACGGCTGTAAGTACCGCGCACGTAGCGCACCTGAAAGCGGTGCCCCGCCAGGTGCATCGCGTGCGTCTTCAACAGATCCATTCCGGACACGTCGTACCGCGCGAAGTAACTGAAGTGCCGATCGAGGTCGGAGGTGTCGAGTAGCGCAAGTCGCGCCCGATACCTCGTGCGCGCCGCGGCGAAGCGCGCGGTCAACTCGGGAATCGTACCGTCCAGAAAGGCCGTTGGATCGCGATCGATGAGATATCGGCCCTCAGACCGCAACGCGTCGTGCGCCCATTCCTCGAACCAGGCGAGGTGGCCGAGCATCCACCTAACGCTGTTCGCCGACGGGTGAGGTCGCCAGTCGGCTTCGGCTTCGGTGAGTCCTTTGAGATTGCCCTGGAGCAGGGTCCACATCTGCTCGTCCATTTCGTCGACGAGCCTGACAGCGGCGAGCACGGGTTCTCCGATGCGATGTCCTCCTCGCTAAACGCAATCCACCGCGATCGAGGGGTCAGCGCCACAGGCAGTTATCGGTTTCCTGGCCCGTCCACGACTACCCTCACGTGAGCCGTATCCCCTCGCGACGAGACCGCACGAATCTCGTGGGTGCCCGTGACGAGCGCCCATCGACCGCGATCATACGGCTTGCCGTCGATCGACCATTGAACGCGAAACGCACCGGCCCCGCTCGCCCGCAAGGCAACGCTCGCGTATGGTGCCTCGACGCCAGCGGGAATCGCGTAGCGGTCGCCATCGAGTGGGGACGTGATCCGGAACTGCGCAGCGCCGGCGCCATGGAGTGCCTCACCCCGGCCAGCGTTCGCCGACGTTAGGCGGTCCACTCGATTGGTTGGACTCTGCGCGGCTGCGAGCGCGCGTCTCACCTCATCCACTGATGGTCGCTGTCCGTGTCGTTCCCACTCCGCGTACTCGTCAGGCAGCGTGACGCGCCCACTGCGCTCCCAATCATCGTCGCGCGTCGGCTCGGTGCCGCGCACGAACCACTCCGTGAGCGACGCACACTCGGGCGTCGCGCGCAATCCTGACAGCCGACACACGGGCATGCTCACGGCCCCTGCTTCCGCCGGTGTGGTCAGCACGCCAGGAGGGACGTGTCGGGACGCGGCCATCACCGCGCGATGCAGCAACGGACCGGCGCCGGTCACGCCACTCACGCCTTCCATCGCGTGCCCGGTGAAGTTGCCCGCCCAGACGGCCACGGTGAACCCGCGCGTCGTTCCGACGGCCCAGTTGTCGGTAAAGTGACGGCTCGTGCCGGTCTTCACCGCGACCGGGAACGGGAAATCGAACGGCGTGGTCGTCCCGAATCCCGGAATGCGCGCCGCCGGATCGCTCAGGATGTCCAGCACGATGGCGCTCGCGACCGGCGAGATGACGCGTCGCCCTCCGCGTACGGAACCCGTCGGCCGCGAGGCATCACCTGGCCGCCATGTCCACGGGCGCCACTCTCCGCCGTTCGCCAGCGCGCGATACCCATTCGCGAGCTCGATGAGGGTGACGTCACCATTGCCGAGGGCGAGGCCGAGCCCGTAGTACTCCGCGTCCTGCCGCAGTGACTCGAAGCCCGCACGGCGGAGCGTCTGCAGCAGCGCGTTCGCGCCTAACGACGATGCGACATCGACGGCCGGAACATTGTATGAGCTCGCCAGCGCCTCGCGCACACGCGTGGGGCCACGGAAGCGACGATCGTAGTTGCGCGGCTGGTACGGACCCGTTGCCGTCGCGTACGTCTTCGGGATGTCGGGCAGCACGCTGGCGGCCGTGTAGCCGCGGTCGAGCGCGACGCCGTAGAGGAAGGGTTTGAGCGCCGACCCCGGCTGGCGGGCAGAGACAACCATGTCCGTCTGGCCATCCTTCGGCGCCCAGAAGTCCGGCGAGCCGACCCAGGCGAGCACCTCGCCCGTCGCGTTGTCCAGCACCACCGCGGCCGCCTGCTCGACGTTCCGATCGCGCAGCACGTCCACGGTGTGTCGCACCTCCGTCTCGAGCTCGCGCTGCAGCTCGATGTCAAGCGATGTTCGAACCCGGCCGCCACTGCCTAACGATGCAGAATCGGCGGTCCACGAGAGCACGCGGGTGGTGAAGTGCGGCGCGACGAACGGCGTGACGCGCCCCGTGAATCCCAGCGACTCGTCGCGTGCGCGCGCGATGTCGTCCCGAGTCGCAAAGCCAAGGAGACGCATGCGCGCGAGCGCGACGGCCTGACGACGCCGGGCGCGCGCTGGCGACACCTGTGGGTTGTCGCGCGATGGGGCGTGCGCGAGGCCCGCAAGCGTGGCGGCCTGGGCGATGCTGACCTCCGACGCCGACGCGCCGAAGTAGAGCGCACTCGCTGCGCTGATGCCGACGGTCCCCTGCCCGAGCTGTACGCGGTTCAGGTACTGCTCCATGATCTGCTGCTTGCTCAAGCGCGACTCGAGACGCAGCGCCCATATCGCCTGGGCGATCTTGCCGGTCCAGCTCCGCTCGGCCGGATGGAGCAGGCGGGCGAGCTGCATCGTGATGGTCGACGCGCCTGATACGGTCGTCCCGGCGCGAAGGTTGGTCTCGAGAGCGCGGGCGATGGCGATGCCATCGATGCCGTGGTGGTCCCAGAACCGCTTGTCCTCGACGGCGACGAATGCGTTGATGAGATCGGGGTCGATGCGGTCGTAGGCGATCCATCGCGCGTCGCTGCCGTCGGCGGCCCGGGTGGAGCGGAGCGGAACGCCGTGACGGTCTTCAATGGTCACTCCCAGCCCGCCATTCGGGGCTAGTGCCGCGGCAGGGATGGGGCGAGAGATCCAGATCCCGGCTGCCACCATTGTGGTGCCTAACGCTGTGACGCCCGCCAGCATCAGGCGCAGCCAGAAT
>Ga0207674_10005474_pt1 | contig 15085 bp, 18 predicted proteins | sample KBSCornC72_FD_184303 | JGI IMG/M metagenome (GOLD analysis project Ga0207674, IMG submission 184303) | Corn rhizosphere microbial communities from Kellogg Biological Station, Michigan, USA - KBS Corn C7-2 (SPAdes) (version 2) | ecosystem: Host-associated > Plants > Roots > Rhizosphere > Soil ... | reverse complement strand
CCGTGAAGGCTATGTCAGCCAGAAGGTCGGATATGCGTCGTCGGTCGCCGTGGTGTTCTTCATCGTCGTGACTGCAATCGCGCTCCTTCAACGCAGGGTCCTTCGAAACGAGGGGGTAGGCCGGTGAGATCGCTTCGCGCCGAGCGGTTGCTGCCTCTCAGCTTCGCGATCATCGCGACCCTGGGGATCCTGTTGCCGCTGTCGATGGCGCTGACAATCAGCCTCAACCCGGACGAGCAGGACATTCTCGTCTCGATGGGCAAGCTTCGTTCGTTTCTTCCCGCGGTGGTCTCGCTGCAGAACTACATCGAGGTCTGGACGGACCCCGTCCACCCCTTCGCTCGCTACCTGTTCAACACCGTTCTGATTTCGTCGCTCACGTTGACCCTGTCGATCGTGCTGAACTCAATGGCCGCTTTCGTGCTGGCGCTCGGCTCGATCCGGGTGCGGCGCCTCGTGCTCATTGTGGTGATCGCCACGCTTGCCATTCCGGGAGAGAGCCTCGTGCTGCCGCAGCTGATGATGGCCGGCTGGCTGCATGTCGTTGACAGCTACGAGGTCCAGATCGTGCCGGGTATCGCCAATGCGATGTCGATCTTTCTGTTCTACCAGTTCTTCTCGAGGTTTCCGCGCGAGCTGGTCGAGGCCGCGCAGATCGATGGGTTCAGCTTCTTCCAGATCTACCGGCACATCGCGATGCCCCTGTCCAAGCCGGTGGTCTCGGCGATTGCCATTCTCCAGTTCCTCGAAATCTGGAACTCGTACCTTTGGCCGGTGATGGTTACTCGTGGCCCGACATACCGACCGCTCTCGGTCGCCATGTCCGCCTATTTCGGAACCAATCTCGCCTCATGGGGAAATGTGATGGCCTTCGCCGTGAGCATGGCGATCCCGGTCGTCCTGGTTTTCCTTCTGCTGCAGCGGCAGTTCATTGCGTCGGTGATGAGCTCAGGGATCAAGGGCTGAGACGACGACATGACTGAACGCTACCGACCGAACTTTCACTTCAGTCCGAAGGCGGGCTGGATGAATGATCCGAACGGCCTCATCAAGGTCGACGGGACGTATCATCTGTTCTTCCAGCACGATCCCGACAGCGTTCTCCATGGTCCGATGCATTGGGGCCACGCGACGAGCCAGGACCTCCTGAGCTGGACCGAACAGCCGGTCGCTCTCTCCCCTAACGCACTTGGAACGTGTTTTTCGGGCAGTGCAGTGGAGACAATCAACGGCGAAATGAAGCTGTTCTATACGGCACATAGCACCAGCGCAGATGGCCTCGATCACCAGGTTCAGTGTCTCGTGCATGCCGATCGTTCGCTCAGCCGTTTCGAGTTCGATCCCCGCAATCCGATAGTGCCCAATCCGGGCTTAGAGGCCTTTCGTGATCCCAAGGTCATCTGGCACAGGCCGACGGAACGCTGGATCATGCTGGTGACCGAGGGGCAGTCCATCGGCTTTTTCGCATCCACCGATCTGGTGCAGTGGACGCATTTGTCCAGCTTTGGCGAGGGTCACGGCAGGCACAGCAGCGGACCATGGGAATGTCCGGACTTGGTGCCGCTCACAGCCCCGGGTGGAGAGGTCGCATGGGTCCTCATCGTCGGATTGAATCCGGGAGCATATGGTGCCGGTTCCGGCACGCAATACTTCATCGGTGAGTTCGATGGGGTCCGCTTCACGAACTCCAGTCCCCCGGAAGCCGAGCTTTGGCTCGATTATGGTCGTGACTACTACGCCGCACAGACCGTCTTCGACCGAGAGGGCAGCGGGAACCCAATCGCAATCGCCTGGGCGGGCAACTGGCTCTATGCGAAGCAGACGCCCACCACGGCGTTCCGGGGAGTAATGTCGCTGCCGCGGGAGTTGTTTCTGCGGCAAACCGAGCGAGGACTGCGGGTCGGCATGCGCGTGCCGGCGACGGTCAGGCAGCGCCTGGAGACAACCGCGACTGCCCAGAGCGGACTGTTCGAGTTCGAGGCAGATCTGGCTGTGGGCGAGGAACTCGCACTGGCCCTCTTTGGCGAGGTCACGCCGCAGTTCACCATTCGACGCGTGCACGAAAATCGCGGCCACATTCGAACGCGGCGGCAGGACGCGCATGGCATGGACAGGTTCGGGCATGGATATGACGTCGAGGTGGAATGGCCGTTGGGCACGCCACTTGGGGTGAACGTTGTCTTCGATCGTGGCCTGGTCGAACTCTCGACCGCCGACGGACTGACCTGGATTACCAATACGTTTTACCCTGAGACCCTGGAGGCACGCCCTCGAATCGAGGGCCCCGCAGGCGCCTAGTCGGGCGGCCGCCGGCCCGCAGCGGGTCGCCGGTTCCACCGGACACGCGCTCCCCTATGCATCGCCGGTCCGGTGGCATACATAGCCGACATGCCCCATCCCGCCGCCTTCACCGACATTGCGGACAATCTCAGCTATCTCGACGACTGGGAGGACCGCTACAAATACATCATCGAGCTCGGCCAGGCCCTGCCGCCGCTCGCCGAGAGCGAGAAGAACAGCGCGACCAAGGTCAATGGCTGCGTGTCGCAGGTCTGGCTGGTGACCGAGCGGGTCGGCGACCTGCTCAGCTACCGCGGCGAGTCCGATGCGATGATCGTGCGCGGCCTGGCGGCGATCCTGATCGCCCTCTATTCCGGCCGCACGCCCGCCGAGATCGCCCAGACCGACGCGATCGCCATCTTCGACGAGCTGGGCCTGCGCGAGCATCTGTCGACGCAGCGGTCCAACGGCCTCGTCGCCATGGTCAACCGCATCCGTTCGGAGGCGCGCGCGCTGGTTGCCGCCTAGGGCTCAGCCGAAAACGCCGGGGCGGGCGCCATCGTCCATCCACTGCCGCACCTGGGCGATCGCCCTGCCGCGGGCCACCGGACCAAAGCCATAGTGCTGCGCCAGCTGCTCGAGGCCGATGCGGAGCACGAGCTTGGCGCTGCGCCGCGGCCAGCCGCGGTCGCGCTCGACCTCCTGCAGGCCCTTGAGCAGGCCGCAGACGTCGAGCACCACGCCGGCGCAGTCGGGCGGCAGCACCCGATAGAGATCGTCGAGGGCACGGCGGGCATCGGCCGCGAGATCGGAGATCTCCCCCGCCCCGCGCTGCGACCCGCCGGCGGTGTGGGCACCCGAGTACGACATCGTCAGCCGCGGCTGCAGGCGCGCCCGCTCGACCAGCCGGCGTACGCGCTCGCCAGCCTCGAGCTGATGGGGCTGGAGGTAGCCCGCCTCGCCGCCGATGCCGGCCGCCAGCCGCGCCAGCGGGCTCTCCGCAAGGTTGATCTCGGTACCGTCGCGGCCTTTGCCGGCGATGCGGTGCTGGGCCGCGAAGGCATCGCCGTCGAGGCGCGTCCGCTTCAGCCAGCCGGAGGTCTGAGGGTTGGCGCGGCACTGTCGGCGATCGCCAGTGAGCGCCCCCTCGGCGATCAGACGCTCGACCTCGGCGGCAGCGGCCCGTCGCCCGTCCGGTGTGGCGAAGATCTCGTCATTGCGTACTGCAACCGCGCCGGCGAGCAAGGCGCGCACGAAGCGCTGGACTCCCGTTTCAGGCAGCATCGCGCGGCAGCTCCTGCTCGCGGCAAGCGGCCTCGATCCAGCCTTCGGTCTCAAAGGCCACCAGCTCCCTGTCGAGCGCACGATCGGTCTCACGCAGCAGTTCGATCTGGGCACAGGCGTGCGACACGGTCTTGCGGTCCCGGTTGAAGAGTTCGCCCAGTTGCTCCTGGGTGCGGCGCAGCAGCACGTGACAGAGGTACATCGCGATCTGCCTGGTGTGCGAGGCGTTGCCCGATCCTCGCCCCGCTCGCGTCAAGTCGCGCAGCGACACGCGATGCTTGCGGGCAAGCCGCGTCACCAGGGCATGGGCCAGCGGATCCTGCCGCAGCTTTTCGTAGCAGCGCCGGCTGGTGCGCTGGCGAGGACGGGACCGGCCCACGCCAGGCTCGCGGCAGGCGCAGCCCGCGTCGACGCCGGGCTGGTCCATACCCCTCTCGGCGCCATATCCACCGCGAAAACCGCGCCCCCCTGCACCATCAGCCTCACCGGGCGCGCCATTGCCTTCGACCCACTCGACGTCCAATCCATCCCCCATGCCACATAGGAATATATTCCCATAATAGGACGGCTGTCAGGAGCGGGCATATCTTTTCGGCGAAAAACCAAAAAGACTCGCTGGGTCAGGTACTTAGCAAAACAAAAAGCGGCCGCCATGTGTCGGCAGCCGCTTCATCGATACCGGATCGAAAGGACTATTTCCCGGCTTTGCGCCCGAGCCCGTTGTCCTTGGCGAGTCGCGAACGCGTCGCCGAATAATTTGGCGCCACCATCGGGTAGTCGGCAGGCAGGCCCCATTTGTCCCGGTATTCCTCCGGCGACAAGTCGTAGTGGGTGCGCAGATGACGCTTCAATGATTTGAATTTCTTGCCGTCTTCGAGGCAGATGATGTAGTCGGCGGCGACCGACTTTTTGACCGGCACGGCCGGCTTCAACTCCTCGGACGGTTCTGGCGCCGCGGCCCCTTGCAGGCCGCGGAGGGCAGTGTGAACATCGGCTATTAACTTGGGTAGATCAGAGACGCTCAGTGCATTGTGGCTGACATAAGCACTCACGATTTCAGTGCTCAGATCGATGAGATCGTTGTCAGACCCCGCTGCGCCGCCATTTTGCTCAGTCATGGGGTATCCTTTTGTTGTTACCACCGCAGCAAGTTGGGCGCGATCTTGCTTGGCAACGAATCTCTAGTGCGATCCCCAGATGATTGCAACTTACGATTCCCCGAACACCCTGCAACAAGTGCACTTCTGTTCGGCCGGACGGGCACTAGCGACTATTTCGTAGTTCGTTAATACTCGTACTACTGCTGGGAGCAATTCCAGACCTTGCCGCGGCCCGGGCCAGCAAGTGTGTCGAAACCGGGCTCACCACCAGTAGAAAGACAATCCCGACCAGGGTGCGCAGGATGGTCAAGGCATCGCCGGTCGACACGCCTGCCCCGACGAGGATCAGACCGGCTCCCAGCGGGCCCGTTTTCGACGCGGCGTGGAGCCGCGTGTAGAGGTCGGGAAAGCGCAGGACACCAAGAGCTCCAAGCACCGCGAATACGGCGCCGACGAGGATGAGAATTGCGCCGGCGTAGGTCATCGTTTCACCTGGGCAAGCAGGTAGCGGGCGAAGGAAATGGTGGCCACAAATCCCACCAGGGCCAGCGCGATCGCCACATCGACATAGAGCGCCTGGTGGACGTGCACTGCAAAAGTCGCAATCAGTCCGATGCCGATCGTGTTGGCGACGTCGAGCGCGAGGATCCGGTCAGCCAGAGTTGGCCCCAGGATCAGGCGAGAGACTGCCAGCATCATGGCGATCCCCAGAAGGCCGAACGCGATGTCGGTCACGACCTCGATCATTTGAGCGCCCTCAACACCTGCGTTTCGAAGCCGGCCGCGATACGACCGATGAGCAGTTCCCTGTCGGCCACGTCGACGGCGTGGACGAAGAGCGTTTTGCGATCCTCGGAGACATCGACGCTGAGCGTTCCTGGCGTCAGCGTAATGAGGTTGGCAAGCAGGGTGATCTGTGCGTCGCTGGTCACTGTGAGAGGATAGGCGATGAACCCGGGGCGCAGCCGAAGCCTCGGCTGCACCGCGAGCCAGGCGACCTGCAGTCCGCCCAGGACAAGTTCTTTGACGAACAGGGCCAGAAGTCGAAGCCAGTTCATGGCGCGAGCCCCACTGCCGCGACATAGCGGGCCGGGTCGCGCAGGTCGCCGGCCGCCACGCCGCCGGCCTTGATCAGGAGACTTGGCGCGATCCCGAGCAGAAGCACCGTACCGGTCAGAAGGATGGCCGGGGCGTAGCCGCGTGGACGTGACAGAGGCTCCGCCCGTGCATGCCAGAAGGCGAACGACCACAGGCGCGCACCGGCGACTAGGCTCAGCAGCGAGTTGAGCAACAGGCTGAACACTAGAAGCCAGTTCCGGTCGGCAAAATAGCCCTGGAGCAGGAGAAGCTTCGGCCAGAAACCGAGAAAAGGTGGCACGCCTGCGACGCCCAGGATCAATACCAGGAACATGATCGACAAGCGCGAACTCGCCGCGTAGAGACCGCCCATGTTGCGCGTATCGACGCTGCCGGTGGCGCTCTCCAGCAGCCCCGCGACGAGGTAGAGCGCCGCAAAGGCGATGATGGACTGTCCCACATAGACGATGGCACCGAACACGGCCCCCTCCGTGACCGCTCCGGTGATGGCCACACCGACCCCGCCAATGAGCAGGAAGCCAATCGAGCGTCGAAGATTGGTCTCGGCGATCGCCGAAAGCGGCCCCAGCAGCATTGTCGCAACGGCCGCCGCCGTTATTCCGGGAACGAGGAGAGAGCGCTCCGCCGGCAACAGAACAACCATCAGACGGAGGAACGCGTAGACGCCGACCTTGGTGAGGACGCCGCCCATCAACGCCGAGATCGGCGCCGGTGGCGCGTGATAGGAGGCCGGCAGCCAGGCATTGACGGGGAACACCGCCGCCTTCATCCCAAAGGCGAGGCAGAAGACAGCGGCCGTCGCGGCCAGCGTCAGCGGATCGGCCCTGGCGGCGACGCCGATGACGTCGGCCATGTTGAACGTGCCGAGTTGCCCGTAGAGCAGGCCGAGCCCGGCAAGAAACAACGCCGTCGCGACGACGTTGAGCACTCCGTATTTGACCGTGGCATCGAGCTGGATGGGATTGCCCGCAATTGCCACCAGGCCGAACGATGCAATCAGCATCACCTCGAACCAGACATAGAGGTTGAAGAGATCGCCGGTCAGAAAGGCGCCGCTCACGCCCGCCATCAGCAGCAGCACGAGCGGGTAGACGCCATCGCGAACGGCACCTTCCGGCGCTTCGAGCGCAAGCGCGAGAACCACGCCAAAGGCAACCAGGCTCGAGACCAGCGCAAACAGCGCCGACATGCCGTCGGCGGCGAAACTGATGCCGAACGGCGGAAGCCACCTGCCCATCGTCATTGCGACCGGGCCGGTCGTGAGCGTCCTCTGGAGCAAAGCCGCATCGCACAAGATCACGCCGAGAAGCACAAGGAGCGTGAGCCACGGCTGCCAGCGCAGGACTCGTCGGAGCACCAGCAGCAGCGCGCCGCCGCCAAGGCCGAGGACGACTGGCAGCACCACCAGCCAGTCGACAATGGGCGTGAGGTGAGAGATCACGCTCAATACTCCAGTGGCGGCTGCGGGTGTTGCTCTGGCTCAGCCAGCCGCATGTGATCGGTATTGTCGGCATCCATCTCCTGGTAGGCACGGAAGGCCAGGACGACCAGGAACGCAAACATGGCGAAGCCGATGACGATGGCGGTGAGGATCAGCGCCTGCGGCAGCGGGTTGGCGAAGACGCCTGCGGGAGCCGCTGCGCCTTTCGGAACAATCGGCGGTACCGCGGTCGTCACTCGGCCAGCGACAAAGATCAGAAGGTTGACGCCGTTGCCGAGCAGGACAATGCCCAGCAGCACTCGGATCAGAGCGCGGGAGAGGATAAGGTAAACCGCGGCGGCAAAGATGAGGCCGACCAGCAAGGCAAGTGCTCCCTCCATCACGCGCCCCCGTCACCATCTTCGAGCGCCAGCACGACCGCGGCCACGGTGCCAAGGACGACAAGGTAGACGCCGATGTCGAACACGCCCGGGGTTCCGAAGACGTGCAGCGGCAACCACAGACCCGTCAGGAACGGCGCTCCAGCCAAGGCCGACAACAGCCCGCTCAAAATCACCACAAGGATGCCCAGACCGGAGATCACAATCGGGTTGATGCGCATGACACGACGCACGGTGCCGACGCCATGAGCCATCCCCAGGACAGCGATCGCCGAAGCTCCGATCAACCCTGCAAGGAAGCCGCCGCCGGGTTCGTTGTGTCCTCGCAGCAATATTATGACTGAGAACAGCAGCATGATCGAAGCGATGACCGGGGCAGCGGTGCGGAAGATCAGCGAATTCATGCCGCGCCCTTCATATCTTTCGTGCGGTCCTCGGAGGCAGCCTCGCGTTTATGCTGGCGACGCAGCAAGGCGAGCGCCGCAATTCCGGCCGTCATGACGACAGCGATTTCGCCCAGCGTGTCCAGGCCGCGGAAATCGACAAGGATCACATTGACGATGTTGCGACCGTGCGCGGCCGGCACACTGTTGGTCGCAAAAAACGCGCTGAGCCGACCATCGAATGTCCCCTGCAGGACGCGCATCAACAAGAGCGAAAGCGCGGCGCCACAGATCAGCGCGAGCGCGCCATCTCGCAACCAGTCTTCGAACGGTCGCGGATCGCGGGCGGTCAGGTGAAGCCGTGTCATCACGAGAGCGAGAACGACGACAGAGAGGGCCTCGACCAGGAGCTGCGTGAAGCCAAGATCTGGCGCACCGAAGAACAGGAAGAGAAGTGCCAGCGCCAGCCCCTGGATGCCCAGGGCGATGATCGCCGCCAGCCGGGTGCGCGCCAGAACCACCATCACGAGGCCCACGGCCATCAATGCGACACCACCCCACTCGTAGAAGGTGAGCGGCCTGACACTCGGCCAGCCCGGCCAGGCACCCAGCAACGTCATCGGCAGGACAATCGTTACCGCGAGCGTCGCAAAGACCATCACGAGATAGAGTTCGAGGCGACCATGGTGGAACGCCCTCGTCCATCCGCGTGCAAGACCGAGCAGCGCAAGCATGGTCGCGTCAAAGCCCTTGTCGAAGCTCCAGCTCAGATTGCGCTCCAGTGATCGCAGCATCTGTCGGACCTGGCCAATGCGCCAATAGATCAAAGCGGAGAGGGCCCAGGTTATGACCGAGAGAACCATCGGCAAGCCTGCAAGATCCAGTCCGAGGCCGAGGTGGCTTTTGAGTGGATGGTTGTCGGTGGCCGAGGCCATGGGCGCCACGATGAGCTCGCCATATGTGCTCACCCCAAAGACGACAGCCAGCCCGAGCAAGCCGAAGATGGCCGGGCCAATCCATAGAGAGAAGCCACCCTCGCGAGGGTCATCCGGCGTCGGGAGTCTGTCGCCCATGAACGGCTTCAGGCCGAGCGTAAGTGCGCTCGCGCCCAGCAGCACGTTTCCGAGGACCATGACGATCACTCCGACGATGGCCGCGAGATTGTCCGCTCCGAGGCTGGCGTAGATTTCTTCCTTGGCGAACCAACCCAGGAATGGCGGCAGGCCGAACATCGAGATGGCCGCCAGGGCCGAGCAGATGAAGCTGATTGTGAGATGATCGCGCAGACCTCCCAGCTTGGTCACATCCCGCGTGCCGGTGCCGTGGTCGATGATGCCGGCAACGAGGAACAGCCCTGCTTTGTAGAGGGCGTGCGCGACGAAATAGGCGGCAACGGCCATCGCCGCCGCGCTTTCACCGAAGCCGAGGAGCACCACCATCAGGCCGAGGGACGCGACGGTCGTGTGCGCCAGGATTTGCTTGAGGTCCGTTTGCTTGAGCGCCATCAGGCCCGCCCAAAGCATCGTCACGCCACCGATCACGCACAGCGTCCCCTGCCAGATCCATGTGCCCGACATCAGCGGGCTGAAGCGCGCGAGCAGGTAGATGCCGGCCTGTACCATGGTGGCCGAATGCAGGAACGCCGACACCGGGGTCGGCGCTTCCATGGCGTTGGGCAACCAGAAGTGAAACGGGATCTGCGCCGACTTGGTGAAGGCGGCGATGGCGAGAAATGCGAAGACGATTGGATACGACCATGCCGCTTGCGTGAGGCCGGGAGCGGTCACCAGGTCCGAAATCGTCCATGTCCCTGCCAGGACGCGCAGCAACACTCCTGCGGCCATCAGAGCCAGGCCGCCGAGTCCGGTAATGACGAGAGCTTGAAAGGCGGCCCGCCGCGCCTCTGGCCGTGTGTGCTCGAATCCGATGAGCAGGTAGGACGCGACCGCGGTGAGTTCCCAGAACACAAACAGCGTAACGAGGTTGGCAGCGAGGACCAGGCCCAGCATCGCCCCCGTGAAGGCAAGCATGATGGCCATGAACCGGCCGCGATGGACATGGCTCCTCAGGTAAGCGCCGGAATACACCAGGATCACGGCGCCGATGCCTGAGATGGCAAGCCCGAAAACCAGGCTCAGCCCGTCGACGAGGAAGCTGAAGCGCAGGCTCAGGTCGGGCACCCAGTCGATACCGAAGCCGATGGCGTCGCCGTGCGCGACCTCGCCGATCAATGTCACGAAGGCCGCACAGATCCCCGCCGGGACGATGGCCAGAATCCACCCCGCGGCAGGCCCCGTTTCCTGCGTGATCAGTGGCGCAATCAGTGCGATGGCAAACGGCGCGAGCAGGAGCGCTATGGCAAATGCATCAAAATCGAGAGCCATACGCCGGCACACCGTCTGGATTCGGTGGCGAAAGCTTAGCCGGCATGACTGCGAAAGCCACCGGAAAGGGCGTTCGTCCCCTGTTTGGCACCACGGCTGCCCGGGTTGGCGGGCTTGGGACGGTTCCTATATGAGCCTGACCATGAGCAAACCGCAGATCGTCCCCCCGCTGGCCGAGCGCCGCCAGCATTCCATCACCCAGTTCGGCGTTACCCGCGAAGATCCATATGCGTGGTTGCGCGCGGACAATTGGCAGGAGGTGATGCAGGCGCCCGAGACGCTGCCCGCCGACATCCGGGCCTATCTCGAGGCGGAGAATGCCTATTTCGCCGAGGCCTTCGAGGTGCCGCACGCCGATCTCACCGAGAAGATCTTCCAGGAGATCCGCGGGCGCATCAAAGAGGACGACAGCGGCATCCCCAGCCCCGATGGACCGTGGGCCTACAATTCACGCATGCTCGAGGGCAAGCAGTACCCCGTGATGGTGCGCACGCCGCGCGACGGCGGTCCGGAGACGGTCCTGCTCGACTGCAATGTCGAGGCCGGCGAGGGCTATTTCGGCTTTGGCGGGTCGGACCACTCGCCCGATCACAAGCTGCTCGCCTGGGCGGCGGACCGGCAGGGTTCGGAGTACTACACGATCCGCATCCGCGACCTCGCGACGGGCAAGGATACCGACGAGGTGATCGTGGACGCCGCCGATGGCGGGACATGGTCGCTCGACGGGCGGGCGATCTACTACACCGAATTCGACGAGAGCCACCGGCCGTTCCGCGTGCGGCGGCATCAACTGGGGACACCGCAGAGCGCCGACGAGATCGTGTTCGAAGAGGCCGATCCGGGGTTCTTCGTCAGCGTCGGCGAGACGCTGAGCCGCAAGTTCACGGTGATCGACGTGCACGATCATCAGACCTCGGAGGGCTGGCTGATCGACCGCGAGACCGGAACCCCGCGGCTGGTCGCAGCGCGCGTGAAAGAGCGGGAATACGACGTCGAAGAGCGGGACAATCTCCTCTATCTGCTGACCAACGCTGACGGCGCCGAAGATTTCAAGATCGTCACCACCCCCGCCAATTCTCCAAATCCCGATACCTGGGTCGATCTTGTCCCGCACAGCCCTGGAGTGTTGATCCTCGACATGGTGGTCCTGGCCAACCACCTTGTTCGCCTGGAGCGCGTCGAGGGCCTGCCACGCATCGTGGTGCGTGATTTGCGGGACAGCCGCGAGTGGGCGGTTAAGTTCGACGAGGAAGCCTATTCACTCGGAATGTCAGTGGGATACGAGTTCGACACCAGCAGGATACGGTTCACCTATTCGTCACCGACCACGCCCGAACGAACCTTTGACCTCGATCTCGAGACGGGCGAGCGGGTCCTGCTCAAGGAGCAGGTCGTGCCGAGTGGTCACAATCCGGGCGACTACGTGACGCGCCGCATCTTCGCCACTGCCCAAGATGGCGAGCGGGTGCCGATCACCCTCCTCTATCGCAAGACCACGCCGATCGATGGCACGGCCCCCGCGCTTCTTTACGGTTACGGGGCTTATGGCATCTCGCTGCCGGCGTCGTTCTCGGTCTCGGCGCTGTCGCTGGTCGATCGCGGCGTAATCTACGCGACCGCACACGTGCGGGGCGGCATGGAGAAGGGCTATCGCTGGTACAAGCTCGGTCGGCGCGAGAACAAGGCCAATACGTTCACAGACTTCATCGCGGCCGCCGAAAAGCTGGTGGCGGATGGCTACGCGGACGGAAACAAGATCGTCGCCGAGGGCGGTTCGGCAGGCGGCATGCTCATGGGTGCCATTGCCAACATGCGCCCGGATTTATGGGCGGGGGTTCTGGCGGTTGTGCCGTTCGTCGATGTCCTAAACACGATGAGCGACAACACCTTGCCGCTCACCCCGCCGGAGTGGCCGGAATGGGGCAATCCGTTGGAGTCGGTGGAGGACTTCGAACGGATCTCCTCCTACTCGCCGTACGACCAACTTGGCGAACATGATTATCCACCGATCTTGGCGCTGGCCGGGCTGACCGATCCAAGGGTCACATACTGGGAACCGGCAAAATGGGTGGCGAAGCTTCGCGTCACCAAGTCAGACAAGCGGCCGCTCTATCTCAAGACCCACATGGACACCGGGCACTCCGGCGCGTCCGGTCGTTTCGACAGGCTCAAAGAAACCGCTTTGAGCTATGCCTTTGCTCTGAGCTGCGTCGGATTGGCATAATCGTCCAATCCGGCGATTGGCGCGGTTTGGCAAAAAGGCATATATCCATCGGCGAAGGCCGATATTGCCTACACAAGAAATCCAGAAACTGGAGCGATCCTCATGGCACTCACCCTCCCCCCACTTCCGTATGCGTACGACGCTCTTCAACCCTACATGTCGAAGGAAACCCTCGAGTTCCATCACGACAAGCACCACCAGGCCTATGTCACCAACGGCAACAAGCTGATGGAAGGAAAAGGGCTTGAAGTGCTGGAGCTCGAAGACCTCGTAAAAGAGGTGTTCGGCAAGGACCCGGGCCTCTTCAACAATGCCGGACAGCACTACAACCATGTCCACTTCTGGAACTGGATGAAGCCCAATGGCGGCGGCGGCGCCAGCAAGGTCCCCGGCGAGCTGTTGAAGGCGATTGAGAGCGATCTCGGGGGCTTCGACAAATTCCGCGCCGACTTCATCAACGCGGGTACGACGCAGTTCGGTTCAGGCTGGGCCTGGCTGAGCCTCAAGAACGGCAAGCTCGAGGTCAGCAAGACAGCAAACGGCGAGAGCCCGCTTGTGCACGGTAACGCTCACCCGTTGCTGGGCGTCGACGTCTGGGAGCACAGCTACTACATCGATTACCGCAACGCCCGGCCAAAGTACCTGGAGGCGTGGTTCGACAACTTGGTGAACTGGGAACACGTGGCGTTCCTGCTCAGCGAGGCAAAGTAGGCCCTCCGGACGAGTCCCGATCAGTTCAAGAGCCCGCTGGATACTCTCCAGCGGGCTTTTTTGCGTTTCCAACAGAGGCGCCTGCTTCTAGCCAATCCCGGGCCGTGTTAAGACTTCCTTAACCATGGCCGAGCCGATCAAGACCGTCGCTGTTCTCGTTGCCAACCCGGCGCTGTCGTCGATTCTGTCGATGACACTGGCGGGAGCGTCCTCGCTGCGCGTTCGGCCGTTCGACACGCAACTGGCGCTCATGACATACCTGCGCCTCGCACCCGCGGACCTGGTGGTTGCAGATTTCGACAGCATTCCATCGCGGGCGGACAAGCTCGCCGAGGACTTGCGACATGACCGCATCATCGGCGCGCGGGAGCTGCAGGTTATCGCCCTCGCCAGTGCTCTAACGCCGGAAACCAAGATGGCGTCGATCCACGCGGGAATCGACGAGATCATTATGAAACCGATGTCGCCGAAATATCTGGTCGAGCGAGTGCTAGCGCGGCTGGCAAAGAGAAAAGCCGATGTCCCGTCGTCGCAGCGAACCGACCGTCGGAGTACGTTGCGCAAGCGTGACTGGTCGAGTTTTGGAGACAATGTCGTGCCGCTGATGCGCCGGCAACCACAGCTCGAGCGACCGCTGTAGCGTTTTCCTAGAGGACGGTTGCGCCCTGGTCGATCAACCAGGAAATCTTGTTCCACATGTCGTCAAGGTTAGCCGCGAACTGCACGTAACGGTCGGAACGGCGGGCGTCCTTCGCCACCTTGAAGTATTGGTCGGCGCTGAAGTTCTTCACTTCGCCCGCGATCTTGCACTCGAAGGGAGTCGGATCGAGCTGGGTGATGGTGCCGATGCCGCTGCGGCCGGACTTCAATCCGTCCCAGGTGGAGGCCAGGTCGTTGCCAAGCGGGGAAACACAACCAATACCGGTGATGACGACGCGTCGTTCGCTCATGATGATTAAGGTGAAAGGCGCGTGCAGCGCAGGCGGAGAATGGAGACCGGTTCGCAGCGAGGCAAGCACTCATCCGAGCCGCCGATCGCGCCCTCTTTCGTTGAGCGCGCCGCACTGCGGGCACTCGGGCGTGCGGGCCGATCCGTGGTCCTCGTAAGCGTGCAGACACAGCCGGCAGACGATCCGGTGGCGCAGGCCGCGGAACGCGTTGCCCCGCCGCGACAACCGCGAGGTGAAAATGAACAGGCCGGTGAGCACGCAGGAAATCATCAGCGCCCACACGACGAACTCGGACAGGGTGACCTCGATCATGGCTTCCGGTTGAAATTGACGCCCACCCCGATCCAGCCAGCCCCCGCCGCGGCGCGACCGAAGCGCAGACCGCGGAGCCAGCACTCCAGCCCGGCACCGCCCGGCGACGCGGGATTCAACGCCAGGCAATCCTCCACCCGGCCGTCCGGCCCGACCCGCACCAGGAACCGCCAGTTCGCCGCCGCCATTTCCGGGGTCACCTCGCCTTGGAAATCGGGCAAAGTTTTCGGCCACGCCTCCGCCGGCAGCACCGTCAGCCGCTGGAGATCCAATTTCCAACCGCCGCCTCGGCCCGCCTCGGGCGAGGCCTCCTGCCGCCATTGGAGCTGCGGCAGCACGCGCTGGCCTTTGGCGGCCGCGGGCACGGTCATGACCGCCGGTTCGGCCGGCCACTCGTGAAGCTTCGGCCGGCGCTCGACCCGGGACGCGAGCTGGGGCCAGGACCCGGCTTCGAGCGCGCGCATGGCCGGCCACGTGGCGGGCTCGAAACGGGTGGGAAACGGACCCGCCTCCTGCGCCAGGATCTCCCAGTTCCGCC
>Ga0207674_10005469_pt1 | contig 15091 bp, 7 predicted proteins | sample KBSCornC72_FD_184303 | JGI IMG/M metagenome (GOLD analysis project Ga0207674, IMG submission 184303) | Corn rhizosphere microbial communities from Kellogg Biological Station, Michigan, USA - KBS Corn C7-2 (SPAdes) (version 2) | ecosystem: Host-associated > Plants > Roots > Rhizosphere > Soil ... | reverse complement strand
CAGGAGTTCAAGGTTCAAACCTCGACGTATGACGCGAGCTACGGCCGGAACCCCGGTGCGAACGTCAACGTCGTTACCAAGTCTGGGACCAATCAAATTCACGGGACCGCGTTTGAGTTCCTGCGGGACACCATCTTCAACGCGAATGATTTCTTCCGTAACCGCAATTGCGGCGCGTCTCCCACGGCGCTGGCTACTTGCCAGGCTGCGGGAGGCGTAAAGCAGGTATTGAATCAGAACCAATTCGGCGGCGTGATCGGCGGCCCCATTATCAAGAACAAACTGTTCATCTTCGGCAGCTATCAGGGAACCCGCCAGAAGAATGGTTTGGCTTCGCAGGGTGTCACCACCGCGCTGCTGCCCCCGATTCCGGCGGGCGACCGGTCGGCACCCGGATTCGCGGCGGCGCTGGGAGCGGCGAATTGCCCCGCAAACAATCCCGGAAACGCCAACTTCGTCACCCCCAGCGGAAGCCAGAACGTGGCGTGTAATGGATCCAACATCAGCCCGGTTGCCCTGGCCATTCTGAACATTAAGTTGCCGAACGGCCAGTACTACTTCCCCTCGTCGGGCACCAGCGGCTATAGGCAAGCGACCTTCTCCGACCCGGCTATCTACAACGGAGACCAAGGACTGGTCAACTTCGATTATTTGATTACCCCCAAGAACACCCTGGCGGGCCGCTGGTTTTATACCAACGATCCGCAGATTGCGCCCCTGGGCGGCCAGCTTCCCGGCGCTCCTAGCCTTCTCGGCTTTGACAATGTGAACTCGGTCCTCAAGCTGACCACGATCATCACCAATTCGATTGTGAATGAGGCGCGCGCATCCTATCAGCGCAATCTTGCGCAGACCAACGCTCAGGCGGTTCCCGGCGTTACCAATGCGCAGTTGGGGATCACGCCGAACGTCCCGGGTGTTGTGCTGCCCCCGCCCTTCGCGATTTCGGCTAGCGGCTTTTCGATCCTGGGCGGTATCAACAACGGCACCTTCAGCGTGACCAACCAGACGCAGATCGCCGACCAAGTCTCCCTTTCGCGCGGCCGCCACACCATGCGCGCCGGCTTTGAATGGGAGCAGAACGCCTGGCCCATTACCTGGTCCGGAACTCGCGGGAACTTTACGGTGGGAAGCTTTAACGATCTGCTGGTCGGCGGACCCCAAAACACTGCAACGGGACAACCCGGCAATATCAACCAGTGCCTGTTCTGCACACGTAGCGCGCCACAGGGCATTATCCACGGCTACTACGCCACCGGCGGCAGCGCCTTCTTCCAGGACGATTTCAAGGCCAGTTCCAAGCTGACGCTCAATCTTGGCGTACGTTGGGAGTACAACGGAGCGCTCAACGACAAGTATGGAAACCTGACTCAGATCTGGGTGAGCCGGATTCAGGCAGTACCGCTCCCCCCAACTGGGCCCACCACCTCCGGTCCAGGCGTCAGCCAATGGGTGGTTCCTAGCAACTTCGTTTCGCACTACGGCCAGCCCCCCGACGGCGTTGGGATCAGCCCGAATCTGACCACCGAGCGTGTGGGCGCGCGACTAAGCAATTTCGGTCCCCGCTTTGGCTTTGCCTATCAGGTGAACAACAAACTTGTGGTACGCGGCGGAACAGGAATCTTCTATGATCGCGTCGGCGGCGATCGCATCGTGTACTCGGTTGAGCAGGGCAACCCCTATTCAGCCACGCTCGACTACAACTCATTGAATAACCAGACTCTAGCCAATCCGTTCCCAGCCACACCGGTACTGGGCACTTTCTCGTCTCGTTACGCAAATTTCTCGCCGGCTTGTCTGAAGAACCCGGCCGCTACCATGGCCGTCTGCAACTCCAACCTCAACATTCCGTTCCTGACCGAGGTTCTGCACACCCCGCTGATCCGCCAGTACAACCTGGGCGTTCAGTATCAGTTCGCCTCGCAATGGGTGCTAGAAGCCGGTTACGTCGGATCGAGCTCGATCAATTTGATGGAGCAGTACCACAACAACAACACAGCCAATCTGGCGAGCGTCGCCAACCCGATCAACGGCATTACGACGAATACGACGCAGAACGTACTGTACCGCGTGCCGTATCTCGGCTACCAGGCGGTGGGTGTGCGCGGAACGGCGTTTGACGCCTATGCCAACTACAACAGCATGCAGGTAACGGTTCGCAAGCAATACTCGCACGGCTTCACGTTCCAGGGAGCCTACACATATAGCAAGGCCATGACGGTGGAGTACAACAATGTGGCGAACAGCAATTACGCGGGTGATCTGGCACAGCAGTATGGGCCGGCCACCTTCAGCCGTCCGCAGCGTTTCGTTGCCAATTACAGCTACGATCTGCCCTTCGGGACCCACAGCGGCATCCTGCAGAAGGTGCTCGGAGGATGGAACGTGTCGGGCGTCACGGTACTGCAGGGTGGATCGCCGATGACCATCGCGGACCAGACTGCTGGCACGCTGTATGGCACCAACGGCACCAGCCAGGCCGGTTTCGGCCGCGTCCAAATAGCTCCCGGCATGACCTATGCCAACATCGCCACTCCCGGCAGCGTCGAAGATCGCTTGGGTGGCGCAAGCGGCGGCCCCGGTTGGTTCAACAAGGCTGCGATGATTGCCCCGCCAGCGATGTCGCCGACTGGAACCATCTACTACTCCGCCCCAGGCAATACCGGACAGGCGCAATGCGCCGCAGCGAATCCGGGAATTACCTGCGGCACGCTGTACGGCAACAGCGGGACGGGCATCATCCAAGGGCCCGGCCAATTCAACTTCGATATTTCGATCCTGAAGACCACCAGGATCCTTGAAAATCATACGCTCCAGTTCCGGGCGGAATTCTTCAACGCGTTTAACCACCCGCAGTTCACCAATCCGAACTACGGCCAGGGCGCTATCTACGCTCTGCCGAATTTCGCGGCGGGGAACTTCGGACAGATCACGTCGACCAGCGTGAATCCGCGCGTGATCCAATTCGCGCTGAAGTATATTTTCTGATAAGAGGGACAGTGTCCTCTGTCCCCAGAAAGCTGGGACAGAGGATACTGTCCCTCTTCGCGCCACCTTTGACACGGTCTGAGGCAAGCAGTATACTTTCACCCAATATAAGCAAAAGCGTCTTCCGCAACAGTGGGGGCGCGCGCTTCCGGTGAGGTGGATACGTGATCGACCCTGTCGCTCCAAGCTCGAGCCCCGCGATAAGTGACTCTTTTGATAGTAGCCGCCGCCAAATCCTATCTAATTTTGATTTCCGGCTCCTGGCGGTGATTAAAGAACTCCATCGAACCCGCAGCGTGTCTCAGGTGGCGGAACGACTGGAGCTGACACAGTCGGCCATCAGCATGAGCTTGGCCAAGCTGCGCAAATATTTCAACGACCCTCTGTTCGTCCGCACCTCCCAGGGCATGGAACCGACGCCCCGCGCGATCCAAATTATCCGCATTCTCGGGCAGGCTGAGAACCTCTTACTGACGGCGTTCGACCAATCGGTCCTATTCTGCCCGCAAACGTCCGATCGCGTGTTCCGGATACAGTCCACCGACACGGCACAAGTAACCTTGGCGCCCAGGCTGATGTGCCACCTTCGCGAAACTGCACCCTCGATTCGGATCGATCTGCAGAGGATTGGTTCCGACACGCCTAAACTCCTGGAGTCGGGCGAGTTGGATTTGGCGATTGGGTTTTTGCCTCCCATGGGCGCCGGGTATTGCCATCAGCGGTTGTTTAATGAGCGATTCGTATGCGCCACCCGCATGGGCCATCCGCGCATTGGGGAAACGTTGACGCTCGAAGAGTTCGAGGCCGAGAATCATCTCGCGATTACCACCCTGGGGACAGGGCACGGTGTCGTAGAAAAGTTACTCGATCTAAGAAAGGTTCGCCGCAGAGTCGCATTGGAAGTTCCCAGCTACCTGGGAATCGCGTCCATCATGGAAGTCAACGATTACCTAGTCATTCTGCCTGAGCAGCTAGCGCAACACCTGACGGCTTCGGGCGCCGTCAAAGTGTTCCCACTGCCGTTCGATATGCCGGGTTATCCCGTGATGCAGCACTGGCACGAGCGCTATAGCCAGGATGCTTCCAGCCGGTGGTTGCGGAATGTGATGGCTAACCTGTTCCTGACTTCGGAACAATCCCCGCCGCGCCTGAAACCTATTAACGCAGCCCGTGCTCACGCCCAGGGAGCACGTTAGACGATCCCCGCATTGTGAACCACTTTGCCGTCCACCATCGTGAGCACGGAACGGATCTTCTTGATCTCGGCATCCGGCACCGCGAAATAATCGCGATCTAACAGCGCGAGATCGGCGAGTTTTCCTGGCTCCAGCGAGCCGATCTTGTCTTCCATCCGCAGGAACCAGCTGTTGTCGCGAGTGAAGAGCCGGAGCGCCTCCACGCGGGTAAGGTGCTGGCCGGGATTGACCTGGTCGCCGAAGGAGTTGATGCCGGTGGTGGCGTAATAAATGTGCTGCCAGGGGTTCAGGGGGGCGATGTGGACACCGTCGCCGTGAATGCCCGCCTGGATTCCGTGATCGACGATGGTCCGGAACGCCGGGCCCGCGACCACCTTCGGATCGGATGACGTGACCCAGCGGAATGCCGCCATTTCCACGCCGCAGCCGAGCGCCTTGAGCCTGCTGAGCAGATCGGCATTGACCTCGGGAACATGGTGCACCACCCAACGCAGCTTAGTGATGTTGAATTCCCGATTGACGGCCTCCCACGCTTCCACTACCTGCGTCAAGCCCGCCAGGTTTTGTACGGCGTTTTCGTTGCGCCACCCCGCCCGGGCCACCAGCCGCTGGGCCTCGCGCCACACGGCGCCACTATTGAGGGGAGCCGCCCACTCGCCGATCGAGCCGGTCTGCATCATGTCGTCGCCGAAGAACTGAAACTGGTTCCGCAGGCGCTCTTTCAACTCAGGGAGGGCGGGGTCATTTTGGTTTTGCAGAAAATTCGTTTGCAAGCGGACGATGGTCCGGCCTTCGCGGTGGAGCTCGAGCCAGGCATCGTACATGCGGTACTGATCGAGATTGGACAGGATCTGGTTCGGATGAAGCGGTCCGGGAGTGGGAAACAGCACCTGGTCCAGATTCGCGGTCAAGCCGACGCTGGCCGAGTAACGCATGGCTTCCAGGGTGCTGCGTTTCTTGTCTTCAAAAGTCTGCATCCGGCGCAGGAGGAACAGAGCCGAAGCCGATGGCCCTCCTCCCGCAAACCCGACTGCCGCGATGGCGCCATTGGCGGCGACGTTGATCTTCTTGATATCCGGATGCACGGGCGGCGCCGCATCGGTGGCATCGAAAAACGCCTTGCCCATAGTGTTGGTGACAGCCGGGCCGGTAAAACGTTCGTACAGCAACACGGGACGATCGGGAACCGCCGCGTCGAGCTCCGCTAGCGTGGGATGACGATGTTCGGCCCATTGGTTGGGATGCCAGCCGCCCATCGAGGTGATCCATGCGCCTGCGGGTGCGTCCTTCCGCCGCGCGGCCAGCGCCTCTTGGACTTCACGAATCGAGGTCGTGTTTTCGAGGATGGTGTGATAGCCGGGACGGTTTCCCAGGCTGATTATGTGAATGTGTGGTTCCACCAGCCCGGGCACAACCGTGCGTCCGCCGAGATTGATCACGCGCACTCCGGGTCCCGCCTTCGGTGCGGGACCGCCCACGGCCACAATGCGGTTGTGGCGAATCGTGATCGTGTTGACGACTCTGTTGGCGGTATCCATGGTGTGGATCTTGCCGTTGACCAGAGCGGTCGTAGTCTCGTCCAAAGCACCGAGCGCAGGAGTCTGCGCGGGTAAAACGAGCGCAGCCGGACCAGTTCCAAGGGCCACTGTGCCGGCTCCCATGGCGAGGAATCGGCGGCGCGATTGTCCCTTCCGCTTCGGCTGAGCCGCAGCATCACGCCCACTTGGGTTTTCAGTCATCGGCGATCCCCCCTCAATTCGGCAACGGGGATTATATCACCAACAGGACCCTCCAGAACCGCAGATTCGGGCTGTCCCGCCGAATTACCGCATGGGTAATTCGCCGGCGACTACTTCGCTCGCCCGGTATATCCCTGCGCGATCGTCGGGATCGCGATAATGCGGTTGCGAGCGCTCGGCGTTCCCCATCCGCCATAAAACACGATGCCAAAGAGCGTTTTCTTGTCTTGGCCGCCGAAGAACGTGCCGTGCAGCCCCTGGGGGCCTGGGATGCTGCCGGCGAACGTGCCGTCGGACGCGAACACATCCACGGACTTACCGGTCGCAACATACACGCGGCCCTGCTGATCGACGGCCGAACCGTCGCCGCCTTCCCCACCCCGCAGTTTGCCGAACTCGCGCTGATTAGCGAGCGACCCGTCAGCCTTCACGTCGAAGGCGTACACGGTGGCGCCGTTTGTGACATAGAGCGTCTTCTCGTCCGGACTCAGGATGATGCCGTTAGCGAGCGGAACATCCTTCCCATACTGCGAGACTACACCTTTCGGGTCCGCGTAGAACACTCCGCTGCCGGTGGCGCCGGTGACCGAGAAATAGACGCCGCCCCGCGCATCGGCTATCAAATCGTTGATGATGCCGCCCACGCATTCCAGCGGCTCACCGTGGAACGAGTTCGCAAGCATCTTCCGCTGAGGCTCCAATTGCTCGATGGCCGAGCCGAGCCCGCGTTCGGCGACAAACAGCGCCCCGTTCTTGCCGCGTGAGACCGCGCCGCCCGTATTCGTGTTGCTATAGAGGACCTTGGCGAGACCCGTCGCGGGGTCCATCTGCATCACATTGCTCGCGTCGTTGTTCGCGAACAACACCGTGCCCTTGTCGCCGGCAATGGGTCCGTCGACGTTATTGCCTTGCCACGACCACACGACTTTCCACGACTGCCCTGCCGCCAGAACACTGGGAATCGCGGAAGTGGCTGGAAGAACCGGATCCGGCGGCGCTGCGTTCGCGTTCGCCGACTGGCTGGCAATCGGAATCGAGAACGGCTTTGGCGGATTCTTGCACTTCGCCAGCACATTCTTGATTCCCGGATTCTGCCAGCTCTGCATGCCGCTGCCGCGAGGAAACGACGACGACGGACTCTGCGCCGAGACAACACCTGCCGCACACCCGGCGATTACCACAAGAGCGATTTGAGTTTTCATTCCTTGATCCCCCTTTCCATCTCACGTCCCAGTATGAGTCGCCTTCTGCGCGACCAGGATATCCCGAATCAGATCACAACGCACGAGCAAGTTGTCGCCAGGGCGCGCCCGTTGGCGCAACGGGCGCTCCGTCTGAGCCGAAAGCTCCACAATTCTCTTTTTTTGCTCCCGATAGTGTAGATTAACGGAAGAACTCGCCCTTTGGCTATGACTTTATCCTTCGGAGGAAACTGAATGGAATCCAAATTAATCAAAATGATATTTTTCGCCAGCGTGGTCTGGCTGGCCGGAGCGATGTTGACGCAGGATGCCTTCGGTGCGGACACGGTGGTATACGCCATTAGAGCCGGTGGAGCGGTGGGGACGCTCGACCTTAACACTGGAGTTTTCTCGCAAGTGACCAGTACTCCCGTGCCCTTCAGCGGACTCGGCGAGTATGCCGGCGTCATGTACGGCGCCAACGGCGGGTGCGACTGCCTGTTCCAGTTCAACCCGGCGACCGCCGCCACCACCATCGCGCCGCAAACTTTCAATCAAGTTGACAATGGCGTCCCCAACGGCTTCGGCGCGATAAATGGCTTGGGATCCACTACCGCTGGTTTGTTTGTGATCGGCGCCGCCGCCGGGGGCGTCAACATACTTTACTCCGTCGATCCAGTAAGCGGCCACCCAACCATGATCGGAGCGACAGGCGTAATCGCCGGAGGCGGCGTTGGAACTCTCTCGGCTTCCGTTGATTCCAACAAGCTGTATTGGGAGGTTCAAGTCAACTGCACCGATACTCTCTACAGCATCAATACCTCAACCGGCGCAGCCACTACCGTTGGGTCAGTCACGGTGTGTTTCCCCTCGCCCACTGGCAATCCATCGGCGCTAGTCCTGACGGGCGGCACGCTGTGGGCGAATTTTTACACCTATGGGTTTGGAACCATCAGCACCTCCAGCGGCGCGCAGACCTTGGTTTCGACCAGCACGACTCCGACCTACGTCGGCTTCGCTCCGTTTCCTCTCGTGGCGCCAACGCCCCTGCTGGTAGGCTCCATGGGGCACATCGCGGCGGAAGAGAACTGGATCAGCACCTTCACGCTGGTGAACAAGGGTGTCGCTCCTTCGCAAGCCGTGCTGAGCTTTTTCGGCGACCTCTCCGACCCTACCCTCGACGGTCCCCTGACCCTGCCCTTAATCTTTCCGCAGGTGTCCACCACTGCGATCACGCCAACGGCGTCGGTCACCCGCAGCATGGCCGCCAACGCATCGCTGGTGGTGCAGACGGCAGGACCGCAAACTCCGCCGGTACTAGTCGGTTCGGCGCAGCTCGCGGCCGCCGGGCTGGTAGATGGGTTCGCCATCTTCCACCACATTCCAACCGCGCAGGAAGCCGTGGTCCCCATGGAAACACGCAACGCAGGCTCCTACTTGCTGGCCTTCGACAACACCAGCGGAATGACACTAGGCGTGGCGGTGGATAACGTTTCCACCTCGGACGGCAACGTGGGCGTGATCATCCGCGACGACAAAGGCCAGCAGCTCACCACCGGTTCGCTCGCAGTGTCGGCCAGCGGACACAGCTCGTTCGTGCTCTCGACGCAATATCCGGTGACGGACGGCAAACGCGGCACCATTGAGTTCGATACACCGCCCGGCGGCCAGATAAGCGTGCTGGGCATTCGCTTCACTCCGCCCAATAATGCGTTGACCACCATTCCGGCGCTTGCCAACGTCGGCACCAGCGGCGGTAGCATCGCGCACATCGCCACCGGCAACGGCTGGCAGACCACCTTTGTGCTGGTCAATACCGGCACCGCTTTGGCGCCAGTCACGCTCAAATTTTTCGCCGATCTCACCGGCGGGCCCCTCACGATACCGGTTTCCTTCCCGCAGATTCCCGGCGGGACCGTCTCGCTGGTTTCATCGGTCTCGCAACCGCTCAACCCCGGAGCGACCCTGGTGATCCAAAGCGCGGCGCCCCTTACCGATCCCAATCCCACCGTAGGTTCAGCCCAACTCATCACCACCGGCAACGTCAGCGGTTTCGTGATCTTCCGCTACAATCCCAATGGCCAGGAGGCGGTGGTGCCGCTAGAGAGCCGCGTCGCCAACAGCTTCCTCGTGCCGTTCGATAATACCGGCGGCACCGCCACCGGGATAGCGGTCAACAGTGTTTCCCTGCAGACCATGAACGTGCCGGTAGTTGTGCGCGACGATACCGGAGCCCAGATCGCTACCGATACCATCATCCTGCCCCCCAACGCACACGTGGCCTTTACGTTGGTCACCCAGAAGTACCCGCAGACCGCCAACATCCGCGGCACTATCGAATTTGGCACACCGCCCAGCGGGCAGATCGGCGCCTTGGGAATCCGCATTCCCGTTGCGCACACCTTTACTACACTGCCGGCGTTGGCTAGGTAACTTTGTAGCGCTGTGCCAAACTTGAGCTTGTCGACGATGCCGAAGCGATTCTGCTCTTAGCTCGTATACTGGCAGTGGGACGCTAGAGTGTGTACTATTCGGACATCGTCATGCTCACGTTTTCTCTTATCCAACGAATTCTTGCCGCCGCCGTCGCCGCCATAACGTTGATGGCTGCTCCGCAAAGCGCTCCTGCGCCCGGGGGGCCCATCCCGCGAACCGTGGACGGCAAGCCCAATCTGCAGGGTATCTGGCAGGCATCGAGCAGCGCGGGGGCGGACCTGCAGGATCATGCTGCGCGGAACAACATGTTGGCGGGGCGGTCGGTTGTGGCCGGCGGGGAGATCCCCTATCAGCCCTGGGCGGCGGCGAAAAAAGCCGAAAATTACAAAAATCGCCTGAAGGCCGATCCCTATCGACAGTGCTTCCTGCCCGGCGCCCCCCGCATTATGTATCTGGACTATCCGTTCCAGGTCTTTCAGACGCCGCAGGCGATCGCGATGACCTTCGAGTGGTCGTTGGCGTATCGTTTGATCCCGATCGACGGCAAGAAGCATCCCGAAGACTATGATTCCTGGATGGGCGATTCGCGTGGCCACTGGGAGAACGACACTCTGGTGGTCGACGTCGCCAACCACAACGACAAAACGTGGTTGGACATGGCCGGGAATTTCCACAGTGAAGCGCTCCATGTGGTGGAGCGATACCGCATGACCGATCCCGACACGATTCAGTACCAGGCGACCATCGAAGATGCGAAGGTGTTCACGAAACCGTGGACCATCCAATTCCCTTTGCGCCGGCGAGTGGATCGGGACAGGCTGTTTGAGTACGTCTGTCAGGCGGAACTCGAAGAGGAAAACGGATTGTTCACTCGTGAGGAGCGGACATGGTATCCGGGTGACGGAAGTCCGCTTCCCGAGATGACGGCAGCGGGAAAGCCCGCCCCCAAGTTCACTAACGCCCCGGCACCAAACATCCATCGCAGCGCGAACGGCAAGCCTGATTTCAACGGGTTCTACGTGCCCGACGCCGGAGGCGCAAACTACGGCCTGGAAAAACGCGGCCCGAGCCCCGGCAACCTGACACCCACTGGACGCGGGGTGATCGTCGATCCAGCCGATGGAATCCTCCCGATGCAGCCATGGGCGATCCAGGAGAGAGTCTCGCGGAATCTTCCCGAGCGCGGCTACGACGACCCGACGGCACACTGCTTCCCCCCGGGTGTGCCGCGGTCAATGTACGTGCCGACATCGTTTCACATCCTACAGACGCCCGAATACTTGGTTGTCTTACACGAGCGCACGGCGTGGCGTATCATCTCCCTGAACCGAAGCCAACACCTTCCCGATACCATCCGGCTATGGCAAGGGGACTCCATTGGGCGATGGGAGGGCGATACGTTGGTTGTCGAGACGACCAACTTCAATGGCAAAACCTGGCTGAACGAGGGTGGTGAGATTGTAAGCTACGCCGAACGTGTCGTGGAGCGGTTCACTTCTGCCAGCCGGGACAAAGTTGACTATGAGGCGACCGTCACCGATCCGGTGGTCTACACGCGGCCGTGGACGATCGCTCTTTCCTTCGATCGCGACTCCAAGTTCGAACTGATGGAGGGCGCGTGCCACGAAGAAGACCGCTCACTGCCCCATCTGAAAGCGATCAAAGATGCCGCGGCCAAGAAGTAGCCTGACCCTGCTGGACGCGGCCCTTTCGCGACGTTCGTTCGCGGTGATATACTGCTTTGCGGTTGCGACGAATGGCGTCCGCTGCCCATCACAGTTTAGTAGAGGTGTACAAAATATGAAGCGAACTATAGGATGTGTGGCATTGTGCGGGTGGCTGATGACCAGCGGATCGTTGCTGGCTCATCATTCCCTGGCGGCCACATACGATGTAAAAAAGGAAATGGAGCTGTCCGGGGAGGTCGAGCAGATCAAGTTTTCAAATCCCCACGGCTCGCTTACGATCGCTGTGAAGAACGCGGACGGTACAACTACTGAGTGGGTGATGACGCTCGGCTCCGCCACCGCGCTCGCGCAAAGGGGGATTGGTAAAACCGGACCGAACGCCCTTCATCCCGGGGATAAGATCACGGTGAAGATCCTGGGCGCGAGGGATGGAAGTCCGTTGGGGTTTCTCAAGACCGTGACCTATCCTGACGGGCACGTGGTCCAGATCTCCGCCGGTAACGCCAACGATTAGGCAACAACTAGATAACAGCGAGGGACTATCATGGCCTTTCGACGAAGGATTATTTGGATGAGGGTCGCGATCGGGGTCGTTCTCACAATGAGCGCGCTGTCGACGGCCAGTGCGCAGGGTCGGGTTGCCGAACCCTACACACCCGCGGCGGACGCCAAGGACCTGAAGGCTGTGCTCTTCAAGTGGATGTGGAACATGGGCATGCTGAAAGGCCATGATGAACGCGACATGGTCGCCTCCCTCGAATATCAGGGGAAGGGCACCATCCAGGTGGACGGACAACCGTGCACACTCACGAAGTATCGTGCGAGCACGAACTACCAGACCTTCAGTCAGCGGATTCAGTACGCCTGCACACGGCCGAATGGAGAAACGTTCTCAAACATAGAGGTGGTCAGCGGGTTGTACGCCTGGAACGAAGACACGCCCGGTGCGCAGATCGGTCCCACGAAAGGGAAGGTCAATCCGATGCCGGGGACTGTGCAGGAGCGGCTGGTCCGAATTTGGGCAAGCCCACAAGGCGCAGCAAAGGCAGCCGTCGCGGGGACCACGGAGACCTTCTGGCTGGGGGCCAACCCGGGCACTCTTTTCAAGGACGGTGTCGCGAAGGTGGGCCAAACAGCGGTGTCGTGGGAGGACGGTAAGCCAGTCGTGACGTTTCCGGTTCCAGGCGTTGCGGGGGCGACCGCGACAGCCACGCTGGATGCGAAATACATGACCCAGCGCGTGGTGGTCACGCAGGGCTCAGCGACGACGGAGTTCACTTACGGCGACTATAAAGACTGGAACAACCCTTTGAACATGATCGGGGTGCTGTACGCCGGAAAGATGGTGGAGAGGCGCAACGGCGCGGTGGTCCGTGACCTGACGACGAAAGAGACGGAGACGGGCAACGTGTATGTCGTGGCGCCTGTTCCGGCAAGCGTGCAAACGGCCATGAAGATCACGGGGCAGCTCCCGCGTGGCGTGATGGCGAAGGCGGAACCTCCTGTAAACAAATCGGCGCCCACGCCGCGGTTGGGTGGGCATCCTGATCTATCAGGCAGCTGGGCCTATACCGACTGGATTGGGAACTACATGACTGGGGGCGGACGCCGCTGCGGTCCCGGGCAGGCTAAAGATTGTAGCCGGGACACCAATCAGACGGAAGATTTTGAGCTCTATTCGCCGTCGCGGTTCGGCAATATGGGTCGTCCGATATACAAGCCGGAGCACTGGGATAAAGTTCAACAACTCGACATGTGGACAAATAAGTTTGACCCGGTGATGACCTGCCAGCCGCTGGGAGTGCCGCGCGAGGGCCCGCCCAGGCGCATCTACCAGACGGACAAGGATATTACCTTTCTCTATTTTGGAGGCGATGCAGGAGGCGGATACGGCGAGTATCGTGTGATCCCGACCGACGGCCGCGCGCACTCAAAAGCGTCGGAGTTGGATATCACGTATTTGGGGGACACCGTGGGACGTTGGGAGGGCGATACGCTGGTGCTCGATTCCGTCGCGTTCACGGATACGACGTGGCTGGGGCGCGGCGGTTTCTTCCACTCCGACCAGATGCACGTCGTGGAGCGATTCACGCGTCAAGGCGATGCACTGCTGTACGACGTCACGGTCGAAGACCCTGAGGTGCTGGCGGAACCGTGGGTGTTGTCCACACGAACGGTGCGGCTGAACCCGAGTCCCGACGCGGGCCTTGTCCGAGAGCGAGGCAACTGCGAAGTCTACGAGACGAAGAGCATCACGTCCCAGATTCGCCACTAGAAACCGTGGGCGCGGTGGGCGCCTGTCGCCGCCCTTGTGTAGTCGGATAATTGTTGGTTGATCGCCTACTTTATGCCAAACTGGCGCACGCCACGAGGATCGGATGGCGTGGGCTTCATTAGCACATGGCCATGCGCGTGGATTTCTCCGCTCTGCTGATCGTATTCAGCTTCCTCCGCTAGGAGCGTGTATGACACGAGCTTGATCTCAACGCTTCCTTTGAGGTGGACGATTCCCGCGTTCTGCTGAATGTTCTAAGCAGCGAGGTGGACCTTCGGCACAAATTGGAGACCGTTCAAATTCCCTCCAACAGTCAGTTCTTTTAGTTCTGCGTTGTTTTTAGCTGTGAGCGGCAAGAGTGCCCGACACATAGTGAGCAAACTTGTTTTCATTGGCCACCTTTTCGTCGCGTACATTATCCCGGCCTGCTGGCGGGGCTTGGCTATGTTGGTGGACGCGCTAGAAGCTGGTATGTCACACTGCCTCCAGGATTTCGCGCGCGCTGATCGCAGCAAGCCATCGCGGGAGTGACGCGGAGTGATTTGTGGACGCGCCCGAAGCTATATCAGCAGCCAGACCGCAACTGCGGGGCGCACTACCCGCCCTTGACGCCCGTGCAAAAAAACGTCACATTCAACAGGATGAATGCGCGAGCTCCCGCTGAGCCCATCTCTGTGGGGCCCTTCTTTCTGGACGTCGCCAACCATCGCCTGCTGCGGGATGGCGTGGAGGTCAAGTTGCGTCCCCAGGCCTTCCAGGCCCTCCAGGTTCTGGTGCAAAACAGCGGCCACGAAGTGGACTACCAGCGCATGATCGAGGAGGCTTGGTCCGGCACGTGTGTCTCCGGGCACACCGTGGAAGTGACCGTGGCCGAGGTCAAGAAAGCTTTGGGCGAACACGGATTTTGGATCACGCGGCGGCCCAAATTGGGATACCGCCTTGAGCTACCCGGTTCCGATGAGCTGATCCGGAGCGGCCGGCATTTCCTGGGTCATCGAACGCGCGAGGGTTTTGAAAGGGCGCTGGCCTGTTTCCAGCAGGCCGCTCTGGAAAATGGCGGCGATTTTCGGGCTTTCGAGGGAATGGCGCAGTCCTATCTGATCCTGGGCGTTTACGGAATGCGGCCGCCACGCCAGATGTACAGCGGCTTTCTTGACGCACAGGCGCGCGCGGTGGTGCTGATTGGCTGGACTCCCGAATTGCGCTGGATGCGCGCCCACGGGCTCCACATGTTTGAGCGAAGATTCGACGACGCGGAAGCCGAGTTCCTGCACGCCCTCCAAGAAAAGCCGTATCTGGCGCCGGTCTATGCGCGACTGGCCATGTTGTACGCCACGCAGGGACGCCTGGAGGAGGCCCTCGAGGTTCTGCTTCGTGGCCACAAGATTGACCCGCTGTCTCCCACACTGCCCGCTACCGAGGTGTTTCTCCGGCTTTGCCGCCGCGAGTTCACTGCCGCCGTGGCCTGCGGCAGAAGGTCCGTCGAGTTGCATCCCTATCTGGAACTGGGCAGAACGTTTTATGCCCAGGCGCTGGAGTACTCCGGACGAACGGAAGAGGCGTTGGCGCAATACCAGACCGCACGCGT
>Ga0207674_10005464_pt1 | contig 15094 bp, 9 predicted proteins | sample KBSCornC72_FD_184303 | JGI IMG/M metagenome (GOLD analysis project Ga0207674, IMG submission 184303) | Corn rhizosphere microbial communities from Kellogg Biological Station, Michigan, USA - KBS Corn C7-2 (SPAdes) (version 2) | ecosystem: Host-associated > Plants > Roots > Rhizosphere > Soil ... | reverse complement strand
CGCAGCGCCTGGGGCGGGGCGCGCATGCTCAGCGGCCCGAGCGGTGTGAGCGGGATTCCGGTGGTGACCAATGTCGGAAACGAGCGCTGCCGCGACAAGGCCAACGGGCGGGGTACGCCTTTCGGAAACGCCGCGTGACCGGCGGTGAAGCCCTCGAATTCGCGGCTCAGATCGTTTTGCAATCCGACCTTGACCAGGTAGAACTCGCCGCCCGGCGGATAGACCAGGAAGTTCAGATTGCCGCTCATGCGTACGGTGAAAGGCGGCATCGGATCGCTGGCCCGCAATACGCCAAGCTCGCACAGCGCGCCGCGCGCCGCTTCTAGCATTTGCGCGCGATGACCAAATAGTACGGTTGCAGCTGCGGCGCCAGATTGAGCTCGGCGAGCAGTCTTCGCGCGAGCGGCAGGCGGTTGCGGCCCGACACGTCCCGGGCCGCAAGCTCGTGGCGAAAAAAGGCGCGAGAGCTTGCAGGCGCAATCGAAACAACGTGAATGGACTCGTCGACGTCCGGCTGCGCGAAATAGAGGTCGACGCGCCGGAATCCCGCGCGGCGAGCCGCCGACCGGTATCCCCACAGGGTGGCGCGCGGCACCCGCGAGTCCGCGGCGTGCGCCGCCGGCGCGCGCAGCCGATTGACGCCGGCCAGCGCGACGACGCCGTCCGGTTCGAGCAGACGGTGCGACGCGCGCAGCGCTTCGGCGATCGACGCACAGCCGCCGAGCGTCAAGTGCAGGATCACCATCGCGAAACGCGGCGCCGGCGACGGCTGGCGGCATAGCATGCCCGAATCGAAGCTTGCGACGTTCGAAAACCAATTCCTGACGAACGGCGCACCGATCTCGAGGACGGCAAGATCGGGACCGGGGGCGACCACGCGATAGAACCAGCCGCGGCGATCGACCTCGCGTAGCGAGCGCGCCGCGACGGTCTCCCGGGATGCACTAGCCGGGTAACCGGCATGCGCCGGCCCCGATCCGGCGGGGTCGCGTCTTGCGGCTTCTGTAGGCTTCATTTTGAGCGCGATTTTTCGCTTCGATGCGGCACGGAGTCGTCGGCGGCGATCACTCGAATCGCCGGGCTGATGATAATATGAATACCCCGGACTCGGCGGCGTTACGTGACCACCGATCCGCGACGATGCGCCGCCAGCCGGCTGCGCAATCGCACTGGAATCCGGCGGTTCCACGCCCATGAGAGACATCGCGCTAACCACCGTCATTTTCGGCCTGCTGCCGTTCGTCTTCGCGCGTCCGTGGTTCGGCATTCTTCTCTGGACCTGGGTGGGGCTGATGAATCCGCACAAGCTGACGTTCGGCTTTGCCTACAACCTGCCGTTTGCCGAGGTGATCGGCATAGTGACGATCATCGCCATCCTCCTCTCGAAAGAGCCCAAACCTCTGCCGCTCGTCCCACCGGTCGTCCTGTTGCTGGCGTTGAACGTCTGGATGGTAGTCACGACTTTTTATGCGCTGTTTCCCGCCGATGCCTGGCTTCAGCTCGAAAAAGTGGCGAAGATCCAGCTGTTCACCTTCCTTACGATCCTCGTCATGCAATCGCGCGACCGCATCAAGGCACTGGTGTGGGTGAGCACGCTGTCGATCGCGTACTTCGGCATCAAGGGCGGCGTCTACACGATCATGAAGGGCGGGGGAGGGATGGTGCTGGGCCCGAACGGCGGCTTCATCGCCGGCAATACCGAGATCTCGCTGGCGCTGACGATGACGCTGCCATTGATGCGGTGGCTGCAGCTGCAAACACCGCATTCCGCTCTCAAGTGGTTCCTGGGCATCTGCATGGCGCTCGTATTCATCGCCATTCTCGGCTCGTATTCCCGGGGTGGTTTCCTCGCCCTGTTTGCGATGGCGGCAGCGTTCTGGTTGAAAGGGAATCGAAAGTTTTTCGTAGGGATACTTCTTGTCGCCCTCGTGCCCATGTTCCTTGCGATCATGCCCGAAGCATGGTGGGAGCGGATGGGCACGATTCAGACGTTCGAGTACGACAGCTCGGCGACGGCGCGCCTGAATTCGTGGCAGTTCGGCTGGAACTTGGCCAGCGACAAGCCGATCGTCGGCGGCGGCTTCCAGGCCTTCCAGAACGATGCCTTCGCGCGTTGGGCTCCCGACCCGACGCGAGTGTGGGATTCACACAGCATCTGGATCTCGATTGTCGCCGAGCACGGCTTCGTCGGTCTGGCGCTGTTCGTCGCATTCTGGTTGTCTGCGTGGCGGTTGGGCAGCAGGATACTTCGCGCCACGCGAGGACTCGACGAGTATCGCTGGGCGGCGGACCTGGCGACGATGGTGCAGGTCAGCTTCATCGGCTACTGGGTCGGCGGCGCATTCCTGAGCCTGGCGTACTGGGATTTTCCGTACTTGCTGGTCGCAATGCTCGTCCTGACGCATGTCGTCGTGCAAAGGTCGTTGAGCCAACAGCCGACGGATCCGAAACGGTCGGCCGCGATCACTCAGTTGCGGCTGGGCAAGCCAATGGCGCCACTGAGCCGGGCCCGTTGACGTGCGCTCAGCGCCGGCGTCGGCAGACTCGCCTTCGCGTGCCGTTGCGGACGGAGCGCGCGGCAACGCCTGGAGGTGGCTGCGCACGCTCGCCGCCGGGGTCGTGCCGGGCGATCGTTCGCGGCTTTCCATCCTTATCTATCACCGCGTGCTGTCCAGCCCGGATGCTCTGAACGACTGGGATCCCACGGCGGCCGAATTCGAAGGCCAGATCCGCGCGCTTTCCCGCTTTTTCACGCCGTTGCCGCTCGGCGAAGCGGTCGAACGATTGCGCAACGGAACGCTTCCCGCTCACGCCGTGTGCGTAAGCTTCGACGATGGCTATCGGGACAACGTGGACGCCGCTTTGCCTATCCTGCGCCGTTACGGCGTTCCTGCGACGTTTTTCATTGCTACCGGCTATCTCAACGGCGGTCGGATGTGGAACGATACGGTCATCGAGTCGATCCGTAGCTGCGAAGCCGCGGATCTCAACCTGACGGCGTTGGGCCTCGGCACGGTTCCGTTGTCGACGAGGCAACTGCGCCGGAAAGCGATCAGCAGGATCCTGGCCGCACTGAAGCACCTGCCCGGCGCTGAGCGTGAGGCGAAGGTCGCGGCCATCGAAGCCGCGGCCGCCGGGACGCTACCACGGGATCTGATGATGCGCGACCAGGACGTGCGTGCGTTACGCGCCGCAGGGATGGAGATAGGCGCGCACACGGTAACCCATCCGATCCTGACGCGATTGGCGCCCGCCGACGCGCGCCGCGAAATCGACCAGAGCCGCGAGCGGCTGGCCGCGATCCTGGGAGAGCGGGTATCGCTTTTTGCCTACCCCAACGGCAAACCCGGTCAGGACTATGCAGCCGAGCACGTCGGTATGGTGCGCGACGCCGGTTTCACCGCGGCCGTTTCGACCGCATGGGGCGTCGCATCGACAAACAGCGATTTGTTCCAGCTGCCGAGGTTCACGCCGTGGGATCGCCGGCCGGCCAAGTTCGCGCTGCGCCTGCTGCTCAATCGGCGCAACCCGCGGCCAGTGGTCGTGTGAAGTTGCGCGATAGGCGGCGGCTGCGCGTTCGGGTGGCGCCTTACTGCGCTTGCCTGCCCTCGGGCGCGGTAGTCGACTTGCCGGTACTTGCGGCACCCGCGGCGCCGGATTGCGGCGCAGGCGATGTCGCGACCGGTTTCCACTGCCCGGCATGCTTCAACCGATCGCGCAGTCCCGGGAACGGTGCGCCCAGCGCGTAAGCGCGTTGAGCCTCCTGGTTGGCAAGGTCGTACTGCTTCGTCTCGACATAGGCAAGGGCCAGGTTGTAATGGCCGTTGATCGAATTGGGATCGATCGCCAGCGCACGCTGGTAGCTTGCGATGGCCTCGCGATAGCGCTTGACCCGGTGCAGATAGACACCCTGTGTGACATAGGTGCCGGCGACATTGGGATTGATGGCGATCGCTTTCTCGAAGACACCATCGAGGTCGCAGTGCTGCGTAACGCCCTCGGCGCACATCTGCGCCAGCAGCAGCAGGCCCTTCGGATGGTTGGGAAAATATCGAAGTACGAAATCGACGTCCCCTCGCGCGGCGCTATAAAATTTGGTGCGGATCTTCTCTTCCGCCGGCACCACGTGGTAACGCTCGACGGTGCGCAGCAGCGTGGTATCGGTGGTCGTGTAGTAGTCGTTGTCCGTCGCTTGCGCACCGGCCACGCCTGCGGCCAGCAGTGCACCGATTCCCAGCGACCACACGCGCAGCATCCGCCAGCCCAAGGTGCTTCCCGCCGTCACGAGCATTGCTCCTTTCTTTCCGATCCGGTTTGTCGCGGCGGCCCGAACTTCGCAGCCGCGGATACGATAAATGCTAGCATAAGTCGAAGCGCGCGAAGCATCTCGAAGCGCCGGAAAAGGAATCGTCGTCCAGCTAGGGAAGCATCGGGCCGATGTACTTGCGGGCGATCACCACGTTGTCGATGAACAGATGGAGATCGGTCGGCGCCGGTGCAGTTCCGCCGTAGTAGACGTTCATCCAGATCTGCTCGATCTTTATCGACGGGATGTCGCGCACCCTGATATCCGTCTTTTCGAAGACAGGATAGCCGTCGATCCAGGCGCGCATCACGCCGTCTTTGCGGCCAAGCTGATTGACCTTGAAGTACTGCTCGATGCAATACCAGCGATTGCGCTCCAGAAGTGCTCGGCCGTTTCCGGTCCACGCCCATGCATCGCCCCAGTAATCTTCCATGTCGGCGTGGTACGCGTACGTTCCGATCGGCGTCAGCTCATGGTATGGACTGCCGGCCTCCGGACTGTGAAAAAAAAGTCCGCGCATCGACCAGCCGGTCCGGCCGTCGGCCTTGCGGCCGCCCCAGCCCGTGTTGCCGTAGGTTGCGCTGATGCCGGGAAGCTTGCCGCCGTCGGGGCTCGGGTGCCAGTCGCTCGCGAGTCGCAGGTAGTAACGGAAATAGATCTCCTCGGGCTCCGAGCCCTGCTTGTCCGCGAATTTATAGCCGACATCGAGCCCCAGGTTGTCTCCCGCGGGAATCTTCACCTGCAAAGCGTAGCCATGGAGCGGCTTGAAACCAAGCGCCGGCGCACTGTCGACCCGGCCGTAAGATCCCCGCGGGCTGACGTAGCTCCAATCGGCGTGCCAAAGGGCCGATTCGAAACCGGTCGCCATCAGGACATCGGGGTTTTTTTCGATTCCCGCGTCGCGTGGATAGCGCGCTGCGAGTCCAAGCACGGGTTTGCTTCCCGCCGCGAGCTCCGTGACCGGCGGATCGATCCGATAGACGCCCAGCGCCGTCGTGCCGTACTGCTTGTCGGTCGTGACCAGCTCGAGCGCCGCCGAGGCGACGCGAGCGCCCTTGAGGGCCGACAGATCGAACTCGAGGAGCAGTGCTCGGGCCGCGCCTGCCAACAGCGTCGGCCGCGCGCCCAGCGACGTGTACGTCGTGCAATCAAGCGTCGTATCGGCCAGCGGGGACAAGCGCTGGGTGGTGCCATCCTGCAAAGCCACCACCAGGCGCGGGCGAGCGGCGGCATTCGTCGCCTCGCGGCTGTGGAACAGCGCGGCCTCGGCCGGTTGACCCTTGACCGTCGAGATCATGATTCCGCGGTTCGGATATTTCTCCGCGAGCCAGTCCTGCACCAGACGTCCGACGTCCCATTGCACGACCGCGTTGGTGTCGGTCGGGTGAACGACTGCCTGCGCAAACGGCTGTCCTCCTTGCGCGACATCGGCGGCGTCTCTCCAATCTCCCTGGCGGTGGCGCCAGCGAAGCCGCGCGCCGAGATTGAAATAATCGCAGGTCGCTCCGTCCGATCCGTCCGACAGTGCGGGGGTCTGCGCTTCGCCGCTGCCGGGAGCGAGCAAAAGAACAAGCGCCAGCGCTCCCGCGCAGACGAATCCGGCGCGAAACGGCGCACGCCGGCTCACGGCTGCGGTTTGCGCAATGTCACGTAGATCCAGCCGCGCAGGAAGCCGAGCGTTTCGAATCGACGGAGCAGCTTTTCGTATGCCGTCGCCAACAGGAACAGGAATCCGTTGAACATGAAGTAACCCGGATATTGTCCGAGATAACGGAAGGACACGGTCTCGAAGCCGGCGGCGGAAGCCCACCGCCGCACCGCCGCGCGCGTGTTCGTGCGGTATTGCACGGGAAAGACGTCCTTCTCCTGGCGGCCTTCGGTCTTCGCCACGATCCAGGGATGCAGGCGGTTCGGCACGACCTTGGCGATCAGCGCAGCGTAGTCCCAGAGATTTGCCGTGAGGAAGATGAACAGCCCGCCCGGCTTGAGGATGCGATAGATTTCGCGATAGACGGCGTCAGGATTCTCGATGTGTTCCATCACGCTTCGGCACATGACGATATCGACCGCGGCATCCTCGATGGCGATTCGACCGAGATCGTTGTTCAACAGTTCCACCCCGTCGACCGGAGCGTCGAACTCGACCAGATCGACGCCGATAAGGCGTCGCGCCCTGCCGCGATACTTGAGCAGAACGGGGGCTCCCCGTCCGCATCCTGCGTCCAGCAGCGCATGTTCGGGCCGCAGCGCCCGGCCGACGTCCAGCTCGAGCGTCCGGTAGGGATGCTCGTCGTTTCCGAAGTAGCGCTCCAGGTATTTTTCGGCCAGCTTGGTCATGCCGGTCCACGGGCGCGCACGCGGCATTCGTCCGCGGTCATGATAGAGACTCTCCAGCGGGATTACGACGGGGGAAAAGCGATACGGCGGACGATGTTAGCACGGGCTACCGCCTCTGCGCTCCGGTCGGAGGGGCACCGCGTAACGCTCAGCGCTCTCGCTGCGCGCTGATGAGGAACGAATGACTGGCGATGCTGCCGATGGTCGGCAAGGCTGACAACAGTCGCCGTGCGAGCCGCGATTCGAACGCGGGCTGAAGGATTTGCAGCCTGGACGGCATCAACGGCAGCCAGTTGAGCGCAGGGCGTACAAATCCGGCACGACCAAGAATCTCGAGCAACGTGGCCGGCGACTCGTAGCGCAAGTGCATCGGCTTGTGTCGAAGCTTGCGGCGCGTGCGATCGAGCCATCCGCTGAAGCCGTGATAATTCAGGCCGTCGATCCACAACGTCCCGCCGTGGCGGATCACCCGTGCGAGCTCCCCTATCAGAGGCCCGGAAGCCTGCATCGCCTGGAGCACGCCCAGACACAGCACGCCATCGACGCTTGCATCCGCGAACGGCAACCGCGTCGCGTCGGCCGAGCAGAACGGGATGCTCGCCTTGGTGCGAGCCATCGCCTTGCGCAGCGCCGGCTGCGAATAATCGACGCCGACGACCGACAGACGCTGTTCGTCCAGCCAGCGCGTATAGGTGCCGGCACCGCAGCCGACGTCGAGGTAGACGGATCCGGGCGTTGCGCCTCGCCACAGGCTGCGAAAAAAGCGGAAGCGCGCATCGAGGCCGGTCGTCGACCAGCCGGCGATGCCGGCATCGTCGTCGCGCAGATCGGCAAATTCGATGAATCTGCTGCGCCATTCCTGCTCGAAGCCGGGCTTGCCGCGATCAGGCTGCCCGGCGTCGGGACGGTGGTCTTCGGTCGTCTGCGGTTGGTCGCGCATCGGTTTCTTGCCAGCAGTCTAAACCAAGTCGAGAATTCGAGAAAACGTACGACGGATGCGGAGTACAAGGTTTGTTAATGTTGTTCGGCAAAGCAGGTCTCTCGGTTGCGCGTCGAAAATTCATGCGTGGAGTCGGCGTTGTGGCCGCGGCCGGCGCCTCGGCCGTGTTGTCGCGCGGAGTGCTTGCTGCAGTGGCGGACAAGCGCACGCCGGCGCAACGCGGCTCGACGATCCCGCGATGGATGCAGGGCGTGCCGGTCAACCAGTGGACCGCCATTCCCGGCAGCGCTTTGTCGGGTATGGACTGCACGGCGCAGCTCGCTGCCGGACTCACGAACTCCCGGTTCCAGGACATCGGATACGGCGACCCGCGGCGCGGCATCGTGGCCTACAGCGGCGGCGCATTGAAAACGGACGGCAGCGAGATGTTGATCTTCGGCGGAGGCGGCGCAGGCGCGTGGGCGGGCAACGATGTTCGTGGCTTGCGCCTCGAGGACGACGCGCCGGTCTGGCGGACGCGCGTCAATCCGACCGTTGCCGCCAAGGTCCCCTCGCGCTACGCCGCCCCGGCCGCGTACATGCTCGACGGGCGGACACCCAGCGCAAGACACAGCTACTGGTCGCCGCAATTCATCGATGCGAAAAACAGATTCATGGTTTTCGGCTGCGCCATTACCTGGGCCAGCGACACCGGCCAGTTTTATGTCGTCGACGGCGTCGCGGTGGACACCGGGGTCTGGGACGCTCCGGGTACGTATCCCGATATCCCCCTGCGCCGCGGCTGGGACGGAAACTGGACGTGCAAGCACCCGGTCACCGAGGACGTCTACGTATCGAGCGCGAGCGCCGTGAGCCGGTGGACGCGCGCCAAAAACGCCTGGTCTACGCTGTGGCAAAGTACGCGAACCGACGTCGATCGCGCCAGCGCGGCCATCGACCCGACGGGCAACGGCACGCTTTTGCGCGTCGGAGACTATGGATCACCCAATGTTCCGGTGGCGATCAACCTGGCGACCGGCGCGGCCGCTGTCGGATCGTTCACCGGCCCGTACGCGGGTGCGATCAGCATCGGCGGGTATTACGCCGCCGGGCTGGTGTACGACAAGGGCTTGGGCAAGTTCCTGCTGTTCCAGGACGACGGCCATCTCTATGCGATCACCCGGGTTTCGGTCGCGACCTGGAGCGTCGATCGCATGGTGCTGAGCGGCACGGCGCCCGACGCGCTGCATTCCGCCGGTGCCGGCCTCCCCGCGATCTGGGGTCGTATGCAGTACGTCCCGAACCTCGACGGCGTATGCATCATCCAGGCTTACGATCGCCCGGCCTATTTCGTCAAGACGCGGTGATCACGCGAGGTTTACTGCGGCTGCCATCTGATAAATAGCGTGCCCACCATCGAGGCGGCGGCCCATGAATCCGGTTTCAATTTCCCCAGGCTTCTACCTCGACGATGCGCGAGTAGCTGACGAGCGACCCGCTGACGTTGATGCGGATGCGGTTAGTGGTGTAGGGGGAGAAGTTCACCGTGCGCTTGACGAGATTGTTGCTGCTGACGCTGCCCAGCGCCACCCAGGATGAGCCGTTCCAGCCGTACACGGTGAATGCAGTGATGCCGTACAGGGTGAACGTCATCGTGTCGGTCGGCTCGACCGGGTCGGTGTAATCGTCCTGCAGCGTATAGACGACGACCCGATTGATCGTCTTGGGTCCGCCGAAATTGATCTGCACCCAGTCGGGCCAGGCATTGGGGGTCGAATCGTTCCAGCCGCCGCTGACGCCCCAGTTGGCGCCCGTGCGCACGTTGTCGATGATCGCGGATACCGGAAAGCCGGTGCTGAAGGTGCTCGAGGCGCCGGCGACAGCACCATTGCTGGCCAGCGCGACATTGATGCTGGCGGTGGCATTGACGACTTGCGACAGCGCTGCACTGGTCGAGGCTGCATCATCGGCGTCGCCCGAGTAGGCGGCGGTGATGCTGTGCGTCGCGGCGGTCAGCGCAGCAGTGCCGCACGCGGCGGTCCTGCTGTTGCCGCTGCCGGCCAGCGCGACCGCGCTGCAACCGCTGATCGAGTTCGCACCATCCTTGAAATTGACGCTGCCGGTCGGATTGCTGCCGGTGACCGTGGCGGTGAACGTGACGCTCGCGCCGGCGACCGATGGATTGACCGAGCTGGTCAACAGCGTAGTCGTACGTGCCGCAGTCACGGTGACCGTCGCGGCATTCGACGTTCCGGCGGCTCCTGCGTTATCGGTGGCCAGGGCGGTGAGTACGTAGCTGCCTGTCGCGCTCGGCGTCCACACCACCGTGTACGGTGAGGTGGTCGCCTGTCCGATCTTCACGGCCCCGGCAAAATACTCGACCTTGGCCACGGTGCCGCCGACATCGCTTGCGCTCGCGGTCAGCGTGAAGCTGCCGCCCAGTGCGACGGTCGCGCCATTCGCCGGAGTCAAGAGCGTTGCTGTCGGCGGCGCGTTGGTCGTCGTGCCCGAGTAAACCACGGTGAGCTTCGGACGCAGCGTAGTGTCGGTCGCGTATTCGCTGGAATTGAATGTCTTGGCGTTGACGGGACTCGCCGTGGAGCCTAGCCGCCACCCGAAGTTCGTGCTCGAATTGCTGGACCACTGTTGTACGCGTGCGGTCACGTCGAATGCCACCCATCCCGGAGTGAACGGCACCGAGACGACGGCGTCGGCGCTGTTGCCGTAATCGCTGCCCGCGCCGGCCGCACCTGCGGTCGTCCACGGCACGCCGGTCTGGCTGAGCAGCCACGTCGCCTCGCCCTCGACCCAGGGTTTGAGCAGCGGATTCAGGCGGATGGTGTCGTCATAGGATTGCTTGTAGAGCTGCAGGCTCGCCGACTGGATGGTCGACCCATCGGGGACCGGGCCGTCTTCGGACTCGAAGACGGCAAAGCGGACGAGCGGCGTGTAGTTGGCACTGTCCAGATACAGCGGCGTCGTCGCTCCGCGCACCGTCGTCTGCAGGCGTCCGTCGAGGAAGGTGTCGCTTACGCCCGCATATCCATTGAGGCCGCGCTGCAGGACGACCGTAGTTCCCGTCGCTGCGCTCACGCTGACCGTGGCAGCGTTCGAGGTCGCCGTCAATCCGGCGTTGTCGGTGGCGACGGCAGTGAGCACATAGCTGCCGGTCGCAGCCGGCGTCCACACGAACGTATAGGGCGAGACGGTCGCCTGGCCGATCTTAAGCGCGCCGGCGTAGTACTCGACCTTGGTCACCGTGCCGTTATCGCTCGCGCTCGCCGTCAAGCTGAAACTGCCGCCGAGCGATGTCGTGGCGCCGTTTGCCGGAGTCAACAGCGTCACCGACGGCGGCGTATTGCTGCTGCCACCCGAGTACACGACGGTAAGCTTGGGACGCAGCGTCGGATCAGTCGTGTATTCGCTGGAGTAGAACGACTTCAGGTTGCCGCCCGGAGTCGTCTGGCTCAGGCGCCAGCCGTAGTTGCTGCCGGAATTACCGGCCCATTGCTGCACGCGGGCGGTCACGTCGAAAGCCACCCATCCGGGATTGAAGCTCGGCGTGAGCGAATCGTCGGGCGTGCTGATGTAGTCGGACCCTGCGCCGGCTGCGCCCCCCGCGCTCCATGAAATTCCGGTTTGCGCCAGGTTCCACGTCGCCTGGGTCTCCACCCACGGCTTGAGGAGCGCGTTCAGCTGCAGCGTGTCGTCGTAGGATTGCTTGTACAGCTGCAGCGTCGCGGATTGCAGCACGGCGCCATCAGGAACGGGGCCACCCTCGGATTGATAGATCGCGAAGCGAACCAGCGGGTTGTAGTTCAGCGGATCGAGATACAGCGGATTCGACGCGCCGCGCGCCGTGGCGCGCGCGGTACCGTCCAGGTAGGTGTCGCTCGCACCCGTGTAGCCGTTCAAGCCGTCCTGCAGCGTCACGGTGGTGAGCGTCGCGTTGACGGTAATGTTTACCGTCGGTGACAGCGTCATCGCGCCGACGTTGTCCACCGCAACGGCAACGACGGCGTAAGGCCCGACCAGGGTCGGCGTCCATGGGACGGTGTAGGGTGCGACGGTCGACTGGCCCAGCTTGACGCCGTTGGCGTAGTACTCGACGCGGGCGATGCTGCCGTCGGCATCGGAAGCGTTTGCGGCAAGGTTGAGCGGCGTACCCGGCGCGAACGCGGAGCCGGCGGCGGGTGAGGTGATGCTGACGCTCGGCAGGGCATTGCCCGGAGGATTGGGTTGAATCCAACCGACCGGCTTGTAGATCCAGATCTCCCCTTCAACCGGATCCTCGAGACCGACGAACACGTCGTAATACGGGGCGTAATGCCACTTCCCCATGATGCCGGTTCCGACGATGCCCGGCGGGACCTCGGACGAGGGCGTTCTTTGCGTGACTGTCCATCCGGACGTGGTATTGCCTGCCGGGGGCTCATGCAGTTCCCAGACCACGCCCGCGCCGCACCACAGCGGGAACGTGCCGCGGCCCGGATCGAACTCGAGCCCGCAGTTCTGGATGTTCAGGTTTTGCGCCGACAGCCATGCCTGCAGGCTTGCGATCGTCGATTCGATCTGCACGCTCTTGTCGGGATTGGCCGGACCCGGGGCCGTCAAATCCCAGAACTGGAACGGCGTGGTGTTGTTGCCGGTTCGGACGAAGAGCTTGCGCACCGGATCGTATCCGCAGGTCGTCTGGCCGGTTACCCCGACCGAATACACGCCGACCTTGGTGCTTTGATCCAATTGCGGATTATTGATGTCGGTCAGCTGATACCGATACAGATCGAGCGTCGTCCCGAACAGGCTCGATGCGGCCGTATAGACGACGTCGTGCCCGCCCTCGGCGGCATAGCCGGTGCAACCGTCGACATGGGTGCCCGGCAAGGTCTGCGCGGGGATGTTCAGATAGATGTCGCGGTTCTCCCACATCTGGCCGCCGGCGATCGACGTCGAGTCGACCCGTTTCACGTTCGACCCGGTCGTCCCACCGACCTTGTTGCCGTCGGCACGGTTCGGGTCGAAAAGATAAGGCCCGATCGGCCGCGTCGTACTTGGATCCGTTTCCGAAACCCGAACGTAGAAAAACCCGTTGTTGTACGTGGCACCGCCCCACGTCTGGAAACGGTCGGCGATAGGCAGGAAGATGTTGTTGTCGTAGGTGTGCGAGGCGATCGGCGAGTTATCGACGCCGTCTACGGTGAGAAACCCGGCGACCGGATCGTCATAGATCTCGCTGGGCAGCGACGCCCGCTCCCATTGCAGATTGCTCGAGTGCCAGCGATAGACGTCGTTGCCCGGATAATTGGCGTGGCCGCCGCCGTACAGGATGATGTCGCCCCGATTGCTGTCCCACGCAAAACCGCTCCAGGGGAGAATGATCTTCGAAGGATCTTGCGGAGAGCCGTTGTCGAGCGGCTCGAGCGAGGCCGGCGTCCACACGTCGCTGTACGAGTTCGCATTGACCTGCAGCCAGCTGTTGGCCGGCATCTGCAGGATCAGCGGCAGCAACGGTCCCGAGCCGACGTACGATGGAATCGACTGGCCGAAAGCTCCGCCCGCGAACAGCACCACAGCGGCAAACAGCGTCAGCGAGCGAACGAAAGTCGCGACGGCGTTGGAGGAGCCTGGCATTCCTGAGCCGGTCGGCAGATTACGTGGCACCGCTGGACCGGCAAGTTGCCGCATGACGATGTCGATCATTGCGGCCGTACGAATGGTGAGCGCATGAGCGGCGAATCGTAAAGCGAGATCGCCGGGCTTGGCAAGAACGCAGGCACGGCGCGCCGACGAAATGCCGCATTTACGCGGCGAGCGGTACGCTACAGCATTTCTCGAGCCGACCCGCGGCATCCATTCGGTATTTCTTCAGGGAGCGCGCGCGCGAATGTACGGTCTCGCACATAAGAGCCGGTTCCTTCTTGCGGTTTTCTGTGCGACGTGTACGGCGACTACGGCACCGAGACGCGGTGGGCACGGAACCACATTTCCAGCATCATCAGCACCCATGTCAGCGTTCCGTAATACTGCGCATGTTCGCTGAGTCGTGTCGACATCAGATCGTCGAGCAGGTCGTTGCGAAAGATATGACGCTTGCGCAGGCTCGCGAGCGCGTCGCCGCCGAGGTCACGCAGAGGCGGGTGATCGCGCAGCCACAGGCCCGCGGGCAGGCCGAAGCCGTGCTTTTTCTTCGCGATCGTGGCCTCCGGCAGGAAGTCGCGCAGCGCCTCCTTGAAAAAATAGCGCAGCTGGCCGCCGCGAACCTTGAACGAGGCCGGCAGCTTGGTCGACAAGTCGACCACCGCCTCGTGCAACAGCGGAAATGCGACGTCCACGCCGGCGATATCACAGGTGCGCGTCACCTTCGGCAGGTCGTTGTCGGCCAAGGTGAACTTGAGGTCGAGCGCGACCAGGCGATTGATCAGACTCCTCGCGTCGGTCGCCGTGTAGGCCTGATCGAGCAGCGCGAGCGGCTCGCCGCGGTCGACCCCGGCGAGAAACTCCCGGTCGAAAACATTTTCCGGCCCCAGCCGCGACAGCAGGTTGTAGGTTTCGTACCGCGCCGGCATCGGCTGGCGGGCCTGGCTGACATAGCTGTGCAATTTTCGCAGGACCGGCAGCGACGCGATGCCGGGGATGCCCAGCACCGCGGGCTCGAGCAGGCGCCGCAGCCCCGGCGGAATGCGTTCGTACAGCGCGAGCTGATATTGCTTCGCGTAGCGCGTGTTGCCGCCGAACAGCTCGTCGCCGCCGTCTCCTCCCAGCATCCGCGTCACGCCATCGGCGCGCGCCAGCCGGGCGCAATAATAGGTCGGGATCGCGGAGGCGTTGCCGAACGGCTGGTCGTACGCGGCGGCGATCAGCGGCACCGCGGCCACGACGTCGTCCGGCGTCACATAGTATTCGTGATGGTCAGTGCCAAAATGGCGCGCGGTGATGCGTGCGTATTCCATCTCGTCGTATCCGGCGGCGGCGAAGCCTATCGAGTAGGTCCGCGCCGCGGCGCCTTTGCTCGTTCCCAACAGGCCGGCGATCGTCGAGCTGTCGGTCCCGCCGCTGAGGAAAGCGCCGCACGCCGCACTATCGGACACCGACGCCACGCCGGCATCGAGCGCGGCGCGAAAGGCCGGCTTGAATTCCTCGACGGTTCCATGCGGCGGCTCGGCGAAGCGGAGCTGCCAGTATGGACGCGTCGTCGTTCTCCCGGCGTCGTAGCTCAGCGCATGCCCGGCGCGCAGGCGGACATGCTCGCGGTACACGGTCGCGGGCGCCGGGATCATGTGGAAATAAACATAGTCGTACAGCGCCTGCGGCGCGATCGCATCGACAGCAAGCGGATGCGCCAGCACGACATCCGAGCTGGCGCCGAAGATCAGCGTGTCGCGCACCTGCTCGTAGACGATGTTGCGCACCCCGACCCGGTCGACCGCGAGCGTGACGCGGCCCGACGTCTCGTCGACGACCGCCAGCGCGAAGTCGCCGCCGACGTCGGACAGGAATGCACTGCCCCCGTCGCGATAGGCGCTGGCGACACG
>Ga0207674_10005460_pt1 | contig 15098 bp, 10 predicted proteins | sample KBSCornC72_FD_184303 | JGI IMG/M metagenome (GOLD analysis project Ga0207674, IMG submission 184303) | Corn rhizosphere microbial communities from Kellogg Biological Station, Michigan, USA - KBS Corn C7-2 (SPAdes) (version 2) | ecosystem: Host-associated > Plants > Roots > Rhizosphere > Soil ... | reverse complement strand
TAGGGATACCCGCCACGCGCTCACGGTGGCCTTGGTGAAGCCCGGCCGCCGAGCCTGCTGGAACCATCCCATAAACTCATCCAGGGCCATGTTGTACACACGCTTCGTGATCGGCGAGGAGACGCTATCGAGTACTAGCGTCTTCAACTTCTGCCACTGCGCTATCTTTTCAAGGCTAATCAATTCGGTCATCCAGGCTCCTGTTATTGGGCATTATCGGAAGCTATGTCATGAGAACATTACCTCTGAAGGAGGGAGAACATCAAGCCGAAAAGGCCTTCAATCAATGCAATCCGTACGCAGCTAGAAGCCATTTCGACGGTTGCCGACTTACCGGCCGGGTGACTCGCCTCACATATGGCGCGGAGCTACGAAAGGGCTGGGCGACCTTTGCCTAAACACTGCGACGTTGCGCGGGTTCTGTCGTTTTTCGAGGCCCGGGGGTCGTTGTTACTATTGGAGTGCTCACGTCCGGTCTGCAAGCATTCGTTTGCGATCCTTTAAGCTGATGGGTGGAATTATGCAAAAGCAACTTCTTTCGGAAATGTCGAAGCAAAACCAATTTACCAGCTCCTTTTCACTCGGCAGAGTCAGTGAAGAAAACGCGAGCCTGAGGTTGAACGAAAACACGGCATCGATCGGTTTCATTTATCGTCACATTGGGGAAACGATCAACCTGTTCGGTCAGTTTTTAGGCATACCAACCGATGTAAGCAACACGACGATAGGTCAGATCGATAAGGGTCAGCATTATGACGTCGATTACAGCAAAGATCTGATTGAGCGAGGATTTCAAGCATTGAACCATCTCGTAGAAAACAGTCCCGAGGAAGATTGGCTGACGCCAGTTGAAACACCCTTCTTTGGCACGGTCTCGAGAATTAGATTGTTTGCCCATGCGCTTTTTCACACCTCAAATCATGCGGGGCAAATATCTTTGACCCTTGCAAAGGGAAAGTAAGAGGGAAGTTAAGAAGAAGGAAAGAACTCCCTTGCGTGCCCATGTGACTCTGGGATTGCCGAAACAGAGATCGCATGAACATCGTGTCGCGGAAAAGTTTCGAGGGCCACTACCGGTCGGACCCGCTCAGCCCGTGATGACGACTCTGCTGAGTCGTCGCTTGGACGCGGCTGATGAACGGGCCTTACTGAACGATATTAAACGGAATAGAAGCCATGTTTTTGTCCCACAGCACCGCCATGCGTCCGCCAGCATCTGTCACATCCAGGAACTCCCATGTCAACTGCTCCATCCGGAACGGCATCGTTTCGACTTTCATGGTTGCCCGCGTCACGTCCTTATCCGGTGTATATTCAAACGCTCCATAGAGCGCGTCTTTACTCGCTTCATTGAACTTCTGCGCCGCCGCCCAGTTTGAAACAATCAGCGTCCATTCTTTAGGGGATTTCAGCTCAATAAACAAGCTATACTCACCCGCCGGCACCGTCTTGCCCCCAATCGCTAGCGGCACTTCAGTCTTCAGTCGCGTCGATGCATTCGCTCCGGCACGCCAAACCGGAGCCCCAGCATACGTGACCTTTCCGTACTCCGCTCCTGTGCCCGGGAACGCTTCTCGTCCACGCAGCAGTGGACGTCCGTAAATAATATCGATCCACTTCCCGCCCTGAAAGATCTCTCCTCCGAGCGTATACGATTCTTTGTCGGTTTTAACCCACTTCCCCATCACGTGCGCCGAGGCGATCCCTTCGCCACTCAGTTGGCGGCGCGGCTGAGCCATGAGGAGACCACCCGTCACGAGCACTGCGAGACCTGTAGCAATCGCCTTGTTCATCATCCATCCTCCACCATTAGCGCTCAGCCAAAGCAAACCACCGGCAGTTTCTGCGTTCCCATCGTTCCATCCACAGTTTACTTTAATCCGGCCACCGGTCGAAATGTTCCTCGCTTCGCCAGCCACGCGCTTTCAGCTCAATTGTGCGAACCGAGTTTCCGAAGGGCGACAAGCGCTTTGGCGAACAGATCTGCCACGTAGCCGTGTAACGCGCAAACCGTACATGTGCCCGATGTGCAGCATTATCGGAAACGAATGTATTGCTCCTCCGCACTACCTCGCAGGCCGATTGCGGTAGGCGAGGGAGAATCCCGCCGGCACCAGAAACACAGTAAAAAGCACCGACGTAAGCAGACCTCCGATCAAGGCGCGAGCTAAAGGCGCGTAGGATTCACTACCCTCACCGAGTTTCATCGCCATCGGCATCAGCCCGATGATCGTGGCAAGCGAGGTCATCAGGATAGGGCGCAAGCGTACGCGGCAGGATTCGATGATGGCCTCGCTCACGCTTCTGCCCTCCATCTTGAGATGGTGAGCGAATTCGACAATCAGGATGCTATTGGACATCGAGATTCCTGCCAGCATCACCACCCCCATCAGCGACATGACGTTCAGGGTTTTCCCCGTAAGCACAAGCGCGATCAACACACCCGAGATGGCGGGTGGCAGCGCGAGGAGAATGAGGAACGGGTCCATGAACGACCTGAACTGAGCGACCAAAATCAGGTACAGCAAGACCACAGATAGCGTAAGGCCTATCGCAAAGCTTCTGAAAGACGCGCTCATTGCCTCCGCACTTCCCCTGATGGCCACATTTACATTTCCGGGAATCTCTTCGTGCGCAATCACGTTGCGGACATAGTCGGCCGCGGCGCCGAGATTCTCGCTGGCTGGGCGCGCATAAATGTCGAGCTTGCGGCGGATCTGGTAGTGGTCCACTTCGGTGGGCGCCTTGATGCGTTCGATGTTGGCAATCATGTCCAGGCGCGTCGGCTTTGCGACGCCATCGGCGTGCAGCGGAATGGATCGCAAATCCTGAATCGATCGAATCTGGGCTTCAGGATATTGAACCGTCAAAAAATAGTTATTCCCGTTGCGAGGGTCGATCCACAGGTTGGGGGCGATCATCTGATTGGACGTCAAAGAGGTGATCACGTTGGTGAGCACTTCGCGCTCGGTAAAGCCAAGCTTGGCGGCGTGGAGGCGGTCGACGTCGACGCGCAAGGATGGATAGTCAAGATCTTGCGGCATGAAGACATCGGCAATCACTGGGGACCCCTGCAATTTGCTTGCGATATCCTGTGCAACGCGGTTGTCCGTCTCGAGATTCGCGCCCACCACTTGCACGTCGATCGGGGCGGGAGCGCCCATACTCACGACGGCATCCACCAGGCTGCCGGTTGAAAAAAAGGGCGTGAGTTCCGGCATCTCTGCGGCCATGCGTTTCTTAATCTGCCGAATATACTCGTAGCTGCCGACACGATGCTCCGGCCGCAACCCTACCTGAATAAAACCCGTGTGCATGGCGGCGTTGGATGTGTATACAGCCGAGAAGCCGTTGTCAACCCCAATGTTATCGACGATCGCGCCCAAGTCCTCTGGCCGGACGATTTCTTTTATCAAACGTTCCAGATTAGCGGCCTCTTTTTCGGTCACTGTAAGCTTGGTTCCCGAGGGCGCCTTAAACGTAATGACAAACTGGCGGCATCGGTCTGCGGAAAGTATGAAAAGCTGAGTTGTGTGTACAGCAGGAGGCTCGCCGCAAAGGCTAGAAAGAATACCGCCAATACGGTTGCCGGTATGCGAAGGACTTGTTGGACCAGAACTTCGTAGCCTCCCAGCATTCGATGGAAGGCGGCATTGAAGGCCGCGTTGAAGCGCGCTCCCCATCCAGGCTTGTTGCCTTGTAGGGTGCGGGCTTCGGCGGCGTCACCCTCGCCGAGGTGCTCCGGGTTTTGCAGCTTCAGAAAGCGTGCGCAGAACAGCGGCACCACCGTCATGGCAACGACGTAAGAAGCGAAAAGAGAAATCACCACCGCCAATGCCATGGCGGAAAAAAGAAACTTGCTGACGCCGGCCAGCAGCGTTACGGGAAAGAAAACCACTGCGGTCGTGAGCGTTGAAGCGGGCACCGGAAGAGCGACTTCCTTGCCTCCGGTTTCGGCGGCGACCGGCGGAGGCTGCCCCGTTTCAAGATGGCGATAGATGTTTTCAAGAACCACAACGGAATTGTCGATCAGGCGCGATAATGCTAGAGCCAGTCCGCCGAGCACCATGCTGTTGATGGACGATCCGCCCAATTGCAGGACGAAAAACGTCGCGCACACCGACAGCGGAATGGAGAAGAACACGGCTACCGTAGCCCGAAAGCTGGCTAAGAATATCAGGATCATCAAGCAGGTGAGGAATAGCCCGATGCCTCCTTCGTCCAGCAGAGTTTCGATGGCGGTGCGGACAAAGCGCGACTGATCGAATACCACATCCGTCTTCATGGCCGGTGGAACATCCACTAGATGCGTGACGGTCTTGCGGACACCGTCGACCACCGCGATGGTATTCGAATCGCCGCCCTGCTTCATCACTGGGAGATACACCGAACGTTGTCCGTTCACATGCACAACGTTGTAATGGAGCGCGTGAGCGTCGGTGAGCTGCCCGATATCCGACATCAACACCGGATTCTCGCCGTTCATCTTGACGGGATACTGATTGGCGCTCTTGAGATTGAACTGCGCGTTCGAGTAGATGTTGTAATCCAGGTTTCCGATCTGCACATCGCCGGCGGGCAGAATCACGTTGGCTTGGCTCAGCGATCTCACCACATCCATGGGACTGATCTGGCGGGCCTCCAGCTTCAGCGGATCCACATAAAACTGGATTTGACGCCACGGTCCGCCGAATGGCTGGGGAATGGAGGCGCCGGGCACGCTGGCTAATTGATTGCGAACGAAATTCTGCGCGATGTCTTTCAGGTTGCCGTCGGTCATGCCATCGCCGTTCATTGTGACCAGGCATACCGGGAGACTGGATGCGTCGGACTTCAGCACCACCGGCGGTAAAGTGCCGGGCGGCAAGTCTTTCATGTCGGAGACCACGAGGTTGGCAATGGTAGCGGCGTCGATATCCGCATTAGTGTTCGATTGAAAATAGACGCGAATGATACTCACGCCATTGAGGGAGCGCGACTCGATATGGTCGATGCCGCTGGCGAAGGTAAAGAATCGTTCCAGGTGATAGGTGATGTCCCCCTCGATCTGTTCAGGAGGCATTCCGGCATAAAACGTCGCGACGACAATCACCGGAATGTTCATCGACGGGAACATATCGACCGGCATTTGCACCACGCTGACTCCGCCGAGGATAGCGATGATCAGACAGGCGACGATGATGAGATAGGGCGTGCGAATGGCGAATCGGGACATGGGTACCCCTAAGATTTCGGCGCTGAATCGGCAGCCAGGGTGATGACCTTGGGCTGAACTTTGCCGCCGGTTTTCAATCCAGCCCGCGAGCCGACGACTACGTTATCGCCCTCACGCAAGTCCCCAGCCCGAACTTCGATCCGTTGCGCATTCTCGATTCCCAGACGCACTGGTACGATCTGGATCGCTCCGGAAGGCTGCACGACGTAAACGCTGGCGGAGCTTCCAGAGCCCTCGATGGCCTCCATCGGAACCGAGAGCACGTTCTTTCGTTGTTCGGTGGTGAGGTCCACTTCGGCGTACATGCCGGGCACCAGCAGCAACGTGGGGTTGGGAACATCAACTTCCGTCTTCATAGTTCGAGTGGATTGATCGACCCTATCCTCGAAGCGAGCGACGCGGCCGGAAAAGGATCGATTCAACGTGGACACTTTGACGTTCACCGTTTCGCCCAGCTGGATCAGCGGCACGGCGGATTCAGGCACTGGAAGCGCCAACCGGAGGAGGCCGTTCTCCGAAAGACGGATCACCGGCATCGCCTGCGTTTGCGAAGCGGTGCCGGCTTGAATCAACGATCCGATGTTGGCGTAACGTTTGGTCACCACGCCGGCAAAGGGCGCAGTGATGACGGCGTATTGATACACAGTTTTGAAGCGCGCCTGCTCGGCCTGCGCGACGCGGATGCGCTGCTCGCAGGCGATGATGTGCGACTTAGCGCCGGAGACCTGCGCCTCGGCTACCAGATCCCGCGAATGCACCTCGTCCACCTCTTGCTGTGGAACGAGTCCCGGTTCGCGTTTCGAGACGTCTTGCAAGCGCGAGTACGACAGATGCGCCATCTGATGAGCGGACTCTACACGCTGCAATTCGTCACGCGCCGTCGCCAATTCGGCGTTAGCTTCCTCGATGGCGGCCGCGGCGCGTGTGAGGTCGTCCTGCATTTCCGGAATTTCTAGGGTTGCCAGCAGTTGGCCTTCGTGAACGCGGTCGCCGATATCCACCTTCATCTCGCGGATGAATCCGGAAACCTTGGCCATTACGTCGATTTCCTGGAACGGCTCGAATTCCGCGGTCAGAATCAAGCCACCAGCCAGATCGGCGCGTGCCGCCTTGACCACGGCCACCGTCTGCACGGCCGGGGCCATTGGCGAAGCCTCCACGCCGCCGCCGCGCGCGCACGACGTCATAGCCGTGACAGCTGTAATGGCGGTTATGAAAAGAAGGCCGTGTGAATACTTTCGTGTCAGGTTACTCACCGGAAGACTCCCATTGCATAATTCAGCGCTGCCCGCCTGCTGAGGTATTCATATTTGGCGGAGGCGGCCGCGATTTCCGCTGAGGTCTGGTTCAACTGCGCCTGGTTTAATTCGACGATGCTGCCGAGCGCATTGTCGTAGCGCGCCTGGGCCAGGCGCAGAGCTTCGTTGGCTTCGGCAACCAGACGCGCGGTCACATCCAGCCTTCTAAATGCGTCTGTGGCGTCGAGCCAGGCAACTCGCACATCGCGAGCGATCTGCACCGAAAGAGCTTGTACATCTTTGGCCGCCGCGGCAGCACGCGACTCGGCTTCTTCCCGCCGCGCTTTGAAGAGCCCGCCGTTGAGCACTGGGATGTTCACGTTGACGCCCGCGGCGCTGTAGGCTCGTTGCGCAAATAACGAACCACGGTATGAGCACGGGCGGACGGCGGCACAGCGGATCTGGGAGGCACGACGAAGCCGTATGACTAAGGAAGAGTTAATTGTAGAAGAACGGAAAATGGCAATCTCGCATGAGGCTTGCCGTGGGCACCGGACGATTGCTGACGCCATTTGGCATGGCCAAGCGGCGCTTAGGAACTTCGCCAAGATGGAGACCGGGCAAGAATGATCACTCGGACCCTCACTCGGCGCTTGGAGCGCATCGAAGCTGGGCTTGCGCCACCGGACGACGAACCTGCGCTTGTAATTCACCTCACCGAGCGTGGGACACCCCGACCACATCATCGAAGTGCGTGGGACTGGGGCGCCCGACTACCTGCGACGTCCGGGGTTTCGGACTGGAACGGTGGGCGGCGAAAGTAGCTACCGATAATGAGTATTAACGGGTCTGGCCAGTACCTTTTAAGGAACCAGACAGCGCGTTGCACAGCGGAGGGGAGCGAGGTTCATAAGAGCGCCGTTACTAACGAGAGGAGACACATGACTCAACTAGATCTCTAAGCCAAAAGTGCATTGAGGGCGTCTTGAGCGGCTTGCTATATTGATTACCAGGCATTCGAATCGAGTAGTGCCGCTCAGATGCGGGAAAGGCTTCGTGGAAGAGAATTTCGCTCAAAGCAGGGAGCAGCTACAACCGGTACTCCCGACTCTCCCTTCGGCGCCAGCCGTTCTCACCCAGCTTGAAAAAATTCTTTCGAGCCGCACCTTTCGTTCCGCTGAAGGACAAAAGAATTTCCTTCGCTATGCGGTCGAGCGGACCGTCGAAGGGCGAGACTACATTAAGGAGTATTCGATCGCAACTCAGGTTCTCGGCCGGGCCGATTCTTTCGATCCTCGCAAGGACAGCATTGTTCGTGTCGAAGCGCGAAAGCTCCGCGCTCGACTAGTCAAATACTATGAAGAGGAAGGCCAACAAGATCAGGTCCGCATCGAATTCCTGAAGGGGAGTTATGTTCCGGTCTTCAGTAATTTGGAGGCTGTACCGACCACTACGGCCGTTGTTACGCCGGCGGAAACCGAATCTATTCCAGCGCCGATCCCAGACGTACCGGTAACGCCTACCGTTGCCAACAAGCCGATTCCACTAAGGAACATTGCGATAGCGGCGTCCCTGGTGGTAGTGGCTGCGCTCATTTACCTGGTGGTAGTCCGCTCCAAACCCAACCCGATAGGCACCGCTTCTTCGATTGTAGTCTTGCCCTTCGCGAATCTCGGCGACCATAAAACCGACGAGTCCTTCAGCGACGGACTCACCGAAGAACTGATCGATTCCCTCGCCCGCGTGCCCGGCCTGCACATCGTCGCGCGCAACTCCGCCTTTCAGTACAAAGGCAAGCCCACTGACGTCCGCAAGATCGGCGAAGAGTTAAATGTCCGCACCGTGCTCGAGGGCAGTGTTCGAAAAGAGGGAAGCCGCGTGCGCATCAGCGCGCAGCTCGACGATGCCTCCACCGGCTATCACTTATGGTCGGCGAGTTACGAAAAGGAAATGAAGGATATCCTGGCGATTCAGCGCGAGATTTCCCAAGCTATCACAAGCGCGCTAGGAGTCCAATTCGCCGGGAAGGGCGCCACCGACGGCTCGAAAATCCCGCTCGGTGATTCACCGGCGCTGAATCCCGAAGCCTATCAGGATTACCTGCACGGCCTGGAGTCCTTGAACAAACGTACCGCCGAAGACACGCGAGCCGCCATGGGCTCCTTTCAACAAGCCATCGCGAAGGATCCGAATTACGCTCTCGCCTACCTGGGACTCGCCCATTCCTATTCTGCCATTCCCATTTACGCCGCCATCCCCTCCCACGAAGCCGCTGCCCAAATCCGTGACGGCGCTTCGAAAGCCTTGGCTCTGGACAGCACCCTGGGCGAAGCCCACATCGACCTCGCTCTCGCCTACATGTACGACTACGATTGGCCGTCTGCCGAGCAGGAACTCCGCAAGGGATTAGACCTGAGTCCCGGCGACACCTTCGCGCACCAGTGGTACGGTTCTTACCTAGTGAAGATGGGTCGTGTGAAAGAAGCTTTAGCCGAGCATCAGACCGCCTTCGAGTCCGACCCGGTTTCCGCCAACTCCGCCGGTGGAGTAGCCCGGTCTCTCTACCATCTCCACCGCTACGACGAGGCCATTCAGAAGTACAAGTCCGCCCGCGACCTCGATCCCAATTTTGGCCTCGTCCGGCAAGGCCTCGGTCTCGCCTACCTGGAGAAGGGAATGTATCCCGAAGGCATCGCCGAAACCCGCACCGCCAGCCAGCTCATGGGAGGCGATTCCATGATCACCGGTCAACTGGCCTACGGGTACGCGTTGGCCGGCCAGACTGACATGGCAAAGCAGATCCTAACCGACCTCCTCCATCGCTCCAGCCTAGGGTCAGTCCGCGCCCTACCAGTCGCCCACATCTATATAGGTCTAGGCGACAAGGACCACGCCTTCGATTGGCTCCGCCGCGCCATCGATCAAAAGGATATAAACCTCTGGCTGGAGTCCGACCCACTGTACGATTCCCTGCGCTCAGACCCGCGGTTCCCCGAACTTTTGACCCGCATGAAGCTCAATCCGTAAGCTATTTGTATCAGTAACTTACAAGTGTTAACGGTTTCAGTTAACACCCCGGCCAGTCCCTGGTTCACCCCTGACCCTTTAACTTTCGACCTGATTGGCCAATAGCCTCTTGTGATTGCTCTACCTGCCAAGCCATACTTTCTCTGCTATGAGCCGTTTTCTGCGCTTCGCGTCCATCTCCCTGCTCGTTCCGGTCTCGGCCCTGTTCGCCTTCGGCACGGATACCCGGCTCGCCGAAAGCGTCCGCGCCCGCGACATTGCCACCGCCCGTTCGCTGCTGGCCCAGCACGTCGAGGTGAACGCCATCCAGCCGGATGGGATGACCGCCCTGATTTGGGCCGCTCACAACAGTGACCTTCCGGCCGCCGAACTGCTGCTAAAGGCCGGCGCGAACGTCAAAATTGTGAGTCGCTACGGCGTCTCGGCCCTGACCGAAGCCGCCACCCTGGGGAATTCCGCCCTGGTCGATGTGCTGCTGAAGGCCGGAGCCGACCCCAACACCGAACTGCCCGAAGGCGACACCGCCCTGATGCTCGCCTCCCGCACCGGCGACGTGCCGACAGTGAAAGCGCTCCTCGATCACGGCGCGCAGGTGGAAGCCAAGGAATCCTGGCATGGGGAAACCGCTTTGATGTCCGCAGCGGGCGAAAATCACCCGGACGTGGTTCGTCTGCTCATCGAACACGGCGCCGACGTCAACGCGCAAGGCCGGGAGTTGAAATATCCCTTGATCGTGAAACAGGACGTCATGTCCCTGCCGCCCGTCGGTGGCTTGACTCCGCTGATGGAAGCCGCCCGCGAAAACAGCTTTGAAGCCGCGCAAGTGTTGCTGAAGGCCAAAGCCAACCCCAGCCTGCGCACCCCCGACAAAATGACGGCGCTGCTAATCGCCATCACCAACGCCCACTGGGACATGGCGAATCTGCTGATCGAGGGCGGCGCCGACGTGAACGACGGCTCGCTTTCACAGATCGAAGAAGTGCGCAATACCAGAACCACGCTGTCGCGCCCCGCATCCGGCGGCCCCGATTCAATTACCTCTCTCGAAGTAATCAAGGCCCTTCTTGCTCACGGTGCGAAAGCCGATTCGATCCTCGCCGGCCCAGTGCCCACCCGCAGCGGCGGCGCAGGTCCCGGAGCCAGCGATTTCACCGCCCTCTACCGCGCCGCGAAGACCGCCGACCTGGAAGTCATGGGCCTGCTCTTCGAGAAAGGCGCCGACGCCAAACTCGCCAACAAGGATGGTGAAACTCCCCTACTCGCTGCAGCGGGAGTCGCACCCGGTGGCCGCGGAGGCGGCGGCAACTTCGGAGTAGGCGGCAAGACCACCACCAGCGAAGAGAGAATCAAAGCCATTCAGATGTGTCTGGATCACGGCGCGGATATCAACGCCCTGGACGGCCTCAACCAGAGCGCGGCCCACGGCGCCGCCAACCTGGGCGCCGATGAAATTGTGCAGTTCCTTGCCGACCACGGCGCCAAACTGGATGTGAAAGACAAACGCGAGCGCACGCCGCTGGACGTTGCCAACGCCAAGCCGCTGCCGGGCCCTCCCGTGCAAGGACCGCCGCTTGTGAAACACGAGAGCACGGCCGCGCTATTGCGGAAATTGCTGGGCATGCCGGCGGAAGACGGAAAGACTACTGACGCTATCGTGGCGACAGCTCAATAGCATGAGTAGGATTTTTCAATTGAGGTTGGCCGGCACTCTCTTGCTTGCCGCCACAGGTTTATTCGGCCAGACAGCGCCGCCCGCGCAGACGGCGCTGGTGAATCAGTACTGCATTACCTGTCATAGCGAGAAACTCAAAACCGCCGGTGTGGATTTAGAGAACCGCGATTACTCGCACGTTGCCGAGGACGCCGAAGTCTGGGAGAAGGTTGTCCGCAAACTACGCGCCGGAGAAATGCCGCCGGTGGGTCTGCCTCGTCCCGGCAAAGCTTCGATCGATAAGCTCGCGACCTGGCTCGAAAACACTCTGGATACGTCCGCCGTCACGAATCCCAATCCTGGCCGCACTATGATCCATCGCCTGAATCGCACTGAATACGCTAACGCGATCAAAGATGTGCTGAATCTCGACGTCGATGCCTCCGAACTGCTCCCGCCCGACGACTCCGCCGACGGTTTCGACAACATCGCGCAGATGCTGACCATCTCGCCGGCGCTGCTCGAACGGTACCTTTCCGCATCGGCCAAAGTCACCCGCTTCGCCATCGGCGATCCCGATGTAGGTGTGGTCGTCTCCACCTACCGCCCGCGCCCCGACCTCTCGCAGGATACCCACATTGAAGGCACGCCCGTCGGCACCCTCGGCGGCATGGCCGTGACGCACTACTTCCCGCTCGACGGCGAGTATCAATTTGAACCCAGGCTATCGCAATCGATTCTCGGCATGATTCACGGCCTCGAAGATCGCCACGCCATGGAGATCACGCTCGACGGCGTTCGTGTGAAGCTACTGAACTTCGGCGGCAACGACGGCATCGTAAAAACCATTCCGGAATCGATGGCTTATGCAAACCAGTTGCACGCGCAACTAGTTTTCCGCATCCCCGTGAAAGCCGGCCCGCATACTCTGGCGGTATCGTTCCTGCGCCAGTCCTCCGCGCAAACCGCCGAGATCTGGCAGCAATACCAGCGAACTGCCATCGACGCCAACGAAACCAAAGGTTTCCCGCACCTGGATAAAGTAATCGTTTCCGGGCCCTTCGATCCCCACGGCCCCGGCGACACGCCAGCGCGCCGCCGCATCTTCACGTGCCGCCCCGTTCCCGGCAAAGACGAGCTGCCGTGCGCGCGAACCATTCTCTCCAATTTGGCGCGCCGCGCTTACCGTCGCCCGGTGAACGACAAAGACATGGAACGCCTCTTGACGTTCTACCAAAGAGGCCGCAACAAGGGCGGATTCGAACAAGGAATTGAGATGGGCATCCGCCGCATCATCTCTGGCCCGGAATTTGTATTCCGCGTCGAGAACGATCCAGCGAACGTTGCTCCGAACACTCCTTATCGCATCAGCGATCTGGAATTGGCTTCGCGTTTGTCGTTCTTCCTGTGGAGCACCGTGCCCGATGAAACGTTGTTCAACCTCGCCGCGCAGGGCAAGCTGAAAGATCCCACGGTGCTGGAACAGCAGGTTCGCCGCATGCTGTCCGACCCCAAGGCGGACGCACTGGTTACGAACTTCGCGGCCCAGTGGCTGCAGTTGCGCAACCTGCGCGGAATGGTCCCCGACCCCGACGTCTTCCCCGACTTCGACGAAAATCTGCGGCTGGCCTTGGTCAAAGAGACCGAACTGTTATTCGACAGCGTCATCAAAGAGGACCGCTCGGTAGCCGACCTGCTGACAGCAAACTATACTTTCGTCAACGAGCGCCTAGCGCGTCATTACGGAATCCGCGGAATTTACGGAGATCAGTTCCGTAGAGTGGCGATCACGGACGATGCTCGCAAAGGCCTGCTGGGACAGGGAAGCATTCTGACTTTGACTTCGGTAGGCACCCGCACCTCGCCCGTTGCGCGTGGCAAGTGGATCTTAATCAATTTGCTCGGTACACCACCGCCACCTCCGCCGCCAAATGTTCCAGCTTTGAAAGAGGATAGTGCCGCCAAAGCGCAGAGTATGCGCGACCGCATGACCGTCCACCGCGCGAATCCGTTCTGCGCGACGTGCCATAAGGTCATGGACCCCATTGGCTTCTCCCTCGAGAATTACGACGGAGTCGGCCGCTGGCGACTGAAAGACGGTGATGCCAAGATCGACGCCAGTGACACCATGTTCGACGGCACCAAAGTAGACGGCGCCGTCGGCCTACGCAACTTCCTGCTGGCGCGCCGCGAAGTATTCATCCAGACCATGACCGAGAAGTTGTTAATGTACGCCGTCGGCCGCCCCATGGATTACCGAGACATGCCGGCGGTTCGTAAGATCCTGCGCGAGGCTTCGAAGAACGATTACAAATTCTCATCCATCCTGATGGGGATCGTACAGAGCCCGCAGTTCCAGATGCGGATGAAACAAGCCGACGTGGTGCAAAGCGCGTCAGCCAAACAGAGTTTAGATCAAATGAGGAGACCGGAACAATGATCGTCACAAAGAAGCACTTGCCCCGCCGCACATTCCTGCGAGGTCTGGCAGGCACGGCCGTGGCCTTGCCCCTGCTCGACTCCATGATCCCCGCTTTGACGGCGCAGACCAAGACCGCCGCCAAGCCCCAGTTCCGCGCCGCCTTCATCTATACTCCGCACGGCGTGATCCTGGATCAATGGGTGCCCAAGACCACCGGGACCGATTACGAGATGACGCCCATCCTCAAGCCCATCGAGTCCTTCCGTAACCGCTTCATCATCCTCAGCAATCTGGCGGAGAACAAGGCCAAGCAGGCGGGCTCGGGCCACGCTTCGAGCAGCGCCACCTGGCTAAGCGCCGCCGTGACTAAAGACACGCAGGGCGAAGACGTGCAAGCCGGAACGACCATCGACCAGATGATCGCCCGCAAGATCGGTCAGGACACGCCCATCCCGTCGCTCGAACTGGGAATCGAAGACGTATCCAACATGATCGGCATCTGCGACGCCACCAGCAGTTGTGCCTATCTGAACACTATGTCCTGGAGCACGCCCACCACGCCGCTCCCCGCCGAGATCAATCCCAAGGTTGTATTCGAGCGCATGTTCGGCGACGGCAGCTCCGCCGCGAAACGCTTCGAACGCCTGCAAGACGACCGCAGCCTCCTCGACGACATCACCGGCTCCGCCAGAGACCTGCAAAAGAACTTGAGCGCGCAGGACAAGACTCGCATCACCGATTACCTGGACAACCTGCGCGAAATTGAGCGCCGCATCGCTCAAGTGGAGAAGCGCAACACGGACCAGCAGTTATCCGTTCCCAACGCACCCATCGATATTCCAGAAACCTACGAAGACCACGTCGGGTTGATGTTCGACCTGCAAGTAGTCGCGTTCCAGGCCGATATCACCCGCGTGTCCACCTTCATGATGTCGCGCGAGCTGAACAATCGCACTTACCCGTACATCGGAGTGCCCGAACAGCACCACTCCATCTCGCATCACCAGTACGATCCGCTGAAAATGGCGCAGCATCAGAAGATCAACACCTATCACGTCCAGCTCTATTCCAAGTTCCTCACGAAAATGCAGGAAACCAAGGACGGCGACGGTTCCTTGCTCGATCACTCGATGGTGCTTTACGGCAGCGGCATGGGCGACGGCAACGTCCACAGCCATGATCCCATCTCGGTTCTTTTGGGCGGAGGCGCCATCGGACAGATCAAGGGTGGCCGCCACATCCAGAATCCCAAAGGAACCTCTATGGGTAATCTATTGCTGCCCATGCTCGAAATGGCGGGCATTCAGCAGGACAAAATTGGCGACAGCACCGGCAAAATCAGCCTCTCGTAACGAAAAGGAATACACATGACGAAAGCTATCCTCACTGCATCGGTCAGCGTCCTGTTCACTGGCGCGGCAGCACTTGCGCAACAGGCTAACCCCACGCCTGGCTGCAGCGCGACTCCGGCGCAGCTAGAAGCCAACAAGAAAGTCGCGCTCGAGTTCTTCCGCCCTGGAGCAGACCGTCTCGCTCTGGCGGATC
>Ga0207674_10005457_pt1 | contig 15103 bp, 13 predicted proteins | sample KBSCornC72_FD_184303 | JGI IMG/M metagenome (GOLD analysis project Ga0207674, IMG submission 184303) | Corn rhizosphere microbial communities from Kellogg Biological Station, Michigan, USA - KBS Corn C7-2 (SPAdes) (version 2) | ecosystem: Host-associated > Plants > Roots > Rhizosphere > Soil ... | reverse complement strand
CGCGAAATCCGGGAACGCGACCTCGGGCTCCTCGATCTCGGGATGCCAGGCCTTCTCCCACTCGAAGCCGTAATAGCCCTTGTAGCCGTTCTTCTGGAGAACGCGGACGATGTCGCGGACCGGGACGGCCCCGGTTCCGGTGAGCACATACCGATCATCCTTGCCGTCAGGCTTCGAATCCTTGAGGTGGGTGTGCCGGACGTACTGGCCCAATGCGGCCCACGTCGTGGCGGGCTGCTCCTTGCCGGCGACGAATGTGTGGTGCGTATCCCACAGCAGCGCCACGTTCTCCATCGCGCTGCGCGTCAGAATGTCGGTGAGCGTCGGGGAATCCGTGAAGTCGCCATGCGATTCGATGATGATCCCGACACCGCTGCCCTTCGCATGCTCCCCGAGGGTGCGCAGCCCGTCCACGATGCGCGACACGACGTCCGCTTTGGATTGACCGGCCGGAACCTTGTCGCCGAAGACTCGCACGTACGGTGCGTGCAGTTGATGCGCGAGATCCACGAAGCGCTTGCCCTCATCGAGCTGCGCGGCGCGCACCGCCGGATCCGCTTCGTGCATGCGCGCCGATGCGCCCAGGTCCGAGACCCGCAATCCTGCTGCGTCCAGATCCTTGAGGCTGTCGGCGAGCCGCGTGCCGCTGAACTCCGGACGTTTCGTGAGATCCATCTCCGCCTCGATCCCGCGCAGCTCGACGGCCGAGTAGCCCATCGCCGCGGCCTGACCGACGATGCGGGCCCACGGCCACTTGGGGCAGCCGAGCGTCGAAAACGAAATCGGTAGACGCGGTGCGCGGGGCTGCATCCGCATGATCGCGGGAGCGCCGACCGCAACGCCGGCGAGGAAGCCACGGCGGGAGATGTTCATGCCCGCATTCTAGCCGGTCACGGCGGTTTCGCTATCGGGATTTCGCCGCCGGGAGCATGACCGTCCTCGCATGAAGGATGGGCGGGGCGTACAGCCGCGGCCACCATCCGCCGATCGTTGTCTCGGTTCGTGTACAATGTACATATGAGGAGGTACTCCGTCGCAATGGTCCGTGAACGGCTCTCCGAGGCGCTCGACCGGGCCGAACAGGGTCAGCCCGTGTTCATCGAGCGGCGGGGTGTGACCTACGAGCTCATCGCCCGCAAGCCCGCTACCCGGAGGAAGAAAGCGGTTCGTCAGGTAGAAGTTCTCGATCCATCGCTCATGAAGCCGGCGGGCTGGACGTGGGACTGGAAGGAAGGGGAGCTGAAGTTCCGGACGCGGCGGTCGTGATCCTTCTCGACACCAATGCGGTCATCTGGCTCGATCAGAACCATCCGCGGACGCGCCAGCTCGCGCGATCCGCGTCGCGTCTGTTCGTGTCCCCAGCCAGCCTGCTCGAGCTGAAGCTCCTCGAAGAGATCGGTCGGCTGCGGCTCCGCGCGCAAGTCCGGGGGATCGTCGAAAGCGATCGGTGGGAGCTGGACGATCCCCCGGCGATCGAATGGTTCGAGCAGTCGGCCGATGAATCCTGGACCCGCGATCCCTTCGATCGGCTGATCGTCGCGCATGCGCGCGTTCGCCGGTTCCGGCTGGCGACCGCGGACGCCGCTATCCTGACCCACCTGCGCGCGTCGGAACGCGTCGAGTTGTAGCGCACTTGCCGTTCAAAACCGGTATCACACGCGGAGCCTGCCCGCGAGAGGGGCCTCCCCACTCGGTGCTCGCCTAAGGGCATTGGCCACGGGAGTAGGCTCCGCGCCGAGTGGGGAGGCCCCTCTCGCGGGCACCCGCGATCCGGTTTTGAAACCACCGGTACTCAACATGCGGTGCTTTACAAACCCAACTGGCGGGTGGCCGTTGACGGGGCCGCCCCGCTTCAGCTCGACGGCCGTCACCCGTCAGGGTGCTTTTCGGGCGTCGAGTGAAGTGGGGCTGTCAACGGCCAGGACCCGCCCTCGGGTTTGCAATCGGCTTCTTCAATCACCGCAGCGACACCGGAGGGAAGTACTCGCTCGCGAGGTCGCGATTCCACCACCTGCCGGTCGCGTTGCGCTGCGCGCGCGTCGTGAAGGTGTAGCGGTACATCCGCGCCCGGATCCAGCGGGGCGGACGATCGGGAAACGGATTGTGCGCAAGCAGCTCCACCACGTCCGTTTGTCCCTGCAGCAGCTTCACCATGAGTTCCGGGAACCAGGCCTCATCCTGCGCCCGGCCCATGGCGGCGAACCACATCAGCCAGTCGAGGCGCAGGTGGTACGGGGCGATCTGCGCCGGCCGCCGCGCGGGATCGCCGGGCTTGCCCGTGAACTGGTACTCGCGCCATGGCGTCTGCTCGTCGATCGTCGCCGCATCGGTGCCTTCAATCGCGATTTCGTATCGCTCCTTTGTGATGCTCCCGAACGCGCCGTAGGCGTTCACGAGGTGCAGCGGATTGAAGGACGTATTCATCACCTGGTTCGGCGACAGCATGTTCACCGTCGGCGGAATGCTCAGCGCCGCGACGAGCAGGCCCAGGACGTAGGTCATCACGCGCTGGCTCGAAGGCATCGGCTGCAGCGCCGGCACGCGCACGGGCAGCCACGACAGGAATCTGTGGTCGAGCGTCGTGAACGCCAGCACGACCGTCAGCCAGTTCAGCCACGAGAGATTGCCGCCGACAATCAGGGTCAGTTGGAACACGATCGTGATCAGGCCGGCGATTCCGGCAACGGGCTGCGGCAGGAAGTAGGCGAACGGCACGATCAATTCCGCGACATGACTGAACACGACGCCGCCGTGCAGAATTGGCCGTGGCAGCCAGTGGAAGTACCAGCTCAGCGCGTTCGGAATCGGCTGCGTCTCGTAGAAGTAATCGAGGCACGTCAGATTGAGCCAGCACGCGTCGCCGCGTATCTTGATCAACCCGGCGCCGAACATCAGGCGGAAAAGAGTCCAGCGATAGATCCAGTTGAACAGTGCGGCCGGCGCGATGTGTCCGGCCCCGGCAAAGATGGTGAAGAAGCCCGCTTCGAGGAGCAGCGACTCCCACCCGAACCCGTAAAAGGTCTGTCCCACGTTCACGAAGGAGAGATACAGCAGCCACAGCAGCCCCCAGACAATCCCCGCCGTGATGCCGCTGCGGTGGTAGACGAGACCGATGAGCGCGACGAGCGAGAGCAGAATCCCGAGCCACCCCGCGGCGCGGAACACACCATCGGTGGCCCGCAGGTAGAACAGGCTGGGCGAAAGCCGGAAGGGCACCGCGGCAATGAACCTCGGAACCGGCAGCAGGCCGCGCTCGCCCAGCAACGGAATGAACTGATTGACAACGACGATGAAGGCGATGAGATAGACGAGCGCGAGGCCGCGCTCGAAGAGAAACCGCGAATACCAGTAAGGCGCGAGATCGTCGTTCATCAGCAGCAGGTGCCGCGGCCCCGGCGCGCTGCGGGAGTTATAGCAAAGACGTGGCCGTTCCGGATGCAGTTGTCGTAGGCGCGGGACCGAACGGGCTTTCCGCCGCGGTTGCGCTGGCCCGCACGGGGTGCCAGGTCGCGGTCTATGAGGCGCAGGAGACCGTCGGCGGCGGCTGCCGGTCGGCGGAGCTGACGCTCCCCGGGTTCGTGCACGACGTCTGCTCCGCGATCCACGCGACCGCGGTCGCGTCTCCGTTCTTCCGCACGCTGCCGCTCGCCGATCATGGTCTCGAGTGGGTGCATCCGCCCGCGCTGCTGGCGCACCCGTTTGACGACGGCACTGCGGCTGCGGTCGTCGAGCGATCGCTCGACGACACCGCGCGGTCGCTCGGCCTGGACGCCGCCGCGTATCGCCGGCTGATCGGATCGGTGGCACGTCACTGGCCGTTGCTCGAGGATGCCGTGCTCGGGCCGCCGCGCCTCCCCCGGCATCCGTTCGCACTCGCGCGCTTCGGCCTGAGCGCGCTGCAGACCGCGGAGCACCTGGCCACGCGGCGGTTCAGCGGCGCGCGGGCGCGCGGCCTGTTTGCCGGGATCGCCGCGCACGGCATGCTGCCGCTCGATGCCGTGCCGTCGGGCGCCATCGGACTCGTGCTGGGCGGCCTGATGCACGCGGTGGGCTGGCCCTTTCCACGCGGCGGCGCGCAGCGGCTGACCGACGCGCTTGCCTCGTACTTAAGGTCGCTCGGCGGAGAGATCGTGAGCGGCACGCGCGTGAGTGCGCTCGAGGATCTGCCTCCGGCCAAGGCAATCCTCTGTGACCTTTCCCCGCGTCCGTTCCTGCACGTCGCGCGGCGCATGCTGCCCGACTGGTATGCCGCGAAGCTCGAACGGTTCCGCTACGGGATGGGCGCCTACAAAGTGGATTGGGCGCTCGACGGTCCGGTGCCGTGGCGCGATGAGCAGGTGTCGCGCGCGGCAACGGTTCATCTCGGCGCGACGATCGAGGAAATCTCGGAATGCGAGCGTCAGATCTGGAACGGCCAGATCGCTGAACGTCCGTTCGTCCTCCTCGTCCAGCCCAGTCTCTTCGACGCCTCGCGCGCCCCCGCGGGCAGGCATACGCTTTGGACTTATTGCCACGTGCCAAGCGGATCGACGGCCGACATGCTGCCCGGCATTGAAGCGCAGATCGAGCGGTTCGCGCCAGGGTTCCGCGACCGGGTGCTGGCGCGCCACGTGATGACGCCGGCGGATCTGGAGCGTCGCAACCCGAATCTCGTCGGCGGCGACATCGGGATGGGCATCACCGATCTGCGTCAGATGATCGCGCGCCCGACGTGGCGCGCGTATCGCACGCCGCGCCGCGGGCTCTACCTCTGTTCCGCATCCACACCGCCCGGGGTGGGTGTGCACGGCATGTGCGGATACTTCGCGGCACAGTGTGCGCTCGCGGACGTCCTTGCCGGCTGACCGGCCGACAGAGGTGTCACCGGACGCCGGTTTCTGTCTGCAAGGGGCGCCCGGACCGCGCGAGTGCGAGACGCGCAACCGCTCGTTCTTCAGTGAATTAGGGGAAACGCCTCCCGTCCATTCCTCTGGTACTCCGCTTGCCTCGTCCTCCGTGCACCTGGAGTGTGCGTATGAACGACCCTGCGAGCAAATCCGTCGATCCCGCATCGGCCACCGAGCCGGCGCCGCTTCCGCCAACGCCTGTCCAGCCCCCGGCTGGCGCACGGAAAAAGGGCGTCAGCCTGGTCGTCGTCCTGGTCGGCGTGCTCGGCGCGGCAGTCGCCGTCGTTGTCGGTCTGATGTCGCGAAGCATCGCGGCGCCCCAGGCCTCGGTCGCCACGACCACCCCCGTACGTTCCGCTCCGGCTCCGCGCGTGGTCGCCGACGCCGTCCCACCGTCGCGCTGGGACACCGGCGCGCGCTGGGTCAGCGATCGCAAGAGCGTCGCGTTCGAATTGAAGTCCAGCAACCGCGTCAACGTCTGGATGGGCCAGGTGCAGCCGTTGCTCGTCGTGCGCTGCGTCGCGAATCGTACCGAGGCGTTCGTCTACACGGAGACCGCGGCGCGGATCGAACCCGGGATGGAGGATCGCGCGGTACGCGTGGGATTCGATGCCGAGCCGTACGTGGACGAGCGGTGGCTGGATTCCGCCGAGCACAAGGGATTGTTCGCGCCGAACGGCGAGACGTTCACGCAACGGCTGCTCAACGCCAGCACGCTGCGCTTCCAGTTCACGCCGCATAATGCCGAGAGGGCCGAAGTCCAGTTCGATGTGGCCGGGCTGCGTGACATGCTCGAGCCAGTCCAGAAGAAATGCGGCTGGGATAAATAGTCGTAGTCACTGACCGTGCGCGGCGAGCTCACCTCAGCTCCCCGGCGCCGCGGCCTACGCCCGGAAAACCGCACCTGCGGCGCTGACCTCACGATGACCGCGTCGGCTGAGGTTTGCCGCACGACAGCCCCAATCAGTTGGGCCGAAAGCCTTTCCGATCGACAGTGTCGAAACGGTGCCGCCGCGGATCGGAACGGCTCAAAACCCTAGGAATGTCAGGCATTTTGGCGCCGAGACTGCCCGCGCACGCGATTCCACTCGTGTCAGTTGCGCCCGCTATAATCTGCGCAAAATCCAACACCGCGCGCGTCGGAAAGGTCCCGCTTGAAGCCAGATGCCGATCTAGAGTGTACCAGCCGACGCCGAGCCGTGTCGCGCGTTCATTGGGGATAACCATGCGCCGTTTCTGGGCTTCGCTGGGATCGCTGGTGTTCTTCATTCTCGCGCCAGGGACGATTTTGGGCTTTGTTCCGTGGTGGCTCACGGGCTGGCGCATCGGCCCACCGTTCTTCGGTATCGAGCCCTTGCGATGGGTTGGCGCCGCGCTCATCGTGTTGGGGCTGTTGCCACTCCTCAGTTCATTTGCGCGTTTCGCCTGGGACGGGCTTGGCACACCCGCACCGATCGCACCACCTACAAACCTCGTGGTGACCGGCTTCTACAGCCGCGTGCGTAACCCAATATATATCGCGCTGTTCATCATTCTACTGGGCGAGGCGTTGTTGTTCGGCGACGAACGGGTGGCGGCGTGGGGCGTGCTCGTTTGGCTCGTCACGTTTGCAGCCGTGGTGATCTCTGAAGAGCCCACGCTGCGGGAGCAATTCGGCGAGGAGTATCGCACCTACTGTAAGAACGTGCCGCGATGGGTGCCGAGGTTTATTCCGTACAAACCATCGCACTAAATCCGCGGGACGTACTTGCTGTGTGTCGGCGACTCGTAACGACTGGCGAGTGCGTTGAACTGGCCTATCCGAACCAGGGATGTTTTCGAAAAGCTTACATAGAGCCGCCTCGCGCCGTCGGGCACCCGCGATCCGGTTTTGAGACTGCGCACTCCCTTGATCTATTTTTTCAAACCCGTCTCGGGCGTGGCCGCTGACGGGGCCGCCTCGCGTGGCGCGCGTGCCGTCTCCCGTCGCTATAGCTTTCGGCACGCGGACCAGGTGGGGCTGTCAACGGTTCGGACCCGTGCACCGGGTCTGAAGCCGCTTGTCGGTTGCTCACGCGAGGTCGAGTCCAGGAATATCACGAAAATCGCGACGATTGATCGTCCATAGGGCGGCGCCGTTCGCCATCGCGACAGCGGCAATGGTGATATCGAGCTCACGCCCACGAGCGCGTCGAACCTTCCGATAGAGATCCGCAGCCAGCGCGGCCTCGGCGATCCCGAACGCCACCGCCTCCGAACGCGGGAACAGCGCCTCCTGATCGCGCAGCTCGTCCGGCAGCCGCGGGCCGCGCCACCATTCATACAGCACCAGCGTCGACGCGGCGATTCGAATGCCGTCGGCGATGAACCGGCGCAGCTGCGGCGCGGCCGTGCGCGCGCCGCACAATGACCCGGCCAGCGCCGAGGTGTCGACGTGAATCATTGCGCGGATCGCCGTCGCGCGGCGGCCCGCCGCGATCGGCGGATTCCCGCGATCTCGCGGGCAACCTCCGCTTGAGGACGCGTCGGCGGACGTCCGGTGATCTCGTCGAGAGCCCGCAACAGGCGCCGTCGTTCCCCTTCGGTCAGTCGGCCCGCGCGCGCCGCGTACTCGGCGACCGCCTCGCGCACGATCATGCTCTGCGGCTTCCGCAGACGCTCCGAGGTGGCCTTCAGCATCCGGAGCGTCTCATCGTCCACGGAAAATGTCACCTTTGCCATACCAATACCATAACACCATACTTCGTCGCGTTCTGCTGATCCGCACTACCATACGGGGCATGAAGAACGCGCACGTGCGCTTCGGGCGGGGGTTTCGTGTGGCAATTGGAAACGCGCGCGCGCAGGCGGCGTCGATGACGCTCGGCCCGGGGGACTGCGAGGGGGGCCCTGACAACCGCCACCGCGGCGCCGATCAGTGGCTGTTCGTCCAGTCCGGCAGCGGCGTGGCGATCGTCAACGGTCGCCGGGTGCGGCTCCGCGCGGGATCGATCGTGCTCATCGAGCGCGGCGACCGGCACGAGATCCGCAGTACCGGCCGGACGCCGCTTCGCACGCTGAACGTCTACGTGCCCCCCGCATATACGAAGAGCGGCGCCGAGCTCCCTCGCGGGCGCAAGTAGCGCGATGGCCGAACCTCTTCACGTGGCCTTTCTCGGCTGCGGGTTCATCACCGCCGTGCACAGCCGTCATCTCGCGACGCTGCGATCGGAATTCGTGTGCTCGTACGCGAGCCGCGAGGCCGCCAAGGCCGACGCCTACTGCCGGCGTTACGGCGGCGCGGGGACGTACTCCGATTACATCGCGGCCATCGAGGATCCGCGGATCGACGCGGTCGTGATCGCGGTGCCGCCGCGTTTTCACTTGGATCTCGCGCTGCGCGCACTCTCCGCGGGCAAACACGTGCTGGTCGAGAAGCCGGCATTCCCGTCGAGCCGGGACTTTGCGACCGTGGCGGAGGCGCGCGACCGTGCCCGCAAGGTCGTCCTGGTCGGCGAAAACGATCACTACAAACCGCTGGCGGTCACGCTGCGCAAGTTGATCGCCGGCGGCGCCATCGGGGAGATGGTGTTCGCGTACTTCACGACCATCGCGAAGAAGTTCAAGACCGCAGAGGACTGGCGCAACGACGAATCCATGGCCGGGGGGGACGCGTTCTTCGAGGAGGGGATCCACTGGCTGCACATCGCGAACAGCCTCGGCCCCGCCATCACCGCGATTCACGGTTATCGACCCGCGCCGTCGCGGGAAGGCCCCGACCGCCGCGTCAAGAGCATGATGGTCGCGTTCGAATACGACAACGGCGCGGTCGGCTCGCTGTATTACTCGCGCGAGATTCCGTCGCTGTTCCGCGGCTTGCGGCTGTCCAAGCTGTTCGGGCGCGACGGGATCATCACCTTCGAGTCGAACGGCGTCTTCGTGGTTGCGCGCGGCCGGGGATTTCCTCGCGTGATCCTTCCCGGGTTCCGCGACATTCGTGGCTACCGGGCGATGTATCGTGACTTCGCGCGCGCGATAAACGAGCACCGGGCTCCGGAGATGAGCCTCGAGCGCGCGATGGCGGATCAGCGTTTGATGGAGGCCGTCTACGCGGGCATCCCGCGTTAGCGCAGCGGCATCGGCCGGCCGCCCGCGTCCTTGCTGCGCTGCGCAGCGTCGAGAAAGGCGATCAGCTCCAGCGTGTCCTCATTCGCGACCGGAGGCACGCCGGTCTGGAAGAACTTCACGAGTTCTTCGTCGAGCGCGCGAGGGAGCGGTGTGACGGCCTTCATCTCGGAATCGTGTCCCTTCGCGTTCTTGCGGAAGATCACCGCGCCATACTCCGAAGACGGTCTGAGGGCACGCATGGTGCCGAGGCGTCCGTCCTTCCAGCGGCAGGTCACGACGTCGGCATCAGCGGTGGCGGTGCGCGTCACTTCCTGACAGCCGCGGCCGAGAACGGTGAACAGCATTTCCGCCTCGTGAATCGCGTACCACGACAGATCCAGCTGGTGATGCTCTTCGAGCGGGCCGGGACCCCAGACGTCGAGCCCGCTGATGTCGCCGGTCTTCAGCGGCGCGACGCCGTAGCGCAGCGTCGACGTGCTGAACCACGGCACGCCCGCCGCCTTCGCGATCCGCGCGATCTCCCGAGCGTCGTCCAGCGTCGACGCCAGCGGCTTGTCGATGAACATCGGCTTGCGCGCCGCGACGATCTCGCGCGCCTGGGGCAGGTGCACGCGGCCGTCGACGCTCGTGAGCAGCACGCCGTCGACGCGGGCGCACAGCTCGGCGATGGTGGCGACGATCTCGACGCCGTACTTCGTCTTCAGCTGATTCGTGAAGTTGTCGATGCGATCGCGGCTCGAGGGCAGATCGGGGCTGCCGCCGCGGTAGGCGGCGACAATTCGGGCGCCCGGGACGTGTTGCGGCGACGCCGGGTCGTTGAAGGCGGCGGCGAATCCCGTCACATGGGACGTGTCGGTCCCGACGAGGCCCAGCTTCAGATCGGCGGCGGCAGCCGGCGCCGCCGAGGCGAGCGAAACCAGCAGGAGGAGTTTTCTCATGGGAGCGGATTATATAATTCGTAGCCTCAGCTCTCAGCTAGCTGTCAGCTGAGAGCTGACAGCTGATACCAGTGAATCAACGGTTCGACATCATCATCATCGGCACGGGCGCCGGCGGCGGCACGATGGCGCACGCGCTATCGGACGCCTCCGCGCGCATTCTGATCGTCGAGCGCGGTGATTTCGTGCCCCAGGAGGAAGAGAACTGGGACCCTGAGGCGGTCTGGAAGCACCTGCGTTACCGCACCAAGGAGCAGTGGCTCGACGATCGGGGGCGCGACTTCACGCCCTATACGCACTACGGCGTCGGCGGGAACACGAAGTTCTGGGGCAGCGTGCTGTATCGGCTCCGCCGCGAAGACTTCGAGGAAATCGAGCACGCCGGCGGTGTTTCCCCCGCGTGGCCGATTGACTACGACACCCTGGCGCCGTACTACGAACAGGCCGAGCGGCTCTATCACGTGCGCGGCCAGGAGGGTTTCGATCCCACGGAGCCGGCGCGCGGCCCTTTCCCCTATGCGCCCATCCCGCATCAGCCCGAGATGGCGGCGATCGTCGGCAAACTGCGCCAATACGGGTTGCACCCGTCACCGCTGCCGCTCGGGCTGATGCGCGTCGGCGAAAATGACGGCTGCATTCTGTGCAACACCTGCAACTCATTCGCGTGCAAAGTGCACGCGAAGAGCGAGGCGGACGTCTGCTGCGTGCGGCCGGCGATCCAGCGGCCGAACGTGACGCTGTGGACGAACGCCAACGCCACGCGGCTGCTGACCGATCCGTGCGGCCGCAAGGTGCAGGCGGTCGAAGTCGAGCGCGACGGCGCCGTCGTCCGCGTCGAAGCGCCTCTGGTCATCGTCTCCTGCGGCGCCGTGAACTCCGCCGCACTCCTGCTGCGATCGAAAAACGACAAACACCCGAGCGGACTCGCGAACTCGTCGGGTCTCGTCGGCAAGCGCTACATGGCGCACCTGGCGACGATGATGCAGGGCTTCAACCCGTTTCGGAAGAACTCGACGGTGTTTCAGAAGACCGTCGCGATCAACGACTTCTATCTGCGGGGCCCGAAGACGCGATATCCCCTCGGCCAGATCCAGTCGCAAGGGCGCACCCACGCCGTCATGGCGCAGACGGTCGTGCCATGGGTGCCGCTGCGTGCCTACGAAGCGTGGGTCTCGCGCGGCGTCGACTGGCTGGTGATGTCCGAGGATCTGCCGGCCATCGAGAACGGCATCAGCGTCGACGACCGCGGTCGCATCCATCTCCACTACACACCGAACAACCTCGCCGCCCACCGCCGGCTGGTGGCCGAGACGAAGCGGATGCTGCGCTGGCTGGGCTACTGGCTCGTCGTGGAGCACTCGCACGGCGCCAAGAACACGACGCACCAATGCGGCACGATCGTGTTCGGCTCCGACCCGGACGCCTCGGTGCTCGACCCATTCTGCCGCGCGCACGATATCGACAACCTCTTCGTCGTCGACGCCTCGTTCTTTCCGTCGTCGGCCGCCGTCAACCCGGGTTTGACTATCGCCGCACAGGCGTTGCGTGTCGCCGATCACATCAAAGAGGTGGAGCTGCCTCACCTATGAAAGCGCGGTCGTTCAGCCATGTGGGCATCACGGTGTCGGACTTCAACCGCGCAGTCCGGTTTTATTGGGATGTCTTCGGCGCGCCGCTCGTCGGCGTGGCGGACACGCCAGAGGACCGCGTTCGCGGCTTCTTCGGCGTCGATGTGCCTGGCGCAACGTGCAAGATCGGCTGGATACGGATTCCCGGCGGCGCGGTGATCGAGATCTTCCATTTCGAGCCGCAGCAGCCGCCGCAATCGATCGTGTGGAACCGTATCGGCATGACGCACATCTGCCTCAACGTCCGCGGCATCCGGAAGTGGCACGACTACCTCGTCGGCAAGGGAGTCGAGATCGTCAGCCCGCCGATGCAGGCGCCTCGCGGTCATTGGCTGTTCTTCGCCAAAGACTTCGACGGGAACCTGATCGAGATCACCGATCTTGGCTACATGTACTACGTGCTTGGGTGGCTCGGACCGCTCGGGGGCTGGATATTTCGGAAGGGCATGTACCGCAAGTACTACGAGACGCGATCAATCCCTAATCCCTAATCCCTAATCCCTAATCCCTAATCCCTGATCCGCGAATCCGGAAATCGCCGTGGTCAATGATTCAGCGATTGATGGATTAGGGATTTAGGGATTCGTCTCTTACCGCTCGCGGCCGGCGGGGCCGAAGTACGGATACTTATCCCAAGGATCCGTCTCCGCGGTCGCACGTGGATCGTGTGTGTCGCGCATCCAGTTGAGCAGCGTGTTCTGTAGCACGGTCTTGGCCGCCGCGTACTCAGCTTTCGCGGCGACGTTCTCCAACTGGCCGGGATCTTTACGCAGGTCGTACAACTCCTCCGCCGGGCGCTTCGCGGTTGCGAGGTTGAAGTAGCGATCGATCGCGGCATCATCGTGGCGACTCAGCACAAGATCCTTCGTCGGCCCACCATCGATGTCCCCGAACGGTCCGACCGACAGGTACATTTCCGGGTCGCCGGCGGGCCAGCGCTCGGGACGAAAATTCCGGATGTAGAGGAAATCCTTGTTGCGAATCGCGCGCGCAGGGTAGCTGAGATCCCCGCGCCGCACCTGCGCGTGCCGTTCGCGTTCGAGGAACACGCGATCCCGTCCCGTCTGTCGCTGTCCGGCGAGCAACGGCATTAGCGTGCGGCCGGTCATCGCCGCCGGCGGCTTCAGTCCCGCCGCTTCGAGAAGCGTCGGCGCCAGGTCCGTGAGGACGACGAAGTCGTCAAGGGTCGTCCCCCCTTTCGCCTTCGCGGGGAACCGGATGGCCAGTGGAACGTGCGTGCCGCCGTCGTAGAGGTTGGCCTTCGCGCGCGGAAACGGCATCCCGTTGTCCGAGGTGAACACGACGATCGTGTTGTCCAGTTGCCCCGCGGCCTCCAGCGTGCTGATGATCTCGCCAGCTTCGCGATCCACTCGCTGCACCCTGATGTAATAGTCAAGGATGTCGCTTCGCGTTATCGGAGTGTCCGGAAGGAACGCGGGCACCTTCACCTTGTCGACGGTCATGCCTGAGCGTGCGCCGCTGCCTTCCTCGTACGGCCGATGTGGATCCTGCGAGCCGAACCAGAAGTAGAACGGCTTGTCCTTCGGCGCCTGCTTGTAGAACTCCGCGAACGTTGCGAACTGATTGCCGGCGGGGTTCCGCGTGCGGCCTCCTGCCTTGAAGTCTCCGGGTCCCCAGCCCTTCCGCGTGAAGCCGACGGTGTAACCCGCGGATTCGAGCAGGTCGGGGAAGGCGGTGAACTTCGTCGGAAGCAGGCCCCAGAGGTTGCCGCCTTCTTCGAGCTGGTGGACAGCGCGTCCGGTCAGCAGCGACGCGCGGGACGGCGTACACGAGGGTGCGGCCACGAACGCGTTGCGAAACAGCACGCCTTCGCGTGCGATCCGATCGAACGTCGGCGTCTTGACGACGGTATCGCCGTAGGCGCCGGCGTGGGGATGCGACCAGTCGTCGGCGAGGATGATGAGAACGTTCGGCGGCGCGGCCTGCAACCGTTCGAGGGGCACTCCGCCGGCCCCGGTGAACAGAATTCCCGCGATCAACAGCAGAGCAGCCCGCATGGTGCGGCCAATGATAACGTCGAAAAACCGTGACGACGGGGATAATATGCGCGGCATCATGCGGGTTGCGGTACGCATCTCGATCCTCGTCGTTTTTGGACTCGCCGCTCTGGTCAGCGCGCAGTCGACGCGCCGGCCGCCGAACTCCATCGTCGGTCTTGCCGGCGATCAAGGGTACGGGGATCTGGGCCGGCCCGCCGCGAACGAGCGCGCCGTCACGATCGTCACTGATGTGTCACCGGGGCGTGCCGCCGGCCACGGAGTGGACGAGCTTCAGCGTGCGCTCGCGGACGACGACTGGGCGATGGAGCGGACGATCGTGGCCGGTGCGTGTGCGCAGACCGGGATGCCACGCGTGCCCGAAGCGCTTGCCGTTCGCGTCGCCACCCGGGACGGCAGACCAGCGCTGACATTATGTGGGGACGATCGCGGCCTGATGTATGCGGCACTGGATGCCGCGATGCGCGTGCGTTGGGCGAAGGGCGCCGACAATCCGTTCCGCGATGTGCACGACGGGGTCGAACAGCCGTTCGTGAAGCAGCGTTCGCTGTCGATGTACGTGATGAACCGCACGTACTGGGAGTCGCGGTTCTACGACGAGCGCTATTGGTCGCGGTACCTCGACATACTCGCCGCCGATCGCTTCAATCAGCTGCTCATCATCTTTGGCTACGAGAACGGCGGCTTTCTCGCGCCCCCCTATCCGTACTTCTTCGACACGCCGGGGTTCACCGGCGTCAGGATGGTCGACCTCACGCCGGAACAGCAGAAGCGCAACCTCACGGCCCTGAATCGCCTCATCGAGATAGCGCACGACCGCGGAATCGCCGTGGCGCTCGGGATCTGGGATCACATCTACCGTGGCGGCGTGCAGACGGGGGGCGCCCAGTGGATCGCCGAGTACACCAATCGGCCGATTCCGAACACCGTGCAGGGCGTGACGGCTGAAAACCTGAACGCCTACACCATGGCGTCGTTGAAGCAACTGCTGGTCTCAGTGCCCGCTCTCGATTCGATCCAGTTCAGGGTGCACGAAGAATCAGGCCTCAAGCCCGAAGAGATGGAGGGATTCTGGCGAGAGGTGTTCGAGCACGTCCAGAAGCAGAGGCCCGGACTGTTGATGGAAGCGCGCGCGAAAGGGACTCCGGACAGCGTCATTGACGCGGCGCTGGCCGCAGGCGTCAACCTTCGCGTCGAGACGAAGTATTGGATGGAGCAGATGGGGCTGCCGTTCCACCCGACGCACGTCAATCCACCCGATCAACGGAACCGCCGCCACGGATACGCGGATCTCTTGAAATACCCGAAGCGGTACCCGATGAACTGGCGATTGTGGAACGGCGGCACGTCGCGCGTGCTGCTGTGGGGCGATCCGGAATACGTTCGCCGCTATTCCGAATCGACCATGCTGTACGACAGCCCGAACTGGGACGTGAACGAGCCGCTGGCGACGAAGATGGAAGCGCAGCGTCCTGACGCCGAACCGTTCCAGTTATTGCACCCGAACTATCGATCCTACGAGTACGAGTTCGAGCGGTATTGGCACT
>Ga0207674_10005453_pt1 | contig 15110 bp, 9 predicted proteins | sample KBSCornC72_FD_184303 | JGI IMG/M metagenome (GOLD analysis project Ga0207674, IMG submission 184303) | Corn rhizosphere microbial communities from Kellogg Biological Station, Michigan, USA - KBS Corn C7-2 (SPAdes) (version 2) | ecosystem: Host-associated > Plants > Roots > Rhizosphere > Soil ... | reverse complement strand
GGCCCGAAGTGCAAGTAGCTCGTGACGGGCGGCTCGGTTCCTCACTCGTGAATGCTGATTACACAAATTTCGCACCCCGCATCGGCGTCGCTTACAGCGTCGGTCCAAAGTTGACGATCCGCAGCGGCTTCGGTATCTTTTATGCCACGGATATCGGGAATTCTTCCTACGATCTCGCGCGCAATTTGTTTGTCAGGCGCACGGCAAATTCGGACAGCAACTTCCCCAACCTGACTCTCGACAATCCCTTCCTGAGTCAAGGAACGCCAATAGTAGTCGCGCCGCTTCCTCTGGGCACCTTCGTGGGCCTTCGTAAGCCATACGTGCTACAGTACCTTTTCAACATCCAGCAACAGTTGACCAAAGATTCAGTGTTAGAGATCGGATACGCGGGCAGCGAAGGGCATAAACTGGCCCATTACTACGGTGCCAACTTTCCGCTGCCGGGGCCGGGCAATGTGCAGAGCAGGCGCCCCTACACGGAATTCGCCAATATCTTCTATATGGAAAGCGGAATCAACTCCAACTACAACGCCCTCACGGCCAAGCTTACTCAGCGGTTTTCACACGGCTTGACCTCCTTAGTCAGCTATACGTTTTCCAAGTCGATTGATAACGGCAGCTCCGTCCGGGCTCGTAACGGAGATGCGGCTTCGGAAAACCAACAAAATCCTTATGATATGAGAGCGGAGCGCGGGGTCTCTATCTTCAACTCGCCGCATCGATTTGTTACTTCCTTCACGTATGAGCCTCCTATTGGCAAAGGCAAACAATGGTTATCCAGGGGTGGAGTTCCCGGAGTGATTCTCGGTGACTGGCAAATCGGAAGCATCATTACTGCGGTCACCGGGTATCCATTCACAATCACCAGCGGAATTGACGACGCCAATATCGGCGGCAACTCCACGCAACGCCCCAACTATTTAGGGACGCAATTGACTCCGCTGAGCGGAATTCAAGATCCTCAGCAGTGGTTCAATCCGGCTGCCTTCGCGCGTGTGACTCCCTTCACCTTCGGAAACAGCGGGCGGGACACTATGGTTGGCCCTGGAACATTTCAATGGGATTTTTCCGCCCTGAAGAGCTTTCCTATGCCGGTTGAAGGCCACAAACTCCAGTTCCGTTTCGAGGCGTTCAATTTCCCGAACCGGCCCAATTTTTCGATCCCAAATAGTTCCCTCACAGGTGCAGCCTTCGGAAAGATAACTACAACAGCCGTCAAGATGCGCGAGCTTCAACTTTCCCTGAAGTACATTTTTTAGCGGCGTGGAGTTTCTGGAATGAGCTCACTCTTGTTCAAGTACTGCCATGAGCGTTGAAAGGAAAGCGCGATGATTCATAGTGTGGCTCGGCGAAAGTTCATCAAGGCCGGGATAATTGCTCCGGCTATTCTGGGTGCCCAAGATAAGGCAGGAACCAAACGTCCGGTAATAGGGAGTGGCGAGCATACCTACGAGGTGTATCACGACTGGGGAGAACTGCCCCCAGCCATCAAGTACGGCAATACGCATGGCGTGTGTATTGACTCGCAAGGGAATATTTATATTCACCACACCGTGCATGCGACAAGCCAAAGTCCAGACGCCATGGTCGTTTTTGATGAGAAGGGAAAGTTCGTGAAATCCTGGGGGGCGGACTATAGGAAAGGAGCCCATGGACTGCACATCCGAAAAGAGGGTGGTACGGAGTTTCTCTACTTGTGCGACATTAATCGCCGGAACGTGGTAAAGACGACATTGAACGGCGAGGTGGTTTTGACGCTAGGGTATCCGGAACAAGCGCCTCCGTATAGCAAGACCAAGATCCCATATATACCAACGAACCTCGCAGTGGCGCCCAACGGAGATCTGTACGTCGCCGACGGCTATGGTTCTTTCTATATCAATCAATATGACAGCAAGGGACAGTACATACGCACTTTTGGAGGTTTAGGATCCGAGGCAGGACAACTCAATAATCCCCATGGCATCTGGATGGACATGCGCGGGCAGGAACCGATTTTGACGGTAGCTGATCGGCGAAACTACCGGCTTCAGACGTTTACTCTAGATGGCATCCATAAGGGATTTGTGCCCGGACTAAGATACCCGAGCCATTTTGACACCAGAGGCGAGTACATGGTGGTTCCTGAGCTCGAAGCGCGCGTGAGTATCTTGAACGGGAAGAACCAAATCGTCGCTCATTTTGGTCAAGGTCCGGACAACTACAGGGAGATCCGAGTCATGGGTCGGGAGGCCTTTGTTCCGGGACAGTTCGTAGCGCCGCACTCGGCCTGTTTTGATCGCGAGGGAAACATTTTTGTCGTTGAGTGGGTTGAGGTGGGGCGCGTGACCAAGCTCCGCAAGATTGCTTAGATAGCCAAAGTGTCAAAATATGTTAGTGTTAGAAGAGATTTAGCTCTCTAGAAATTATCATTTGGAAGTAGCTCATCAGTGATCGAAGGAGATCGAACCATGCGAATCGTCATAACTGGGTTGATGATCGTGTCAGCGGCGTTCGCGGGGACCACGTTTACAAAAGACGTAGCTCCGATCCTTTATAAGAACTGCGTGAGTTGTCATCGCCCCGGAGAGATGGCTCCGATGTCCTTGCTGGACTATAAGTCGGCCCGCCCCTGGGCGAAGGCGATGCAGACGGCGGTGGTAACCCAAAAAATGCCGCCCTGGTTTGCCGATCCCCGTTATGGCCATTTTGAAAACGATGCTCGCCTGAAGGCGGCGGACATCGATACGATCAAGGCGTGGGTTGCTGGCGGCGCGGTGGAAGGTGATCCCAAGGATTTGCCTGCACAACCCACTTTCGCCGAAGGATGGCGCCTGGGTAAACCCGACGCTGTGATCGATATAGGAGAAGACTTTACAGTGCCGGCCGGTAGAGATCTTTACAAGAATTTCACCGTGCAGACAAGTTTTAAGGAAGGCAAGTGGATCCGCGCCGCGCAAGTCTTACCAGGAAACCGCAAGGTGGTTCATCATGTCCATTTCAGTGTGTTGGCGGATGAGGGTGACGCTGAGGGTAAAGCAGACGTTAAACCCGTAGGAAGCCGCAGGTCACTGGAACGTTCTTATTTCGACGTTGAGGATGGATTGTCGCGGGTGAAAGCAAGTGCCCCGATAATAGATGATGCCTGTGCAGGCGACGGAGGCATTGCAAATTTGAGCGGATTCGACGAAGGGTCGTTCGCCACGATGCTGCCGGGCAAGGGGCCGGATGTTTACGATGTCTTTGGGGATGGCAGTACGGCCAAGTACATTCCGGCGGGAGCTAAGGTACGGTTCCAAATCCACTATGCCAGCGTGAGCACCGCTCAAGTGGATCGTACCAGCGTGGGGCTGTACTTTGCCTCCAGAGTGCCCGAAAGACCACTGAAGCGAGTGGACATGCGGAATCGGTTCTTCCTGATTCCGGCGGGAGCGGCCAATCACGAAGTGAAGCGCTGTTATGAAGTGGAGCGGGATAAACTACTGCTGGCGATTACTCCGCACGCGCACTATCGAGGCAAGGACGCCCTCTATGAATTAGTGCACGCAGATGGCAGGCGGGAGATTTTGCTCTCCGTGCCACATTACGATTTCAACTGGCAGCTGCAGTATCGGCTCAAGGATCCAGTACTGATGGAGAAAGGCAGCCGGATGATGGTCACGTTCCACTTTGATAACAGTGCGAACAATCCGGCAAATCCAGACCCCGCGAAGGCCATCCGTTGGGGTGACCGAACCGAAGACGAGATGATGGTCACTTGGACGGAGACACTGGATGCCGCGCCCAACAAAGCGATCACCGCATCGTCTGGAACCAAATAAGAGCGACAGCCAATGAGTGTCCCGCATGGCTTGCCTTATGCGGGTGGAAGAGGCAGCGGGTCAGCGGTGTCTGGATCTTTCATATTGACAAGGATGCAGTAGTGCGCTGACCGCGGGGCAGCTCGGATAAGTGGCGCATTTAGGCCATTAATCTACATTGAACTAAGCCGCTTTGAGGCGGTTGGGTCATACAGTGGGTCCCAGATTCCATGCCCCCTTTCGCAGGCTCATGCAGGAGGAACTGCGGTGTAGACCACGAGGCGGATATTCCTCGCGATCGTCATACACCAGGACCACCTCCGTTAGAAGTGGTCCTGGGAGTATGTTTCCATCCTGGGTCTGCATCTGTCCAAGGAATCGTAATCTGGGGTGCTTGACCAATCGGCCGTTACTGCAAACTTGTCAGCGATCAGTTGTCGACCTCTTCGGCAGCAACTTCGTCGAGCTTCATCGTCCTCACTTCTCGGAAAGTAATCAACTGGCTCGGTTCCACCTCGCCAAACCTTTCCGACCCGAAGCAGCTCACGACGAAGCCATGCCCGAGCATGTCGTTAAGTGGGATCCAGTAACTTACGACTTCAATGTTGGCGTCGCATCCAAGATTAGAAGATAACTTTGAGTGCCAGCTGCCCGATTCGCGGATCGCGAGAAGCCTTGAGGGTTCCGAATCCCGCTCCGTTAAGGGCAGCTCCACGCGAACCATCGGTATAGCCGGCGGAACTGGAGCTAAAGGGATTAATAAAGTTTGTGTGGTTGAAGAGATTAAAAAATTCCGCCCGGAACTGGAAATTCAAACGCTCCTTGATCGGAAATGTCTTGTGCACTCCCGCGTCTGTGTTGAACATTCCAGGCCCGCGCAGCGCGCCCTTGGCCAAACTCCCGTAACTGCCTAAAGCTGGGCTTTGGAAAGCTCCGGGTATCAGATAATTCACGCACGGTGCAACGTTGGCGCAGGCTCCCGACTGATAGATATTCGAGCTTACCAGGTCCACCTTGTCCGATCCGATGCCGCTCAGGGACCGGTCCAGGCCAGCGAGAATGGTGAGCGGTCCACCGCTTTGAGCAATAGTAATACCCGCGATTTGCCAGCCGCCTGCGATTGTGCGTAGCAATGCGTTCGAGTGAGAAAGAGCGGGGAGCTGCCATACGTAGGACACAACTAAGTTGTGATTAAAGTCGAAATCGGAAGGACCGCGATCCAGCGAATCCCAACCCGGTGAATTCCACGGCTTCGTCAGACCCGAGGTCAGAGTCGTCACGTCGGCTCCAAGGGGCATGTTGTCATTACTCTTGGACCACGTATAGTTGGCCAGAATGGTGAATCCGTGCGACAGGCGCTTCTCCAGGCTCCACTGCATGGAATTGTACCAGGCATCGGCCGAAGCACCCGCCTGGATAATGCTGGAGAAGGGTTGGAAGGGGCGGCGCGCGTCTGTTCCAAGGGTGCTGCCGGGTATATAGATGGAGGCATTTAATTGCCTGCCTTGCGGAAGATGATTGGTACGCGAGGCCACATAAGAGCCACGTACCAGCCAGTCTCGCCGCAATTCACGCTCGATGGTCAGATTCCAGTTATACACGGTCGTGGTCTGTATTTTGTAATGTCCCGTATCCCACGAAGAAACCGTAACTGGCGTCGGAAAAACGAAGTCGTGAGCTGTCGGGAAAGTAGTTGGATATGGATTGGTGATGCCCTGATAGGGGTTGCTAAAGGGCCCAACTAGGTTGGTAATCGTGGTCTTAGCCGTGTAGGGAGAAACCATGACTTGGGGGTTGTTGGAAAATGCCGGTTGCTGGGCGTTCTGAAATATTCCGGTTCCGCCTCGTATGCTGGTTTTCCCGTCCCCGAATGGGTCGTAGGCGAAGCCAAAGCGCGGCGTAAAGTTGTTGTAGGACGGGAGACGGCCATCGAACGGAAAGCCTGAGTCACCCGTGAATATCTCTCCAGGATACGCTTTGGTGAAAACCTGAGATCTCACGCCTTGAGCATAAAGAGCGGGTGAAAACGCTTCGGCCTGGCCATAGAGATCGTGCCAGGGAAAGGACGGCTCCCACCGAATTCCGAAATTGAGGGTCAGCCGTGAGTTGGCCTTATAAGTATCCTGGGTGAACAAGGAGTACAAGTAGTTGCGATCGTTTTGATAGGAGGGTCCGGCTTGCGTGAAGGTTCGGACTCTGCCCAGCAGGAAGTCGCTCATTGCGTAACCGGAGAGATCGCCCGAAAAGGCGAACGTGCCATTTACGCTCTTGGTAAAGTAGGGGAATCGGGCGCGCTCAAACGCGCCACCGATCGCCAAACTGTGCCGGCCCTTGACCCAACGCAATGTGTCGTACCAGTCAAAAGTAGTACGCGGAAATACCGATTCTCCAAGTCCGCCGAAAGCAAAGAGTCCGCTTACAGTGAACCCTTCGATTGCCTTGGTTGGCGATTGGTACATATTTTGAACGCCGAAGTCCGTCATGTTCGGAGTGCCGGGGGGCGGATGGCGCGTGGTGACTACGCGAGTCACTGCGAACCGGGCGTCATTCAGAAGCGTGGGGCTAAAAATGTGGGTCTCCTGCAACGCCGTATTGTAGGAAGTGTCCGGCGTGCCCAGGGCATACGTCAGCAGGTTATTGTTGGCAAAAATACCCGGCTGATCGTACCAGTTTTTATTGAAACGATAATTGAAGCGATCGCTGCCCGAGAGGCTGTAGTCAATGCGGGTGATAAATTCGTCGTAGTTTTGAACGACTGGCGTGCTGAAAAATACCTGGCCGTTCGGGTTCTGGCTGGCGGGCAGGAATGGCAGGACCTTTAGGGCCGAGGAATCAAAGCGGTTTGTCGGAATCTTGTTATTGGGAAACGGCTGTTTGTTCGTCGGATCGATTAACTGAACAGCGCGTCGTAACGGATTGGCCGGGTTGGTGGCACTGAGCAAACTTGAGAAGTCACCGTTAAGATTGGCTGCGGTGGGCACATAGGCGCTGAGGCCTCCCTGGGTGCTGCGAATTCGCGTGCCCTGATAGCCGGCAAAGAAGAATAACTTATCTTTCTTAATAGGTCCGCCTATGTCGCCGCCGTACTGGTTGCGCTTCAATGGGTCCACCGTGGAGGCGAAAAAATTCCGGGCGTTGAATACTCCATTCCGTACAAACTCAAAAGCGTCTCCATGGAAAGTATTCGTGCCGGATTTTGTCACTACGTTGACTACGCCCGAGGAGTTCTGACCATATTCGGCGCTGAAATTGCCGGTCTGGAAACCAAATTCCTGTAGTGCATCAGGCATCGGCAATGGCTGGTTCACGTTGCTCATCACGTCCTGGGTGCGCACGCCATCCAGGTTAAACACCACGTTGTTGGACCGGCCGCCGTTCACGGAAAGCGGAACGACCGCCCCCGGGAAAGTCTTGGCCGATCCCATATCGGTGTTCCCGCTGGGGGCACTGACCGCTCCGGCAACCAGCGTCGTTAAGGATGCTGCGTTGCGCCCGTTCAACGGAAGCTCCACAATGCGCGCCGAATCGACCACTTGCTTCAGAGTGGCGCTGGTGGTGTCGACCTGGCTACCCACCGCGTCCACGCTTACGCTCTCATTTGCCGCACCAACCTCCAACTTAATATTGATGGTGACGGTAGCGTCGGCCTGCAAGGTGAGACCAGTCTGGTTGAACTGGCGGAACCCTTGTACCGCGACACTCAGCGTGTAGCTAGTAGGCCGGAGTGCACTGAGCACGTAAATCCCATCCACGCTGCTGACTGTCTCTCGCGTAAGACCCGTGTCCACTTCAGTGGCGGTGATTCTCACTCCCGGTATGACCGCCCCCGAGGGATCGGTAATTGTGCCGTTGATCGAGCTGATGCCTTGACTCCAGGCTGCGACGCAGAACAGCGACGCAGCCAGAATTGTGAGAGACGTGCGTGCCGCCATTAAGAACCTCCCGCAAAACAAAACTAATAGATACTATTGCCGGGTACGTGCGGTGTCAAGGCCAAAAAGGGAGGGCCAAAAGGAAGGGAAAAAGCGAGCGCAAACAGTATCATGAAGGAATACGAATCACGATTGCAAAAAACTTTTTCCTTCGATCCCCTCTGGCAAGCAGCTCAGGAGGGATGAAACGGACGCCCTGTGCGGAATCTAAGGCTGCACCGTCACGGTCACATCCAGAGGAACGGCCAGCATTCCGTCATCGCCGTAGGCCCGCACTACGTAGGTTCCGGCACGACTGAAGGTCATCTTGGTGGTTGCCTTCCCGGTTATAGTCTCCGCCGCAGTGACCGAGCCCGGCGGGCCCGCGGTTACAACCGGGACTCGCATCGGATCGAATGTCACCTCTCCGGGTCCGGATCGGTACACTACCCAGGTCACTCCCAGTCTCACTCCGGGATCCAGCTTTACCACTGCCTGCGTAATCGGCGTTTCGAGTTTGGTACCGACGCCTGCGTATTCTCGAGCAGCTTCACGAATCATCGCCCCTCCGCCGGGCCGCCGGGCGCGCGGCAGCGGATGCCCGTCGTCGGTGACTTGGACGGTCACCGTGAGTGGCTCCCCCACCTTTATGGTTCTTTGCGAGGAGCCAACCATCTCGATGGCCGGAGCCGAATTAGGCTCGCCGGGGTAAGATAAATCGCCAGCGCTGCCGCGATTTTCCTGGTACACCATGTTCGAGATTTCCCAAACCGGGCGGAGTGTTCCGTAGGCTTTGTTGGTCCTGCCCGCCGAGGTAAGTGTCCACGTCAGATCCTTGTCGCCCCAATCCTTGGGAACCTTTACCTTGAAAACGAATTCCTGACGACGGTTATAAAAGTGTGTCGGTTGACCTTGGTCGGGGTCGCCCGGCTCGAACATGTTGTTGGGACCGATCGGAATTTCCGGTTGCTCCTCATAATTTCGATTCATGTATCCGAATACCATGTTGAAGGACCCATCGGGGTTTGGCTCCCACCCTTCGAAAACGGGTGACACGTCTTGCCCGGTCGCATATTTGGTTTGAGCGTTCGCGTGCGTTGCGATGATTAAAAGAAACACCAGCAGTGCACACTTCAGGGCACGATCCATCATGAGTAGAACTCCTTGGTCAGTACCGGACTGCGGAATCGTCTATCGCAGGCTGGTTAACTTAGGCGTTTTGGCCTTGCGGGCCTCCACTTCCGCCTTGAACTCTTCTTCGGTTAGAGAGTAGAAATTCAACCACGCCCGGGACATATCTTCGGTGGTCCTCTCGCCGTATCCAACCCAGCTCCTGGGATCGGGATTCCATGGATTCTTGGTCGAGTTGTCATGCCAGGACGTCAGGTGGATGATGGTGCCGGCAGGCAGCAGGGGCGCAACGTCGTCGGCGTAGTTGTAGACGATTTGCCACCCGAAATTGTACCGGTTCACGCAGTTCAACTGCTCAACTGTCATGTTGGGATAGATCGCTTCCATGCATTGCGCTTTTCCGCGATTGTGCATATGCGGCTGATAGGCGGTAAGGCGGGCGGGCGTGGCAATTCGATAGTAGGCATCCGACCGGACGTTGTCCGCACCCGGTGGGATGTCGATATCTTTGGTCTCGGCAATCACGGTTGTTATCAGGTGTTTGGGCACATATCCCTTGGGGTAAAACACGAAGGCTACGCTGGTTCGATCTGTAATCTCCTCGCCGATCGAATGATAGTGCAGATTGAACCGGATGCGCGCGCCCGCCTTGATCAATTTGCCAGCACCATCGGGATAGATGTCCCCGTTCTTGCCGACAGCGTACTCGTTCAGCGTACCCCCCTCTGAAACTCCGTCGTCGCCCAGCAGGCTGGTCACCGCATGGTGAACGACTCTGATGCCGCCGCCCGACGAGGGCTTGGTTTCAACGGCCTTAATATAGCGATCCTCGGTGAGTCCCGAATCCGCTATAAAGTTGCCCCACCAATCGGAGTTCTTAGGCTTGACCGTGAAAGACACCGGCATCGAAACGATCAGATCGGGTTTCCCGATGTGCCACTGATCTGTATCCTGGAATTGCCGCGGCGGGGGCATATCGGCTCGATTTCCTTCGGGCGCTCCATTGTCTACCCAGGCAGCAATCGTTTCGATCTCTTTATCGGAGAGGGACGGGTCGTCCTTGAAGTCGCGGATCCCAACAGTATGGTCGATGAACCAGGGCGGCATGTCGCGCCGGATCACCTTGGCCTTGATCGAGCGGGCCCAGGGTCGCGTCTCCTGATACGTCATGAGCGACATCGGTGCAATGTTGTTTGGCCTGTGACAGTTTTGGCAGGAGCGCTGGAGTATCGGTGCGATGTCCTTCGTAAAGGTGACCTGATGGTCAGCCGTGGCCTTCGCATGTATTTGTGACGATGCCACACGAGCGTTTCCAAATAGCATTGCAATTGCCAGCAGGCTGACCCGGGACGGGGACAACCAACGGCGGTGGTTCCGGTTCATGATCGTCATGCTCTCCTCCAACACTTTGAAACTGGCAGGATGGTCTGGAGCTACCTGCTTTATTCTCTACCCGCGGGATACCGCCGTCAATCACCAGAGTATTTGTCCACGCCTCCAAAAGAGAGATTGATGAAACAAAGAGTTGTGACATACGTAAAAACATGAAAGTGCACGGGAAGAACATTCTGTACTTTCCAGCCGCCGACATTTCTCAAGCTTCCAAGACACCCGTTCGACACCACCCTAGGTGCCCACACCGAGTCATGGATTGCTGACTACTTCCGAGCGCTGGCAGGTCAGTGAAGTGGGGGCCGACGCCAAGTCCGCGCACGGAACCAGCAAGCTTTAGTTCTAGAAAATCCGGATTTGATGGCCAAATGGCCGTTCGCGCATGAATTCAAGATCACCCAGCGGCTTGCTGGCGGAGTCCTTGGGGTTAGTCTGGCCCACACCAACCGGCTGATACTCTCTATAGTCCCCTCGAAGCGGACAGCGTGATCTGTCGTTGCGCGCGTCGATCCTGAATCACGTTGCGGCCATTTTCCAGCCTTACGTCGTCCACATGCTGGAATCCCTCCGGCACGCGCGCGTAGAACAGTAGAAAGTGCGATTCGATCTTAGACTTCGCCGGAAGCCACCGGTACACGGGCGTGCCGAACATCGGGCCATCCGTGATGATCTCGCGCCGCGGCAGGTCATACGGCTGTGTCCCGAATTCCATCCCGCGCACGACTTGAGTATCGGCCGGGTAGCTGCCCCAATGCTGGACCCAAGGGTATTCCTCACGTTTGAAGACATAACCAAGAATGGCCCGTTTCTTCGAGTTGAACGCCGCCACCCATTCCAATCTCCGCGAAGGATCGAGCAGGGTGGCGGCGTGATCTAGATAGTGGGGGTGCTCTGGGATCGCCCGAAGGTCAATCGGTTTCCCGTCCAGGCCTGGAGCCATGGGCCACGTGAAGTCCTGCCCGGAGGTCAGCCGCCGCTGGATCGGATTCTGTCCTTTCCCTTGCGCGGGGCTCTCAACATACGGCCGGGTTTGCGAGCGCGAACCCGAGACTTCCACTGTGGTGACATTGGGCTCGAGAAACGGCGCAGCGACAGTCGCGTGCTCTGCCCAATTGACGGGGCGGTCAAAACCCCTCAAGTTCTCCAACTGGCTGTCAACATACACCACATTTTCGCCCTCAACCATGCGGAAACTGCGCGTGAAGACTTCCTGCACGATTGGTAATATTGCAGTGAAGGTCAAGGAATTGCCGCCGGTTTGCTTGCCCGCGCTCACCTGGAAAGTTGTTACGTGCGCTTCGCCGTGCATGGGCAGGCCCGCTGCGCGTTCTTCCGCGGATGCCGGCCCAAACCCATCGACACAAACGAAATGGCCCAAGGAACCTGTGAACTGAACCGTGCGTCCGACCTCTCGCCCCAAGCGCGTCGGATTCCAATACGGACTCAGTTTTTGGTCATCGTCTGTCATGACAAGGCTGGCGATCGAACTGCCTTGGACCATCACAGTCATCTGCAGCTTGTCATTCGATAGCGTGACCGCGGGCTGCCCTTCAAACCTGCTGCCCTGCGGGCCACCCGGGGATTGAGCCACCGCAGCGGTCGCGATCAGAATGACGAGTAGTCGGCGCATGACAGGTAGTATATACATCACTGGACTCTCCATTAACTCTGGCTTCCGTACCAGGGAGCATGGTTCGCCCAAAAAGTAATTACCAGATTGCCGACAATACGGGAGTTGACCGTTGCTCCTCACGAATTCGCCCGGCTCTTGACCCGCAAACTCTTCAAGTCAGATGTCGGTTTGTTACGGATTTCATCAGCGAATCCGAGACCGGAGTGCGTCGCGTTCACGCTGGAGTTCGCGACGGTTTGGGCAACATCGAGTGCACGCTGCGCAACTTCGCCGAATGAGAACTACCTGGTGTACAAGTCCGATCCTCGGGGCTTCGGCTACGTTTAAGACCTTTCCCCTTATAGTCAGCGCGAGTACACGTCTCTGGCCCACCGCCGCCGAAACGGAGTGGAAAATCACGAACGGCCAGAGGCCCTTGCGCCGGTTCAAATATCGTGTAGCCGGTGTATTTGCCGTGCTCATCGTAGTGATGAATTCGGTTTCTGATGCGAGTGCTCAGGCCTTTGTAGTTTTCCTTCTCGTCATATGCTCTCGTCGTATTCCCACTGTCGATGGAACGGCCTTTGTACTCGCCGTTCGCGTCCCACGCTAGGGATCCATCGGCTCGATGTTCAGTGCGTCCGTCAGGCCGGCCACCCTCATCGTAGTGGAGAGAGCTTTCCCTCGAATGCACGGAGTAGCCGCGATATTTTGCACTGCCGCTATTGTCCAATTCGTAATGTCTTGTGATGCCATCGAAAGGTTGCGCCTCGCGCACGCGAACTGTGTACCTTGCAATCGAAGGCTAGGCGACGGTAGCCCTCACGGCGGCACCGCGCGTTAATGAGGATTCGGCTTCTGCAACACCGGCAGCTCGCGTGCTCGCCGCTCCAAATCGGCTCCAACCTCCAGTTCGAGCAGCAACTCCGGCGCTCTCGCCAACTGCCGCACCACGGACACCTGCACGAAGTGCGGCGCCAGCGCCGGAGGCAGGCTGGTCGCGGAGGACATCCAAAAAACACGAGCCTTGATTTCTTAAATCAATAGCGTTACGACCTATTAGTATCTTGTTGCCCTCCGTTGGAGCAAGACAGTGGTGTCTGTTGCATGCCTTTCTCCCGCCTTACACGACCCCTTGCCGCTCGGAAACAGCGGCCCTCTTCTCTCCCACTGAAGCGTGATGCGGCAAAATTCGCTCGTGCCCGAGGGCACTCCTGCCACGAAGGTCAGGCGCTACATGGGTGAGGGCTCGCTCTTCACCAAGAATGCGCTGTCTGATAGAATTCACTAAGAGGTGCACGACCATGTGGAGTTCCTCACACAGACTCAGGCGGGGCTTGGTCTTGTGCATACTCTTAGCAGCGGTCTCCGCGAACGCACAGGAAGCGCCGTCGCCAAAGTCTGATACTGCACAAGTATCCGCCGGGCGCACTGTTTTGAATCAATTCTGCGTCACGTGCCACAACGACAAGCTCCGTACCGGCGGTGTAACGCTGGAGCGAGCGGATATCTCACGCGTCGGAGCGGACGCCGCGCTTTGGGAAAAGGTGTTAAATAAGGTACGGACGGGAACGATGCCCCCGGCCGGTTTGCCACGTCCGAATGCTGTTACGTATCGTTCCTTGTCTGAGTATCTAGAGACGGCTCTCGACCGCGCAGCTGCCGAGAAATTGCAGCCGGGAAGAGTTTCTGTTCATCGCTTAAACCGCGCCGAGTTTACGAACGCGATTCGGGATCTGCTAGCGCTGGATGTCGATGTAAACTCACTTCTGCCGGCCGACGATTCCGGTTACGGTTTCGACAACATTGCGGACGTCCTTTCGGTCTCTCCGCGGCTGCTCGAAAGATACCTGGCGGCGGCGAGAAAAGTGAGCCGCCTGGCAATTGGGGACCCGAGCATCCGCGCCGACGTTCGGACCTACGACGTTTCTCCTCTGCTGATGCAAGAAGGGCGCATGAGTGAAGATTTACCGTTTGGTTCGCGCGGCGGAATTGCGATTCGGCACCACTTCCCCCTGGATGGCGAGTATGTCGTGAAAGTTCGTCTCCAGCGAGCCGGCAAGTTTCATGATGAGGATATTCTGGGGCTCTCCGAAGCACATCAAATGGAAGTCCGCCTGGACGATTCGAGGCTCAAGGCGTTTAGCGTTGGTGGAGCTTTCCCTCCCACGCCGCCTGGTACCAGGAAGACCGGCGCCGAGGCGGACTATTACCGCACCGCAGACTCGGGCTTGGAAATTCGCTTCCAAGCCAAGGCTGGTTCGCGCTTAGTCGCCGTGGACTTTTTGGAGGAGAATGCCATGCCCGAGGGCGGGCTGCAATCGAGCATGGCGGCTTTTCGATTTCTCAATAAGAGGTCCGAGCAAATTCTCCCTTACGTGACACGCGTGAGTTTAGAAGGCCCCTACAACTCAAAAGGAGTAGCGGAAACCGCCAGCCGCCAACGCATTTTCAGTTGCCATCCCGCTGGCGCGGCCGAGGAGTTGCCGTGCGCGAAACAAATTCTAGCCACCTTAGCGCGTCGCGCCTATCGAAGGCCAGTGGCCGATTCCGACGTTCAATCTCTTCTTGCCCTGTATCAGAAGGGCCGCGAGAAGGCCGATTTTGAGGCCGGAATCATGAGAGCCGTGCAGGGCATCCTGGTGTATCCCGAGTTTCTATTCCGCGTCGAGCGCGAACCGGCCAACGCGGCCGCAGGCAGCGCATTCAAAATCAGCGACCTGGAACTAGCTTCCCGCCTGTCGTTCTTCCTATGGAGCAGCATACCGGACGAAACTCTTCTGGATCTCGCGGCGCGGGGCCAACTAAGAGATCCTGCGGTGCTGGAACAGCAGGTGCGGCGAATGCTCGCCGATCCGCGTTCGCGGTCTTTGGTGCAGAACTTTGCGGGCCAGTGGCTGTATCTGCGCAATATCGGGACGGCCGGCCCGGATCCGATTATTTTCCCCGATTTCGACGACAGTCTGCGCGAGGCCTTCGCGCAGGAAACAACGCTGTTCCTCGAAGAAAATCTGCGCGCGGATCGCAGTGTGCTGAATTTGTTGACCGCCGACTACACCTTCGTGAATGAACGTCTGGCGCGGTTTTATCACATTCCAAACGTTTACGGCACCTCCTTCCGGAGGGTGAACTTGCAGGACGAAGAACGCAGAGGATTATTGGGACAAGGTGCGATCCTGACCGTGACGTCCTATGCCAACCGCACCTCTCCAACCATTCGCGGCAAGTGGCTGCTCGAAAATATTTTGGGCACGCCGCCGCCACCGCCGCCACCCAATGTTC
>Ga0207674_10005451_pt1 | contig 15111 bp, 9 predicted proteins | sample KBSCornC72_FD_184303 | JGI IMG/M metagenome (GOLD analysis project Ga0207674, IMG submission 184303) | Corn rhizosphere microbial communities from Kellogg Biological Station, Michigan, USA - KBS Corn C7-2 (SPAdes) (version 2) | ecosystem: Host-associated > Plants > Roots > Rhizosphere > Soil ... | reverse complement strand
TCCGTCCCGTCCGCCCCGTTCGTCTTGCCCGCCAGTTCACTTACCAGCCACCTCTCGGCCTCTTCACGACTACCCAGCCGCTTCTCCACCTCGTGCCTCAATTCGGCAACCGCAGCAGAGAGCTCATCGCTCCTCGCCGGTGCTTCACCAAGCCAGAACGGAATTCCGGGTGGTTCACCATGTGCGTCTTCCACTCGCACGGTCCCCGCCTGTATTCGGAGCATGCGCCATGAGGCGTTCCCGAGCTGGAACACATCTCCCGCCATGCTCTCGACGGCGAAGTCCTCGTTCACGGTGCCAATGAAGGTTCCCTCGGGCTCCAGCAAGACTCGATAGTCCGCCGTTTCCGGAATGGCCCCGCCAGAAGTCAGGGCCAGCATCCGGGCACCGCGCCGGCCACGAAGTCTCTGATTTACTCCGTCATAGTGAACCAGCGCTCCGCGACGCCCTCGCCGGGTCGTGAATCCCTGGGCGACCATCTGGACGATCTGGTCGAACTCCTGGCGACTGAGCTCACGGTAGGGATAGGCCCGACGCACTAATTCGAAGAGATCATCGGTGGCCCAGTCTTCAGCCGCAGATTCCGCCACGATTTGTTGGGCGAGGACGTCCGCGGGGTGCTCGACCACCCAGAGCCGATCCAGGACTCCGGCGCGGGCCCAGCGCAGGAGGGCGGCACACTCAACCAGATCGTCGCGACTCAGTGGGAAAAGCCGTCCCTTAGGCGTGCCGGTCACCGTATGTCCGCTCCTGCCGACCCGCTGCAGGAAGGCCGCGATCCGATGCGGCGAGCCGAGTTGACATACCAGGTCCACGTGCCCGATGTCGATTCCCAGCTCCAATGAAGCGGTGGCGACCAGCGCCTTGAGCTTACCGGTCTTGAGCTTCTCTTCCGCGGCGAGCCGGATTTCCTTCGACAGACTGCCGTGATGCGCAGTCACCAGCTCTTCTCCTACCCGCTCGGCCAGGTGGCGAGCCACCCGCTCCGCCTGCTTTCGTGTGTTGACGAAGACGATGGTTGTCTGATGTTGGTCGATGAGGTCGGTGAGCCGGTTGTAGATCTCGAGCCATACCTCCGCAGCCATAACGGCTTCGAGGGGAGAACCCGGCAGCTCGAGCGCGAGGTCCAAGGTTCGGCGGTGGCCCTCATTAATGATCGTGGCTCGGCGGCTCGAGCCGACCAGCCAGTCGGCCACCAGCTCCACGGGGTTCACCGTGGCGGACAGGCCGATGCGTTGCAGCTTACGCCCCGCCACATGCTCCAGGCGTTCCAGGCTCAGCGCGAGATGGGCACCTCTCCTCGAGTCGAGCACGGCGTGGATTTCGTCCACGATCACCGTCCGCACCGTACTCAGCATCTTGCGGCTTCGTTCTGCCGTGAGCAGCAGGTAGAGCGACTCCGGTGTCGTTACGAGAATGTGGGGCGGGGTTCGGAGCATGGAGGCCCGCTCCGAGGCGGGAGTGTCGCCGCTGCGTACCGCAGCGGTGATCCTGACCTCGCCGTGTCCCATCTCCTCCGCCAGGCGGCGAATCTCTCGCCGAGGCTCGGCGAGGTTCTTGTGGATGTCGGCGGAGAGCGCCTTCAAAGGAGAGACGTAGACCACCCGGGTCTCGTCCGGCAGGCCACCGGTCAGCGATTCTCGCAGCAGCGCGTCCAGCTCTATCAGAAAGGCGGCGAGTGTCTTGCCTGACCCGGTTGGGGCCGTGATGAGAGTGTCCTCTCCCCGGCGAATGGCCTCCCATCCTTTTGTTTGGACAGGAGTTGGTTCACCGAGGCGTTCCTGGAACCAGCGGGCAACGGCGGGATGAAAGGCAGAGAGGGACATCTGGCACCTGTATGCACGTACTCAGCTTGAACGGCTGAAAGAGAACCTGATCAGGGCACTACGGGAAGTAGCAGGCGGGATGGGTGCTCTTTCGAGTGATGAATCACCACGTCTCCCGCGCGAGCCCCGCTGGAGAAGAGCTCGAGCTCTCCAGTTTGCGGGTTTACCGAGAACCAGGGAGCGAACGCGGTGGAGACGACGATGCGAAGGCGGTGGCCGGGGAGAAACCGATTCGCGGTAAACAGGCGATCCAGCCTGAGACTCACGATCTGGCCCGGCTGCAACGACTTACGGTCCGGTCCCCCATCGCGATAGCTGGCTCGTTGGAGCCCGCTCCCGGCCGTGGTCAGGTTCCAGGTCTGGCCCTCCGGGGCGACATCATAGACTTGGACCCAGACATCGAAGTCCGGCAGTTTGCTCTCGACCGATAGCTCCGCAACCAAGGGCCCGATCACGTCGACCGCAGACTTGAAAGGCGTCGTCTCGAAGACGGCGAGGTCGGGGCGACCCGTCAGGGCAGCGTAGTCGTGCACGCCGGCCCGTCCCTCGTAGGGATCGGCCAGGGGGTGGGCCGGATCAGACCGGACGGTACTGCTTCCGGACGACCGTGACTGGCCAAGCTCGAGGCGGCCATTCGATCTGGAATCCACGCTCGCGGCGAGGAACAGCGTGTCGGTCCTGGTTCCTTCAAAGGGCCATCCCTGACTGGTCCGCCAGGCGTTCGCACCCATCACAAACACTCTTACGGAAGGATCGCTGTCGAGGCCATTCTCCGCGTTCTTCAGGTAGCGATCCATCCAGCGAAGGACGGTCTCATCGTAGTCGATCGCCGCATCAGAGCCGAACAGGCGGTCTCCCGCTTTCTCTCGCTGGACCGCGGCGACACCGTGGGTCCAGGCTCCAAGAATGAGTTTGGTACGCGGATCACCGGCCTCTCGCGAAGCCACCAATCCTTGATAGTTGGTCACCGCTCCGAAGGGCCCATACGGTTCGTCGAACCACCCAGAGATGTTGAGCACCGCGGCGCTGACGGAGGAGTACTTGCCTTCGAGGGTTGCCCACTTCCACCACGAGTCTCGCGGCGGATGGCGCATCCATTCGTAGTACCACGGGGCAACATCTTCGAAGTCAGGTAGAGTGGACAGTGGCCGGTAGTTGCGGAGCCGGTCGCGGTCGGTCTCCCACTGAGTCGCGGCCTGCTCGGAGGTCTGTGCTCCAGGAACCCCGAGGCGACGACGCAGGTCCGGCGCGATGTTGAACCAGGTCCAGTCGAGCCACGACCCATCCCACACACCGCCCGAGTACCAGAAGGTCTCGGGCGTAGCGTAGGTCATCGCTGGGACCATCGCCTTGAGCGACGGTGGGCGCTCTACCGCGGCGAGCCATTGGACCGCACCTGGATAGGAAAGACCGAAGCTGCCGACCGTACCGCTGGACCACGGCTGCTGCGCCGCCCACTCGATCGTATCGTATCCGTCTTTGCCTTCCTGGCTGTAGGCGGTGAAGGTCCCATCGGAGCCATAGCGGCCACGCACGTCCTGCAGCACGACCGCGTAGCCACGCTGCACCGCCTTCTTCGCCAGCCCAGTGGCGTCGGCCGCATCCGCCCGATTATACGGTGTTCGATACACCAGGACCGGAAACCGTCCGGGTCCACTCGGCCGCAGGACGTCAGCCCGGAGCACAATCCCGTCGCGCATCGTGATGGAGACCGCGCTGTCGACGGTGGGTATTGCCTGAGGCGATGCGATTCGCGCCTGGCACAGGCACAGAACTGTGAGGTACAACGAGAATGGACGATGATGCATGATGGAGGGGAAGATAAGACGGGCGGGGCGGACGAGACGGACGGTATCGTCGATCGCGGGATGGCACACGGGGCCGCTCCCTTTTTCACGTCGCTGAAGCGACTGGTTGGTTTAAGGATGAATCGCCTCGCGTATTTATGGTGACATGCGCAGGATGAAAACGGAGCAACTTCGGTAGATGCGTCATCGCATCTACGTCCACCTCTGCTGGACCACACGGGATCGAGCGGCACTTATCGATTGCCGCGTCGCGCGCTTCCTGGTGACGTTCCTTGCTTCCGTCGCACGGCAGGAGCGCGGCCAGTTGCTTGCCATCGGGATTGTCACGACCCACGTACACCTGCTGTTGCGCCTGCATCCAACCACGTCCATCCCCCGTCTCATGCAGCGCCTGAAGGGTGGAAGCTCTGTCGTGGCTACTCGAGACGGGCATTGTCCCAGTCGGAACCGGCTTCAGTGGGACAAGGGTTACAACATCCACACGGTCAGTGAGACAGGGTTGAAACGGGTTGCTCAATACGTCGAGGCCCAACCTTTCCGACACCCGGGTGAAGCGATCGCGGGATGGCATCCAACACGATTCGGCTCCGCCGTCGCTTCAGCGACAGTTGCCGAGTGGCGGCTTTAGCCGCCGAATTAGGAATCGATATCGTGAAGCAAGCGATCGCGGGATGGCATCCGACACGATGCGGCTCCGGAGTCGCTTCAGCGACAGGTGCCGAGTGGCGACTTTAGCCGCCGAATTAGGAATCGATATCGTGGAGCAGGCGATCGCGGGATGGCATCCAACACGATTCGGCTCCGCCGTCGCTTCAGCGACAGTTGCCGAGTGGCGGCTTTAGCCGCCGACTTGGACCGGCCTCCGCCGCCGGCTTCAGCCGCCGACTCGAGCAGGTCTGACCCGCGGACTTGCACCGGATCGAGCCCAATTCGGCGGCTAAAAGTCGCCACTTGGCTATTGTGTCCTGAAGCGACTGCTCGGTTCAGAGGAAATGACGCAGCTTTAGCCGCGGACGGGCGGTCAAGGCGGATAGGCGGTCAGACAGCAAGAAAAGGCGGAAGGATTCGGAGTTTCCTCCAGACCTCCCGCCTTTCCGACCTGCCGCCTTCCCGCCTACTACGATTTCTCCGCCTCGTACTTCACCTTCACCCCCTCCGCCAGCCTCACCTTCAAACGCTGGCCGGCGGGCAAGACGATCTGGCCGCCCTTGGTAGCGACGGCGACGCCGGTTCCGAGTACCGCACCAACCGCCGCACCGGTGATGATGCCCTTAGTTGATCCGTGGCCCGCGATTCCGCCCACCACGCCACCCACCACCGCGCCACCGCCGATCTCGGCCACACTCTCGCCGAGGTCATCCGTCCCCTTTACCCGCCAGGGATCGGCCGCAATGGGATAGTCATTGCCATCAACTTCCAGCCGAGTGAACCGCAAGGTGAGTTCGGGTGCCCCGGCAATGCGGCCTCCGCCCTTCACGTGGGTCACTTCGCCATGCAGAACCGCGCCGGCCGGAAGCGTACCAGCCGACAGCTGCATCGGCTCGGTAGTCTTGAGCGCTACCGCTTCACCCACATCGCTATTCTCGGTCGAAATCGTGTGCTCGAGCGCGCCGACCACCGAAGTACCGCCTGGTATGGTAGCTTCCACCGTGCGACCGCCCTTAGTGACGACCGCGGCCGCGACGACTCCAACTACAGCCAGGCTCAGGATTCCAATCAGAATCTTGCTCCCGCCGGACCACGCGGCTGAACTGGTGGATGGATTTTCCATTGCATCCTCCCTCATGAAGAATTCAGTGTGGCAAAATCGGCCTCCGCCACGTACCTGCAACTTGGTCCGGCCCCGGTTGACACTCTGTGATGATCGCCACGCGATGAGCTAAGTCGTTGTGGGGTAGGTATCTTTGGACCAACTTCCCAGCCACTAGAATGACCTTGCCCACGCCTGAATCGGTCTCTATCAAGCTCAATGACAGCAGTGTCAGTGGGCTGTTGCAGATTGCTGACGACGTGACCCACCTCTACGTCGTGGCCCATGGAGCTGGCGCCGGTATGCGGCACCCTTTTCTCGAGTCGATGGCGCGACTACTCGCGGCCACCGGCATTGCGACCCTTCGCTATCAGTTTCCCTACATGGAGGCGAAGAAGAGCCGAACCGATTCCCCTCAGGTCGCGCATGCGGCAGTTCGAGCCGCGGTGGCGAAGGCGGCCGAGCTATTGCCGGGAATCCCGCTTCTTGCCGGTGGCAAGTCGTTCGGCGGACGGATGACCTCGGGAGCGCACGCTGAGTCTCCGTTGGACGAGGTGTGCGGACTGGTCTTCCTTGGATTCCCGCTGCATCCACCCGGAAAACCAGGACTCGAACGGGCCCAACACCTCGCCTCGGTCCGGATCCCTATGTTGTTCCTGCAGGGCACTCGCGACGATTTCGCGCGGCTCGATCTCATCACCGAGGTCTGTGCCGGGCTGGGTCCCCTTGCGAGGCTGGAGCTCTTTGATGGCGCCGATCACTCCTTCGGCGTGAAAAAGGGCAGCGGCCGCACCAAGGTCGAGGTTCAGGAGGACATGGCGGCAATCATTGCCGCTTGGGCCGACCTGGGTCCTCGCGGCGCGGACGAATGATCTCCCCTCCCGTTCCAACCGCTCGTCAGCGCCAGGCCATCGAGGCCTCGCTTGGCCCCCTGCTGGTTCTGGCCGGACCGGGGGCGGGGAAGACCTTCTGCCTGATCGAGCGGATTCGCTACCTGATTGGGCGGCTGGAAGTCGCTCCGGAACGAATCGTCGCGGTGACCTTCACCAATAAGGCCGCGGGAGAGATCGCCCACCGGTTGCGCGGCTCACTGGGACTGGCGGCGGATCAGGTCACCCGCTCGACGATTCACGCTCTGTGCGTGCAGCTGCTCAGGAAGTACGGCTCCGCGATCGGGCTGACCCAGGGTTTTGGAATTGCCGACGAGGAGTATCAGGCCCAGGTGCTGCGCCGCGCCGGTCACCGCAGCCCAGCCCCCTGGCCACTCAAGTACTTCAGCCAGCACAAAATCCTCGGCGAGCCCCTCGGTGACTACACCGCCAAACTCTTCCAGCGGTATCAGGAGATTCTCGAAGCGCGAGGACTCCTGGACTTCGACGACTTGGTGGTCCGTACCGAACAGCTGCTCCGCACTCGTTCCGATGTTGCGACGGAGATCGCCGCCCAGTGGTCCTACATCCTGGTGGACGAAGCCCAGGATCTGAATCCGTTCCAGTACCGCATCCTCAATCGCCTGGCCCAGGACCATCACAACATCTTCATGGTGGGAGACGATGAGCAGTCCATTTTTTCCTGGACTGGAGCCGATCCCAAAGTGCTCCGGCGTTTTCTCAACGATTATGGCATCACCGCTGCCCCGATCGTGCTGGACGAGAACCGGCGCTGCTCCCGCGAGATCTTCACCACCGCGCGCCGGCTGGTCGCTCACAATCCCCGGCTGCATGAGAAGGAGCTGAGCGCCACCCGCGAGACCCCCTGGCCGGTTCTGGTGCGCCATTTTCCCGACGAGAAAGCAGAAGCGGATTGGCTCGTCGCAGATCTGCAGCGGGATCGGGAAGAGAACACGCTGGCGTGGGGCGATTTCGCGCTGCTCTACCGCAAGCACACGATCGGCGAAGCGCTGGAGGCCTGCCTGGTCGAGGCGGGAATACCCTGCCAGCTCGCCGAGGGAAGGGCCTTGGCGGATGTGAAGGTGGTCAAGTATCTGATCGCGGCGTTGCGGGTCATCGAGCGCCCCGGCGATCCGATTTTGGAAGAACAGTTCACCAAAGTCGTGCTGCCCCAGGCACTGTATGACACGCTCAGAGCCGACGCGGAGCAGAAGCGCGCCGAGTTTGTGGAATGGCTCCGGCAGGTTGGCCGGCAGCTACCCCACAAGGACGAGGACGGGCGCAAGATACGACGCTGCCTTTATGTCCTCGGCAACCTCCCGGTCTTCGCCGAGCGACATGACGATCTCGCCGGCCTGATCGGAGAGCTGCTCTCACAACGGGTCGGTGAGTACCAGACCATTCTCGAAGAGCACGCGGAGGAGATCACCGATCCCGCCAGCCATCCGGCGGCGACCGAATTGGCACAGCATCTCGCTCGGATCCGCTATGGCCGCGGGACTGCCTGGCTCCCTCGGATGGGCGGCGCCGAGCTGGGGCTGGCCGGCCTTCTTCGGGAAGCCGGAGTGACGATGGTGGATTATCAGGGGCCCGAGGCGAAACCGCGGCCGGAAGACGTGGTGCTCGAATCCGGGGGAGATCCGGCGACTCGTTGCCTGGAGCTTTTCAAGGCCCTGCAGGTGGTCGCGGCCGAGTCGGGGGGAGACGCGTTCCGCGATTTCGTCTCGGTGGACGTGGAGACCACGGACAACGACGTGGATGGCTGTGACGTGGTGGAGTTGGGAGCGGTCCGGGTTCGGGACGGGGCGGTCGTCGAGGATTTCCAGCGGTTGGTCAAGCCAACCCAGCCGGTGAGCCCCCGTTCCGTGGCGATTCACGGCTACACCGGGGAGGCCCTCGCAGACGCTCCAGACTTTGCATCGGTATGGACCGAGTTCCGTGCCTTTGCCTCAGGCGATCTGCTGGTCGCTCACAATGGACACGGGTTCGACTTCCCCGTACTGCGTCGGCTGGCGAAGGACCATCCTGCAGGAAACGACTTCCTCGCGCTCGACACTCTGCCTCTGGCACGGATGCTTCACCCCGGCAGCCGGGCACTGGCGAATCTGGCCCACAGCTTCGGGATCGAGACGGGACGGGAGCATCATGCGCTTGATGACGCCCGCACCCTGGCTGGAGTCTTCCTCAAGCTGGAAAGCCAGAAGCTCGCACGGGCCAGAAAGACGAGCCTCGTCTCCGCGATCGATCACCTCGCCATCGCGCTGGCGCTCAGCAACCCCGGAGAGAAGAGCGAGGCAAGGCTCTTTCTCGATTTGGGCAAGCTCTTTGCCCTGGGCCGGTACTCCAAGGCGCTCGAATCATACGAGGCGGAGCGCGCTCGCCCAGGCGGGGAGTCCGCGCCAGCGCGCGAGGAGCTGATTGAACGGCTGGGCGGCAGAATCCTCATGGAGCGACTGCGGAAAGAGCGGACCGCGGATGAGCGCTATCCTGCTGCCATGGCCCGGCTCCGTCGTCTGCTCGAAAACGTTCCTGAAGCATCCCTCATGGAGCAGCTCTCCCATTTTCTGGATAGGGTCGCACTCTCCAATACGCGCGGAGGTCCGGAGCTCGATCGGGGCCGAGTGAGCCTGCTCACCCTGCATTCCACCAAGGGCCTCGAATTCTCCCGGGTCTATGTCGTTGGGGCCGAGGATTCGGAGCTGCCCGGGCTCAAGACTGGAAACGGGGAAACGAAGCCCAGCGAAGTAGAGGAAGCGAGACGCCTGCTCTACGTCGGAATGACCCGCGCCATGGATCGGCTGGTGCTCACGAGGGTTGATCGCCGGGATCAGAATCCCACCGGGGGGATGCGCTTCCTGGAGGAGATGGATCTGGGAGGAGTTACCGTGGGATCAGCTTGAGAAACGATTGAGCCGCCTCGGGTCCGCTGCCCTCGGTCTCGTCGTGCTTGAAATAGACGTAGCACTCCTCCCACGGCTGTTTCTGCACCGTCTCCGCCCACCGCACCAAAGCCGCCTCATCATAGGTCAGCCGGTGCAGCCTGAGATAACCCCACGAAGCTGTCGCAATGGGCGGCACCGAGAAATCATCCTGATCCGCCACACAGAGCGCAACATCCTTTTCCCGTAGGGCATCGTACACATCGTCCGCGAGCCAGGTCGGATGCCGAAACTCGACGGTCGAGCGCCAGCGCGGCGGCAGCTGGGCGAGAAAATCCACCAGAAGCGGGAGATCTTTCTTCAGGTTGGGCGGCAACTGGAACAGCGACGGCCCCCGCGCCTCGCCCAGCGAGTTGGTGATGCGGAGGAAGTAGGCGAGGTTGTCCGCCACGTCCTTGAGGCGGGAATAGTGGGTGATGCGCTGTGATGCCTTGACGGCGAACCGAAATTGCGGCGGAACCTGAGCGGCCCACTCGAGCAGGACGGTCTCCTTGGGCATCCGATAGAACGTGTTGTTCACCTCGACGGTGCCGAAACGCTCGGCGTAATACGCGAGGTAGCGGTCCGCCGGCAGATCGGCCGGATAGAAGCTGCCCTTCCATTCCTTGAATGACCATCCGCTGGTCCCCGACAAAATCCGCACCCGTCCCCTCCAGTCAGCGAACCAGGTCCCGGTACGCGCTCAGATGCCGCAGTGCCGCCTGCCGTTGTCCTATTTTTTCGTAGAGGCGCGACAAATTGTAGTGTGCGTCCGCGAGCTGTTCGTCCAGCGTGATTGCCCGGCGGTAGGTTGCGATCGCGGCATTGGTGCGCTGCAGATCTTCGAGGGCGGTGCCGAGGTTAAAGGCGGCGGGTGCGTGCTTGGGGGCGAGCCGAAGCGCTTCCTCGTACTGGAGAACGGCTTCCTCCACCCTCCCTCGTTCCTGGAGCAGCCGGCCGAGGTTGACGTGCGCGTCGGCATTTCGCGGGTCGAGCGCCAGCGCACGGCGATACGCGTCCTCCGCATCGCTGGGCTCGACCGCCTCGAGCTCCTCCCCGAGACCAAACCAGTCGTCCGCCGAGAGCGTCTCCTCCCGTGCTCGCGCATGACGCGCATGGCGCCGCGCGATCGGAGCAGCCTTCCGGGCCAGCTTGCCGACGCTGAGGTCGAACAGCATCTGGCCAGAATCCGGCTGCCAGATCCAGCCGTTGTCCCGCACTACCACGCGGTTCCCATCAGCGGTGATCCGCATCTCGCTGAGCGCTCGACCGGCCGGAAGGGTCTGGGCCAGCCCACGGAGCGCCCGACGAATGCGGCGCCCCGGAACGTGGCCATCGCGGAGCGCCTTGGCGGCGCGGAGCAGCACAAGATCCTGGAAGGAGAACCGGTAGGTGTTGCGCGGGCCCCGGGCCGGATGCAGAAAGCCCGCCCGAGCGTACGCCCGAACCTGCGGGGGCGTGAGTGCGATCAGGCGGGCGACGTCCGCTGTGCTGTAGGACTTCATCGGCCTCGGTTCAAGGTCTTGGGTCGTGAGTCGTGAGTCCTTGCGACCTCAGACTCATGACCCACGACTCACGACCACTGACTACCACCGACTCTCGACTATCCCCTGGCCGCCTTCTTCACCCGCTTCTCGCCTCCCGACTTCGCGGCCTTGCCGCCCTTCACGACCTTCATCGCCGGCGCCTTTCCGGCCGGGGCCTTGCCCGCCTTGGAGAGGCTCGCCTTCAACGCCTCCATCAGGTCGATGATCTTGGTCTCCTGGGCCTGCGGCTCGTCGGCCACAATCTCCTGGCCATCCACTTTGGCCTGAATCGCCTCCAGGACCCGGTCTTTCACCGTGTCGTGATACTGGGCGGGCTTGAACTCATCGGTGGCGGACTGATCGATCAATTGCTTGGCCAGCTGCAACTCCGCGTCCTTGACCGGCGTCTCGGGGATCGGCACCTCGCTCACCGGGCGCAACTCGTCGGCGTAGTGCAGCTGTTCCAGCACCAGCGCTCCCTCCAGGGGACGCACCAGGATCAGGTTCTGCTTGCCCCGCGCGGAATACTGGCCCACCGCCGCCCGGCCGCTCACCCTCAGGGCCTCGAGTAACAGCCGGTAGGCACGTTCACCACCCTTGTCGGGCCCCAGGTAGTAGGCCTTCTCGAGGTAGATCCGGTCCACCTTTGCCAGCGGCACGAACTCCGAAATGTCGATGGTGTTGGTGGCCTTCTCGTCCAGGGCCTTCAGCTCTTCGGGGTTGAACAACACGTACTGACCCTTGGAGAACTCGTACCCCTTGGCGACCTCGTCTTTCTCGACCACGACGTTGTCCTTGGGGCAGATATACTGTTGCTTGAGCCGGGTCCCGCAGCTCTTGTGCAGCATGTTGAACGAGACGCTGGCCGCGGACTCGCTCGAGGAATACATGACGACGGGCACGGAAACGAGCCCGAAGGAGATTGTCGCAGAACCCATGGTACGTGCAGCCATATTTCCCAGACGGACGGAGGAAAGTTTACTATAGGAGTGAGAATACCAAGTTGCAAGTCACGGGAGACGGGAGACGGGAGACGGGAGAAGGGAGAACCAGACCAGTCAGAGGCGAAAGACGTTGATCCGTTTCGATTGGCCGCCTTGTCCAATCTCGTCCGTCCTGTTCGCCCCGACCGCCTTCCCGCCTTCCCGCCCTCTTTACCTTTCCCCCGATCACCTGTCTTTTCCGACCATGCCTGAGCATCCGCTCTCACCCTATCGGGCCAAGCGACGTCTCGAGGCCACCCCGGAGCCGGGCGGAACAGTTGCCCCGGGTGGCGGGCACCTGTTCGTGGTACACAAGCACGCCGCCCGTCGGCTTCACTTCGATCTCCGGCTCGAAATGGATGGAGTCCTCCGCTCCTGGGCCGTGCCCAAGGGTCCGTCCTACGATCCGAACGACAAGCGCCTCGCGGTGCATGTCGAGGATCACCCAGTGGAGTACGGGGACTTCGAAGGGATGATTCCGGAGGGCAACTACGGCGCTGGAGCGGTGATCGTGTGGGACCGGGGTCGCTGGACTCCCGTCGGTGACCCCAACGAGGGCCTGGCGAAGGGGAAGCTCCTGTTCCGCCTCGATGGCCACAAGCTGCATGGAATGTGGACCCTCGTGAAGCTGAAGAAGGGTGAAAAGGAATGGTTGCTGATCAAGGAACGGGATGCGTACGTAACCGCCGGTGGCCGCGAAGTGCCCGAGGGCTCCGTGCTTTCCGGCGTCACCGTCGAAGACATGAAGGCAAGGACGGATCTGGCGACACCCGTGCTCAAGGCTCTCGAGCGGGTGAAGGCGCTCAAGCGGGAGATCACAGCGGACAAAGTTGACTTGATGCTGGCCGAAGTTGCCGAGAAGCCGTTCACTCGCGACGGCTGGCTGTTCGAGCTTAAGCTCGACGGATACCGGCTCCTGGCCGAACGTCGGAACGGGCAGGTTGTTCTCCTCACCCGCAATCACAACGACGCCACCGTCACCTTTCCCGAGATCGCGAAGTCCGTGGCGGCGATGCCGTTCGATTCGCTGATCTTTGACGGCGAGGTGGTGGCGCTGGATCAGACCGGGCGGCCGAGTTTCCAGGGATTGCAGCAACGGGGCAGGCTCCGACGCCCGCTCGAGGTGCAGCGCGCGGCCATCGAGCAACCGGTGGTCTACTTCGTCTTCGATCTCCTCGCCTTTGGTCCCTACGACCTGCGCCCGCTGCCGCTGAAGGCAAGGAAGGAAATCCTGAAACAGGTCGTGCCCGAGGCCGGCGCCATCCGGTACGTCGACCACCTCGAGCGAGAAGGGGAGCGGGCTTTCGCCGAGGCCGAACGCATGGGGCTGGAAGGCCTTGTCGCAAAGAAGGCCGATGCCCCCTACAAGGGTGGCCGCTCGGGAAACTGGCTCAAGCTTCGTGCGGCCAAGAGCGACGATTTCGTCGTGGTCGGTTTCACCGCTCCCAAGGGATCGCGCGCGGGGCTGGGGGCCCTCCATCTCGCGCAGTATGTGGACGGTGTGCTGACCTATTCCGGTCGCGCGGGCAGCGGGCTCACCGACAAGGATCTCACCGGAATTCGGGAGCACTTGGAGCAGAAGAAGCGAAAGACGCCTCCCTGTGAGAGGGTGCCAGCGGAGGCGAAGAAGGACTCAACCTGGGTTGAACCGGAATTGGTCTGTGAGGTGCGCTTCACCGAGTGGACCGACGAAGGCCTGCTGCGTCACCCGGTGTTTCTCCGTTGGCGAGACGACAAGAAACCCGAGGAATGCATCGGCACTGCCAAATGGCGGAATGGCGGAATGGCGGAATTATCGAAGGACGAACCGAAGAAAGGTCGGAAGGCCAAAGCCGGGCCGCCGAGCCGCCGAGCCGCCGAGCCGCCGAGCCGTGGTGCCGCCGAGCCGCCAAACCGTCCTGCCGCCGGGGCGCCGAGCCGCCGAGCCGTTCCCCTACAACTCACCAATCTGAAGAAGGTCTTTTGGCCGGCCGAGGGTTACACCAAGGGCGATCTAATCGAGTACTACCGCGGAGTCTCGCCCTGGCTGCTTCCGTATCTTCGCGACAGGCCGGTCGTGCTCACCCGCTTCCCAGACGGGATCGAAGGGAAGTCGTTCTATCAGAAGGATGCGCCAGACTTCATACCGGACTGGATTCGGACGGTTCCGATCTGGAGCGAGGATACCGGGCGGGACATCAAATATTTCGTGTGTGATGACCTGGATTCTCTGCTCTACATCGCGAATATGGGGGCGATCCCGCTGCATCTCTGGCTCAGCAGCGCAGGCTCGCTGGAGCGTCCTGACTGGTGTGTCATGGATCTCGACCCCAAGGAGGCTCCCTTCAGCGATGTGATCAAGGTTGCTCGGCTCTTACACGAGCGGTGTGAAGCGGCGAGCTTGCCTAACTACGTGAAGACGACCGGAAAGACCGGCCTGCACGTGATGGTTCCCCTGGGTAAGCAGCTCACCTGGGAGATGTCTCGAGGGCTCGGGGAATTGCTCGCGCGAGTCGTGATGCGTGAGCTGGGAGACATCACGACCATCATCCGGAACATCCGAAGTCGAGGGACTAAGGTCTATCTCGACTACATGCAGAACCGTCACGGGCAGCTGATCGTGGCACCTTACGCGGTTCGGCCATTGCCGGGAGCGACGGTCTCCATGCCTCTGGAGTGGAAGGAGGTCAACAACAAGCTCGATCCGACGAAGTTCACTATCCGGACGGCTATCGAACGGATGCAGAAGCTGGGTCACGACCCGGTGGCGCCGGTGCTGACGGAGATTCCGGATTTGGGGGAGGCGCTGGAGAAGTTGTCGAATCAAACGTGAGTGAACGTCATCGGTCCGCCAGTTCGCCAGTTCGCCAGTTCGCCAGTCCGCCAGTCCGCCTTACCGCCCCATCTCACACCGCCAACTTGTTCGCCGCATTAAGCGCCGCCACCTTGTAACACTCGGCCAGCGTGGGGTAGTTGAACACCGTTTCCATGAAGTAGTCGAGCCCGGCCCCCAGGGCGAGCACGGTCTGCCCGATGTGCAGGAGCTCCGTTGCCCCGGTTCCGATGATGTGCACGCCGAGGAGACGCCGGTCTTCCCGGTGGAACAGCATCTTGAAGAAGCCGCTGTCGTCCCCCAGGATCTGGCCCCTCGCGATCTCCCGGTAACGGGCGATTCCAACCTCGTAGGGAATCTTCTGGCTGGTCAACTCGTGTTCCGCTTCACCCACCATCGAGATTTCCGGAATGGAGTAGATCCCGATCGGGAAGTGCTGCCGCATCTTTGAGACGGGGTTGCCCAGTGCGTAGCAGGCGGCGAGCCGCCCCTGCTCGCTCGACGTCGCGGCCAGACTCGGGTGACCGATGACGTCGCCTGCGGCGTAGATGTGCGGGACCGCGGTGCGGAACTGGTCGTCCACCTTCAGCCGCCCGCG
>Ga0207674_10005447_pt1 | contig 15117 bp, 10 predicted proteins | sample KBSCornC72_FD_184303 | JGI IMG/M metagenome (GOLD analysis project Ga0207674, IMG submission 184303) | Corn rhizosphere microbial communities from Kellogg Biological Station, Michigan, USA - KBS Corn C7-2 (SPAdes) (version 2) | ecosystem: Host-associated > Plants > Roots > Rhizosphere > Soil ... | reverse complement strand
GTTTGGAAATTGGGGAAGGTGTGGCCGGGTGGGGGCTGGCGGGGGACGAGGTGTTTGCAGGCGAGGAGGATGGGTTGGAAGCGGTGGTCTTTGGTGTTGGTGTCGTAGAGGTGCATAAACCAGAGGAGGGCCTGGGTGTCCTGGAGGAGGTTGCGGTAGACGCCGCCGATGCCGTCGGCGGGGCAGGCGTCGCTGACCGATGGAAGCTCCCGTCGTTTTCGTTCTTCTGAAGCGGGCTGCCGTGCTGATTTACGCCATCGGCAGTATTCTTCGTTAATGCGAACCCTTCGCTATTCCATCAACGTCACGTTGGACGGCTGCGTCGATCATCGTGCGGGTTCCACGGACGAAGAACTGCATCGTTTCTGGGCCGAGAAACTTGCCCAGGCCGATGCCCTGCTCTTTGGCCGGGTCACGTACGAAATGATGCAGACCGCGTGGCGGTGGCCGGCAAATGGGCTGCGGCCCGAATGGATGGCCGAGTGGATGGAACCCTTCGCCCGCACGATTGATGCGGCGAAGAAGTACGTCGTGTCGAGCACCTTGAGCCGGGTCGATTGGAACGCGGAGGTCGTGCGCGGAGATCTGGCAAAGGCGGTCGAGCAGCTTAAGCGGGAGCCGGGCAAGGGACTGTTCGTGGGAGGCGTGACGCTCCCGCTGGCATTGGCGGAGCTGGGATTGATCGATGAGTACGAGTTCGTGGTGCATCCCAGGGTAGCGGGCCACGGGCCGACGTTATTCGCGGGGCTGTCAAAACAGATCGACTTAAAGCTCGTGGGCCGGCGGGAGTTCGGCTCGGGGGCGGTGGCGCTGCGGTATGAGCCGAGACGGGGAGAAAACTAGGACGGGGGGAGAAAACTAGGACGCAGCTAGTTTCGCAGCTAGTTTCGCTTCCGCCTTCTCCCCCCGCGAGCGGCGATGAGGGCGCGGCGGAATGCGGGTGGGGGCGCTCGCGGGAGAAGGAGGGCGGTTATTGGCGGGCTGGGGGGATGGTTGCGGTGACGCCACTGGCAAGCCTGAGAGATTGCCAGTGCCACCCGGGAGGGCGAATCGTGACGGGGGTACCGGGGGTATCGGGCAGACAAGAATGTCTGCCCCACCGGTTTCGGGCAGGTCGGACACGTCCACCATTCAGGGTTGCTGAAGCCAACCCGGCCAACGGCATGGCGCGTTGGGGGACTCGGGGTTGGTTACTTCTCGGGGACGATTTTCCAGACTTTGCCGTCGGAGTGGGAGCAGACGTAGAGTTCGCCGTCGGTGTCTTCGCCGAAGGCGCTGGGTTGCATGGGGCGGACTTCTTTTTCGTTGGTGATGGTGAGCGTGGCGTCGCCGGTGACATTCTTGCCGTCGTATTTCAAGGCCCAGAGCGTGCCCTTGGCGTAGTCGCCGTAGAGGTACCAGCCGCTCAACTGCGGGATGGCCTTGCCGCGGTAGACGTAGCCGCCGGTGATGGATTGGCCGATGTCGTGCCAGTAAGACTTGATGGGGCCGACGAAGCCTTGGGGGTGCTCGGGCGGGGCGGTGGGTTTGGGTTCGTCCTTGCCGCGCGGGGTGCGGTTGAAGGGGTAGTCGCCCTCGCGGACGCTCCAGCCGAAGTTGCCGCCTTTGGTGACGATGTCGATTTCTTCCCAGCGATCTTCGCCGACGTCGGCGGCGTAGAGGAGGCCGGTCTGTCGGTCGAAGCTGTAGCGCCAGGGGTTTCGCAGGCCGTAGGCGAAGATCTCGGGGCGGGCGCCTTCGGTGTAGCCAAAGGGGTTGTCGGCGGGGATGCCGTAACGCTGGCGCGGGGCGACGTCGATGCGGAGCATCTTGGCGAGGAGTACGCCGAGGTTCTGGCCGTTGCGGTGGGGGTCGCGCTGGTTGCCGCCGTCGCCCATGCCGATGTAGAGCATGCCGTCGGGGCCGAAGGCGATCATGCCGCCGTTGTGGTTTTCGTAGGGCTGGTTGATCTCGATGACGCTTCGCTCGGACTTGGCGTCGATCGACGGGGCTTTGGGATCGACGGTGAGTTCGGCGACGACGGTTTTGATTTCCGGAACCTCGACGTCCTTGCCCCTGACCTTGATCTTCTTTTTGGGGACGTCGGTGCGCTCGGTGATGTAATAAATGTAGAGGCGGCCGTTGTCGGCGAACTTGGGGTGGAAGGCGAGGCCGAGGAGGCCGCATTCACCGGGGGAGTAGACCTTGTCGACGATGTCGAGGTAGGGTTTGTCGGCGATCTTGCCGTGGCCGAGGATCTGGGAGATGCGGCCGGGCTGTTCGACGACGAAGGTTCGGCCGTTTCCGTCGTTGGTGACGAGGACGGGGCGTTCTTCGACCTTGCCGGCGAGTTCGAAGCGGACGGCGGGGGGTTGTTCTGGTTGCGCGGTTGCGTGGGGGGAGAGGAGCGTGGCGGCACAGAGGATGGCGAGTGTCGCCGTAAGGCGGCGCAGGGTCATGATCGTCTCCATTGGTGTTTCGAGGCGGCGTCGCGGCAAGTGAGGCGGGATTATACAGAGGGGGTTGGGCGAGTACATGGGTTGGGTGTTGGATGTTCGGATTGAATTGAATTCAGTGCGAACATTGAACATCCAACATTGAACATCGAACGTTGAAGTTGAATGCGCGGCGACTGGGCCGCTTGAGAGGTCGGGCGGTGTGGCCCTCACCCCGCGCCCTCTCCCACACGCGGGGCGCGATATGGCAAAATGCGGTTGTGGTTGCGTGCGGGAGAGGGAGAAGGGCGCTGGCGCGCGGGGGCGGGGTCAGAAGTGGAATTGGAGGCCGGCGTAGAGGAGGAGGCGTTCGCTGCGGTCGGTGTCGCGGAGGGCGCGGCCGGCGGAGAGGAGGAGGTTGGTTTGATCGGTGAGGGCGAGCACCGAGCCGAGGTTGATGACGGCGTCGTTGAAGTGGAAGCTGGTGTCGGAGAGGAGGTGGCATTCGGCGAGGAGGTCGAGCTTGTCGGTGGCGTGCCAGCAGGCGGCGAGGCCGTAGGACCAGAAGTCGGGGCCGAACTGTACGGCGAGGTAGCCGGCTTCGGCGAAGACGTCGAGGGATTTGTTTACGGGGTAATTGAGTTCGACGGGGAGGAAGAGGGTGTTGCCGTCGGCGGGGACGACGCCGCGGCGGACGGGGTGGCCGGGCGTGTCGAAGGAGAAGGCGGGGGCGACGGACATGGAGAGGCCGGCGGGATTCTTGTCGGGGTCGAGGAAACGGTATTTGAAGCCGACGCTGGCCATACCGACACCGCCGACGGGGCCGCGGCCGGCGTCGTTGTCGACGATCATCAGGGGGACGATGAGGTTGAGCTGGAGCTGGTCGGTGAGGTTGTAGTTGTTGTCGAAGACGGGGGTTTGCCAGGCGGCCTGGCGGTGGGTCCGGCTCAGGGTGAACGAGATGTTTTCCTCCCAGACGCCGGAGGCGGGGGTGCCGGGGTCGTCGGTGATCATGGGCGGGCCGGCGAAGACCGGGGCGGTAGTGGCGGCGAGGAGGACGCCCAGTGCAATTTGTTGTGCGATTCGATTGTTTTCCATCATTTACAGGCTTGGAGGAAGGCGACGAGGTCGGCGAGTTCGTCGGGTTTGAGTTGCTGTTCGAGGCCGGCGGGCATGACGGAGACGGCGCCGGGGCGCATGGATTTGACGTCGGCGCGGGGGAGGTGGACGTCCTTGTCGGGGCCGGTGGTGAGGACGACTTCTTCGGCGTCGTTGCGGCGGGCGATGCCGCTGACGATGTCGCCGTCGGCGGTCTCGACGATGACGGGCTCGAAGCTTTGTACGAAGCTGGCGCTGGGGTAGAGGATGCTTTCGAGGAGGTCGCGGCGGGTGCGGACGGCGCCGACGCGCGTCAGGTCGGGGCCGACGTGGCCGCCGACGTAGCCGATGGCGTGGCAGGAGACGCAGGCGACCTTGGCGTTGTTGAAGACGGCCTGGCCGCGGCGGACGTCGCCTGCCGGCAGAGAATTCACGAGAGAGTCGAGGCGGGCGCGCTGGGCGGCGGCGCCGGGGTCGAGGCGGGCGCAGATGGCTTCGCCGCGCTGCTGGACGGCGGGCCCGAAATGCTTGAGGCGCATGCGGAGGGTGTCGGGGCGAAGGGCAGTGACGCCCTTGGCATTGCCGAGCGCGGCGACGAGGGCGGCGCCGACGGAATCGTCGGCGCTCTTCTCGTAGGCCATGAGGAGGCGATCCATTTCGAGGGGGCCGGCGCGGGCGACGGCGGGGGTGAGGGAGGCGAGTTGCTGCGCGGTGAGCTTGGCGCGGCCGAGGATTTCGGCGGCGGAGAGTTGGGCGAGGGTCCCCTGCCGGTCGTCGAGCTGGGTTACGAGGAATTGGAAGACGGCGGGCTCGACGGCGCCGATGCCACCGGGGAGGGCGGCGAGGGCTTCGAGGCGGGCGGCGGGGGTGACGTCGGTGCGGGCGCCGACGGCGAGGAGCGCGGGGCCGACGTCCGCGGCGGCTTCCTTGCGGAGAGCGAGCTTGCGCAAGGTGGCGGCGGCGCGGCCGGCGAGATCGGGATCTTTGCTTGAGAGTGCGCCCTTGAGGGCGGCGAGCCATTTGGGCGGCAGGTCGCGGCCGCCGGTTTCGGCCATCGCGGAGAGGGTGACGGATTGGGCCGGGCCGGCGTCGGTCATGCGGCGGGCGAGGAGGTCCTGGATGGCGGGCGACTTCGACAGTTTGGCGAGTTGGTGAGCGAGATCGTCGCGCTCGGTTTGGGGGAGCTTGTCGGCGGCGGAGAGCCGCGCGTCCATCGCGCCGGCGAGGGCGTCGCCCCATTCGGGGTGGCGGCTTGCGATCCATGCGGCGGACTCGCGCAGCTTGGTGTCGGTGTCGGACATGGCGGCGACGACGGCGTTCGCCGGGACGGTGCCCCCTTCCATCTGGTCGAGGGCGACGATGGCGGCGCGGCGGACGGCGGGACTATCGCTGGCGAGGCCGGCAGCGGTGGCTTTGGGGTCGGCGATCTCCATCAGGGCGTAGGTGAGGGAGTGATCGAGGACGCGATCGTTCGGTTGGGCGAGGGCGGCGAGGAGGGCGGGGACGGCGCGGGCGTCGCCGATGCGGCCGAGGGCTTCGGCGGCGGCGCGGCGGTTGTGCATGGATGGGTTGGAGAGGAGTGTGATCAGAGTGTCAGTGGCGTCGCGGTCGCGCGAAAGACTGGCGGCATGAATGCCGGCCTGGCGAACGGTTTCGTCCTTATCGGTCAGGGCCGTGCGGACGGCGGCGCGTGCGGTGGGATCGTCGATGCGGCAGGCGGCCCAGACGGCGTTCAGGCGGGCGAGGTCGGGATTGTGTTCGAGGACGGACTTGATTGCGTCGACCGCCGCCGCCCCCCTGCTGCCGAGGGCTTCGATGGCGCGTTTGCGGACGGCGACGCGCGGGTCGCCGAATAATTGGGCGAGGGCGTCGGGGGACATTTTTTCCCAATCGAGCTTGAGACCGCGCGGGTCGGCGGGCGGCGCCGCGCCGGTGCGTTTCACGCGATAGATGGCGCCGAGCACGTCGGGTTTGCCGATTTGCGAGGTGGGGCAGCAGAGTTTGTACCAGCCGCCGGTGTCGATCACGATCAGACTGCCGTCGGCATCTTCGATGAGATGCGTGGGGTGGAAGTCGAGGCTGTCGCAGGTGAGGAAGTCTTCGTCCTTCGATGCGAAGGTGGCGCCGTCCTTTGTGAGCACGTGGCGGAAGACTTTGTGGAGATTGAAGGAGGAGCTGAAGAGGTTGTTGTTGTAGTCGTCGCCGAAGGTGCCCGGCTCGTAGCGCACGAGTCCGCAGGGCGCGGCGGGGCCGAGGTGGGCGAGGACGGGCATGACGTCCGGGCCGGTGCGCGGGTGATCGTCGATGACGTCGTGGACTTTACCGTAGACGCCGCCGTAGATGGCGTGGATGAGGCCGTCGCGGTGGCCGGCGGCGGGTTGCTGCAAAAACGTCGTGGTGAAGATGCGTTCGCCGCCGGGGGTGAAGACGACTTCGACGGGGTTGTCCATGCCGCCGGTCATGACGGGTTCGAGGCCCGAGCCGTCGCGGCGGGTGCGGAAGATGTGTGCGGCGCGGGTGACGAAGGGTTTTTTGCCGGGGCGGTCGTAGGTTTGCTGGGCGAAGGCGCCCTTGCACCAGTAGATCCAGCCGTCGGGGCCGGCGTAGGGGCCATGCAGGTCGTTGGCACAGCCGGTAAGGGTCTTGCCGTTGAACCATTCGGCGCGGGCGTCGGCGATGCCGTCGGCGTTGGTGTCGGTCAGTTTCCAGATGCTCGGCGGGGCGGCGACGTAGAGGGAGCCGGCGAGCCACATCGTGCCTTCGGGGAACATCATGCGGTCGGCGAAAACGGTGGACTTGTCGAAGCGGCCGTCGCCGTCGGTGTCTTCGAGACGGAGGATGCGGTGGGGACGGTCGGCGAGTTGTTTCTGGACTTTGTCGGACGAGCCGGAGGAATCGGAGACGTAGAGGCGGCCGAGCTCGTCGAAGTCGGCGGTGATCGGGCGATCGACCAGGGGCGGGCCGGCGACGCACTCGACGGTGAAACCGGCGGGGAGGTGGAAGACTTTGCCGTCGATGGTGACGTTCGTCATTGCCGCCGGCGCGGGTGGCGCTGCCGCCATCAATGTTGTTATCGCGAACAGCCCCGTCAACGTGCGAACGAGATGCGTCATGGGCGTCGTGCTCCGCAGAAGTGTGTCGCGGTTCCCGCCCATTGAACGTTGATGGCGGCCTGATGTCCAGCGCGCGTGATCGGGAGGGCGAGGCCACTCCTTTCGCGCTCCCGCAAGTTTATGATTTTTCGACTCGCTTCTGCTTGGCGGCCTGCATGAGTTTCCAGACCGAGGCGTGGCCGCCGGGCAGGGGCTTCTTCTCTTTGGGCTTGCGCGGGCGCTTGTCGGCCTTCTTCAGCCACCGCCGGTTCCATCGTCCGCCCAGCAGTGTTTGCAGCCGCTGGCGCATCGCCGCTGCCTGGCGCGGGGCCGGCGGGGGCAGGCTGGGGGCGCCGTCGTCTCCGGCTACCCCGCCATCATCCTCCTCATCATCACCGCCGCCATCGCCGCCGCCGCCGCCGCCGCCCAGCACCGACCAGGCGATCAGCTCGCGCGAGAGGTCGTAGAACAGGTTCTCGGTCGAGACCGCGCTCATCTCCTGCCGGCCCGCGCCGGCAATGTATCCTTTAATCGTCAGCGTCAGGTTGTAGATCAGCAGGCAGAGCGCGCCTTGGAAGATGATCCCGCGCGGGGAGCTGCCGATCAGCTTGGCCAGCGCGAACACCTCGCTGACCTGCTGGAACGCCTCCTCGATCGTCCAGCGCAGGCGGTAGAGCGCCAGCAGGTCCGCCGCCGGATACGCCGACTCATCGAGCAGGCCCGTGATCAGGATGATGTCGGCGGCGTCAGTGGCGGCGTCGTCGGCGTCGTTCTTCTCACCCGCCGGGCGCGACAGGGTGATGCGCCGCACGTAGCGGCGGCGCTGGTCGTTCGGGCTGCCGATCCAGCCCCACGCCTGCGTGAACGCGCGACCCGCCTGGTCCACGCCGCACTGCTCGGGCCGCGACGGATCGCCCTGGAACGTAAGGGTTTTGGCGCAGCGCAGCAGGAAGTGGTCGCCATCGTGGGCGGTGAACAGCGCCGGCAGGTTCAGGTCGGCGAACTGCCGGTCGGCGACGAACAGGAAGGGACGCGCGGCGGCGGCGGCGGCGGCGGCGGCGGCGGCGGCGGCGGCGGCGCGCAGCATCTGCGTCTGCGCCAGCAGTCCGCCCACCAGCGGCACGTCGTTGCGCTCGCCGTCCTCGCTGGCGTTCATCGCGATCGCCAGGCCGCTGCGCAGCGACAGGGCGACCAGCAGCTTGCCCCCCAGCAGCGAGCCCGAGGAATAGGCGCGCGTCGCCAGCAGGCGCTTGGCGGCGCGCTTGAGCTTCTTGCCGTCAATCACGATCACGTCCAAGCCGTCGAAACAGGACGGCAACGCGCGGGTGGCGCCGGCGGCCGCCAGCGGCATCAGGCGCTGGGTGCCGCGTGACAGCAGCGCCTGCGACAAGCCCGGCGGGAGGTTGCCCAGCTTGCGATAGACCCCGCTGGGCGCGGCCTCCAATCGCCCGCCCGCCACCGCGTCATTGATCGCGCGGTTGGCCGAGCCGCCGTGCAGCACCAACGCGTCGCGGATCACGCGCACCAGCGTCGGGAACCGCAGCGCGTCCTGATAACAGCGTCCGCGGTGCGCGTCGAATACCTCGTCGCACAAACCCTCGTCCAGCACGTGATCGAACACCTCGAGCACCGCCTGGGCCAGCGGCAACCGAGCCAGCAACTGGGCATCGAAATCATCCATGACCTGAACTCCTGTAGGTTAACCACCCCAAGAGTTCAGCGCGAAATGACTTATGATGCAAGAGGAGTGCGAAAGGAGTGGGCTCGCCCTCCCAGATGTGCTACGCCAACTGTCAGACGCCCGCCCGTCGCGTCGTGATGCTCGCCAAGGTGCAACCCATGTAACGCGATCGCCAGACAACTCGTGTCCCGCCAACCACCGCGGCGCCCCAGCGCCGCGCGTGAAGAACGGGACTGATTCGTCCTGGCGAGCGCGGCCAGTCAGCCGCGCGTTACATCGAGGTGTCCCATGCGCAGGCACATCTGCGGCACCCCGCGCGAATCGTGCACGGGGACGCATTCCACCGTGGACAAGGAAGGCATCGGCACGCACACGACCGCCCACGAGGCGTTCGAGTGCCACCGACGGCACCTGATCTCGCTCGGCTTTGTGCCGATCGGGACGCGGGAGCTGATCGACCCGGCCGACGGGTATGTCCGAGTCCTGACGAAGAAGATCCGTTTTGGCGCGCGGGTTCGGCGCGGCAAGGGTTCCGAGGGCGGTAGCGCCGTCGGGAACCGGCTGGCGGATATGGATCCGGGCAAACCAAGGATCGTGAGTCTTCAACGAAAGCCCCCGGGCCTGATCGGCTCGGGGGTTCTTCGTGCGCTTTGCAACGCGCGCCGGTACGGACGTTCGCGTGGCCCTAGCGCATTACGCTCGGATTTGCCGAATCGCCTTCGACACGGGATTTTCATTCGACTCGTCGTCCTCCGCCTCCAACTCGCGCCGCAGTTGTTCCAGCGCCGGCAGCGCCGCGGACGCGGGCGGGCCCATATCCCCCAGCGCTCGCACGATTCCCCAGCGGACGTCTCCGTCGTCGGCGCGGAGGCGTTTCGCCAGGTCCGGCGCGGCGGCCGTTGCGCCGGGGCCGAGTTTCCGCAGCGCGTCCATGACGCGCCCGAGCCCGCCGTCGTCGTCGCGCATCTCGTCGGGGTCGAACTCGGCGAACGAGTCCAACGCGTCGACCAGCACCGGCGTCGCCCGGCCGGCGAACCGCACGAAGTTGCCCAGCGCCGAAAGCGCCACGCCCCGCCGGAACATGACCTCGTCGTATTCGTACTGGGTGTCGGGCACCTTGCGCATGCGCGCCGGGCGCGGGGCCGCGCAATCGATGACGAGCGCCAGCGCGTCTTCGGAGTTCCTGCCGACCGAGCCCAGGGCGGCGAGCGCCGTGTCGCGCGCGTCGTCGTCCGGGTTCTTCACGATCGCGATGAGCATCGAAATGATTTCGCTCTCGCGGCCGGCGACGTCCGGCCCCATGCTGCCGAGCGTGGCGATGGCCCCGCCGCGCACGGTTCCCCAGGCCTGGCGCATGCGCACGATCATGGCGTCCACGACGTGAACCGATCCCCGGCCGATGGCACCGAGTACGTCCGCGTAGCGGAACCACTCCGTCGATCGATCCAATTGATCGATGAACGTCTCGGCGTATTGGATCGCCGCGGGGCCCAGCCGCTTGAGACCGTCCGTTACCGACGACGCGACCACGGGATCGGCCAGAGCCTGATGCACCGCGTCCGGCGCCGCCAGCAACGCCCTACCCAGGTATTTGAAGACGAGGTTGAGCGTCTGGTCGCCAAAGCTCACCCGGCCCCGGCCCACGTGCTCTTCGATCTTGCGCCGCTTCAGTTGTTCCATGCGGGCCACGATCGCCGGGTTCTCCGTCGGGTCGCCCGGCGCGTCCATCCACTCGTCCGTCAGAGCGTTCTCGGCGCGGACGGTTTCCATGCGCTCGCGGTGGGCCGTCAACATGCGCTCCACCGCGGCCGGCACGAACGTTCGGCCCGGGAACGACGCGTCCCCGCCGACGGCTTCGATCGCGCCGTAGAACGCCGCGCGGTACCCCTCATGGTCTTTGATCGTCGAGTCCGCGAAGGCGGAATCGGCCGTCGGCAGGCCGTACAGCATTGCGCTGATCGCGTTCTCGGCGGCCCGCCGCTGTGACCGGTCGGGCGAGACCAACTGCAACATCCATTCGCGGAGGGTGCGACCGTCGCGTACGAATGGGGTGTCGGAATTCGACATGGAATGTTAGACGTGTCTCTACAGGAACTCTGACCCGAATCATTTCCGCTTGGGCCGCCGCGCCCGTTTCTTCCGCCCGCGCCGCAATCGCTCCGCCCCCTTAGCCTCCAAGTGCTCAAAATCAGGCCGATCTTTGATCGGCGCCACGAACCCCTTATGCCCGGCCCCCGCCATCGCGTCGCCCAGCCGTCCCACGACGCCGGCCACCAGCTCGTCATGAAACTGCAAGGACGCCAACAGCCGTTCGACGCTCCGATGCTTCTGAAACTTCCCGTCGTCCCGAATCCAGATCTTCAGCCCCAGCTCCTTGCAGATGTCCATCGCGTCGAATACCGACAGGTGCGCCCGCAGAAAGTTTTGCGTCCCGCCCAGCTTGGGATTGGCCACGTACTACGTCTTGCAGAAGCTCCGCCACGTGTACCATCCGCGCAACCGCGTCGGCACTTCGACGGCCTCGCCGGCGCCCATGCGGACGGTCTTATGCCCTTCCGCGTCGCGCTCCACCACGTCCGTCCGGTGCACCACCACCGGCGGGTGCGACGCCAACCCGAACGACGCCGTTTCCGCGCCGTTGACGTGAGCGTTGAAGTACATGACGTGTAGCGACGGCACATCCACAATCTCGTCCTCCCCGTCGTCGCGCTTTCGAGTCAGGTATTCTTCCCCCGGCTTGAACCGATCGGCCGCCTTTTTCTCGAACACATGTTTCCCGTCCGGCGGGTCGATCTCAAACGCCTCGGACACGGTGTCCCAAGGCAGTTTCGCAACGCGTTTGTGCATCCCCGAGACGAGCTTCCGCGCCGCGTCCGCGTCGCACTTGGTCTTCATGCCGTAGTAGATGGTCAGGCCCATGGATTGCGATTCTCATTTAAGACGTGGACGCGGTCAGCCATTCGACGCAGGAAGCAGTTGCGTTTAATGGTGTCCGCTTCGTTGAGGCGCCAAAAGTTCAGGGCAATATCTCGGCGGCCGGAACCGAAAAGATGGCGCCACTCGGCAATTTCAATCCGACCATCTCGCCGCGCTCCAATGTGGCTCGCGTCCGATATTGTTCCCCTGCCGCGTCCGGCCCCTCGTAAACCTCGACGGTCATATTCTGCAGGTTGACGATCACGTACTGACCGATACCGGCCTCGGCGTAGATCGCCAGCTTGTCGTCTCGGTCCCGATCGAGTGAACTGTGCGAGACCTCGATCACGCACGACACGTCCGCCGCCGTTATCATTCGCCCCAGATAATCCCGCGGCGCGCCGCGCACGATCGCCGCGTCCGGCTCGGGCGCGCCGTCGGGCGGACAGACCACCGGCAATTGGATTTGCATGTAGCCCGCCGCCGCATCAATGCGACGTGCCAACGCCGTCAGCAGCGACACGACCAGCACGTGCAACGGGCTATGCCCCGTCGGATCCTCGCCGCTGACACTCCGATCCTTGCGAACCATAACGCCCAGCAGCAGCTCAACGGTGCTGTCCTCGGGCACGATCCCTTCTTCAATCATTCGCTGGAATTGCTCGACCGTCAGCGGCACCACCGCCGCGCGCGACAGTATCCCCACCAGGGAAGACGCGCCCGCAACCACCGCCGAAGGCATATTCGCCCGCGTCATGTGCACGAGTATACCACGGACCTCCCCTACAACCCGCCTTCGTTCACCCGCACCCCGTGCGCCTTAAGCGTGTTCACTTGCACCAGCTTGGCCCGCTCGGCGTCCTTGACGTTGTCGCTGTGGCAGTCGGCCTTTTTGCCCTTGTGGGCGAGCTTCGTGATTTCGGCTTGGGAGAGGACGCCGCGCTTTTCGAGGATCTCGCGGCCGGCCTGGTTGACGCCGGGGCTGGCCAGCGCCTTCTTGGCGGGTTGGCTTTGATCGTCCTTGCCGCTGTAGAAGTCGGTGATCTCCTTGCTGATGCGGACGGAGCACCAGTCGTGGCCGCACATGGCGCAGAAGTCGGTATCGACCTCGAGGTCTTCGTCGTGGTAGGCGCGGGCGAGGTCGGGGTCGAAGCTGAGGTCGAAGTGCTTCTGCCAGTTCAGGGCGGCGCGGGCCTTGGTCAATTCGTCGTCGCGGTCGCGCGTGCCCGGAATGCCCAGGGCGACGTCCGCCGCGTGGGCCGCGATCTTGTAGGCGACGCAGCCCTGCTTGACGTCGTCCTTCTTGGGCAGGCCCAGGTGTTCTTTGGGCGTGACGTAGCAGAGCATGCTGGCGCCGTGGTACCCGGCAGCGGTGGCGCCGATGCAGGAGGTGATGTGGTCGTAGCCTGGGAAGATGTCGGTGACGAGCGGCCCGAGGACGTAGAAGGGCGCGCCGTGGCAGAGGCGGCGCTGGAGCTTCATGTTGTACTCGATCTGGTCGAAGGGGACGTGGCCGGGGCCCTCGACCATGACTTGGACGCCCTTGGCCCAGGCGCGTTCGGTGAGTTCGCCGAGCGTGGCGAGCTCGCGGAGTTGGGCCTCGTCGGACGCGTCGGCGAGGCCGCCGGGGCGGAGGCCGTCGCCGAGACTGAAGGAGACGTCGTACTCGCGCATGATGTCGCAGATGTCGTCGAAGATCTCGTACATCGGGTTCTGCTTGTTGTGGGTGATCATCCACTTGGCGAGCAGCGACCCGCCGCGGCTGACGATGCCGATGAGGCGCTTGCGGACGAAGGGAAGGTGTTCCCGCAAAACCCCAGCATGTATTGTAAAGTAATCAACCCCCTGCTTCGCCTGCTTCTCCAACTCCGTAAGGATTGCATCGTACGTCAAGTCTTCGATCGAACGCCCGATGATCATCGAGTAAATGGGCACGGTGCCGATCGGCACCGTCGATTCGCGAATGATCGCTTCGCGGCATCCATCAATATCGCCACCTGTAGATAAGTCCATAACAGTGTCTGCTTTCCACTGTTCAGCCCATTTCAGCTTCTCGACCTCTTCCTGTGTGCCTGAGGAGACGGGCGATGCGCCCATGTTGGCGTTGACCTTGGTGAGGCCGGCGCGGCCGATGCACATGGGGTCGAGCTTGTAATTGAGGTGCGTACGGTTGGCCGGGATGATCATCCGCCCTGCGGCCACTTCGTCTCGAATCTGCTCGGCGGTCAGGTGGGGTTCCTGAGTGGCGACGGCCGCCATCTCCGGTGTCACGATGCCGAGTCGCGCCGATTCGAGTTGTGTAATTGGAGTAAATCCCTTCGGATAGCGAACGTACCGTTTGAGGCCGTTCGCCTGCTTGATCGACGCTTCGACGAAATCCGTGCCCACTTCAGTGACCATGCTCCAGCCGGGTTCGATCTCCTCCGAGTACCACCCTTCGGGCAGAAAGTGCCACGCGGTCTTGTCCGACGGCTGGGGCATGCCGGGGGCGTCGGGGGAGCTGTAGGTCCAGGGGGTGCCGACGCGGCCCTTGTTGGCGAAGCTGGCGGGTGAGGTGCCCTGGGCTTCCGTAGATGGGTTGTCGCCGAGGGGCGGGAGGGTGAAGGAGCGGTCGATGGAGAGTTTGTTTTGGGACGTCAGATTTTGCGACATGGGGATTCCTTTTCCAACTGGGGCGCGGGCGCGCGTGATGGTTGTCACGCGCGCGTGCGCCGAGTTCCGTCGTCGTCGTTCGCTTCCCTACGCCGGCATAAACCGGATCAGGTTCCGAGGGTGATATCTCAGATCGCGCGGCCAGAAGTCGGGGGCGATCACCCCTAGCGAACGAACGTGAGTGAGTTTAGGGTGTCCGCGGACACCCAGCAAGCGGAATGACTATAGTGATTCCTGCCGATCGGGTGGCGGCGGCGTCTCGATCGCGCGCAGGATTGGGCGCGCGACCCAGACTCGGCCCCAAGTCCGTCCGGTGGTTTCCTCAAGCACCTTTAGCGACGCCAGCAGTTTAATGGCCTTGTCGGCCGTGGTGTCGGAGACCTTTAGGCGGTCGGCGGCGCGGTTCACGGTCACGTACGGATTGACGAACAACTCATCGAGGAGCACCTGGGCGCGGTGCTTTCCTTCCAATTTCGCGCGGAGCTTTGTACGTAGCGCGAGTACGGCGTCGGCTTGGCGCACGGCGGCCCGGGCGGAGTCGGAGATGCCGGCGAGAAAATACCGCACCCAGTCCAGCCACGCGCCTCGGGTGCGGACGGCGTTCAGCAGGTCGTAATAATCGCGGCGGTGGCGTTCGATGAACGCCGACAAGTACAGGAGCGGCTTGCTGAGCCTCCCGCGTTCGATGAGGAATAAGGGGATGAGCAGACGTCCGACACGGCCGTTGCCGTCGATGAAGGGGTGAATTGCTTCGAAGTATTCGTGCATCAGCGCGCACTGCACGAGATCGGGCATTCGGCCTCGGGGGTTGACGAATATCTCCCATTGCTTGAACGTCTCGTGCATCTGCTCGACCGGCGGGGGTACGTATTTGGCGGTCGCGGGCGTGGTGCCGGCGGGTCCGATCCAGTTTTGTGAGCGGCGGAATTCGCCGGGTGTGGCGTATTCGCCGCGCACGTCGCGCATTAGGATGCTGTGAAGTTCGCGGACCAGCCGGCCGGCTAGCGGCAGCGGCTTGAGCTTGTCGAGTCCGACGCGCAGCGCCGCAACGTAGTTCCGTACTTCGAGCACGTCGCCCGTGGCATTTGCGCGCTCGGGGGACAGTTCATCGAGCAGCAGGTCGGAGAGGTCGGCTTGGGTTCCCTCGACTCGGCTGGAGGCGACGGCCTCACGCTTGACGTACGGGGCGATAAGGAGGTCAGGGTTGGGGAGGTATCGGCCGAGGCCGGACAGCTCTCCCAGTGCCGCGTCGGCTTGGGAGAGG
>Ga0207674_10005443_pt1 | contig 15121 bp, 11 predicted proteins | sample KBSCornC72_FD_184303 | JGI IMG/M metagenome (GOLD analysis project Ga0207674, IMG submission 184303) | Corn rhizosphere microbial communities from Kellogg Biological Station, Michigan, USA - KBS Corn C7-2 (SPAdes) (version 2) | ecosystem: Host-associated > Plants > Roots > Rhizosphere > Soil ... | reverse complement strand
ACATCTTCGCGCAACGCCTCGGCCAGAACGCCCCCAAAGATCTCGAAGTCCACGTCGTCGACGCCTTCCTCACCGCCTTCGCGAAATCCCAAAAATCTGTCAAGCCCAAGGCCTGATTCGAAACTGAAGCGCCACGCCATTTCCACCGAGCACCCACCCCCAAAAAGTGCACACGTCATCTCGACCGAAGGCGGCGTTCTTGCCGCCGCAGCGGAGAGCCCCCTGTATTTCGCCGTTGCTCTTGCAGTTGCCGTTGTACTTGTACTTGCTGTTGCCCTTGCATCTGGGTACGCCAAGGCTTCAGCCTTGGCCTCTATCGCCTCGCCCAAAAAGGGGCTTCAGCCCCTGGGGTATGCCCTCTCCTAAAATCCGCAACCTGCTATAACTGCCATGCCGCCCGTCGCATCATCCGGCGGCACGGAGAAAACAGTGACCCATCTCGCGCGGCATCTCGCCGGTGCCCTCCTCATCGTCATCGCGTCCTGCGCCAGCCCGGCCCAGAGTCCCCCCGACTCCTGGCACGCGCAATGGATCACCGCTCCCGAGCTTCCGCCCTACGCACCCGCTGTCCTCCACTTCCAGCGGACCATCGATCTCCCTGCCAAGCCCGATCACTTTCTCGTCCGCGTCAGCGCCGACAACGCCTTCCTCCTCCGCGTCAACGGCCAGACCGTAGGCCGCGGCCCCGCCAAAGGCGACCTCGCCCACTGGCGCTACGAGACCCTCGACCTCGCTCCCTTCCTGCATCCGGGCAGCAACCTCCTCGCCGCCACCGTCTGGAACTTCTCGCAGTACCGCGCCATCGCGCAGATCACCAACCGCACCGCCTTCCTGCTCGAAGGCGCCTCCCCCGAGGCAAAGACAGCCGACACCAACAAAGGCTGGCAGGTCGAGATCGACCGCGGCTTCACGCTTAAGCCCGTCACCTACTCCATGCTGCGCGGCTACTACGCCGCCGAGCCCGTCGTGATCCTCCACGCCGCCGACTCCGACCGCGACTGGGACGCCCCCATTCACACTCCCGCGAATTGGACGCCCGCCGTCTCCGCGGGCGATGCCTCCTCGCGCGGCGCACGCGACTCGCACAGCGCCTGGCAGCTCGTCCCCGACCTGCTCCCGCCGATGGAGTCCACGCCACAGCCCGGCGGCAAGGTCGTCCGCACCACCGGTCTGCCCTCTGTCGCAAACTTCCCCGATGAAGCCGTCACCATCCCCGCCCACGCCACCGTCAGCATCCTGCTCGACAACGGCACCCTCACCACCGGCTATCCCGAGCTTGCCCTCAGCGGAGGCAGCGCCGCCGACGTCCGCCTCACCTACGCCGAGGCGCTCTACGATAAGAACGGCCTCAAGGGCAATCGCAACGACACCGCCGGCAAGCACATCGCCGGCGTCTACGACGAGTACATCGCCGACGGCGGCGCGCACCGCACCTTCGCCCCGCTCGTCTGGCGCACCTGGCGCTATCTCCAGATCGACGTCCACACCGGCGACCAGCCGCTCACGCTCACCCGCTTCAGCTCCACCTTCTCCGCCTTCCCCTTTGTCGAACGGGGTCATTTTGCCAGCAGCGATCCCGAACTCAGCACCATCTGGAAGATCGGCTGGCGCACCGCCCGCCTCGACGCCCACGACACCTACATGGACACGTCCTACTGGGAGCGGCTCCAGTACGTCGGCGACACTCGCCTGCAAGCCCTCATCTCCTACGCCGTCGCCGGCGATGACCGCCTCGCCCGCCAGGCCATCACCGCCATCGACGACTCGCGCCTGCCCGATGGCATCACCCTCAGCCGCTACCCCACCTCCGTCTTCCAGGCCATCCCGCCCTTCTCGCTTTACTGGGTGGGCATGGTGCACGACTACGCCCTCTACCGTGACGACCCCGCCTTCGTCCGCCAGCAGCTCCCCGGAACCCGCACCGTCCTCGCCTGGTTCCTCGCGCACCGCAACGCCAACGGCCTCGTCGGCAAGCTGCCGTGGTGGTCCTTCGTCGACTGGGTCCCCGACTTCAAGAACGGCGAGCTGCCCCAGGACGCCGACGGCGACTCCACCATCCTTACCCTCCACCTCGTCGAAGCCCTCCGCGAAGCCGCCCAGATCGAAGCCGCCTACGGCGACGCCACCCTCGCCCAACGCTACCGCCAGGCCGCGGAAAAATCCGTGCACGCCATCCAGACGCTCTGCTGGAACGCGCAAGCCCATCTCTATACAGATACGCCCCACGGCAATCACTTCAGCCAGCACGCCAACGCCATGGCCGTCTGGCTCGACGTCGCTCCCGCCGCCGCACAGCGCGGCATCATGACCCGCATCCTTGCCCCGGAAGGTCATGCCGCAGCGAAGGCCGCTGATTCTCCCGCCATCTCGCAGGCGTCCTACTACTACCGCTTCTACGTCAACCGCGCGCTCCAGCACGCCGGCATGGGCGACCAGTACATCCAGCAGTTGCAGCCCTGGCGCGACATGATCGCCCTTGGCCTCACCACCTGGGCCGAGCAGCCCGAGCCCACCCGCTCCGACTCCCACGCCTGGAGTTCGCACCCCAACTTCGACCTGCTCAACATCGTCGCCGGAATCCAACCCGCAAGCCTCGGCTTCAAGACCGTGCTCATCGCGCCGCGCCTCGGCCAACTCACCAGCCTCACCGCGAGCTACCCTCACCCGCTCGGCGCCATCGAGGTCGAGTACACGCACAAGGACGGCACTCTCCACGCCGTCATCCACCTGCCGCCCGGACTCCACGGCACCTTCCGCTGGCAAGGCCAAACCTACCCCATCCAGCAAACCACCCTCAACCTCACCCTCCCCGACCGCACCGGCAAGACACCGTGACCTTCTTCTCGATGAGTTCGTTGCCCTGGAAGCACACAACTGAGATCTCAGTTGTGTGCGGTTCGCTGAACCCTGGCCGGCTTTTGGTTACCTATCGAATCTCGGCGAGTGCCCGGCGATCATGCACTCACCGAGATCCGCCGATTTCAGATGGCCGAGAAGCCGCCGTCGACAGCTAAGTCCACCCCATTCACGAAGTTTGAGTCGTCTGAAGCAAGAAACAGCGCGGCCGTCGCGATTTCCTCAGATTGACCCATCTTTCCCCGTGGGATGAGCGATTCGAACATCTCCTTCGCTTCCTTGGTGAGAACTTCCTCCTGCATCGGTGTGGCGATCGGCCCCGGGCTCAGCACGTTCACCCGGATATTCCTGCCCTTCAGTTCGTTGAGCCACGTGCGGGCGAAGGAGCGCAATGCCGCCTTGCTCGCCGCATATACTCCGAAACCAGGAAAACCCTTCACCGAAGCAACGGAGCCGGTCATGAAGATCGATCCGCCATCGTTGAACAGCGGCAACGCCTTCTGAACCGTAAACAGCGTTCCGCGCGCATTCAGGCCGAACTCCGCATCGAAGTGCTGCTCGGTAATCTCGCCCAGCATGGCGGCATTGCCCGTGCCGGCGCTCGCGTACAGGACGTCGATTTTGCCCTTTTCGCGTTTAACCGTATCGAACAGGCGGTCGAGGTCGTCGAGATTGGCCGCGTCGCCGCGCACGGCGGTCACGTTCCGGCCAATCAGCTTGACGGCCTCATCGAGCTGCTCCTGCCTCCGGCCCGTGATGAAAACGTAGGCACCTTCTTCAACGAACTTCTTGGCGCTCGCCAGCGCGAGGCCGCTCGACCCACCCGTGATGACTGCAACTTTACCTTCAAGCTTTCCCATAATGACTCCCTTCGGTAGATGTATAGAATTCAGTACTGCAGAGTAGATTTCTTTGGAAGTGGACGAGAACTGCTCGAAAGTCCTATTTTTTTGTCTATTCGTCCAAAACTTGGAGGCTATGTTGGACCCGATAACAGATATCTTCAGAACGATGCACGTAACCGCTTTCGGTCAGCACCGTCTCGAAGCCAGCGCTCCGTGGGGCTTGATACAGGAGGGCCGGGCCGAAGAAAAAGCCACGCCTTCCGGCAAAAAGATTTCGCCCACAGATCTCGCGCACTTCGCCATGCTCTCGCGCGGCAACTGCTGGTTGAGCGTGGAAGGCATTCCGGAGCCGATTCCCCTCACCGGCGGCGATTGCATTTTGCTGGCCCGGGGGACTTCGTTTGTCTTGCGCGACAGCCTGAAAACACGTCCGAAGAGGCATTTTCGCGAGGTCGCGGCCAGGGACGGCAGCAACGTCGCTCATTATGGAGGTGGCGGCGCGCCGACGACAATCGTCTGCGGGTCCCTGAGTTTCGATCGCGCCAGCCTGAGGCCGATCACCCAGCTATTGCCGAGCTTCATTCTGATCAAGGCCGATCAGGCCCACACGCTTGCTCTTCACAACACGATGCAGGCGCTGGCGGCAGAGATGGCAGAACAGGCGCCGGGATCGGAAGTCGTCGCGACCCGGCTGGGCGAGGTTCTGTTTATCCAGGCACTCCGGGCGTATATCGCGTCGGTACCGGAACGCAACAAAGGATGGCTTCGCGCGATCTTCGATTCTCAAATGGGCACTGCTCTGAGTGCCATTCACGACAGTGTGAAGACACCCTGGACGGTCGAATCCCTTGCCGCAGCGGCGGGCATGTCTCGCTCCGCATTCGCTGCGCGTTTTAAAGCGCTGCTCGGACAAACCCCGCTGGAATACGTAACCGAGTGGCGGATGCAGAAGGCGATGCAGTTACTCGAACAGCGCGACAAGAAGCTCATCGACGTCGCCCGGTCGGTCGGTTACGAGTCCGACGCTGCGTTCAGTAAGGCGTTCAAGCGAGTTGTCGGGGCCAACCCTGGTGAATACCTCAAACGCGGCATTTGAAGACCAGGGCCATGCCGGAATAGTGACAGGTTTTTGAAGCGGAGGATTCTGATTTTGCGCCTCTTCTTGAATTCTCGAAGAGGAAGGGGGACGATCCTCCCGCGCCCCGCAAATGGACTTCCGCAGGGATGGCGTCAAAGATGATTACGAGATCCCCTTCCTTCTTTATTCAACCTTTTCTTCTCAATTGCCGTGGCGAAGGCTATGATGCGAGGTGTCAGTCTTGACTGTAATTATCGATACCCGTAGGATTTCCGCATGAAACGACGCGACTTTATGAAGGGTCTTGCCGTGGCTACGGCAACGGCCGGAACCGCTCTTGGGCAGCAATATCCCGCATCGCAGGCTCAGAATCCGCCAACGGCCGCGGACGCGGCAGGGCAGGGCGCCAAGGCGACGCCGCCCCCGCCGGCGGCGACCGAAGCGCGGAGAAGCGCGCGGATGGAGGCGATGTCGCGCTTCCGCTCGCCGAACATTCCCGTCTCGCAGCCCGATGCGGTCGCCATGACGGCCCCGCGCTACTTTACCGCTGCGCGCTACGCGACGCTGGTACAGCTCTGCGAGATTATGATGCCCGCCGGGGACGACTATCCCAGCACGGCCAAGACCGGCACGGCGGAGTTTCTCGACTTCTACATCGGCTCCTCGCCGGTCGAGCAGCAGACCATGTACAACAATGGCCTCGACCGCCTGAACGCCGATTCCATGAAGCAGTTCAAGGTTTCTTTTGCCAAGGCCGACGAGAAGCAGGCCGATGCCGTGATCCGTCCCCACCTGAAGGGCTGGATGAACAACCATCCGCCGCGCGAGGGCCACGCCCGTTTCATCAACCTGGCGCACCGCGACATTCGCATGGCCACGATGAACTCACCGGCGTGGTCCATTGCCGCCGAGGCCGCGGGCGATCGCACTCCGGGCGTCGGTCTCTACTGGCATCCCATCGATCCCGGCATCGAGCGATGGGTGACCCCCGGCCACGCCCACGCCGCGGCCGCAACGAATCATCAGAAGTCCTAGAGACACCTGGAAGATTTTCCTTTTACAAAGAATCACTGAGAGAACGCATGGCACAGAAGAAGGTTGACGTCCTGATCATCGGGTCGGGACATACGGGCGGAATGGCCGCGAAGATCCTGACGGAAAAAGGTATTGCGTGCACGATGCTGGACGCGGGCCCGATGCTGAACTTCGAGAAGAACCGCGAGCTGAAGCCCGCGCACGAGCTGCCCTACCGCGGCTTCGACGCGCCCGGCCGTCTGCCGCACGTCTACCAGGCCAGCGAGTTCAACGCGAATATCTGGCTCGACGAGAAGGTGGCGCCTTACTCGTACCCGGCGGGCCAGACCTACAACTGGGTCCGCGTGCGCAGCGTCGGCGGACGCTCGCCCTTCTGGGGACGGCAGTCCTTCCGCCACAGCGACTATGAGTTCAAGAGCAAGGATCACGACGGTTTCGGAGAGAACTGGCCGATCTCGCTGAAGGATCTGGCGCCGTACTACTCGCGGGTAGAGGAGATCTTCCGCGTGACCGGCCACACCGACCACCTGCCGCAGTATCCGGACGGCAACTTTATCGAGGACGATTCGCCGTGGTCGGGCGCGATGCAGCGATTCGTCGACGCGGGCAAAAAGCTCGGCGTGCCGGTCACCAAGCCGCGCTCGTCGCTGGGCAAGGACGGCCTGGCGGCGTCGATCAACCTGGTCATTCCGGACGCGGTCGCCACCGGCAAGCTCACCACGATCCCCAACGCGATCGTGCGAAAGATCACGGTGGACAAGAAGACCGGACTGGCCGACGGCGCTATCTTTATCGACCGGCACTCGCACCGCGAGATGGAGATGAAGGCCCGGGTCGTCGTCGTCGCCGCCGGAACGCTCGAAACGACTCGCCTGCTGATGCTCTCCGAGATCTGCAACTCGAGCGGCGCTCTCGGCCACTACCTCACCGACCAGATCTACGGAGCGGGCATCATCTGCTCGGTTCCGGAGGCGCGGGACGGCAAGGCGGCTCACGGCCTGATGGGAGGCGGCGCGTTGATTCCGCGCTTCCGCAATCTGGAGACCAAGACGAACGGCTTCCTCCGCGGTTATGCGGTCAACGTCTCGTGCAGCAACGGACCCTTCGATGCGCGCGCGTTGCCCTTCTACGGCAAGGAGCTTGACCAGAAGCTGCAAAGCTACAACGGCAGCGGCTTCTCGACCGACATCATGGGCGAGACGCTTGGGCACTATGAGAACCACGTCAGCCTGAACAAGCAGGTCGTCGATGCCTGGGGCATGCCCACGCTGAACATCTCGACCAAGTACACCACCAACGAGACCAACATGACCAAGGACTATATCGACACCATGGCGGCGATGGCCGAGGCCGCCGGATTCGATGTCCTGGTCAAGAACTACGAGTTCAACCCGCCGGGTTTTTCCATCCACGAGCAGGGCACGGCGCGCATGAGCGACGATCCGAAGAAGGGCGTCGTGAACAAGTGGAATCAGAGCCACGACATGAAGAACCTGTTCATCACCGATGCCAGCGTCTTTGTCAGCTCCGGATGGCAGAATCCGACGATCACGATGAGCGCTCTCGCCATGCGCGCATCCGAATACCTGGCAGAGGAGATGCGCAAGGGCAACGTCTAACGTTCCCGGCGCAATCTGACACTCATTGGCGCACCGCTTCCCCGGGGAGGCGGCGCGCCCTGTTCCCAGGGAAGAGGTTTCGCATGAACAAATTTCTCCTGATGCTTGCCGTCCTGTTCGCTTCCACCGCTGCGATGCACGCGCAAGCTCCGGCGGCGAACCCGCCCGCGCCCGCCGCATCATCTGCGTCGATCCCTCCGGCCCCCACGCAGCCCATCGCCTTCAACCACAAGCAGCACATGCAGACGGCGAAGATGTCGTGCAACGACTGCCACGAGCCGCGCGGCAACGGCTCGACGCTGGCCATGCCGCAGCCGGCCACGTGCATGCGCTGCCACAATACCATCGCAACCGATAATCCCGACATCAAGCGCGTCGCCGAGGCCGCCAAAAACGAAGATCCGATTCAATGGGTGCGGGTATACCGCGTACCCTCCTTCGTGACCTTCAGCCACAAGACCCACTCCGCCGCCACCTGCGAGCAGTGCCACGGGCCGGTGGCCGAGCGCACGGCCATCGCGCTGGAAAAGGATACGAGCATGGGCACCTGCATCGCCTGCCACCAGTCCAAGGGAGCGCCCTCGACCTGCGACACCTGCCACGCCATCATGACGAAGAACGGCCGGCCGCCCTTCGACACCGATGCCACGGTGCTGGCCCGCCTGCACATCGAGCCTGCGGGAAAATCTGCGCCGACAGAACCGGCATGGCATAGGAGCGCTCGCGCCACGCCGCGGCTCTCGGCCCTTGCCGGCTTCCTGTACGCGCCAGCGCTCTAGCTCTACGAGACCGAAGACTTTCGGGGGTGCCAACATGACTCGCAAGGCCGCCGCGGGATTCACGGACGAGGAACGCGCCGCGATGAAAGAGCATGTCGCGGAGCTAAAGAGAGAGAAGCTCCGGGGTTCGGCCGCAAAGAAGGCGGATGGAGAAGCCGACGTACTGGCAAAGATCGCCGAGATGCCGCCATCGGATCGCGCGATGGCCGAGCGCATTCACGCCATCGTCAAAGCCAGCGCCCCGGCGCTTTCGCCAAGGACCTGGTACGGCATGCCCGCCTACGAGAAGGACGGCAACGTCCTCTGCTATTTTCAGAGTTCGCACAAGTTCAAGGCGAGATACGCGACCTTCGGCTTCAGCGACAAGGCGAACCTCGACCAGGGAACGCTGTGGCCGGTCGCCTTCGCGCTGAAGCAGTTGACCGCCGGCGATGAGGTAAGAATCGCCGAACTCGTGAAAAGGGCAGCAAGTTGAGAGTCCCCGAGCCTTACAAAGGAACACGCCGCCTCTCCACTGCGGCGGCAAAAGCGCCGTCTCCGGTCGAGATGTGGCATCTTTCGACGTCGCTCAGGACAGGCTCTGAAGCCGTGCCTCAACAAACCCGGACTTAAGTCAGAGGCACTCTGGACAACCGGGTGCCCCATGTCCCGCTTCCGGGGACGTGGGGCCAATCCCGATATCAAATGCGAAGCTGCCCTAGCTCCCCAGCGTGGCAGGCCGCAGCAGGCGCGGCTCCTCCGCAACCCGTTCATACGCGACCGGCGCGGGTTTATCGAGGCCGCCGATCAACCGGTCGGAGAAGATCTTCGCGAAGGTATAGATCGACTGCATGGGGTTCGCGCCAACCGACGTGGGGAACATGCTGCTGTCCATCACGTACAGGTTCGGAATCTCCTCTTTCGTGACCCAGTTCCAGATCCGTTGCCGGGTCGAGGCCACCGAGGTATCGGCCGACGTGCCCAGCTTGTTGCTCGCCTGTAGATGCGCCGAGGTGAGCAGCGTGCGGTTGGGCGTGAATTGCAGGTTCTTCTCCACCAGGTCGGCCTGCGCGATGTCGGTCAGGTACGAGCCCTTCATGGGATCGAAGTTGTCCAGTCCCAGGAAGTTTTCGTTCGAGGGAATGATGACCTCCTTCGCCCCGGCAAGGAACATCATGCGAATCGCCAGCGCCACGCCGATGCGGAAGCGCTGCCTGTCGCCGTCGCTCAGCGTGTAGTCGAGCGCGACCGAGCCGTCGTCGTTCAGCCTCACGCGATTGCCATCGGAGGGCGTATCCACCAGCATGACGCCGAAGCCGGCGGAGTGGTTGAATCTTGTAATCCGGTTGTAGACCTCGACGCCGGTCCCGGGAATCAGCAGCGCGCCGTAAGCGGGCAGGCCGGACATGGTCTCGAAGATCAAGCCCGGCGCGACCCCGAACGCATCGAGGAAGGTCGCGCTGTCGAGCCCCTCCAGCAGGTTGATGCGCCCCTCGAAGACACCGATCAGGGGCACCGAGGGATGCATGATCAGACCCAGCCCGACGCGCGGATTCTTCACCGCCGGAACATTTTTCGCCGTGTTCAGCAGTATCCGCGAGGAGCCGATGGTGCCCGCCGACAGGATCACGTTCTCCGCCTGAATCGAGACGCTGGTTCCCGGCGCGATCCCCAGCTTGCAGGGATCGACGATCGTGTTGCCGTACTCCGTCCACGGAGCGTTCGTCAGCAGCGAGGCTCCGGTTGCCCGCACCGCGCCGTCCGGCCCGGCGGGCGAGAACAGGATCTCCTGCACCGCGATGTCGGGAATCACGCTCAGTGGATTCTTCTCGTCCACCATCGCCTTGCGAATCAACTGCCGCGCCGCATCGCGCTTCCGCGTCACCGGCGAGGGAGACAGATCCTGGGGAAAACGGTTCAGGTGATAGAGCGACGGATCGACGCCGAACGCCATCGCGCCGTCCCACAGCACGAGGTTGTCCTTGTTCAGCTCGCACTGCGTCACCTCGCGCGTCCCAATCGCATTGCGAACCCACTGATAGGCCGCCGCGATGCGCTCCTGGGTATAGAACCGGCTGTCGATCCAGCCCTGCTCCATCCAGTTCGCGATGCGTGCCTGAATCGTTCCTTCGAGCGGCGAGAAGGCGAGGTCGATGTTGACCGTCGTGCCGCCGCCCATGGCCTGCCCGCTGCGCACCAGAACGCCGTTGTCAGACGTAGCCGCGATATTGTTCTTGTACATCAGCGTCGGATAGCTCATCGTGTCCATCGAGCCCCACACCACGAACGGCCCCTGCTCGAGCAGCACCACCCGCTTGCCTGCCTGCTGCAACTCATAGGCGACCGTGGCTCCGCCCGGGCCGCTGCCGATCACCAGGTAGTCGATGACGCCGTCCTTCGCCTTGATCGTTCCGGTCGCCGCGTCGTAGGTCAGCCAACTGGGAGGGATGTTGGGATAATGGCGCTTCGAGTAGATCGCGATGTCGTCCACAAATGTCGTCGGGTTCTGGATCTGCGTCAGCGGCACCGCCAGCGGCAGGTCCCAGATGCCGGAGAGGTAGGCCTCGCGAATCAGCATCGCGATCATCGTCGACGCCGGTGCGCACGCCCCCTCGAAGAAGTACGACAGCACCTCGGTCGCGTCCTCCACCCCGAGGCTTCCCAATCCGCCCGCAGCGGCGAGAAACTTCTGCACCGCCGAGTTGCTGACCTGCTTCAGGCAGTCGTAGAACGGCAGGTTCGCCGGAGCCGTCATCCCCTCGAGCACGGAGAAAAATGAGGACTGGGCAAAGCTCGCAAGCATGCCCGTCCGCACCTTCGCGGCGATCTCTTCAATGTCCGGCCTGATCGGCTCGGGAAGGGGCAAGCGTTGAAGCGGGAACCAGATTTCGAAGAGCACAGCGTGGGTCTGCGCGATAGTGGCGGGAACGGGGGTGGCGGCGGGAACGGCAGGCAAGGTATCCATAAGCACCTCAAGCGAAAAGATGGGTGCAACTGCAAGCCTGGGATTTTCTTCGGGGGAAGAGAGGGACAAATTACCGCAAAGGGCTATATACCCAAAGATAGCTGTTCAATTAAAGATAGTTGTTCAGTTATAGTGGTGCTCGCACTGAAAACTCGTCAATCGACGACTTTGCAACTATATACCCGAACCATTGCTCTTCCTGTTCCGCTGGCTTCCTCCCCTTGCGCTGCTCCGGCTCTGCTGTTGCTCAATCTTTCCGCTTTTCAACCAAAAGGAGCAACCGATGAGCACCTCCTGGCCTGATTCGGCCATCATGATGACCCTCTCCGCAATCGCCTATTCCAGCGACATCAGCGGCCAGCTACAGAACACAAGTTATGCGACCGGGGGCGACTGGTCTGTCGTCTGGGGACCGTATGACGATGCCTACGGCAATCTCTGCTACGTGGCGAAGAGCGCATCGACGGGCAACTACGCGCTCGCCATCCGCGGCAGCGAGACCAGCGTCAGCCTCGACACGCTGTACAACTGGTTTTACAACCTCTATGTCACCTATCAAAGCGCATGGCCTTATCTGCCTTCGCAGCCGCAGGCGATGCTCTCCTACGGCTCCTATGTGCAGGCCAGCAACTTGACGACCGCTACGTGGAACGGGCAGACGCTCGGCGACTACCTTACGAAGACCATTCCTTCAACCGCGACCGTCACCGTCACCGGGCATAGCCTCGGCGGCAACCTGGCCACGGTGCTCGGCTCGTGGCTCTCTTATCAGCGCGGTCCCTCGGGCAGCACGCCCGATCCCAACACGCAGGTCTACACCTATGCCGCGCCCAGCGCCGGCAACGATGCGTTCGCTACCGGCTTCAACGCGAGACTCCCCAACAGCTATCGCTACTGGAACTCGCTCGACGCCATTCCGCGCGCCTGGGAGACTCTGCTGGAGCTGGAGTGGATCTACAGCGGCATCGGCATTCCGACGCCCAGTTGGGCAAAGGACACCATCGACGGGCTGGAAATTGCGCTGGCCGCGAGCGAGGTGCACTACAACTCCGTCTACACGCAGCCCAACGGAAACGGCACGGAGCTGACCGGCACTGCCTCCCCCAGCAGCACCACCTTCATCGCCGAGATCGCCTACCAGCACCAGTGCAATATCTACCTTGGGCTGCTGGGCGCGCCGCTGATCCAGGCAATCGTGACGCCGGAGCTTAGCGTGCCCAAACTGAGCATGGCCGGAGGCGTGCCGTCGCCTTACAAGGGCAGCTACCTGCCGCGTCCGGTGCTGGACAAGGCCCGGCCCGGCCCGATGGCCGCGCTGCCGATGCCCGGCACGGCTCTGTCGCCGGGAGTCTCAGCCGCCCGCAACCCCCGCTTCGGCGCGGGCTACTAGAGCGGTTTCGTCCGGGGCATGTTCCCATTCCTTTCGCAGCTGCATCGCGAAGGGATGGGTGCTCGGGCTGTCGCGATCGAACGGCGAAATAATCAGAGGTACCCTAACAGGGTATGAGCATCACTCGTCCTGAAGTGCGCGGCGTCGGTGTGGATAGCGAAACGCGCTGCGCCCACTACAACACACCGACGGATATCATCGCCATCCGCATGAAGTGCTGCGGCGTGTACTACGCCTGCAAGGACTGTCATGAGGCGCTGGCCGGGCACGTCATCGAGGTGTGGCCGCGCGCGGAGTGGGATCGGCACGCCGTGCTGTGCGGAGCGTGCGGCCGCGAGCTGACGATTCACGAGTATCTTGCGAGCGGCTACCGGTGCCCGGCGTGCGGCGCGGCGTTTAATCCGGGTTGCAGGAATCACTACGACTTCTACTTCGAGAGCGGAGCGTGACGAACGGGGCCGCGTGCCTGTGGCGACTGGAGTGTTTCGGCTTGGCTGCATCCAGTCGAGATGACCTTTGTGGTCTCCCACCCTTTCGCGATGAGGCTGCGAAAGGATGGAGCACCCGAGCTTTGTTCACAGCCTTGTGCGCACTTGAACCGAAGACGCTCTAAGGAACCTCTGATTAAGTCAGGCTCTATTAAGGGCACGGCTTCAGAGCCTGTCCTGAGCGAAGTCGAAGGATGCCATAAGTGACCTGCCTGCATTGCGGCTTTAGCCGCTGAGGGCATCTTCCGAGACTTAATCAGACTTTCCTTAGAGCGTTTTCCCCAATGAAAACGCCTCTGAACGCCCGTCTCGGAATCCACCTCCACAGGAAAAATGCGCTAATCAGACCTTCCCTAATTCCCCGACGGCTTGTTGGCGTTCGCGTCGACGAGGTGCAGGACTGCTTTTTGCGCGTGCAGCTTCTGCTGAAGCTCCACTACGGGGACCTTCTGGACCGGGAGCGATTGCTGTATGGCAAGGGCGGCGGCCACGCCCGCGGCCTGCCCCATGATCATGTACTGCGGCTCCATGCGCAGCGACGAGTAGGCCACGTGCGACGCGGAGAAGCAGACGGGCACCAGAAGATTCGTGACCGTGGACGGATCGGGGAGCAGTACGCGGTAGGGAATCTCGTAGGGGCGGACGGGCACCTGCACGTCGCCCTCGTTTTTGACGAAGCCGTTCTCGACGATGCGCTCGACGTTGTGCGAGTCGCTCTGGTAGGAGCCCATGCCGATGCTGTCGGGCTTGGTGCGCGCGGTCTGCAGGTCGGCCTGTCGCATGACGTAGACGCCGATCATGCGGCGGCCCTCGCGAATGTAGAGCTGGTTGGGCCAGTGGCCGGAGTCGGTGAATTCGTCCTTGGCGAGCCCCCACTGGTTGAGGTCCTGCTGCACGCTCGCGGGCACGCGCGGATCGTGCGAGAGGAAGTAAAAGAAGCCCTGCACATAGCTGAGGTGATCGTTCCAGATGCGCTGCTTCTGCGCGTAGGAGGCGTCGGGATACTGCCAGCTGTGGCCGATGTAGTCGGTCGAGAAGGGACCATTGTTATTGAAGTCGGACTTGTTGCCGAGGATGGCGACGGGGTTGGTGACGTCGTGCACCGTGGGCTTGCGGCCCATGTTCTTCTCGAATCCGTCGAGATAGCGGAGGAGGAGTTCGTAGCGGGCGGCGCTGTAGTTTGCAGGACGCGTGAAAGGGACCTGGTCGGATTTGTCCTTCGTTAGGATGAGGCGAAAGTTATAGGCCTGCACCGCCTTGTCGGCGCTTCCGGCGGCAGGAAGAACGCGCGGGCTGATCTCGGGCAGCAGGCGATGCTGTGCATCGTAGGCAGAGAGAGGCCACTGGAACTGGTGCTTGGGCGTGTCGGCGCGGACGCCGGCGAGGCTCTCGCCGTACTGGCTGGTGGATTCGCGGCCGATGGTGTACTTCACGCCGCTCTGGGCCATGACGTCGCCCTCGTAGCTGCAATCGAGGAAGACCTTGGCGGTCCACTGCCTGCCGTCTTCTGTGATGAGGCGAAGGATATGGCCGTTCTGCATGACGACGCCAGTGTGCTCCTTGACGCGCTCGTGTAGGCGGACGTCTACGCCGGCTTCTTTGAGCATCTGGCGGAAGACCTGCTCGGCGACATGCGGCTCGGGCTTCCAGTGGATCGCCTGATCGAGATCGTGGATGCCGTAGTGCGCGGCGGTGCGCCTGTAGAAGTCGCGGGCGTATCCGCCGATGACGCTGAAGTTGGCGAGGTCGGTCGCGGAGAGGCCGCCGGTGACCATGCCGCCGAGATGCGCGCGCGGTTCGAGCAGGACAACGTGCAGGCCCTCGCGGGCAGCGGCGTAGGCGGCGATGACGCCGGAGGCGGTTCCCCCATAGACGACGAGATCGGCCGAGGGTGCGGCGGCGGGAACAGGCGCGGCGTTGAGGCCGAGGGTACTGAAGAGGATGAAGGAGGTCAGCAACAGAAGTGCGAAGACGGGCCGTAGCGTCCGGGGATTTTTCATGGCTTTTATCTTCCAGATTTCTTCGAGTCGAAGCGCGTCACCATTATGCGGGATTGAGGGAGATAATCGCAGCTTGTGGAAGGACGA